>Ga0209261_10000041_pt1 | contig 31273 bp, 29 predicted proteins | sample DOMMetBare1Fresh_FD_187470 | JGI IMG/M metagenome (GOLD analysis project Ga0209261, IMG submission 187470) | Wetland sediment microbial communities from St. Louis River estuary, USA, under dissolved organic matter induced mercury methylation -... | ecosystem: Environmental > Aquatic >...
GTGCAACTGATGCCGACTATGCATGCGGCGCAGGCGGATCACTGCCGAAAACGCCCCCGCGATCACGGGGAGACCCCCGTATTGCATGTGCGAAAAAGCCGGCAGATCACCCGTGAATCGCCGCCGCCACGATCTGCCCGATGGCAATGAACATCGCGCCGACCACGATGGCCAGTGCCACGTTCTTCTTGTCGCAGAGTTCCTCCCACAGCTTGTAGGGCGTGAGCTTGTCGATGGCGATGAAGCTCAGCCACAGGATCACGACGCCGATCACCGCATAGAGGATCGTTCCCAGCATCACGCCGGGCTTGAGCCATTCGATTCCCATCATGTTCACCTCCTGTGCCAACCGTTGCCGAAGCTACTTGTGTCCGCCGCCGGAGCTGTAGCCACCAAAGGAACCGCCGCCGGTTCGGAAGCCCGAGCCGCTGCGCACGCATTGCTGGTATTCGTTGCTGGACTCGCCGAACGCGGCGCGAACCTCGTTGCAGTCGCGATCGCGGCTGCTGCAGAAACCAAGCGCCAGCACCACCGCGACCACCGCGATGATCAGGATCACCTTGGCCAGGCCGCTGTCGATTGTCGCGTTGGCCGCGCCGCTGCCCGGGCGTTGCAGCGCCGAGCCGAGCGCTGGCGACAGGCCGAACGCGCGCGCCAGCGCGGCGGGTTCGAGCGTGGCCCCTTCGGACCAGGTGACTTCGTTGCCGGCCTGCTCGCGCGCCAGGCGGCGGGCCGAGGCCGAGCCGATGCCCACGTAGTCGGTGACCAGCGCGCGCTCGTCGCGCCGCACGCGCCAGTAGAACTCGCCGAGCACCCAGGTGACCTTGGCGCTGTAGCTGTATTGTTTCTTGTAGGTCTTGCCCTGCCAGGTGATCAGCTCGCCGCGTGCCTGCGGCGCGCCGGTCAGCGGCTTGGTCCAGCTCCAACCGTCCTCGCTGTCGACCAGGAAGACGAAGCCCTCGCTGCGGTTGAACAGCAGGTATTCGCGCCAGAAGCTCTGCTCGTCGTCGCCGCCGGACGGCAGATCGCATCGCTCCTGGTAACCCACCACCTGCCAGTCGACCTCGCCGCCATCCAGCGCCAGGCGTCCGACCGACCCCAGCGCAATCTGCGGCTCGGCACCGTCTCGACCTGAATTGGTCTGCGCGTAGTGCGTCAGGTCGGCGCCGATGCCCTGCGACACGTCGATCACGGCCTTGCACTGGTGGCAGGCGATCGACTGCGTCGTCGAGAGCTTCAGCTCGAGCGAGGCACCGCAGCTGGGGCACTGGAACGCCCGGCCGCCGAGCGCCTTCTCGCTGATGTCGCGCAGCCCGGTGAGCGCCAGCTCGGCCAGCCGCACCGAGCGGCCGACCGACCAGCCGACCGCGCCGCCGGGGTCGCTGTAGTCGAGCGTGCCGACCTCGCCGCGCTCGTTGCGCAGGTCGGCCACGGTGAACTCGGCGCCGTCCTGTCGCGGCGGCCACGGCAGCTCGCCCTGCGCCGCGAGCAGTCTGGCCCGGGTGACCGAGGCCACGCTCCAGGCGGAGCCTTGCACGAGGCGACGTTCGCCCGCAGTCAGCTCGCCGGCCGCAGGTGCCGCGCCGTCCAGCGGCGCATCGAAGGCCACCACATAGGCGCCGTTGTCGTCGGACAGCCAGCCGCTCTTGCCGCTGTCGAACAGGGCATGCCACTCGTTCCAGGTGCCGTCCAGGGTCGATCCGGCCGGGCCGGTCGACCCTGCCCCCACGGGGGGCGGCGACGGCACAGCCAGCGCCTGGGGGCTCGCGTAGTAGCCGTACTGCAGCCGGCCCACCAGTGTGAAGGCCGACCCCTGCCAGTGACCGGCGGCGCCGAGCTGCAGCGGCGAATGGTCGTCGAACAGTTCGGCGCTTTCGCCGATGCGCCGCAGCGCCTCGCCGTCGCGCACCAGCGTGCTGCGGCAGAAGCTGCACACGGCGCTGGCCGAGGCGGCCGAACGAAACTCGACCGGCGCGCCGCAATTCGGGCACGCGGCGCGGTAGGCGCGCTGCGGGGACGTCGCCACGCGTCAGTCGGGCGCAACGAAGGTCATCGACCTGAACGCGGCGCTAGACGAGCTTCTTCAGCAGCTCGGCCTTCTTGGCTGCGAACTCCTCGTCGGTGAGCACACCCTTGGCCTTGAGCTCGCCGAGCTTCTCCAGCGTGGCCATCACGTCCGCGGGTTTCACGCCGGCGGCCCCACCCTGCAGGCCCTGCTGCAGCTGCTGGGCCATCACCTGGCCCAGAGCGACGCCGGCGCCCAGGCCCATCGCATCGCCCGCAATGCCGCCGCCGCCGCTGCCGGCACCTTCGGCGAACTTGGGGATCGACTGCGCGGTCTGGTACTGCATGAACTTGCCCATGTCGCCGCCGACCATGCCCATGCCGATCTTCTGATCGAGGATCTTCTGCAGATCCTCGGGCAGCGAGACGTTCTGCACCGTCACGCCTTCGAGCTTGAGGCCGAGGGCGTCGAACGCCGGCCCGGTGACCTCGCGCAGCTGTTTGGCGAACTCCACCTGGTTGGCGGCCAGGTCGAGGAAGGGAACACCACTGCCAGCCACCGCGTCGCTGATGTGCTGCAGCATCACGCCGCGCAGCTGGCCGTCGAGATCGGCCACGGTGTAGGTGTCACGCGTACCCGAGATCTCGGTATGGAACTTCTTCGGGTCGACGATGCGATAGGCGTAGTTGCCGAAGGCGCGCAGCCGCACGGCGCCGAAGTCCTTGTCGCGGATCGTCACCGGCTGCGTGGTGCCCCAGCGCTGGTCGATCTGCTGGCGCGTGCTGAAGAAATACAGGTCGCTCTTGAACGGGCTCTCGAACAGCTTGTCCCAGTTCTTCAGGTAGGTCAGCACCGGCAGCGTCTGCGTGGTGAGCTTGTACATGCCCGGGCCGAACACGTCGGCGACCTTGCCTTCGTTGACGAACACCGCCATCTGACTCTCGCGCACGGTCAGCGATGCGCCATACTGGATTTCGTTCTCCGCCATCGGGAAGCGCCACGCGAGCACCCCGTCGCCCTGTTCCGTCCACTGCAGGATGTCGATGAACTGTTTCTTGATGAAGTCCATCAGGCCCATGAGACCCTCCTCGACGCATGAAGCACCCGGACATCCGGGTGCGACGAATAATACGTGCATGACGCCTCCGCAACGATGGTCCCCCAAGGGGGGGTGTCGTGACACACACAACGAATGAGCTGCGCATCGCGGTCGTCGGCGCTGGCCCGGCCGGGCTGGCGCTGGCGCTGCTGGCTGCGCAACGCCTGCCGCAGGCGCAGGTGACGGTTTTCGACTCCCGCGCGGTGGATCTGGACGTCGGCGCCGATGCGCGGACGCTGGCGCTGTCGCTGGGCAGCGTGCAGTTGCTCAGGCGCCTGGGCGCCTGGCCCGGCGAGGCAGCGCAGCCCATCACCGAGGTTCACGTCTCGCAGGCGCCACCGACCGGCGGTGCCTGGTCGGGATTCGCCCCCGAGGTGCGCATTCGCGCGCGCGACGAAGGGGTGCCGCAGCTGGGCGCGGTGTTGAGCTACGGCGCTCTGATGGCGCGGCTGCAGCGAGCCTGGGTGCAGTCGTGCGGCGAGCAGCCGGGACGGCTGCGCATGCGCTTTGGCACACCAGTGGCTGCGCTCAAGCCGGTTGCCGACGGCGTGGAGGTCGACGCCGGCATCGTCGACACCTTCGACCTGGCCGTGGTGGCCGAAGGCGGCATCTTCGCCGACCAGGTGCGCAAGGCCGTCTCGCATGACTACCGCCAATGCGCCTGGGTCGGCACGGTGGACATCACTGGCGGCACACCAGGGCTGGCGATCGAGCGCTTCACCACCAACGGGCCGCTGGCGCTGCTGCCGTTGCCGCCCTCGGTCGGCGGCGTGTCGACCGCGGCCCTGGTGTGGTGCGTGCCGTCCGAGGTCGACCCGGTGGCAGGCCTTGACGACACCCAGCGCAGGGCGGTGCTCGCCACACTGCTGCCGCCCGAGGCCGGCACGATCACCCGCGTGTCAGCGTTGAAGCGCTTCGCTCTCGGCCTGAATGCCGAGGTGCGCCTGGTGGAGGGACGCACGGTGCGCATCGGCAATGCGGCGCAGACGCTGCATCCTGTCGCCGGGCAGGGCCTGAACCTCGGCCTGCGCGACGTCTTTGCGCTGGTGCAGGCGCTGCGCGGCGACGGCAGCATCGACGCCCGGCTGCGTGGCATCGAATGGGCGCGCGCGCCCGACCGCTGGGCGGTGATCGCGACCACCGACTTCCTGGCGCGCAGCTTCACCTGGCGCTGGCCGGGTGTGGCCACACTGCGTGGCCTGGGGCTGGGCCTTCTGAATGCGGCGTCGCCGGTGAAATCACAGCTCGCACGTCGCATGATGTTCGGCCAGCGCTGACGGCGGGTCGACCGGCGTGCAGAACTGCTCGCCAGAGGGCGGGACGCCGGGCTTGCGCAGTCCCGCTGCGCGGTGGGGCCTTTCACAATCTTGGGTCATGGCGCCGCCCCACGCGCCCCGCCGAACCGCGCATGACTCGACGATCCCCGATCTCCCCCGCCGGCGACCTGCCGCGCACACTCGCCACCGTGTTGCTGGCGCTGGCCGCAGCCCTGCTGCTGCTGCTCAGCGCCTGCGGCGGCGGGGGTGACAGCGGCGCGTCCACGGCGGCGTCCAGCGACGGCGGCGCTCCTGTGGCCGCGAACGGCGCCAATCCGGCGCCCAGTTGTGGCCTGACCGGCTTCGAAAACGAGCTGCTTCAGCGCGTCAACGCGCGCCGCGCCAGCGGCGGCAGTTGCGGCGCCCGCGGCAGCTTCTCGCCCACGGCTGCGCTGCAGTGGAACGGCGCGCTCACCCAGGCTGCGGCGGCACATTCGCAGGACATGGCCGCGTTGAACTACTTCTCGCACACCAGCGCCGACGGCCGCACGCCCGACCAGCGCATCAGCGCGGCCGGCTACCCCTGGCGCGCGTACGGCGAGAACATCGCTGCCGGCTATGCCACGGTGCAGGCCGCGGTCGACGCGTGGCTCGCCAGCGACGGACACTGCGCCAACATCATGAACCCCGGCCTGCGCGACATCGGCGTTGCCTGCGTGCCGGGAACCGGCGCCAGCACCTACTCCAACTACTGGACGATGGATCTCGGCGCGCCGTGATCGGCGCACCAGGTCGCTGAGGGCGCAGGGTTCAGCGCCGGTGCGCCAGCGCCGGCAACTGCCGGCGCACCTGCTCCAGCCGATCGCGGTCCATTTCGGCCGTCACGATGCCTGGACCTTCCTCGCGGCAACCCAGCAGTTCGCCCCAGGGGTCGACGATCAGGCTGTGACCCCAGGTCCGGCGGCCGTTTTCATGGCGCCCGCCTTGTGCCGGCGCCAGCACGTAGCACTGGTTCTCGACGGCCCTGGCGCGCAACAGCAGCTCCCAATGGGCGCGCCCGGTGGTGTAGGTGAACGCCGACGGCACGCAGACCAGGTCGCACGGCGGCTTCGTCAGCTCGCGGTAGAGCTCGGGAAACCGCAGGTCATAGCAGATCGACAGACCCACGCGCCACTCGTCGCAGGCGAACGCCACGCTTTGCTCGCCACGCTCGAGCACGCGGCCTTCGTCGTAGCACTCGCGTCCGTTGTCGAACGCGAACAGGTGGATCTTGTCGTAGCGGGCGACGCGTGCGCCGTCGGGCGCGTACACCATGCAGGTGTTGCGCACCCGCTGCGCATCGGCGGTGCGCAACGGCAGGGTGCCGCCGATCACCCAGAGCGAATGCCGCCTGGCCTGGCTCGACAACATCTCCTGGATGGGCCCGGCGCCATCGCTTTCGGCCACGGCCAGCTTGTCGGTGTCGGCCCGGCCCATCAGGCAGAAGTACTCGGGCAGCGCCACCAGCGCGGCGCCCGCGCGCGCCGCCTCGTCGATCAGCGCCGCAGCGGCTTGCAAATTGCGTGCAACGTCGGGCGTCGAGACCATCTGCAGGGCCGCCATCTTCATCGCAAAACGCTCCTTGAAATCGCTACGGCCGCTGTGGCGGCGCCGACGCCGCAGCGGCCGGCCCGTCGATCGACGGCACGGCGTCACCCGGCTGTCGCTCGACCCGCTCGATCTTCGGATCGTCCCACTTGCCGGTGATCCGCAATTCGCGCGTGTTCGCCGCAATCAATGGCCGGCGCAGCAGCCACTGCGCGATGAACGTGCCCAGCCCCAGTGCCGGGTTGATCGCGGCATAGGCCAGCGACGCCGTGCCGGCGTTGATTTCGGGCACGACGAACACGCGCAGGTCCTGGGTTTCCAGCCCGATGTCGGCCTGACCTTCCATCAGCACCGCCGCCTGCACGCCCCGCATGCGCAGGTTGTTGGTGTGCAGCACGCCGGCGTTGATGCGGAAATCGCCGCCGATGTTGTCGAAGGCAAACCCTTCCTGGAAGACATCCCGGAAATCGAGCAGCAGCCTTCGCGGCAGCGCCTGCAGGCTGAGCACACCGAGCAAGCGCCCGGCGCCGGCGTCGGCCTTCAGGAACTGCCCGGCATCCAGCGACAGGTTCATGCTGCCGTCCAGGCTCTTGGTGTCCCAGCCCAGCGGCGAGCCCGACCAGGCCAGCTGGCCTTTCAGCACTCCCTTGCCGCCGCGCAGCGTCTTGCCGTAGCCCAGACGGTCGAGGTAGGCGCCGCTGTCGGCAAGCTCGAGCTCGAAGTCGAGCGCCATGCGGCGGCGCGCCGCCCCGCCTGCCGCGGCCCACTGGCCGCTGGCGCTCAGGTTGGCCTCCGGCGTTCGCAAGGCCAGCCGGTTCAGCCGCCATTCGCGGGCGACGTCGCCGGTCGCGACCCCACGGTTGACGGCCTCGACCTCCAATCGGCCGAGGTGCTTGCCGCGCAACTCGAAGTCGTCAACTACGATGTCCAGACCGGGCACGGAGGCCGGCGCCTGGTCGAGCAGCTGCTCGAAGCCTTCGACCTCCGCCGGCGGCAGCGACAGCCGACTGAGACGCGCGTACAGCCGTCCGGCACCCTGCGCGGTGCGCGCCTCGCGGTACTCGATCAGCCCGGCCATCTGGTCGGCCGTGAGCTGGGCTCGCCAGATTTCGTTGTCGTCGCGCGTGAGGCGGACCAGGTCGACGTTCAAGTGCGTCAACCGGCGCGCTCCAGCCACCGCCTCCTGAGCGCGCAGCGAGATCGAACGCGGCACGTAACCGGCATCCGCCACGCTGCCGCTGGCCGGCGGCAGCAGCTTCGCCAGCGCCGTGCGCCACGCATCCACGTTCAGGCTGGCGAACTCGGCCTGCACCTGGCCGCCCGCCACCGGCACAGGCGCCGGCGTGTTGATGCCGATGGCCGAGCGCATGACGCGAGGGCCGTCGCCGCCCAGCTCGCGCTGATAGACCGCCTGCAGCAGCGGGCCGAGCTCGATTCGCAGCTGGTCCCGCGGCGTGGATCCGCCGGCGAGCGAATCGGCCTGCAGCACCGACTGCACCCTCAACGGCAGGCTTTGCTCGGCAGGTTTGTTCAAGGGCGGTGGCAGGTTGATCGCGATGCCGGTCATCGGACTCGTCAGGTTCAACTCCGTCAGCCCCTTGACGAAGCCGAGCTGCAAGCGGTACGGCGCCTGGCCCTGCAGCACCTGTCCGAGGCGCGCCGGCGGACCGAGCTCGGCCGTGCGACGCAGCCCTTCGGCGGTGGCGGTGCCCTGGACGTTGAATCGCAGATCGCCGTCGGGCTGCGTGCCGCCGTCGACGGTGGCCTCGCCACCCAGCGCACGCACCGCCCCGCCGACGATCTGCAAGCCGCGCTGCGAAAAGTCGACCCGCCCGCGCGCCGCCGCCAGCAGCGGCGTGTCGGGGCGCAGGCGGATGTCGTTGCCGCTGAGTTGCAGGCTGCCCTTTGCGGTGGACTGCGGCATCTGCGCCAATGGCAGGCTGAGCGCCAACCGCAGGTCGGCCGCTCCTTGCGCCGTGGCCTGCGCCAGCGCGCCGCCGATCCACTCGCCCACCGGCGTGGCGTTGACGTAGCGCAGCATGTCCGCCAGCGGACCGCGGGCCTGACCCTCCAGCTCGAGCGTCGCCTGATGGGCGAAATCGTGCACCCCGCCCTGCACGCCGCGAAGCTCGACGCCGTAGATGCGGCCTTGTGCGTTGCGGATCGACAGGCTGCTGCGCTCGACGACCAGTTCGCCGTCGGCCCGCGTGATGGCCGGCCATGGCGAAATCCACGCCGGCTCGCCGGCACCGCCGCCCGGATGGCTCGGCACATAGGCCAGCGTCAGGTCGGCAAACTGGCCGACGATGCGAAATTCGCCGTCTTGCGGATTCTTGGTGCCGAAGTACGGAAAGTCCCACAGGTCGCCCTTGACCTTGAACGTTGCGCTCGGCACCTTGCCCGCCTGCACCGCGTGCTGCACGTATTCGCGTACCGGGCCGGGCAGGCCCCGGGGCAGGTAGCGCGCGACGCTGGTCGCCTGGCCGCCGGTGAGCTTGCCCTGCAGGTCGAGCATGCCCGGGAATCGCCCGGCGCGACCGAACCCGGCACCATCGCCGGTGCGCCACCGCAATGCCAGGTCGCCCGACGCGTCGTCGTTGTCGAACCGGGCCTCCTTGACCTGCAGCTCGATCGGTCGCCCATTGGGGCGAGCCGCGCCGATGCGCCAGACCAACTTGGCATCGAAGCGACGCAGCGGCACCACCGGGCGGTCGAACACACCTGGGAACTCGAGCGCACCCTCTGCGAGCGTCAGGCGGGCGTCGCCGCCCAGTTCGCTGGCCTGCAACTCGATGTCGGCATTGAGCCAGCCAGGACGACCCACGCCGTCGACGGCGGGCGCCGCCGCGATCGACAACCCCTTCATGCGGGCACGAACCTGATACTGGCGCGGCGCATCGATCGGCCCATCCCAGCGGGCCACCAGAGCGTGAACGGTGCCGCGCGGCGCGAGCTCCACCAGCATCTTGCGCACGCCTTCGCTCAGCGGCACGCGGGACGCCAGCGATGCCAACAGGGCGACATCGAGCCGGTCGGCGCTGAATTCGCCGGACACGATCTCAGGCGCGGCGTCGCCCGGCGCCGATCCGGCGGGTGCGATGCGCCAACTCGCCTCGATCTCGCTCTCGGGCCACAACACGCCATCGGCGGTGGTGAACGTCAACCGCCGGGCGGCGACGCGGGCGCGCCGGTCACCCTGCTCGCCATCCAGCCGAACGCGCAAGGACTCGAACTCCATCGGCGCCACCTGGGCGGACAGGCGCAACGCCACGTTGCGCAAGGCCAGGTCGACCGTGGCGCCGTCCGCCCGGCCGTCGGCCACCTCGAGCCAGGCGCGCAGGGCGCCCCGGCCTTCGCGCAGTTCGAAGGGCATGTCAACGTACTGGCGCAACAGCGCGACATCCACATGCGGCAGATCGGCATGCACCGTGCCGCGCCACAGGCGCCACTCGCCCGCGCGCGCCATCAGCGGCTGGCTCAGCCGCGCCCGCAGCGAGAACCGCTCACCCCAGGCTGATTGAGGTGTCGCGTCAACGCGCAGGTCGTGATGCAACAGCCCATTGCGCACAACGACCACGGCGTCGGTCAATTCCAGCGCCGGCGAACGGCGCAGCTCGTCGATCCATGTCAACGAGCCGCCACGGATGACGAACTCATGCTGCCTGAAGAACCAGTCTGCGGCCGCGTGGTCGTCGCCGGCGCCGGCTTGACCGACCTCGAGCCCGGCAACATGGATGCGACCGCGCGCATCGCGGCGGATTTCGAGCCGTGCACCTTCGATCAGCAGTTGCTCGAAACGCAACTCGAGCGTCAGCAGCGCGGGCACCGACAGGGCCGCCGACACGCGCGGCAGGCGAAGCGCCTCGCGCCCCTCCTGATCGAGCAGCACCACCTCGTGCAATTCGGCGGCCGGAATCCACCCACCGGAGCGCACCTGGATGCTGCCGATTCGAACCGGCACGCCCAACGCGCGACTGGCGGCGTCTTCGATGCGCGGCCGCCAATCGTCGATGTGGGGCAGAATCCCCCAGTGCAGAGTCAGCCACGCCAATAGCAGTAGGCTCCACACGGCCGCCAAGCCGCCGACCAGGAACCTCAAGGCCCGGGTCGACGCGCGCAAGACAGGACGGCGCGAGGCAACGACAGCGGAGTTGGGGGACATCGGATGAGGAGAAACCCGCACCATGCGCGACTGGCCGATCCGGCCACGCAGGCACATTGGAGGCACGGTAGCCACCCCCATGGCCGGATCAATCTAGCACAGACCCCCTGAGTTCACGTGGGTTCGGATCGCCTTGCCGTGGCCAGCGGCCTCGCACTTGTCAACGACTCTGCAGCGACGGCCGACTACAGCCGTTTCGTGCAACGTGTTCGCAGACGTTTCGGCGCCGAATGCGCACTGCTGGACGATGGCGTACCGGACGCGCAGTCGATCGACCGCCTCATCGACCGCCTGATCGCCGGCGGGCGCAGCCTGGCGTCGGCATTGCGCGTGGCCCGCCACGCGGTGATCGAGCGACTGGCCGTGCTCGACGTCGAGCACGGGGCCGAATTGCCGGTCGTGACCTCGACGATGACCACGCTGGCCGAGGTGTCACTCGAGCGCGCGCTGGCGACGGCGCTGCAGGAAGAAGACGCGCGCAGCGGCGAGCCGTTCGATGCGACCGGCCGGCGCATCGACTTCTGGATCGTCGGCATGGGCAAGCTGGGCGCGCGCGAGCTGAACGTCTCATCGGACATCGACCTGATCTATCTGTACGAGGAAGACGGCCAGACGCGTGGGGCAACCCCGGTCAGCACGCAGGAATATTTCGGCCGGGTGGCCAAGCGGCTGCATGCGCTGATCGGCGACGTCACCGACGATGGTTTCGTGTTCCGCGTCGACCTCGCGCTGAGGCCCAACGGCAATTCCGGACCGCCGGTGGTCAGCCTGCCGATGCTGGAGGAGTACTTTCAAGTGCAAGGGCGCGAGTGGGAGCGCTTTGCCTGGCTGAAGAGCCGCGTCGTCGCGCCGCGCGCGGCGGTGACCAGCGGCCGTGCCAACGCGCTGCGCTCGCTGGTCGCGTCGTTCGTCTACCGGCGCTACCTGGACTACGGCGTCTTCGAAGGCCTGCGCCAGTTGCACCGCCGAATTCGCGAGGAGGCGCAGCGCCGCGCCGCGGGGCGCCCCGAACGCAGCAACGATGTCAAGCTGTCGCGCGGCGGCATCCGCGAGATCGAGTTCATCGTCCAGTTGCTGCTGGTGGTGCGCGGCGGCCAGTACCCCGAGATCCGGACCCGCTCGACGCAGCGCGGCCTGCAGCGGCTGGTCGCGCGCGGTCTGATGAAGCCCGACACCGCCAGCCGGCTGGACTTGGCCTACGCGTTCCTGCGCCGCATCGAGCACCGCATCCAGTACCTCGACGACCAGCAAACGCACGTGCTGCCCACCGCCGACGCCGACCTCGACTGGATTTCGCGTTCGCTCGGCCTCGGCGGCCAGCACCCGGGCGAACTGCTGAATCGGCTGAGCGAGGTGCGGGAGTTCGTCGCCAACGAGTTCGACGCCCTGCTGCACGACGGCCAGACACCGACCGCCGCCGCCCGCAAACCGGGTGAATGCAAGGGCTGCGGGCCGGCAGCGCTGCCGCTGGACGCCGAGGCCTTGCTGGAGACGCTGCCCGCAGAAATTGCCGAGCGCGTGCGCCGCTGGGCCGAAAAGCCGCGGGTGCAGAGCCTGCGCGACGAGAGCAAGCTGCGCCTGGGCCGGCTGGTGCAGCGCGCGGCCAGCGGCGTGGCCGCCGGACAGTGCACCCTGCAGGCAGCGCTGCGCTTCATCGACTGGCTCGAACCGCTGCTGCGCCGCGAAAGCTACGTGGCGCTGCTGGCCGAGCGGCCCGAGGTGATGCAGCGCCTGCTGCGGCTGCTCGGGCTGGCCCGTTGGCCGATGCAGTACCTGATGCGACACCCGGGGGTGATCGACGAACTGGCCGATCCGCGATTGCTGCACGAACGCTTCGATCGCACGGCGTTCATCAGCGACCTCGAGGAGCGTCACGCGGCCTGGGAGCGCAGCGGCCAGGCCGACGAGGAGGCGCTGCTCGACACGCTTCGCCATGCGCACCATGCCGAGGTGTTTCGCACCCTGGTGCGCGACGTCGAAGGGCTGATCACCGTCGAGCAGGTGGCCGACGATCTTTCGGCTCTGGCCGACGCGGTGCTCGAGTGCACGCTGCGCTGGGCGTGGTCGCGCCTGAAGACACGGCACCGCGAGGCGCCCCGCTTCGCCGTCATCGCCTACGGCAAGCTTGGGGGCAAGGAGCTTGGCTACGGCAGCGACCTCGACGTCGTGTTTCTGTATGACGACAGCGACGAGCCGGACCTCGATCGTGCGCAGGAGGTGTACGGTGCGTTCGTACGCAAGCTGATCACCTGGTTGACCCTCCGCACGCCGGCTGGGGCGCTGTTCGAGATCGATACCGCGCTGCGGCCGAACGGAAACTCCGGCCTGCTGGTGACCTCGATCGACGCGTTCGAGCGCTACCAGGATGGGCGCGGCAGCAACACCGCCTGGACCTGGGAACACCAGGCACTGACGCGCGCCCGGTTCTGCGCCGGGACGCCGGCGCTGGCCGAGCGTTTCGATGCCGCGCGCGCACGCGTGCTTGCTGCACCGCGCGAACTGCGGTCACTGGCCGACGAGGTGGTCAGCATGCGCGAGCGGGTGCGCACCGCTCATCCGGTGCCCTCCGACCGCTTCGATGTCAAGCACAGCCGGGGTGGCATGATGGATACGGAGTTCGTGGTCCAGTACCTGGTGCTCGCGCACGCGCATCGATTTCCCTCGTTGATCGACAACGTCGGCAACATTGCCTTGCTGCAGCGCGCGCAGGCGCAAGGTCTGCTGCCCGATGCCACCGGAGATCGCGCGGCAAGCGCCTACCGGGAGCTTCGCCGCGCGCAGCACCGGGCGCGACTCGATGAACAACCCACGCAGATCGAGCCGGTCACGATGGCCGCCGAACGTGACGCCATCGTCGCGTTGTGGCATGCCGTGTTTGGATAGCGCCGGTGGCGCGCCTGCGCACGAGCGAAGCACTTGCGCGCGGACCTAGCGACGCCGATCCGCGTGCCTGGTGGGCGCTGTGCGCGTTGCTCGCCGCCGGCGCGGTGCTCGGCTGGTTTGTCGACCCCGCCCTTTGGATCTGGCGACCGCATCTGGCGCTGACGCAGCCCTGGCGTTGGTGGACTGCGGCGTGGGTGCACCTGAGCGCTCTGCATTGGCTGGCCAATCTCGCTGGCCTGGCACTGATCGCCGCACTCGGTCGACCCGGTGGCGCCGATCGAGCCGATGCCTGGGCCTGGCTGGTCGCCTGGCCGTTGACGCATCTGGCCTTGCTGACGCAGCCGTCGCTCAGCGCGTATGGCGGGTTGTCGGGCGTGCTGCACGCGGGTGTCGTGATCGTCGCCGTCCGGCTGGTGTTGGGTGAGCCAGGCTCGCGGCGCGTCATCGGGCTGTCGCTGCTGGCGGGTGTGGCGGCCAAGCTTGTGCTGGAGGAGCCGTGGCAAGGCGCGCTGCGGCACGCGCCGGAGTGGGACTTTGCGGTGGCACCGGCGGCCCATGTCGCAGGCGCCGGCGCGGGCCTGGTGTGTGCGCTCGTGCGTGCGAGTCTGGCGGCCGCCGCCCGCCGCTAGGATGCCCGCCATGTCGCAACGCAAGCTCCACCTGGATGGCACCGCGGTGACCTGGCTGATCGTGTGTTGCACGATCTGGGGCCTCGGCCAGGTGTCGAGCAAGGCGGCGCTGGCGGAGATCCCGCCGTTCACCCAGGTCGCCGTGCGCTCGCTCGGGGCGACGATCCTGGTGGCGTTGTGGTCGCGCGGCCGCGGCATCGCGTTGTTCAATCGCGATGGCACGCTCGCGGCCGGTGTCCTGGCGGGGCTGCTCTTCGCGATCGAGTTCGCGTGCATCTTCGTGGGTTTGCAGTTCACGACGGCCTCGCGCATGGTGGTCTTCGTCTACCTGGCGCCGTTCGTTGTCGCGCTGGGTATGCCGCTGATCGCGCGCAACGAACGCCTGGACGGCTGGCAGCTGCTCGGCCTGACGGCGGCGTTCGCCGGCGTGGCCTGGGCGTTCGCCGAGGGCTTCCAACGACCCGCCGCTGGCGCGCGCCAATGGATCGGCGATGCACTCGGCGTGGCCGGTGCGGTGTTCTGGGGTGCCACCACGCTGGTGATCCGGGCTACCCGCCTGTCGCAGGCGGCCGCCGAGAAGACGCTGTTGTACCAACTGGCGGTCTCCGGGGTGCTGATGGCCGCCGCCGCGCCGGCGATCGGCGAAGTCTGGCCGACCGCCTTGAGTCTGGTGCCGCTGGCGTCGATGGCGTTTCAGACCGTGGTGGTGTGCTTCGCAAGCTACCTGCTGTGGTTCTGGCTCGTTCGCCACTACCCGGCCACGCAGTTGTCGGCCTTCACGTTGCTGACGCCGGTCTTCGGGCTGCTTGCCGGTGTGTTGCTGCTGCACGAACCGATGACTCCGCGTCTGTTGATCGCGCTGATCGCGGTGGCCGGTGGCATCGCGCTGGTCAATCGGGTCAAACACAGCCACGCCGTGTCACCGGCGCGTCAGCAACCGCCGGCCCGCCGAACCTAGACTGAGCGCGAACCAGGAGCACCCATGATCACCTTGCACGGCTTTGCGGTCTCGAACTACTTCAACAAGGTCAAGATGGCACTGCTGGAAAAAGGTGTGCCGTTCAACGAGGAGCTCGTCCTGACCGGCAGCCCAAGCGAGACGATGCTGGCCTGCTCGCCACTGGGCAAGATCCCGTACATCACCACCGAGCAGGGCGCGCTGTGCGAGAGCCAGGCCATCCTCGACTACCTGGAGGCCGCCTATCCGCAGCCGCCGCTGCTGCCTGCAGACCCATGGGCGGCGGCCAAGGTCAAGGAAGTGACGATCTTCATCGACCTGCACCTCGAGCTGGTTGCGCGCGAGTTGTACCCCCAGGCGTTCTTCGGCGGCTCGGTCAGCGAATCGCAGCAGGCCCGGGTGCGCAAGTTGCTGACCAGGAACATTGCCGGCTTCGCGCGGCTGGCGCGGTTTTCTCCGTTCGTGGCAGGTGATACCTTCACGATGGCCGATTGCTCCGCCTATGTCAGCTTGCCGGTGGTGGGCATGGCGACCAAGGCGATCTACGGAGAGGATCTGCTGGTTGGCGCCGGCATTGACTGCAGGGGTTATGTCGCGCGCATCAACGAACGGCCGAGTGCCCAGCGTGTCAGCGCCGATCGCAAGCTCGATCAGGCCCGGATGGCGGCGGCCCGCGCCAAGGCCTGACTCAAGCGCCGGCTAGGCTGGCCGAGCTGTCGTCGTGCCGGCCAGCGTCGCGGCCACTTCCTTGCGGTAGCGGTTGAGTTCCTGCACGCTGGCGAAGCTGCGTTCGAGCAGCAGGCCCAGGTTGTGCAGGATCCGCTCGACGACCTTGCCTTCCCAGACGCTGTCGAACTGAATCTGCGAATCCAGCCAGCGTTCCAGCCAGGCCGGATCGGGCAGGCGGCTTTGCACCGTGTCGCGCGGGAACAAGCGGGTGTTGACGTGCAGGTTCGTCGGATGCAGCGCTTGAGCGGTACGCCGGGCGCTGGCCATCAGGACGCCGACCTTGCTGAACGCCGCGCGCGCCTCGTCGCCAAACCGGCTCAGCGCGCGCTTCATGTAGCGCAGGTACGCGCCACCATGACGTGCCTCGTCCTTGGCCAGGGTGTCGTAGATCTGTTTGATGACCGGCTCCGTATGCCATTCCGCGGCACGCCGATACCAGTGGTTGAGGCGCACTTCGCCGCAGAAATGCAGCATCAAGGTCTCTAGCGCCGGCGCCGGGTCGAACTCGAATCGCACTTCGTGCAACTCCTGCTCGGTCGGCACGAGATCCGGGCGGAACCGGCGCAGGTATTCCATCAGCACGAGCGAGTGCTTCTGTTCTTCGAAGAACCACACGCTCATGAAGGCCGAGAAGTCGCTGTCGTCGCGGTTGTCGCGCAGAAACATCTCCGTCGCGGGCAGCGCGGCCCATTCCGTGATGGCGTTCATCTTGATCGTTCTGGCCTGCTCGTCGCTCAGCAGCGTCGGATCGAATCGGTCCCAGGCGATGTCGCTGTCCATGTTCCAGCGCACGGCCTCGAGTTGTTTGAACAGGTCGGGATAGAGCATCGACAGATCCTTGATCGAAGGGGCGATTCTAGGCGGCGGGTCCTTCCGCCGTCTCGAACGCCCGGCCAGTGAAAAAAAGCTGGACAATATAGACTGATCAGGTAATATTGTGACCAATCAGTCTACTCTTCTTCTCGCAACATGACCACGTCAGCACCTACTCCACGGAACTCATTTGCCTCGAGTCGGTCACAGAACCGTGATGCGCACCCGGCTATGCCGGTGTCGCAATCAGAGGCGACGGGGCGATTCGAGGACGGGGCGCCGGCGTCTCTAGGGTCTTTATTGCTGTGCAGCCTGGCGCTTCGTGCGACAGAAATCCCCGGGCGACTCTTCTCCTCCTCCCTCCCTCCCTCCTTCGCGCGGGGGCGCTGCACGGCAACTTTCTCATTGACGACGGGCGACCAGCGGGTCGCCCGTCGCAATTAGACACGGCCCGCCATGCGTCGCATCGCCGTAATCGGTTCGGGCATTTCAGGCCTCGTTGCCGCCCGTGAAATCAGCTCCGTCGCGCAGGTCACGGTGTTCGAGGCCGCCGACCACTTTGGCGGCCATGCCCGCACGCTCGATGTTGCACTCGAAGGCCTCACCGGCCCTGTGGACACGGGTTTTCTGGTCTTCAACCATCGCACCTATCCTGGCCTGACCGCGCTGTTCGACGAGTTGGGGGTCGAAACCGTAGCCTCGGACATGTCCTTGTCGGTTCAACGGCCCGACACGGGATTCGAATGGTGTGGCAGCAACCTCGACACCGTATTTGCGCAGCGGACCAACCTGCTGCGCCCGCGTTTCTGGGGCATGTTGCGCGATGTGCTGCGCTTCAACCAACTCGCGAGCCGGTGGGTGGAAACCGGTGAGCCCATCGATCCGGCCCTGTCGCTGCGAGGCTTCTTGCGTCGTCACTCCCTGGGCGCGGCATTCCGCGACGACTACCTGCTGCCGATGGTGGCGAGCATCTGGTCGTGTCCGACCGAGCAGATGCTGGAGTTCCCCATCGCCAGCCTGCTGCACTTCTGCCACAACCACGGCCTGCTGCAGATCAGTGACCGGCCGCAGTGGCGCACGGTCGTCGGCGGCTCTCGGCGTTATGTGCAGCGCATCGTCGCCAGGCTTCGCGACGTGCGCCTGCGCACGCCGGTGCGAGAAGTGCGCCGTGTGCCGCCCGGGCGCGGCGATGCGGGCGTCTGGGTGCGCTGCGATCGGGGCAGCGAACGCTTCGACCAGGTCGTCATCGCCTGCCACTGCCCGCAGACCCTGGCCCTTTTGGCCGATCCCACCGACTCCGAGCGAGCGATCCTCGGTTCGATTCGAACCCAGCGCAACCTGGCGCTGTTGCACACCGACGCCTCGCTGCTGCCGCGCCGTCGCAAGGCCTGGGCAGCCTGGAACTTCGAGGCCGGCGCGAACGAGTCCGAGCACAGCGTCTGCCTGCACTACCTGATCAACCGCCTGCAACCGCTTCCGTGGTCGACTCCGGTCATCGTGTCGCTGAACCCCTTGCGACCGCCGCGCGATGACCGGATCCTCGACGTGCACGAGTTCGAGCACCCGGTGTTCGACGCGGCGGCCACCGCTGCGCAGCGCCGGCTCGCCACGATTCAGGGTCGTTCGGGGGTCTGGTTCTGCGGTGCATGGGCAGGCCACGGCTTCCACGAAGACGGGCTGCAGGCGGGCCTGGCCATCGGCAGGCAACTGCGTGCAGCACTCACCGCGTCCGAACATACCGGCTTCGAGCGGGTGGCGGCATGAGCTTGGGCGCCGTCACGCCACGGCTCGTGGTCGGTCAGGTTCGGCACACCCGCCATCGGCCTGTCGCCCACCGACTGAGCTATCCCGGCTGGTTTCTCCTGCTGCCACTGCGCCGATTGCGCCGCGAGCCGGTGGCCTTGCTCCATCGCAATCAAGGCGCGCTGGTGGCATTCCACGACGCCGACCATGGCGATGGCGGCGCCGACTGCCTGGCCTGGATCGAGGCCATGCTCGCCCGCGAGGGCATCGACGATGCCGATGGCGAGATCTGGTTGCAGACGATGCCGCGCGTGCTGGGCCGCGTCTTCAAACCGGTGAGCTTTTGGTACTGCCATCGGCAAAACGGGTCGCTGCGAGCCATCGTCGCAGAAGTCAACAACACGTTCGGCGAACGGCACTTCTACGTGCTGGCCGGGCCCCAACTGGCCTGGGGCCAGGAACAGCGTGCGCGCAAGGTGTTCCATGTGTCGCCATTCTGCGCAGTCGATGGCGCGTATCGGTTTCGCTTCATGCGCACCGACCTCAACGCCGACGAATGCGGTCGCGTCGTGGTGCGCATCGACCACGACGACACGCAAGGGCCGCTGCTGGCCACCAGCGTCTCGGGCACATCGGCGCCGCTGTCACCAGGCCGATTGCGAGCCGTCATGTGGCGCATGCCGCTGGCCGTCCTGGCCGTGATGCTGCGCATTCACTGGCAGGCCCTGCAGTTGTGGCTCAAGGGCGTGCCGTGGCATTCCAAACCCGCGGCGCCCGAGGCCGCGATCAGCCGATGAATCCTCACGCGGACCCCACCAGCATGGATCTCACCCGCCTTGCAACGTCGTCGCCTGCGCCACGCTCAGCACCTTGGGCCGCCCGAACGGTGCTGGCCGTGCTGCAACACCTTCAGCACGGCCGTCTCGATATCCAAACGCCCGATGGCGAATGGATCCGTTTCGGCGGGGGCAGTCCCGCGATGCCGCATGCCACGATCTGCCTGACGAGTTGGCGGCCGCTCCAGGCCGTGCTGCGCAGCGGCGACATCGGCTTCGCCGAGAGTTTCATCGCCGGCGAGTGGACCACGCCGGACCTGGTGACGCTGTTGCGCGTGGCGATGATCAACCGCGAGCACCTGGACTGGCTGATCTACGGCAGGTCCTGGGGCGCCTGGCTCTTCCGGTTGCGCCACCTGTTGAACCGGAATACCCGCGCCGGCAGCCGCCGCAACATCCACGCCCATTACGACCTTGGCAACGCCTTCTACCGGCTGTGGCTGGACGAGTCGATGAGCTACTCCAGTGCCTGGTTCGACGGCGATACCAGTCAAAGCACCGAGGCGGCGCAGCAGGCGAAGATGCGCCGCGCGTTGGCGCAATGCGAGGTGCGGCCCGGCACGAAGGTGCTCGAGGTCGGATGCGGCTGGGGCGCGCTCGCCGAGTTCGCCGCCAGGGACTTCGGAGCCCAGGTGACCGGGGTGACCTTGTCGACCCAGCAACTCAGCTTCGCGCGCGACCGGATCGCGCGTTCCGCGCAAGACGCGCGTGTCGACCTGCGCCTGCAGGACTACCGCGACATTCTGGACGGACCCTTCGATGCGATCGTGTCGATCGAGATGTTCGAGGCCGTTGGCCACGCCTACTGGCCATCGTTCTTTGACCTGCTGCGCGACAAGCTGGCGCGCGATGGCCGTGCCTGCGTTCAATCGATCACCATCCGCGACGACCTGTTCGAGCGCTACCTCTCGGGCACCGATTTCATCCAGCAGTACGTGTTTCCCGGCGGTCTGCTGCCCAGCCGTGCCCAGTTCCGGGCGCATGCCGAGCGCGCCGGCCTGGTCGTCGTCGACGAAATGGCGTTCGGCGCCGACTACGGCGAGACGCTGCGCCGCTGGCGCCACCACTTCCTGCGACACGAGGCGGCGGTGCTGCAGCAGGGTTTCGACCGCCGCTTCCTGAAGATCTGGGATTTCTACCTCGCCTACTGCGAGGCGGCGTTCGCCACCGGCCAGACCGACGTCGTGCAATTCACGCTGCGCCATCGCTGAAGGCCATGGCACCAAATTCCCTGCCGGTCAGCCGGCGCGCGTGGATACTCGGGCTGCTGCCGATCGGCGCGATCGCCTCGCCGTCGCAACCGCCGCAGGAGATCGCTCGAATCCTGCCCGACGCCCGCCTGGTGGGTCAGGGCCGCCTGCGGTTCTTTGGCCTGACGATCTACGACATCCGCCTGTGGAGCGCGGCGCAGGACCCGCAGGATGTCCTGCAACGACCTTTCGGGCTGGAGCTCGAATACGCGCGTGCCCTGAAGGGCGAGAAGATTGCCGAACGCTCGATCGAGGAGATGCGACGCATTGGCGCGTTTTCCGCGGAGCAGGGGCGGCAATGGCTGGAAGCGCTGAAACGGCTGTTCCCCGACGTCGGTCCGGGCGACCGCCTGACCGGACTGCAGCGCGGCGGAAATCACGCCGAATTCTTCTTCAACGGCGCCGCCCGCGGCGAGGTGAAGGACATCGAGTTCGCGCGCCTGTTCTTCGGCATCTGGCTCTCACCGAACACGTCGGAGCCGCGCTTGCGTGACCAGTTGCTGGGCCTGCCCGCCGAGCCGCGGCGATGAGCGTTGCATCGGGCACCGCAGGCGTATCGATGCCGCACGGTGGTCAGACGCTCCACTGGGGCGCCGGCGGGCGTTACGGACTGCTCGGCGCCGCCCTGGCGTTCGTCGCGCTGCCGCTGTACGTGGTGCTGCCCGGGCACTACGCGTCGCAGTTCGGCATGTCGCTGGCGTCGCTGGGCGCGGTCCTGCTGGCTGCCCGCCTGCTCGATGCCGTGGTCGATCCGTGGCTCGGTCGCTGGGTGGACTCCTCTCTGGCGCGCTCGCGAGCGGCCGGCCTGAGGCTGGCGACGACGGCAGCCCTGGTGCTGGGCGCCGGCTTCATCGCACTGTTCTTCCCGCCAACGTTGTCGCCCGCGGGGCTGCTGCTGTGGTGTGCGGGGACGCTGGTCGTCACCTACCTCGGCTACAGCACGCTGAGCGTGCTGCACCAGGCCTGGGGCGCGCGGCTGGGGGGCGATGCGAGCTACCGGGCGCAGGTGGTCAGCTGGCGCGAGGGATTTGCGCTGGCCGGCGTGCTGACGGCCAGCGTGCTGCCATCGCTGCTTGGACTCCCGGCCACGGCCGTCGCGTTGCTGGTCTTCCTGGCGGTCGGCTTGCTCAGTCTTTCGCAAGCCCCCTACCGCGCCGGCGCGGCCGCCGGCGATGCGCCGGGCGATTGGCGGCTTCCCTGGCGGAGCAGGGATTTCCGGGTGTTGTTGATGCTGTACATGACCAATGGCATCGCGAGTGCGATTCCGGCGACCCTGGTGCTGTTCTTCATCCGCGACCGGCTTCAGGCTGGCCATCTGGAGGCGGTCTTTCTGGGCTTGTATTTCGCATCGGCAGCCGTCTCCTTTGCGCTTTGGTTGCGTCTGATCGCACGCTTCGGTCTGTCTGCGTGCTGGCTGGCGGGCATGGCTCTGGCCATGGCCAGCTTTGGCTGGGCTGCCTGGCTGGGGCCGGGCGACGCAGCGCTTTTCGCCTGCGTGTGCGTGGGCAGCGGGTTTGCCCTTGGGGCGGACCTGGCGGCACCGAACGCGATGCTCACCGGGGTGATCCAACGTGCAGGCCACGGCCAATCGCAGGAAGGTCGCTACGTAGGCTGGTGGACCGCCGCCACCAAGCTGAACCTCGCTCTGGCGGCCGGGTTGGTCCTGCCCGCGCTGGCCCAGCTCGGCTACCAGCCGGGTGCGCGAGACGCGCAGGCGCTGCAAGCGTTGACCTGGGCCTACTGTGCCTTGCCCTGCCTCCTGAAACTGCTCGCTGCCGCCGCACTATGGCTGCGTTGGCGTCGCTCATCGTCGGAATGAACACCATGCAACTGCCCAAACGAATTCTCCCGACCGCGCTGATTTGCGCCGCCCTGCTGTCGGGTTGCGCCGGGCCCCAGATCGCCGACTACGCATCGCAGACGCCGGCGCTCGACCTCGCGAGTTACCTCAATGGCGACTTGGTGGCCCACGGCATCGTGACCGACCGTTCCGGACGGGTCACGCGTCGTTTCACGGTCGACCTTCAGGGCCGGTGGAACGGCGACGAAGGGGTGTTGGACGAGCAGTTCCGCTTCAGCGATGGCGCGACGCAACATCGCGTGTGGCGTCTGACCAAGGACGCGAATGGCCGCTACCGCGGGCGTGCCGACGACGTGGTCGGCGAAGCCGAAGGCCGCGCTGCCGGCAACGCGCTGCAATGGCGCTACACGCTGCGCCTGCCGATCGACGGCAAGGAGGTGGAGGTGCAGTTCGACGACTGGATGTTCTTGATCGACGACGCCGTGTTGCTGAACCGGGCCACGATCAGCAAGTTCGGTATCCGGCTGGGCGAAGTGACGCTGGCCTTTCGGCGGCGCTGAAAGCTCGGCATGGCGCTGAACCCCAAGATTACCGACTGGAAGGACCGACTGGTCTGGCTGGTCGGCGCATCCAGCGGCATCGGGCGCGCCACGGCGCATCGGCTGCACGCGCTGGGGGCCACGGTGGTCGTCTCAGCGCGCAGCGAACAGGCGCTCGACGAATTCGTCCGTGGCCATGCCGGAAGCGAGTCGCTCGTCGTCGACGTGACCTCGCGCGACAGCATGCGACAGGCCTGCGAGACCCTGCTGCGCCGTCATGGCCGGATCGACCTGACGCTGTACTGCGCGGGTCACTACAGCGCGATGGGCGCGGTGGACTTCGACCTCGATGAAGCACTTCGGCATCAGCAGATCAACGTCGGCGGAGCGCTGGTCTGGCTGGCCAGCGTGCTGCCGCAATTGTTGCGCCAGGCCGATACCGGGGCACAGGCGCACCTGAGCATCGTCGCCAGCGTGGCCGGATATCGCGGCCTGCCGAAGGCGCTGGCCTACGGTCCCACCAAGGCGGCACTGATCAACCTGGCCGAAACGCTGTACCTCGACCTGGCGCCGCGCGGCGTCGCGGTATCGCTGATCAACCCGGGCTTCGTGCAGACGCCCCTGACCGCGCACAATGCGTTCCCCATGCCGGCCCTGTTGACCCCCGAACAAGCCGCGCAGGCCATCGTGCACGGTTGGCGTCGCGGCAGCTTCGAGATTCACTTCCCCCGGCGATTCACCTGGGTGCTGAAGGCCCTGCAGCCTCTCTGGTATGGCCTGTACCTGCGCATCGTCGGCCGCGTCCTGGGCAGTTGATTCAAGTGCCGACGCCGCGGGATCCACGCGTGGCCAGACTGGTCGCCTGGTACGAGCGCCTGACGGTGGACAGCCTGAATGACATCGAGCGGCTGTACCGCCCCGACGCGCGCTTCAAGGATCCGTTCAACGACGTAGCTGGCGTGATGGCGATCCGCCGCGTCTTCGAGCACATGTTTGCAACGCTTCATGCGCCGCGATTCGCGGTGGTCGATTCAGTCTGCGACGAACGCGCCTGCCTGCTGATCTGGGACTTCGAGTTCCGGCGCGGCGGCGGCGCTGCGATGCGGGTGCGCGGTGCGTCGCACATCGAGTTCGCCGATGATGGACGGGTCGCGCGGCACCGCGACTACTGGGACCCGGCCGAGGAACTGTATGAAAAGCTGCCCGTGCTGGGCTGCTTGATGCGCTGGCTGCGCCGACGATTGCGCGCCCGCTAGTCAGCGCAGCCACCCCTTGCGGCGGAAATAGACGAACGGTGCCGCCACCGAGGCCACCATCAACACCAGGGCCATCGGATATCCCCAGGGCTGGCGCAGCTCGGGCATGGACTGGAAATTCATGCCGTAAATGCTGGCAATCAGCGTCGGCGGCAGCAAGGCGACCGACGCCACCGAGAAGATCTTGATGATCTTGTTCTGGTTGATGTTGATGAAGCCGACGATCGCATCCATCAGGAAGTTGATCTTGTCGAACAGGAATGCGGTGTGCGAATCGAGCGAATCGATGTCGCGCAGGATCTGGCGCGCCTCCTCGAACTGATCGGCGTTGAGCATGCGGCTGCGCATCATGAAGCTGAGTGCGCGCCGCGTGTCCATCACGTTGCGCCGGATGCGCCCGTTCAGGTCTTCCTGACGGGCGATCGCCGCCAGTGCAGCGGCTGCGGCCTTGTCATCGATTTCCTGCTTCAACACACCGTTGCCGACGAACTCCAGGCTGTCGTAGATGCCCTCCAAGGCGTCGGCAGAGTACTCGGCGTCGGCATCGTAGAGCTTCAACAGCACGTCCTTGGCATCCTCGATCAGGGCCGGGATACGCCGCGCGCGCATGCGCAGCAGCCGAAACACCGGAAGGTCCTCGGCGTGCACCGAGTACAGCACGCCGTCCTTGAGCACGAATGCCACGCGCACATTGCGCGAGGTGGCGTCGTCGTCGATAAGGAAGTCCGAGCGGATGTGCAATTCGCCGTTGTCTTCCTCGTAGAAGCGCGACGACTCCTCCAGGTCGTCGTCGACGATGTCTTCCGGGATCGCCAGCCCGAAGTGCTCGGCAATCCACCCCTTCTCCTGGCTGGTTGGCGCTTCCAGGTCGACCCAGATCGGTCGCACGGCGGACAGGCCGGCCGCGCTTTCGATCTCTTCTTGGAACAACCGCCCATTGACGAGCGTGAAGACGTTGAGCATCGGGCTCTCCGGCACGCAGGCGCTTGCTCTGGGCGGCACCTGGTGGGGTTCTGGGGCAGTTTGGGTGCGACCGCCTCACTCCAGTACCCAGGTCTGCGGGACCTTCGGGGAACCGACGAGGACAGTCAGCGCGAATGACTGGGGTCCAAGCTTTCGCTCCGAAAAGGAGAGGCTCGGATTATCACATCGCCCCAGCCGGGCGGCAGAAACCGTCGGCGGGCAACCAGCGCATCCTACACGGCGTCACGGGGTTGTCACGCGACCATTTTCGGGCGCACACTGGCCTTGACCACCTGGGCGTTCTTGGCTGTCGGTGGTCTTGTTGGCCAGAACGCCCGGCGACCGGTTCCCCCCCACTGTTGGAAGGAGGCTCTGATGAATTTGACGATCAGCGGGCATCATCTCGAAGTCACGCCCGCCCTGCGCGAGTACGTGCTCACCAAACTGGATCGTGTGACGCGACATTTCGATCAGGTCGTCGACGTCAACGTGCTGCTGACAGTCGAAAAACTGCGCGAGAAGGAGCGCCGACAGAAGGCCGAAGTCACTTTGCACGTCAAGGGCAGGGACATCTTCGTCGAACAGTCCCACGAAGACCTGTATGCCGCGATCGACCAGTTGATGGACAAGCTGGACCGCCAGGTCTGCCGCCACAAGGACCGCATGCAAGACCACCACCACCCCGCTGCCAAGCGGATCGTGGCCTGACGGTGCGCTGACGCCGACCGAATCCAACGGCCCTGCGGGGCCGTTTTCCATTGGGGTGGTTCTCTATTTCGGGAACTTCGCAACACCCCGCAGACACGGGCCTTGTCCACTGTGCAGTGCAGCATTGCGTTTCTATAATTCATTGTTCTGTCACGGGACTCGTCGCCGCGGTCGGTTGCTTCCAACCGCGTCGGGGTGAAAACACCATGAATCGTCTCGCTGCCATCCTGCCCGCCAGCAATGTGCTGGTGAACGTGGAGGCCACCAGCAAGAAGCGCGCGTTCGAGCACGCCGGGCTGTTGTTCGAGAACTTGCATGCAATCGCCCGCGCGACAGTGACGGACAACCTGTTTGCACGCGAACGCCTGGGCTCCACCGGCCTGGGCCATGGCGTGGCGATTCCGCATGGGCGCATCAAGGGGTTGAAGAACCCTCTGGCCGCTGTGCTCCGCCTGAGTGAGCCGATTGCGTTCGACGCCCCGGATGACGAACCGGTGGGGCTGTTGATCTTCCTGCTGGTGCCCGAGGCCGCCACCCAGCGTCACCTGGAAATCCTGTCTGAAATCGCGGAGATGCTGTCCGACCGCGAACTGCGCGATCGCCTGAAGAGCGAGCCGGACGCGGCCACGCTGCACCGGTTGATCCTGGACTGGCAGGCGCTGAAGTCGGTGGCGTGAGCCACCACCGGCAAACGCCAATCCAGCGGCGCGAGCCATGAAGCCCACCTCCGTCAGCGCCGAAGCGCTGTTCGAAGCCCAGCGCGAGGCCGTGCACTGGGAGTGGATCGCGGGCCATGCCCATCCGGAGCGCCGTTTCGACGACGCGGCCGTGCGCGACGCCCAGTCCGCGGCCGATCTGGTGGGCTACCTGAACTACATTCACCCCTACCGCGTCCAGATCGTGGGCCGGCGCGAGGTGGCGTACCTGTCGTCGGTGTCGGCCGAGGACCAGGAACGGCGCATCTCGCGCATCGTGACGCTTGAGCCGCCGGTGATCATCGCCGCCGACGGGGTCACGCCGCCGCCACGCCTGGTGGCGATGTGCGACCGGGCCGAGATTCCGCTGTTCGTCACCGGCGAATCCGCCGGCCAGGTGATCGACGTGGTGCGCAGTTACCTGGCCCAGCACTTCGCCGAGCGCACGACCCGCCACGGCGTGTTCATGGACATCCTGGGCCTGGGCGTGCTGCTGACCGGCGAGTCGGGCCTCGGCAAGAGCGAACTCGGCCTGGAGCTGATCTCGCGCGGCCACGGCCTGGTGGCCGACGACGCGGTCGACCTGTACAAAGTATCGCAAACCTCGCTCGAGGGCCGCTGCCCCGAGCTGCTGGCCAACCTGCTCGAGGTGCGCGGCATCGGCCTGCTCGACATCAAGGCCATCTTCGGCGAGACCGCGGTGCGCCGCAAGATGCGGCTCAAGCTCATCGTGCACCTGGTGCGCAAGGAGACGATGGAGCGCGAGTTCGAGCGCCTGCCCTACGAGCCGCTGTTCGAGGAGATCCTGGCGATTCCGGTGCGCAAGGTGGTGATCGCGGTGGACGCGGGTCGCAACCTGGCGGTGCTGGTGGAGGCCGCAGTGCGCAACACGATCCTGCAGCTGCGTGGCATCGACACCTACCAGGAGTTCATCACCCGGCACCAGAAGGCCATGGAGCGCGGCAACAGCTGACGGACCGGCGAGCTACTTGGCGGCCCGGTGCGGGCATGCTTTCTTGACGCAGGTGGCATACAACGACAGCGCGTGTTCGTGCAGCTCGAAGCCCCGCGCCTGCGCGATGGCATGCTGGCGCTGCTCGATCTGCGGGTCATAGAACTCCTCGACCCGGCCGCAGGTCAGGCACACGAGATGATCGTGATGCTGGCCTTCGTTGAGCTCGAACACCGACTTGCCGGATTCGAAGTGGCTGCGGGTCAGCAATCCGGCCTGTTCGAACTGCATCAACACGCGGTACACGGTCGCCAGGCCGATGTCGGCGCCTTCGCCGAGCAGGGCCTTGTAGACGTCCTCGGCGGTCATGTGGCGCAGCGTCGTCTTCTGGAAGATCTCCAGAATCTTGATGCGCGGCAGCGTGGCCTTCAGCCCGCTGCTCTTGAGTTCCTCGACACGGGTCATGTGCGCGTACGCCCCGGTGGGCGCCAAGGTCAGACCGATAGAATCGCCGCATCATAGCCAGCCCGGCCCTGCAGCCCAGCTGCAGAGCCCACGTTTCATGTCCGGCCTTTTCCTGCCGTCGCGCCGCGCCCGCGCCATGGCCTGCGCAACCCTCGTTGCCGCTTTCTGCGGCTGCAGTTCGCTGCAATCGGAGAACAACCTGCTCGGCGTGATCACGCCGTATCGCATCGACATCGTGCAGGGCAACGTCGTCACCAAGGAGCAGATCGCGCTCGTCAAGCCCGGCATGAGCCGGGTGCAGATTCGCGACCTGCTGGGCTCACCGCTGGTCACCGACCTCTTTCATGCCGATCGCTGGGACTACGTGTTCACCATCAAACGGCCCGGCACGCAGCCGCAGCGCCGCAGCATCGTGGCGCTGTTCGACGGTGACAAGCTTCAGCGCATCGAGGTGCCCGACGACCTGCCCGCCGAGCGGGAATTCGTCGCCACCATCAGCCGCTATACGCCGTCGGACAAGACGGCGCCGCTGGAGTTGACCGAAGAGCAGCGCAAGGCGTTGCCGCCGCCGGCCAAGCCGGCGACCGAGACCGCGCCGCCGCCGCCGGGTCCGACGCGCACCTACCCGCCGCTGGAGCCGCTTTGAGCCGCACGCCGCTGACGATTGCGATCGCGGGCGCTTCCGGGCGCATGGGGCGGATGCTGGTCGAGGCCGTTCTGCATGCTCGCGACTGCCGGTTGACCGGCGCGCTGGATATTGCTGGCAGCCCCGCGATCGGGCAGGACGCCGCAGCGTTTCTGGGACTCTCCAGCAACGTGTTGGTCACCAGCGACCTGCACGCCGGCCTGGCGGGTGCCCGCGTGCTGATTGACTTCACGCGGCCGGAAGGCACGCTTGCGCATCTGGCGGCGTGCCGTGAGCTCGGTGTGGCCGCGGTCGTCGGCACGACCGGTTTCACGCGGGCGCAGAAGGCCGAGGTCGCCGCCATCGCCCATTCAATCGCCATCGTGATGGCGCCGAATATGAGTGTCGGGGTCAACGTCGTGTTGAAGCTGCTCGACGTGGCCGCCCGCGCGCTCGAGCAGGGCTACGACATCGAGATCATCGAGGCCCACCACCGCCACAAGGTCGATGCGCCGAGCGGCACCGCGTTGCAGATGGGCGAGGTGGTGGCGGCCGCGTTGGGTCGGGACTTGGCGACATGCGCCGTCTACGCCCGCGAAGGCGTGACCGGCGAGCGTGACCCGTCGACGATCGGTTTCGCCAGCGTGCGAGGAGGCGACATCGTCGGCGACCACACCGTGCTTTTTGCCGGCACCGGCGAACGCATCGAAGTCACGCACCGCTCGACCAGCCGGGCCACTTACGCCCAGGGCAGCCTGCGCGCGGCCCGGTTTCTTGCCGACAGGCGCCAGGGCCTCTTCAACATGCACGACGTGCTGGGATTGAGCTGATGCAAGGTCTCCAACAGTTCTGGCAGCAAACCGACGGCGTGGGGCGCGCGGTCGCCATGCTGTTGCTGGCGATGTCGATCAGCGGCTGGGTCGTGATCCTGTGGAAGGCCTGGGTCTTGCGGCGCGCGCGCCGCGACATCGCACGCGCGGTGCCGGCATTCTGGGCCGCCGAGTCGCTCGACAGCGGCCGCACGCGACTGCGCGCACTCGACCGCGAGCAGGTGCTCGCACCACTGCTGCAGGCGGCCATGGCGCAGCCGGGCAGCGGCACGCTGGAAACCAGCGGGCGCCTGGATTCGCAGCTGACGCGCCGCCTGCGTGATGCGCTGCACAGCGGCCTTGCGCACCTCCAGTTTGGCCAGGTGTTGCTGGCCTCGATCGGCAGCACGGCGCCGTTCATCGGGCTGTTCGGCACGGTCTGGGGCATCTATCACGCACTGGTGAGCATCTCGGCCGCCGGATCGATCACGATCGAAAAGGTGGCCGGCCCGGTGGGCGAGGCCCTGATCATGACGGCCGCCGGCCTGGCGGTGGCCATCCCGGCCGTGCTGGCCTACAACCTGTACGGCAAGTGGGTCGCCGCCTGCGAGGCCGAGCTCGAGGGCTTCGCACACGACCTGCGCGAGATGGCACTCACTGTGCCATCCAACAAGGGCTGACATGGCCTTCGGCCGCCTGCAGCGCGCCGAGTCGTCGCGACCGATGAGCGACATCAACATGACACCGCTGATCGACGTGATGCTGGTGCTGTTGGTGATCTTCATGATCACCGCACCGCTGATGACCTCGAGCCTGAAGCTCGACCTGCCCAAGGCCGAGGGCGCCAAGCCCACCGACGCGCAGCAGTTCGTCACGATGGCGATCGACACGCAGGGCCGGTTCTTCTGGGGCGACGAGCAGGTGTCGATCGACACGCTGCGGCTGCGCGTGCGCGAGGCCGCCGTGCGCAACCCCGCCACCGAAGTGCAGCTGCGCGCCGACAAGACCGTGCCCTACGGCCGCGTGGCCGAGCTGATCGGCGTGGTGCAGGACGGCGGCCTGACGCGGGTGGGCTTCGTCACCGAGTCAGGCGGATCGCCGGCGGCGAAATAGCCCCTCCTACAATCCGCGGGATGATTGACAAATACATCCCCGGCGAAGTCGAGGCCGCCGCCCAGGCGCATTGGGCCGCGCGCGACGCCTACCGCGTCGTCGAGGATCCGAACAAGCAGAAGTTCTACGCCTGCTCGATGCTGCCGTACCCGAGCGGCCGGCTGCACATGGGCCATGTGCGCAACTACACCATCAACGACATGCTGACGCGCCATCTGCGCATGAAGGGCATGAACGTGCTGATGCCGATGGGCTGGGATGCCTTCGGATTGCCGGCCGAAAACGCGGCGATGAAGAACAAGGTGCCACCGGCGAAGTGGACCTACGACAACATCGCCACGATGAAGGGCCAGATGCAGGCCATGGGTCTGGCCATCGACTGGAGCCGCGAGGTCACCACCTGCAAGCCCGACTACTACAAGTGGAACCAGTGGCTGTTCCTCAAGATGCTCGAGGGCGGCATCGCCGAGCGCCGCACCCAGGTGGTCAACTGGGACCCGGTGGACCAGACGGTGCTGGCCAACGAACAGGTCATCGATGGCCGCGGCTGGCGCTCGGGCGCGGTGATCGAAAAGCGCGAGATCCCGGGCTACTACCTGAAGATCACGAAGTACGCCGAGGAATTGCTCGATCAGGTACTGCACCACCTGCCCGGGTGGCCCGAACGCGTGAAGCTGATGCAGGAAAACTGGATCGGCAAGAGCGAGGGCGTGCGATTCGCGTTCACGCACGACATCCGCGGCGCCGACGGGCGGCCGATCCAGGGTGGACGGATGCACGTCTTCACGACACGTGCCGACACGATCATGGGCGTCACGTTCTGCGCCGTCGCGCCCGAGCACCCGCTGGCCGCGCACGCGGCGTCGCGCAACCCCGAGGTGGCCGCGTTCATCGAACAGTGCAAGCAGGGCGGCACCACCGAGGCCGAGCTGGCGCTGAAGGACAAGGAGGGCCTGGACACCGGCCTGACCGTGGCGCACCCGATCAACGGTGCCGCCGTGCCTCTGTGGGTCGGCAACTACGTGTTGATGAGCTATGGCGATGGCGCGGTGATGGGTGTGCCGGCGCATGACGAACGCGACTTTGCGTTCGCCAAGAAGTACGACCTGCCGATTCGGCAGGTCGTGGCGGTGGATGGCGAGACCTTCAGCATCGCGCAGTGGGCCGACTGGTACGCCGACAAGCAGCGCGGCCGCTGCGTCAACTCGGGCTTCATCGACGGCATGGCACTGCAACCTGCCGTGGACGCGGTGGCCGCAGCGCTGGCCGCCAAGGGCCTGGGCGAAAAGAAGACCACATGGCGCCTGCGCGACTGGGGCGTGAGCCGCCAGCGCTACTGGGGCACACCGATCCCGATCATCCACTGCCCCGAGCACGGCGCGGTGCCGGTGCCCGAG
>Ga0209261_10000042_pt1 | contig 31269 bp, 24 predicted proteins | sample DOMMetBare1Fresh_FD_187470 | JGI IMG/M metagenome (GOLD analysis project Ga0209261, IMG submission 187470) | Wetland sediment microbial communities from St. Louis River estuary, USA, under dissolved organic matter induced mercury methylation -... | ecosystem: Environmental > Aquatic >...
TGCCGCCGGCCAGATGGCGCATGATGTTCTCGATCTCGACGATCGCGTCGTCGACCAGGATGCCGACCACCAGCGACAGCGACAGTAGCGTGATGACGTTGATCGAGAAGCCCATCCATTGCATCACGGCAAAGGTCGGGATGATCGACAGCGGCAGCGCGACCGCGGAGACGAAGGTCGCTCGCCACGAGCGCAGGAACGCCCAGACCACGATCACGGCCAGGATGGCGCCTTCGATCAGCAGCGCCATCGAGCCCTCGTAGTTCTCGACCACCGGCTCGACGAAGTTGAATGCCTCGGTCACAGTGACGTCGCTGTGTTCGCCGCGCAGGCGCGCCAAGGCGGCGCGCACGCCATCGGCAACCTCCACCTCGCTGGCGCCGCGCGAGCGGTTGACCTCGAACGCCACCACCGGCTTGCCGTTCAACAATGCCATCGCCCGCTGCTCGGCCACGCTGTCGATCACCAGCGCCACCTGGTCCAGGCGCACGCGCCGCTCGCCGCCGCCGTTGGCCGGCAGCGAGATCTCCAGGGACCCCAGTTCCTGCGCGGACGCGACCGTCGCGATCGTGCGCACCGACTGCTCGGCGCCGCCGACGTCCATGCGACCCCCTGAGGCCTCCTGTTGCACCTGACGCAGCTGGCGCGAGATGTCGGCGGCGGTGACGTTCAGCGCCAGCAGCTTGGCGGGATCGAGCTCGACGCGCACCTCGCGCGACACGCCGCCCACCCGCGACACGCCGCCCACGCCGCGCACTGCAAGCAGCGCCTTGCTCACCTGGTTGTCGATGAACCACGACAGCGCCTCGTCGTCCATGCGCGTCGACGAGACGGTGTACGCCAGGATCGGCATCGCCGCCATGTCGAGCTTGGAGATCACCGGGTCGCGCAAAGCGGCGGGCAGATCGGTGCGCACCCGCTGCACCGCGTCGCGCACCTCGTCCAGCGCCTCCTGCAGCGGCTTCTCGAGGCGGAACTCGGCGGTGATCGTGGCGCTGCCGTCCTGCACCTTGGTGTAGATGTGCTTCAGGCCCTGGATCGCCGCCACCGAGTTCTCGATGCGCCGGGCGACCTCGGTCTCCATCTGCGCCGGCGCGGCGCCCGGCAGCGAGGCGGTGACGATCACATTCGGCAGTTCGATGTCCGGAAACTGCTGGATCTTCATCGCGCGAAAACCCAGCACCCCGGCTGCGGTGAGCATCATGAACAGCAGCAACGCCGGGATCGGGTTGCGGATCGATGCGGCCGAAACGTTGAACTGCATCGTCGCCTCGGATCAGGGCTTGCCCGCCGGGCCGGCCGCGCCGACCGTCGTCTTCGCAGCCTCGACCACGCGCACCGTGTCGCCTTCACTCAGAAAGCCGCCGCCCGATGCCACCACCTTCGCCGACGCGTCGAGCCCAGCGAGGATTTCGATGCGATCGCCGACCCGCCGCCCGGTGACCAACTTGACCATCGACACCCTGGATTGCGGCGACACCTGCAGCGCATAGCTGAAGCCATCGCGCAACACGACCGCACTTTGCGGCAGCGTCATGCCTTTGGACTGTCCGAGTTCGAACTCGCCGCGCGCGAACATGCCCGCGCGCGCATCCCCCGGCGCCGGCAGGTCGACATACACCAAGCCGTTGCGGGTGCTGGCATCCACCGTCGGTGCCACCATGCGCACGCGGCCCTGGACCGTCGCGCCGCCTGCGGGGGTGACGCGCACCGGCATGCCGGCGCGCAGGCGCGACAGCTCCGCTGCCGGGACTTCGGCGCGCCACTCGAGGCGGCCGCCGCGAATCAGCCTGAACAGCTCCTGCCCCGGTTGCACGACCGCGCCGACGGTGGCCGACCGCGCCGAAATCACGCCGCTGTCGGGCGCCAGCACGCGCGTCTGCGACAAACGCAGCTGTTCGGCCAGCAGTCGCGCCTTCAGCGCGTCGACGCGCGCCAGGGCCGTGCGTTCGGCGGTGAGCCACTGCAGGATCTGCTGGGCGCTGATCACGCCGGTCGGACCGAGTTCGCGCGCGCGGTCGGCGTTGGCACGTGCCTCGTCCGCGGCCGCCTGGGCTTCGGCCAGCGAGGCGCGCGTCTGCGCCACGTCGGCCGCCACCGTGCTGTCGTTCAGGCGCGCCAGCAGCTGGCCACGCTTGACCGCGTCGCCGACATTCACCAGCACCTCGATCAGCCGAAAGCCCGCACCTTCGGCACCAATCACGGCTTCCTGCCACGCCGCCACGTTGCCATGGGCCCCCAGCCGCTGTGGCCAATCGCCGCTTTGTGGCGACACCAGGCTCACGGTCAGAGCCGTCTTCTGCGGCGCCGCCGGGGCGGTCGGCTTGGCGGTCGGAGCCTCGGCGGCGAAGGCGAGACAACCGGCGAACAGCGACCCCGCCGCAACGGCGCAGAGCTGTACAACGGTCATGGGCGTTCGGGGCGTCATGGTCGAAGGGCTTTCTGGAACCTGGCTTGCACGCCGGGCGGTGGCCGGCTGCACGGTGTGCGCGGCGGCAGCCAGTTCAATCGCGTGCCGCGCCAATCGGCAAGGCGCTATGGTAGCGAGGCCGCACGGCCTTCGTGCGACGCGGCCATTGCGTCCGCTCGGTTCAGAAGAGCTCGACGTCGCCGCTCTTGTGGCCGTCGACCAGTTCGCCCCGGGCCACCAGCTCGGCATGGTTGGCCACGCGGTTGCGGCCGTTGGCCTTGGCCCAGTACACCGCCCGATCGGCCCGCTCGAATGCGACGTTGGGATTGTCGCTCGGTCGCACCCTGGTGAACCCCACCGACACCGTGATCGTGCCCACCTGCGGGAACTGATAACGCTCGGTGTTGAGCCGCAACCGCTCGAAAGCCGCTGCGGCCTGCTCGTCGTTCGTGCACCGCAGCAGCACGACGAATTCTTCGCCGCCGAATCGGTACAGACGATCGTGGAAACGAAACGTCGCGCGCATCAGGCGCGACAGCAACAACAGCACTTCATCGCCGATCAGGTGGCCGTGCCGGTCGTTGACCAACTTGAAGTGATCGATGTCGACCACGCCGAGATAGGGCTGCCGTTCGGCCTGCGTCCCGCGGCGGGGGTCGACCTGATGCTGCGTCGAGATCGCCTGCACCGTGGTCTTGTAGAAGGAATCGTCGAACGTCTTGCGGTTCAGCAGCCCGGTCAGCATGTCGCGCTCGCTGTAGTCGAGCAGGCCCTGCACGTTGCGGTAGATGCGCATCATGTTGCTCACCATGCGCAGCTGCTCGGCATCCAGATCGCCCGTGCTCTCTATTTCGAGCACCCCCACCGCGTCGAGGTCGGTCAGCAACGGGAAGTAGGTCTTGTGCGTCGCGGCGGCGATTTCCAGGGGCTCCTGCTGGCGCAGGCATTGCAGTCGTGCCGGGAACGCATCGAGCGCCGGCAGCGCGTCGAGGTCGATCGACATCGGATCGGCCTGTGCCGCGATGTCCGCCTGGCTCAATCGGGCGCGGACAAGCCAGCGGCGGTCGGGCTCCTCGCCCACACAATGGCAGATGGCCACCGAGATCGGTCGCAGCAGATCGCGCAGGACGGCCACCAAGGTCGTGTCGAGCACATCACGGTCGCGAAACCCAGTCAGTTCGGCCAGGTGATCGACGACCTGTGACATGCCGGCAGTGTAGGCCCCGCTGCTGAAGCGTGCAGTGGCCGCCGATCAGGCGTTGACGGCGGTGGAGCGCGCGTATCGCGCCACCAGCGACAGCAGGTCCTCCTCGGAGTACGGCTTGCCCAGGTAGTGATCGACACCGAGCTCCGCCGCGTAGTCGCGGTGCTTCTGCGCGATGCGCGACGTGATCATGATGACCGGCAGATCGGCCAGTCGCGGGTCGGAACGCAGATTGCGAACCAGATCGAAGCCGTCCATGCGCGGCATCTCGATGTCCGACAGCAGCACCGCGGGGCGCTCCTCGGCGAGCCTTTCCAGGCCTTCCAGGCCGTCCTTGGCCAGTGCCACCCGGTAACCTTCGCGCGTCAGCATGCGCTGCGTCACGCGCCGCACGGTGAGCGAATCGTCGACCACCAGCACCAATGGCGCCAGAACTTCCTCGGCCTGCGACGCCGCCGGCGTGTCGGGCGTGGCCAGTCCGGCGCGGGTCAACGCCCACGCGCTCTCGCCATACAACGTGGCCAGCGCCACCGGGTTGTAGATCAGCGCGGGGGTGCCCGAGGGCAGCAGCGTCATGCCGGCCAGGCCCGGCAGACGAGCCAGTTGCGGCCCGAGGTTTTTGACCACCACTTCCTGATTGCCCAGCACCTCGTCAACGTGCAGTGCGATGCGTTGTGCGGCGCTTCGGATGATGACCACAGGCTGCGAGCGCGTTCCCACCTGGCCGCGGCCGCTGGCCTGCAGCAAGGCGCCCAGCCAGAAGAAGGGCAGGCTGCGGTCTTCGAGCCGGTAGGCGCTGGCGCCATAGGCCTGTTCGATTTCGGCCGGCGTCGCGCGCTTGACGATCTCGATCAGCGTCGAGGGCACGGCCACCGTCAGCCCGCCACAGCGCAGCATCACCACCTGGGTGACCGCGGTAGTCAGCGGCAACACGAGTCGGAAGCTCGTGCCGCGTCCGGCCGCGGTGGCGGTCTCGATGCGGCCACCCATCGCGTTGACCTCGGCGCGCACCACGTCCATTCCGATGCCACGGCCGGCCAGGCCGGTCACCGCGTCGGCGGTGGTGAAGCCGGGCGCGAAGATCAGGTTGGCGAGTTCGGCATCGGTGGGTTTGGCTCCGGACGGCAACAGGCCGGTCGACAAGGCCTTGTCGCGGATGCGTGCCAGGTTGAGGCCCGCGCCGTCATCGCGGAATTCGACGGCCACTTCGTTCCCCTCCTGGGCAACGCTGATGACGATCGAACCCGTGGCCTCCTTGCCCGCGGCCACGCGGACGTCGGGGGTCTCGATGCCGTGGGTCACGCAATTGCGCAGCAGGTGCTCGAATGCACCGGTCATCCGGTCGAGCACGCCACGGTCGATTTCAATCGCGCCGCCGACGATGTCCAGCCGGACCTGCTTGCCGGTTTCCTTGGCGGCCTGGCGAACCAGGCGGTACAGCCGCTCCGACAGGCCCTCGAACTCGACCATGCGCGTGCGCAGCAGGTCGTCCTGCAGGTCACGCGTCAGTCGCGCCTGGGCGGCCAACTCGTCTTCGGCCGACTGCAGCGTGCGCTGCAGACCGCGCTGCACGGTGGCCACGTCGTTCACCGACTCGGCCATCATGCGGGTCAGTTCCTGGAACCGCGTGAAACGGTCCATTTCGAGCGGGTCGAACGATTGCGCGGCGGCCTTGGCAGCCTCCATGCGCGAGGCGATCTGCGTTTCGGCCTGCAACTCGATGTCGCGCAGCTGGCGGCGCAGCCGCTCCAGGTTTTCCGTCAGGTCCGACAGCGCGGCCTTCAGTTGATTGACGTCCGACTCGATGCGCGCGCGCGTGATGCTGACCTCGCCGGCGTGGCTGACCAGGCGGTCGAGCAACTGCGAGCGAACCCGCACGGCGGAATGGGTGCTTGCGCCGCCGGTCGCCGGGTCGACCGCCGGCGTCGTGGCCACAGGCTGTCGCGCGAATCGGGCCCAATCGATGCTCGAGCCGCCCGACCCGGCGACCAGCGGCGTCGTCTCGACGGCCGCCGGCTGCGATGTCGATACCGGCGTCAGCGCCGGCATCGGCGTCGCCGGCACGGGTTGCAGCGGGATCGGCGGCGCGAGGCCACCGGCAGACGTCGCGATCGGCGTCGACGCGGGCAGCGCCGGCTGCTCGGCATCCAGCCGCATCGGCTGCGAATGGTCCGCGTCGCCTCGGCGCAGCATGTCAAAGCGGATCTCGATCGCATCGACCCGCGCCACGAGGCGCTCGACGTCGGCCGCCGTGGCATGGCCCCGCCCGACCAGATGCTCGATCGCCGTTTCGAGGCGGTGCGCCATCTCGCCGAGCCGCATCGCGCCGGCCAGACGCGCGCCGCCCTTCAGCGTGTGCAGGGTGCGCATGCAGGCCGAGGCCGCAGCCGCTTCGCTCGGGCGACGCACCCACTCGCGCATGCGCGACTGCAGTTGCGGAATGAGCTCCTGACCCTCTTCCTCGAAGATCGGGAACAGCTCGCGGTCGATCGCATCGACCGCGTCGATGTCGTCTTCGTCGTCCAGCGCATCGACCCGCGCGGCCGCTGCCATGGCGGCGGGCCGCTGTGCCGGGTCGGGCAGTTCGTGCAGCGAGCGCAGCTCGGTGTGGCCGAAACCAGTGAACTGATGCGGCCCGGCCTGTGGCGCGAATTCCGAGCCCACGCCGGGGTGGCGCGCCACCGGCATGGCGGCCTGGGGCGCGACAGCTGTCGGTGCACTCGGCAACGGCACCTCGAGGTGCTCGTGTTCGGCCAGGTAGCGCATCAACTCTGCGTCGGCATTCTTCAGGAAGCCAGCGGCGAACTGGTGCAACAGGCGACGGATTTCCTCACCTGCGGCAACGAACAGCTGTGCCTCTTCGCTCAACCCAAAGCCACGCTCATGGGCGCGCACCAGCGCATGTTCCAGAGACCGCGCAAGTTGCGACAGGTCGGTGAAACCCACCGTGGCCGAATTGCCCGCCAGCGAGTGCGCCAGCGCGACGGTGGTGTCGCCCACCGGGCGGTCCAGTTCGTGCGTCCACTCGGCCAGTTCGGTGGCCAGACGGCGCGACAGCTCATCCGCCTCGTTGAGAAAGATGTTGAACAGGGGAATCGGAATCCGCAGCGGACCGACGACCTTGATCTGATCGGCATCCGAGGAGGCCAACGGCTCCTCGGCCATCGGCGCCGGGATCGATTCGACCGGCTCGGGCAACGACAGATCGATCATCTTCGAGACCGCCGCCGGTCCTTCGAGCGCGCCGCGGTTGGAATCCACGTACGGCCCCAACGCGGCCGGCATGGTCTCCATCGAATCGGGCTGGGTGTCTGGCGCCGCGCCGGGGCTGGGTTGGATATCGAGGTCTGGCAGGTCCAGCTCGATCACGCCCACCGACTCGGCGGTCAACGCGATCGGCGTCTGCGCGTCGTCGGCCAGCGCCTGTACCAAAGTGGCCTGGTCGGACAGCAGCATCGCCTGCGTTGGCTGCAGGCTCGGTGTCTCGCTGGCGCCCAGATCGAGCTCGAAGCTCACTTCCGGCACCGGGGGCACGTCGGCCGGCGCGACCGGTGCGCTGGCCAGCACGGGCAGCTCGACCTCGTCGCTCACCCGTAATTCGGGCACCTGCTGCGGTGCGGCGGCAACGGGTGCCGCAAGTGGCGCGGCGGCCGCGGGCACGTCCGCCAGAACACCGGGTCCGCTGGACGCGGCGTCGCTCAACGCGATTCGGCGCCGGTCGTTGCGCAGCGAATCGGCCGCCCGGCCGACGACGCGATGCTGGAAGCCGGCAGTCTGCCCGGCGGCAATGCCATCGATCCAGCGGCCCAGATAGTCGAGCGCTTCGCCACTGAATTGGAGCAAGTCGTGGTCGGCAGGCGCACCGTCGGCCATGCGGGCGTTGTAGAGCTGCTCGCAGCCCCACGCCGCCTCGCCGAAGTCCTTCAGCCCGACCATGCGCGAGCTGCCCTTCAACGTATGGAAGGCGCGTCGCACCGAGGTCATGCCGCCCAGGTCGCTTGGGTGGTGACCCAGTTGCGCAAGCGCCTCGCGCGCCGCCTGCATCACCTCGCGCGCTTCCTCGAGGAAGATGTCGCGCATCTCGTGATCGTCTTCGAGGCCCGTGGTGCCCGGCGCGGTTGGCGGCGCAGGCGGCGGCACGGACTTCAACGGCGCGGGCTGGCTCGGCTGCGCATCGATGCGCGGATTGAGCACATTGTTCATCGCCCGCACGATCTGCGTGCGGGCCTGTTGCCGCTCGACGTCGGTCGCCGCGCCGAGCAGAGCGCGGTGCACCTTGCTGGCCGCGCCGGCCACACCACGCTGGTCGGCAGCCTCGGCCTGTCGGGTCAAGCGCTCGAGGTCGCGCGCGAGCACTGCGCCGTCGCTGCCAGGCGCTCGGGCCTGCTGCGCGATCGACTCCGCCTGCTCCAGCAGGCTGCGCTCCATCGTCGCTGGCGCCTCGAGGGCGCCGAATCCCGACGGACGCTGCGCTCGATCCATCACCGAATGCAGATTGCCGCCCACCGTGTCGAATCGGAACAGCGACTTGGCCATCTGCGGCTGCACGCTGAGCATGTCGATGAGGAAGCTCAACGCGCCCAGGTTGTCGGCCAGGCGGTCGAACGTATCGGTCTGGACACCCTGCGCGGCGCTCGCGTCGGTGGCGATCAGCGCGTCGACGTCGTCGCGCATGCGCACCACCGCATGCGAGGCATGATCCTGCCCGAGCACAGACAACACACCGCGCATCGACGACAGCTGCGCCGGCACCGGGATCAGCACCTCGCGCTGGCTGGGATTGCGGAAGTACTGGTCGATGTGCTTCTCGATTTCCGACAACGAGGCACGCAGCTCCTGCACCACGCTGCCCATCGTCTGGCGATCGGAGACCCGACGGTACAGGTCCTCCATCCAGACTTCGAGCGCGCCGGGCGAGCGACCCTGGCGCACGTCGTCCATGCGCTGCGCCAGACGGCGCACGCGCCCGCCCAGTTCAGGATGGTCGAGTTCAACGTCCTCCAGCGAGGCGTCCACGTACAACAGTGCCGTGGCGACCTCCATCGCCAACTCGGGCGTCACCACGCCGCCGGACTGGAGCGTCTGCGCCGCCGCGGTTTGCAGCGCCTGCGCCAACACTTCGCCTTGCGGATACAGCTTCTGAAGCGACTCGCCCACCAGCGCGAACTGCTCGGGCAGTCCGATCAGACGCTGGTTGTCGCCACCGGCCACCGCAGACCATACTTCCTTGGCCGCCGCCACGCGCTTGCGCGCTTGGGCCAGCCACGACGGGTCGAAACGGCCCAGCCGCGGGCTTTCGTAATCCTGCGGCGCAGCGTTGCCGATCTCGAATGCCTGGCGCACGGCCGCCAGGCGCGGACCGGCCGGACGCTCGGCGCTCGGCGCGGCCTGGGCGCAGAAGAAAAGCAGGTCCTGCGCCAGACGGTCCGACGGGTCGGCGGATTCGCCGGCGCGCAACTGCGCCAGCAGTCGCGACGCGAGACGCTTGCTGTACACGTCGGCCTTCAGCAGGGCACTGCCCTGGGCTTCGTAGACCGCCGCCGCCAGCTGCCACAAGGTGGCCAGTCGGTCGGCGCTGCCTGATGCCAGCCCGGCGAACAGATCGCTCATGCGCTGCGCGGCGCCGCCATCGCGCCCGCGCATCAGCGCCAGGGTTTCAGTTTCCAGCTCGGACTGTGTGGCCGCGTCCGCACGGCGCACGGGCTGCAGCGCCATCGGCGGCAGGCTGCGCCACTGCCAGTCCTTGGTCCACAGATCGGCCGGGTGCACGCGGCCGGCACCCGCCAGCTCCTGCAGGGCACGATATTGAGGAAACATCGCCAGCGGCGAAATCGACTTGCCTGCCAGCAGTCGCGCCAAATAGTCCAGCAACGCGAACGAGCCGCGTTCGATGGTCTCGACTGCGGCAGACGTCATGCCGCGGCTGCGGGCGGCCAAGCGGGCCACCGCGGTCTCGGCGGCGCGCAGGATCTGCGCCGCCGTGGGTAGGCCTACCAGCTCCAGCGCGCCGGCACCCTGGTGCAGATGGGCACGTGCCTGGCGCAGGATGGCTGGGTCGACGGTGTCGACGTCCGAGCCACCGACCGAGTCGGCCTCCTTCAGGTAGCGGCGCAGCGACTTGTGCGCCGCCTCGAGCGATCGGCGCAATTCATCGTGCACCCAGGCCAGGGCGCTGAGGTCGTGCGTCACTTCGTTGTCGCGGGTTGCGGCCATGGAGTTCAACCGAAGGCTCCGTCAGGAGACCTTGAATCGCGCCACCGATTGCTTCAGCTCCTCGGCGCTTCGCGACAACTCGCGCACCATCTGCGCGGTTGAGCGCGTGCCTTCGCCGGTTTGTTCCGTCACCGCGAAGATGTGCTGGATGTTGGCCGCCACCACGTTGGCCGACTGGGCCTCGCTGGATGCCTGCGACGAGATGTTCTCGATCAGCTCGGACAGCTGTCGGGTCACGCGGTCAATGTCAGCCAGCGCATTGCCGGCCGTGTCCGACAGGCGCGTTCCGTCGACCACGCCCTGCGTCGATCGCTCCATGGCCGCAACGGCATCCTGGGTGTCGGTCTGAATCGTGCGCACCAGCGCCGCGATTTGGCGTGTCGCATCGGCCGACCGTTCGGCCAGCCGCTGCACCTCCTCGGCCACGACCGAGAAACCGCGGCCCGCGTCGCCGGCCGACGCAGCCTGGATGGCGGCGTTCAGCGCCAGGACGTTCGTCTGCTCGGTGATGTCGGAGATCAGTTCAGTGATTTCGCCGATCTCCTGGGACGACTCACCCAGTCGCTTGATCCGCTTGGAGGTGTCCTGGATCTGGTCGCGGATGGAATTCATACCGCCGATGGTGTTCTGCACCGCCGTCAGGCCCGACTCGGCCGCCTTCAGCGAGCGCCGCGCCACCTGGGCCGTTTCCTGCGCCTGTGACGACACCTGGTTGATTCGGTTGGCCATCTTCAGCACCGATTCGCCCGTGTCGCGGATCTCGCGCAGCTGTTCGGTTGAGGCCGCGAGCAGTTCGGTTGACGTGGCCTCGACCTGCTGCGTCGTCTCGGTCACGCGGCTCGCCGTGCCCTGCACCTGGGCCACCAGGGTTCGCAGCTCCTCGACCGTGTAGTTCACCGAGTCCGCAATGGCGCCGGTGATGTCCTCGGTCACTGTGGCTTGCTGCGTCAGGTCACCTTCGGCCACCGTCTGCAGTTCGTTCATCAGTCGCAAGATGGCCGCCTGATTGGCATCGTTGACACGCTTGGCTTCCTGTTCCTGGCGCTCGGCTTCGTGTCGTTGCGCTTCGGCCATCTGTGCGCGTTGCGCCTGGTCGTGCACGAACAGCCTCAGGAAGCCCAGACCGCCCGCTGCCATCAGAAACACCGACATCAGCATCAAGCCGTAGTGCGTCGCGCTGGCACCGACCTCGGTGTTCAGCCGCTCCTGCAGCGTCTCCAGTCCCTTGCGCAGCGGTTCGCTGTCGGCCAGGATGCTCGACTGCGCGTCGCGCGCCGTGACCAGCCCTTGCAGGTTGCCCAGGATCGCGCTGGCCTGCGTGCGCGTATCTTCGTACTGTTTGATCAGCACCCGCAGGCGTTCCTTGGTCTGCGCATCCTTGGTCCCGGGCAGGCGCAATTCGGGGTTGCCGTTGTTCAGGCCCTCGGCGATCTCGCGAAAGGAGTTCAAATCCTTGCCCAGCAGAAACACGGCCTCGGAGTTCACGCCTTCGACGGTCAGGAACTCGTTGGCGCTCTTGCCGATGCGCTGCGTCAACATCACCAGCTGACCGACCGCGGACAGCTCGGTCGCCGACGCTTCCTGCTGCAGCTTCAATGACGACACGGTTTCGGCCGTCTCCAGCAGGTCGGCGGATTGGCGGTTGATCGTCCGCAATGCCTGGCCGACCTGTGTCAGCGTCTTTTGCTGGCCCAGCACCTGGTTGGCGTTGCGCTCGGCGCGGTCGACCAGCGGCAGGAGTGGTTCGATCGTTTCCTGCACGGCCGCGGGCGCCGCAGCCAGTTCGCCCTCGCCGCTGCGCAAGCCGCGCACGTTGGTTGCCAGCACGTTGGCAGCCTCGCGCACCTCGGGAAACGCCTGCGGGCTGCCCACGAGCGCCTGCGACACGGCCTTGGCCAGTCGTTGCGACTGCATCAGGGCCTGGCCCACGGCGCTGGCCTGGCTGGCGCCCCGGCTGGCAGCGCTGATGGCGAGCACGCCCCCGAGCACCAGACCCAGAAAGCCGACCAGCACGATCACGCCCAGAATGCGTTGCTGCTGCGGCAGCGGCTTGTTGCCGATGAGGGGCAGCGCGCTGCCGCCAATGATCGCGGGATTGCCGAAGTCGCGCACCTCGCCGAACTCCGGTGCCATTTCCGACGGTGCAGCCTCGGAGATGATCGAGGTGTCGTTGTTCGGCTTGACCGTCGGCATGGCATTCATGTCCAAGGTCACCGCGCTGTGCGAGCTCGAGGGCTGGTCATCGCGGCTGCGTTTCTGAGGAACCACCACCTCGTCGAACGGAGACAACTCGATCGTTGCGGCGCCACCATGGCCACGGCCCTTGGTTTTGAAACGTTCCATGAAGCCCATACGAATCCTCTCGTCTTCGTGCGCCAATACGCAAAGTCATGACCGCCGCTAACCGGCGATCGCTATGAACTGCCCGTCGGCCGCCAGAGCGGACAACTTGATTTCTTGCCATTCCCGCCCGCTCGCATCCCGCCAACGCGCACCGGCGAATCCGGGTCGCGCGGTCTCCTCGACCTCCTGCGCGGTCAGGTCGGCGGCGTGGCGCAGGCCGGCCAGCCGGTCCACCAGCAACGCGCAGTTGACGCCCAGACCTGGATTGAGCGCGACCAGGCGCGCGCCTTCCTTCGGCGCGTCGTTGGCGACACGCACCCGCAGGCCCAGGAATGCAGCCAGATCGACCACGCCATGCAAGCCACCGCGAAGGTTGGCCACACCGGTAAACCACGATTGCGTATGGGGCACGGGCAACACGGCGCCGGCGTCAAAGATCTCGCCCGCCTGTTCGAGCGGAAACAGCACGCCCTGCCCTGCGCATTCCACCGCCAGCCAGGAATGGCCGCGCTGGTCGGTCTTGGCCGCCTGCATGCGCTGCGCCAGGCGCGCTTGCAGTTCGCGAAGGGCTTCCTTATTGGCCATTTCCGGTCCGGCCTCAGTCGAACGCCTTGATCTTGGCGATCAGCTCATCGGCCACCACCGGCTTGACGACATAGTCGCGCGCCCCCTGGCGCATGCCCCAGACCTTGTCGGTCTCGAGGTTCTTGCTCGTGCACATGATCACCGGCACGTCGGCGTATTGGGGGTCGCGGGTGATGGCGCGCGTGAGCTGGAAGCCGTTCTGCCCGGGCATGACCACGTCCATCAAGATCAGATCGGGCTTGTCCTCACCCAGGCGGCGCATCGCCTCGTCGCCGTTTTCGGCCGTGCGCACGCTGTAGCCGCGCTTGGCCAGCAGGTCCGACAGGTGATGCAACTCGGTCTTCGAGTCGTCCACCAACAGAATTTTCTTGATCGTCATCTCAGAATCCTCCAGGAGTCCGTCATGCTCGAACGCAGGTCAACGCCGCGGCGGCTCAAGCGCCTTGGACTCCCCGCTCAGCGTAATGACTGAATTGCTCGACCGCGCGCAGCAGTTGCTCCTTGGTGAATGGTTTTGTCAGGTATTCCTCGGAACCCACCATGCGGCCACGGGCCTTGTCGAACAAACCGTCTTTCGACGACAACATGATCACCGGAACATGCGAGAAGCGGGGGTTGCGCTTGATGATGGCGCAGGTCTGGTAGCCGTCCAGCCGCGGCATCAGGATGTCGCAGAAGATCAGCCTGGGATCGTGGTCGTTGACCTTGGCCAACGCGTCGAATCCGTCTTCGGCCAGCACCACCTCATAGCCGCCTTGGCGAAGAAAGATCTCCGCGCTGCGCCGAATGGTGTTGCTGTCATCGATGACCAGAACCTTCGGTGCTGCTGATTGGGGCACAACATTTTCCACGAACGGCACTCCTCGGTGGCTGTGCGAACCGGCGCCGTGATCGGCCGCCGTCCCGTTTCAGATCTGCACCATCTCGAAATCTTCCTTGCGCGCGCCGCATTCTGGGCAGGTCCAGTTCATCGGTACATCGCCCCATGCGGTTCCCGGCGCTAGCCCGTGTTCTGGATCGCCGGCGGCCTCATCGTAGATCCAGCCGCAAATCAAACACATCCAGGCGCGCGGTTCAGTCACGTCAATCGAGTCGGGTCACTACAATGATGAACCATTGTATCCACGCGTATTGGCGGAAAGCCAAGGCCCCGTAGGCACCTACGCAACATTCTTCACATTCCTCTAGAGGTTCGTAAGCGACGTGTCGCTTCGCACCGAGAGGCCTAATCGGACCATCGATGACCGCCGAAACGCCGCCCGGCGACATGCTTCCCGACGCCACTGCCGAGGCTGCGCAGGAGTCGCCCGCACCCTCCTGCGTGATGACGTTCAATGCCGCCGATCCGAGCGGCGCCGGAGGCATTGCGGGCGACGTGGCCACGCTGGCGGCGATGGGCGCTCACACGCTACCGGTCACCACCGCGGTGCTGATCCGTGACAGCGCCGAGGTCTTCGACCAGCACGCGATCGACGCCGAGGCCATCACCGAACAGGCGCGCACCGTGCTCGAGGACATCTCGATCGCCGGCTGGAAGGTGGGCTTTCTCGGCAGCGCCGAAGGCGTGAGCGCGGTTGCGGAAATCCTGTCGGACTACCCGGACATTCCGCTGGTCGCCTACTTACCCAACCTGGGCTGGCTGGACGACGACAGCACGGCACAGTACCTGGAGGCCTTTCGCGAGCTCATCCTGCCGGCCACCGAGGTGCTGGTGGGCAATCACAAGACGCTCACCGACTTCCTGCTGCCCGACTGGGATTCCGACCGGCCTGCGTCGGCGCGCGAGCTTGCGGTGGCCGCGGGCGAGCACGGCACGCGATTCGTGCTCGTCACCGGAATCATGCTGCCGGCCAAGGGCACCGAGCAGTACATCGACAACGTGCTGGCGTCACCGCAGGGCGCGCTGACCGGCGAGAAGTTCGAGATGTTCGACGCCGCGTTCGTCGGCGCCGGCGACACGCTGTCGGCCGCCCTGACCGCACTGCTCGCCTCGGGCAGCGAGGTGCAGGCCGCCATCGGCGAGGCGCTGGCCTTCATGGACCAGAGCCTGGACGCCGGTTTTCGTCCCGGCATGGGCAGCGTGCTGCCCGACCGGTTCTTCTGGGCGCAGCCGCCGGCGCCCGATGGCGAGGCGCAAACCGATTCGTCAACGCCGCCGGAGCCTGAATCGCCAGACGCCAAAGCCAAAGGAGCGCAGCGCCGTGTCCACTAACCAGGCCCTGTTCGAACGCGCACAGCGCGTGATACCCGGCGGCGTGAACTCGCCGGTGCGGGCCTTTCGGGCGGTGGGCGGCACGCCGCGCTTCATCGCTCGCGCGCAGGGCGCCTACCTGTGGGATGCCGAAGGCACGCGATACATCGATTACATCGGCTCCTGGGGCCCGATGATCCTGGGCCACGGCCATCCGGCCGTGCTTGACGCCGTGCAACGCGCGGCCAGCGAAGGCCTGAGCTTCGGTGCCCCCACCGAACGCGAGATCGAGCTGGCAGAGGCCATCATCGCGCTGGTACCCAGCGTGGAGCAGGTTCGTCTGGTCAGCTCTGGCACCGAAGCGGCGATGAGCGCGATCCGTCTGGCGCGCGGCGCAACCGGTCGCAGCAAGCTCATCAAGTTCGAAGGCTGTTACCACGGTCATGCCGACGCATTGCTGGTCAAGGCGGGCTCGGGTCTGGCCACGTTCGGCCATCCCACCAGTGCCGGGGTGCCGCCCGAGGTGGTGCAGCACACCTTGGTGCTGGAGTACAACAACGTCGCGCAGCTCGAGGCGGCGTTCGCCGAGCACGGCAACGACCTCGCCTGCGTGATGATCGAACCGATCGCCGGCAACATGAACTTCGTTCGCGCCAGCGTGCCGTTCATGACGCGGCTGCGCGAGCTGTGTACCCGGCACGCGGCGCTGCTGGTGTTCGACGAGGTGATGACTGGCTTTCGTGTTGCCCTCGGCGGCGCGCAGAGCGTCTACGCAAGGTCGATCCCGGGATTCCGCCCCGACATCAGCGTGTTCGGCAAGGTCATCGGCGGCGGCATGCCGTTGGCTGCTTTTGGCACCACGCGCGAGATCATGAAGCACCTGGCGCCGCTGGGCCCGGTCTACCAGGCCGGCACGCTGTCGGGCAACCCGGTGGCCACCGCCTGCGGCCTGGCGACGCTGCGCGAGATCGGCAGGCCGGGCTTCTTCGACGCTCTTTCTGCGAAGACGCGTCAGCTGGTGGACGGTTTGTCCGCGGCCGCTCGCGACGCGGCAGTTCCATTCAGCGCGGATTGCGAGGGCGGCATGTTCGGCTTCTTCTTCCTGCCGCAGCTGCCGCAGCACTACGGTGCCGTGATGCTCAGCGACAAGGATCGCTTCAACCGCTTCTTCCACGCCATGCTCGATCGCGGCGTCTACCTGGCCCCGGCGCTCTACGAGGCAGGCTTCGTGAGCGCCGCGCACGACGCGGCCGATCTGGCGGCCACGGTGCAGGCCGCACGTCAGGCATTCGCCGCCTGACGACCCGGCACGCGCGGCACAGGCCCGTCGGCGTCGATGAGGTCAAGAGGTCGGGGCGCCGTCCGATCCAGCCGGCGTGACCACGTTGGATCGCCGCGGCGCGACTCACCTTTCTACAATCGGCCTGATGCACATCCACATCGTCGGCGTCTGCGGCACCTTCATGGGCGGTCTGGCGGCCATTGCGCGCGAGGCCGGACACCGTGTCACCGGCTGCGACGCCAACGTCTACCCACCGATGAGCGACCAGCTGCGATCGCTCGGGATCGATCTGATCGAGGGCTACGCCGCCGACCAGTTGACCCTGAAACCCGACCTATTCGTTGTCGGAAACGTCGTGACGCGCGGCAACCCGCTGATCGAGGCGATCCTGAATGCCGGAGCCGCGTACACCAGCGGCCCGCAGTGGCTGGCCGATCATGAGCTGCAGGGCCGGCATGTGTTGGCGGTGGCCGGCACGCACGGCAAGACCAGCACCAGTTCGATGCTGGCCTGGATCCTGCAATCGGCCGGCCTCGAGCCCGGCTTCCTGATCGGTGGAGTGCCCCAGAATTTCGGCATCTCGGCCCGCCGCGGCAACAGCCCGTATTTCGTGATCGAAGCCGACGAGTACGACACGGCCTTCTTCGACAAACGCAGCAAGTTCGTGCACTACCGACCCCGCACGGCCATCCTGAACAACCTGGAACTCGACCACGCCGACATCTTTCCGGATCTGGCGGCGATCGAGACCCAGTTCCATCACCTGGTGCGCACGGTGCCGGCGCAGGGCCGGTTGATCGTCAACGCGCGCGAAGAGGCACTGGCGCGCGTGCTCGAACGTGGCTGCTGGAGCGAGGTCCAGCGCTTCGGCGCCCGCAAAGAGGAGCCGGGCACGCTGCGCGCACGTGGCGAGCCCGACGCGTTCGACGTGCTGCGCGGCAGCCTGAAGATCGCGCGCGTGGAGTGGTCGCTGCTGGGCGAGCACAACCAGCTCAATGCGCTGGCGGCCCTGGCTGCGGCCGAGCATGTGGGCGTCACGCCCGAGGCTGCGGCCGCGTCGCTGGCACGCTTCGAGAACGTGCGTCGACGGCTCGAACTGCGCGGCGAAGTCGCCGGCGTCAAGGTCTACGACGACTTCGCGCACCACCCCACCGCGATGCACACCACCATCGCCGGCCTTCGGCGCAAGATCGACCAGGAGTCCACCCGCCCTGGCGCGGCGCCCACTCGCATCCTCGCGGTGTTCGAGCCGCGCTCCAACACCATGAAGTTGGGGGCGATGAAGGCGCAGTTGCCCTGGGCGCTGGAGGAGGCCGACCTGTCGTTTTGTCTGCAGGGCAACTACGGCTGGGATGCGGCCGCAGCGTTGGCACCGCTGGGTCCGCAGGCGACGGTGGCCGACCACGTGGACAAGCTGGTCGCGCAGATCGTCAAGGCCAGCCGGCCCGGAGACCATGTGCTGGTGATGAGCAACGGCGGATTCGGCGGCATTCACGGCAAGCTGCTCGAGGCGTTGGCGTCGCGCCGCTGACATGCGCACGCCCCCCACGCACCTGCTTTATCTGCACGGATTCCGCTCTTCGCCGCTGTCGTTCAAGGCGCAGCGGCTGCACGCCTGGCTGCAATTGCACCAGCCCCGGTTGGCGTGGTGGTGCCCGCAGCTCCCGCCGTCGCCGCGTGCAGCGTGGAAGCTCGTCGAGCATGGCATCGAACACTGGCCGCGCCAGTCGTGCGCGGTGGTCGGCAGTTCGCTGGGAGGTTTCTATGCCACCGCGGTGGCCGAGCGCACGAGCTGGCCGGCGGTGGTGCTCAACCCGGCGGTCTATCCTGCGCGCGACCTGGAACGCCATATCGGCGAGCAGACTCAGTTTCACAACCCGAACGAGCACTTCGAGTTCCGGCGCGAGTACATCGCCGAACTTCAGGCGCTGACCGTGCCGCACATCACACGACCCGAGCGCTATGCCGCCGTCATCGCCAAAGGCGACGAGGTGCTGGACTGGCGCGAGATGACCGGCCGATACGCCGGCGCATCGATTCGCTTGCTCGAAGGCGGCGACCATGCACTGTCGGACTTCGACGTCCACCTCCCCTTCATCCTGCAGTTCCTCCACCTGCAGCCCACATGAGAATCGTCGGCTGCCGTTGGGCACCGTGAAAGACCGAGATGATCCACCACCGAGCGTGGCTGGCCGATGCGCTGCAGCGCATCGAGGCCGACGCGCGCCGATCGGCCGACACGCATCTGCTTCCGTTGCCGCTGCCGGTGGCACCCGGCGTCGACGTGTACTGGAAGGACGAATCGACCCATCCCAGCGGCAGCCTGAAGCACCGCCTGGCCCGTTCACTGTTCCTCTATGCGCTGTGCAACGGCCAGATCGGACCGGGCACCACCGTGGTGGAGGCATCGTCCGGGTCCACCGCGATTTCCGAGGCGTACTTCGCACGCCTTCTCGGGTTGCCGTTCGTCGCCGTGGTGCCGAGCGGCACGGCCGCGCGCAAGCTGCAGGAGATCGCCTTCTTCGGCGGACGCTGCTTCGAAGTCGAGCCGCCCCAAGTGTACGAAGCCGCCCGCGCGCTGGCAGACGAACGCGGCGGCCACTACATGGACCAGTTCACCCACGCCGAGCGCGCCACCGACTGGCGCGGCAACAACAACATCGCCGAGAGCATCTTCTCGCAGCTGCACCATGAGCCGCACCCGCTGCCGCGTTGGATCGTGGTGGGCGCCGGCACGGGCGGCACCTCGGCCACCATCGGGCGCTACATCCGCTATCGCCGCGAGGCGCTGTCGACCACGCAGTTGTGCGTCGTGGATCCCGAGGCGTCGGTGTTCTTCGACGCCTTTCGCGACCGACGAGCGGACTTGCGCTCGCAAAGCCGCGGCCGCATCGAGGGCATCGGCCGGCCACGCGTGGAGCCGTCGTTCGTGGCCTCGGTGATCGACCGCATGCTGCGCGTCGACGACCGAATGAGCTTCGCCGCGGCGATCGACCTGTCGGCCCGACTCGGGCGCCGTGTCGGCCCGTCCACCGGCACGAACTTCGTCGGCGTGCTGCGCCTGGCGCGCGAGATGGCCCGTCGACGCGAGCGCGGCAGCATCGTCTCGCTGATCTGCGACGCCGGCGATCGATATGGTGACACCTTGTTCGATCCGACGTGGCAGGCGACGCTCGGCATCGCTGACGAATCGTTACGAGAACGGGTCTTGAACGTCGACGCGATCGACGCCCTCGCGTCGGCCACCACGGTGCCGATGGGACAATCGACCCCGTGAGTTATGCCCTGTTCGACGACTCCGGCAAGTTCCTGGCCGGACGCGTGATGTCCGAATCCGACGCTTCGCTGCAGATCGAGCTCGACTCGGGCAGACGCGTCAAGGTCAAGAGCAACCACGTGCTGCTGCGATTCGATGCACCGCAGCCGGCCGAATTGCTGACCGCCGCTCGCGCCTTGTCCACCGACATCGACCTCGACCTGGCCTGGGAGTTCGCGCCGGACGAGGACTTCGGCTTTGCCGATCTCGCGCGCGAGTACTTCGATGCCAAGGCCGGCCCAATCCAGCAGGCTGCGGCGCTCTGGCGGCTGTTCGAGGCGCCGCATTACTTTCGCCGCGTCGGCAAGGGGCAGTTTCGCAAGGCCGGCCGCGAGACCGTGCAGGCCGCGCTGCTGGCCATCGAGCGAAAGAAGGCGCTGACCGCGCAGATCGACGCCTGGGCCGCCGACCTCGTAGAAGGCCGCTGCGCGGAGCCGATCCGCGATCAGCTGTACCGCATCTTGTTTCGCCCCGACAAGAACGCGGCCGAATACAAGGCCGTCGTCGAGGCTTCGCGGCGCGCGCAGCGTGCGCCGCTGGATCTGCTGCAGGCCGCCGGCGCGATCACCTCGGCCTATCAGTTCCACTGGCGCCGCTTCCTGTACGAGCAATTCCCGCGCGGCACCGGGTTTCCGGAGCTGCCGGTGCCGGCGGTCGCGGCCGAGCTGCCGATGGCCGGCGTGCAGGCGTTTTCGATCGACGACTCGCAGACGACCGAAATCGACGACGCACTGTCGGTGCAGGGCCTGGGCACCGGCACCGTCGTCTTCGGCATTCACATCGCAGCGCCGGCGTTGGCGATCGCGCCGGATTCACCCCTCGACAAGATTGCACGCGAGCGACTGTCCACGGTCTACATGCCAGGCTGGAAGCTGACCATGTTGCCCGACGCCCTGGTGCGCGCCTACACGTTGAGCGAGGGGCAGGCCTGCGCCGCCATCAGCCTGTACGCACGCTTCGACGAGGCCAGCCTCGAGCCGATGGGTTTCGAAACCCGCATCGAGCGCGTGCAGGTCGCATCGAACCTGCGCCATGACCTGCTGGACGAGCAGATCAGCGAAGCATCGTTGTGTGGCGAGGCGCCCGCGTCGTACCCGCATGCCGCCGAGCTCGCCTTCGCGTTTCGCCTGGCCAGGGCACTGAAATCCCGACGCGAGCTGGTGCGCGGCAAGCCCGAGGTGTTCAATCGGCCGGATTACAGCTTTCGACTCGAGCGCGAAGTCGACGGCGAGCCCGATGGCACCGAGCGCGTGCAGATCGCGCCGCGCCGGCGCGGCGCGCCGCTGGACCTGATCGTCTCCGAGGCGATGATCCTGGCCAACAGCCACTGGGGAGGCTGGCTGGCCGAACACAACGTGCCGGCGATCTACCGCAGCCAGGCCAGCCTGGCGCCGGGCGTGAAAGTTCGCATGGGAATCAAGCCGGCGCCACACGCAGGCATCGGCGTCAGCCAGTACAGTTGGGCGACCTCGCCACTGCGGCGCTATGTGGATCTGGTGAACCAATGGCAGATCGTGGCCTGCGTGCGCCACGGACGAACCGCCGCGCTGGCCGCACCGTTCAAGCCCCGAGACGCCACCTTGTTCTCGATCATCTCGTCCTTTGACGCGACCTATGGCGCGTACAACGACTTCCAGCAGAGCATCGAGCGATACTGGACCTTGCGTTGGCTTCAGCAGCACGAAGTCGGTGAACTCGAGGCCAGCACGTTGCGCGACGGCCTGGTTCGCGCCGACAGTCTGCCTCTGGTGTTCAAGGCGCTGGGCTGCGAGAACCTGCCGCGCGGCACGCATGTGCGCGTCGCGATCAAGGCCATCGACACCGCGACGCTGGAAATCCATGCCGCGTTGACCGCAAGCCTGGACGGCGGCACGCCGGTCATCGATGCATCGGGGGGCGAAGACGACGAAGCGGCCGAACCGGTCACTGTGCACCTGGCGATCGACGTCACGGACGCCACGGAAACCGACGCCGGCGCAGCGGCCTCCCCGACCTGAACGGTCACATGACGCGCAGCCTGACGACCCTGCACTGGGCCTTGTTGATCTCGGTGGGCACGCACGTCGGCCTGCTCGCGTTCCGCATCGCCGCGCCGGACCGTTTCGATCGGGTGTTCAAGGACACGCCGCTCGAGGTCATCTTGGTCAACGCACGGTCGACTGAAGCGCCGGTCAAGGCCCAGGCCATCGCGCAGGCACGCCTGGCCGGAGGCGGCGAGGCCGACAAGGGCCGGGCCACCACGCCGCTGCCAGCCTCCGCGCTGGTGGAACTCGGCGATTCGCCCCAGGAAGCCAAGCGCAAGGTCGAGCAACTGCAGGAGCAGCAACACCAACTGCTGGCGCAGATCCGGCGCGAAGTTGCCATGCTGCCGCCGCCCGATCCGAAACGCGAATCGGGCACGCCCCAGGAGCGCGAACAGGAAGAACGCCGCCGCCAGCTGCTCAAGCTGCTGGCCGAGATCGAGAAGCGCATCAATGAGGAGAATGCACGCCCGAAGAAGCGCTACATCAGCCCGGCGACGCGTGAGGAGGTCTACGCCGTCTACTACGATCAGCTGCGCCGCAAGATCGAGGAGCGCGGCACGCGTGATTTCCCCGAGTACCAGGGCAAGAAGCTCTATGGCGAACTGACCATGAACGTGACGGTGGATTCGAACGGCCGCGTCGTCGAGGCCGACGTGGTGTATCCGTCGAAGTCGCGTGTACTCGACAAGCGCGCGGTGGCCATCGTGCATGCCGCGTCGCCGTTCGGCACCTTTTCTGCCGCGATGCGCGCGCAGGCCGACCAGATCGTCGTCACCTCGCGCTTCAGGTTCACGCGCGAAGACGGACTCGAAACCACGCTCAGCGCCAACCCGACGCGCTGACCGGCATGGCCACGCCGCCCGACCGCTATGCAGTGCTCGGCCATCCGGTCGCGCACAGCCAGTCGCCGTTCATCCATGCGATGTTTGCGCGCCAGACCGGCCAGCACCTGGTGTACGACCGGGTGGATTGCGGGCCCGATGGCTTCGAGGACACCCTGCGTGCGTTTGCCGCGCCGGCGGCGCCGGGCCTCGGGCGCGCCCGCGGTTGCAACGTCACGATGCCGTTCAAGTTCCAGGCGCCCCGCCTGGCGCGACGCATCAGCGCGCGCGCCGCGCTGGCGCGGGCGGCCAATGTGTTGTGCTTCGACGAGCCGGGCTGGTTCGCCGACAACACCGACGGCGTGGGGCTGGTGCGCGACATCGAGCACAACGCCCGCTTCGCGCTCGCCGGCCGACGCATCCTGCTCGTGGGCGCCGGCGGTGCGGCCGCCGGCGTGCTGGGGCCGCTGATCGAGCGCGCACCTGCGGAAATCGTGGTGGCCAACCGCACACGCAATCGCTGCGGTGCCCTGGTCGATGCGCACCAGGCGCTCGCCTCGGACCACCGGGTGAGCCTGAGGGCCACCGGACTGGCTGACTGTGGCGTCGCGTTCGACCTGGTGATCAACGGCAGCGCCAGCAGCGTGCAGGGGGCGCCGATTCCGGTGGCCGCCTCGGTGCTGTCGGCCGGGTCGCTCGCGATCGACCTGATGTACGGTGCGGGCGCGATGCCGTTCGTGCAATGGGCGCAAGGCGCAGGTGCCGTGGCGCGCGACGGATTGGGCATGCTGGTCGAACAGGCGGCGCAGGCGTTCTGGCTCTGGCGCGGGGTGCGCCCCGAGACGGCGCCCGTGCTGTCCGCGTTGCGCGCACACCTGGCCACCGCAGCGCCGTGATGCGCTCGCTCGGCCGACTGATCGCGCTGATGGTGGTCGGCATCGTCAGCCTGCAGCTCTACTTCGTGCTGCGCATCGCCGCGATGATGCTGCTCGATCCGCAATCCACCACCTTCGAGCGCAGCGAGGCGTGGCGCCTGTGGCGCGATCGCGGCACCATCGCTTGGAGCCAGGCCTGGGTCGGCGATGCGGCAATTGCCGACCATCTCAAGCGGGCCGTGATTGCCAGCGAGGACGCTTCGTTCGCCGATCACGGCGGAATCGACTGGGAGGCAATCGAGCGGGCCTGGGAACGCAATCAACGCGCAGAATCGAAAGCCCAGCCCCCCGTGGCCGGCCGCCCGGCCGGTGCGCGCGCCCGAATGCCCAAGGTCGTGGGTGGATCGACGATCACCCAGCAGCTCGCCAAGAATCTGTTTTTGTCCGGCGAGCGCACGCTGCCACGCAAGGCGCAGGAGTTCGTCATCACCTGGGCGCTGGAAGGGTTGTTGGGCAAGCGCCGGATTCTGGAGATCTACCTGAACCACGTGGAATGGGGTGAAGGCGTCTTCGGCGCACAGGCCGCCGCCCGCCATTACTTTCGCACCGACGCCGCCCGGCTGGGCGTCGACGCCGCGGCTCGTCTGGCGGTGATGCTGCCAGCGCCCAAACGATTCGAGCGCAATCCGGGATCGGCGTATGTCGCCGGACGGGCCGCGACCATCGCGGCGCGCATGGGCGACGTCGAGCTGCCCTGATTCGCATGCCTTTTTAGGCGGCACGCAGCCTGCCTAGAATGGGGCATGTCCCAGAGCGACCTGACGTCGGCTGCCGCGCGCCTCGTCGTGGAAGACGGGCTCGAATACGGGCCGGCGAAGCACAAGGCCGCGCGCGAACTGATGCGCCGCCGCATTCGACCGGCGGAGTTGCCCAGCAACGAAGCGATCGAAGACGGCGTGCGCGAATACCTCTCGGTGTTCATGGCCGATACGCAGCCGGCCGAACTCGACGCCTTGCGCCGGCTGGCCCTGGCCTGGATGGAACGGCTGGCGGAGTTTCGACCTTACCTGGCCGGCGCGGTCTGGCGTGGCACCGCCACACGGCGCTCGGCGGTCCAGATCGAGCTGTACTGCGACGACCCCAAGTCGGCCGAGATCGCGTTGCTGAACCGGCAGGTCGACTACCAGTTTGCCGGCAGCGGCGGCGATCACGATGTGTTGGCGGTGTTCGATCGTTGCGAAGCGCTGGTCGAAACAGTGAGCCTGTTCCTGCACGTGCTGGATCGCGACGATCTACGCGGCGGCCTCAAGCCCGACGCCCGCGGGCGCACCTGGCGCGGCGATCGCGATGCGTTGGCCCGCTTGCTGGAGTCGGAGACCGCATGAACACCTCGCGTCGGGCCTGGGTAGCCTGGGGCGTTGGCGCGGTGGCCGGGGCCGCCGGCGTCGGTGCCGCGTGGCGTCGCTGGTCGGCAACGCAATCCGATGGATCGCCGACTGCGCTTTGGACGATGCGCTTTGCTCGCCCCGAAGGAGGCGAGTATGTGATGGCTGACTTTCGAGGAAAACCACTGATCCTGAACTTCTGGGCGACGTGGTGCGTGCCTTGCATTCGTGAACTCCCGGCGCTTCAGCGCTTCCACCGCGACTTCGAAGCGCGGGGATGGCGTGTCCTGGCGCTGGCTGTGGACTCGCCGGTCCCGGTGCTGGAATTCGTCTCCAAGTTCAAGCTTGCATTGCCCGTCGGCATGGCTGGCGTCGACGGCCTGGAACTGATGCGCGTGCTGGGGAATTCCCAGGGTGGCCTGCCCTTCAGTGTGGCAATCGATGCGGCGGGGCGCGTACTGGAGCGCAAGCTCGGGGAAACCAAGTACGACGACCTTCTGCTCTGGGCTGCGGCGGCCAAGTCATGATTTGTGGCGCGCTTGTTCTGGCATCGGCTCCTAATTTCGTCGAACTCAAATAGAGTGCCACCCGCACGAAGCCGGCCGGCGCGGACTGCTTCACCCCGCCCTTGACGCAGAGGGTGGCGTCCCTGGCCTGCTGGCGAAATTCCGTCGCCAGCGGTTACACTGGCTGCAGGCCACGCCAAGAAGACGTTGAATTCAGATGGCTGACGTTTAAGAAAGTAGAGAGCAAGTTCAGGGAGCAATAGGGGTGGTCCGCGCGTCGAGACCGCCTTTGGAGGAGCGTTGATGGACTTGCGCAAGCTTAAGACCTTGGTCGACCTGGTGTCCGAGTCGAACATCTCCGAACTCGAGATCACCGAGGCCGATGGCAAGGTGCGTATCGTCAAATCCGAGCGCGCCGCCGGGCAGATTGCGGGCCACGCTCAGCCGACGATGGCCGCGCCGGCGCTCGCTGCAGCGCCCGTCGCAACGACATCGCAGATGCAGGCGGCCGCTGCCGCCGAAGCCGCGGCAGCCGCGGCGCCACCGGCCGAGACCGGGCATGTGGTGCGCTCACCGATGGTCGGCACCTTCTACCGCGCGTCCAGTCCGGGCGCCAAGCCCCTGGTGGACGTCGGCGCGACGGTCAAGGAAGGCGACCCGGTGTGCATCATCGAAGCGATGAAGATCATGAACGAGATCGATGCCGACCGGGCTGGGACGATCTCGAAGATCCTGGTCGAGAACGGCCAAGCCGTCGAGTTCGACCAACCGCTGTTCGTGATCGAGTGAGCGGGGCAGGACCGCGGCCGTCCAAACGCCCGTTTCGGGCCATCGCGCGCAAACGTCCGCGCATCTGAGCGCCAGCACCCATGTTCAAGAAGATTCTGATCGCCAACCGGGGCGAAATCGCGTTGCGGATCCAGCGGGCCTGTCGCGAGATGGGCATCCAGTCGGTCGTCGTCTATTCGCAGGCCGACCGCGATGCCAAGTACGTGAAACTCGCCGACGAGGCGGTGTGCATCGGACCGGCACCGTCGGCTCTGAGCTACCTCAACATGCCGGCCATCATCTCGACGGCCGAAGTCACCGACGCCGAGGCGATCCACCCCGGTTACGGATTCCTGTCGGAGAACGCCGATTTCGCCGAGCGCGTGGAACGCAGCGGTTTTGTCTTCATCGGCCCGACACCCGACTCGATCCGTACGATGGGCGACAAGGTCATGGCCAAGCAGACCATGATCAAGGCCGGCGTACCCTGCGTCCCCGGATCGGAAGGCGCCTTGCCCGACGACCCGAAGGAAATCATCCGCACCGCGCGCAGCATCGGCTATCCGGTGATCATCAAGGCCTCGGGCGGCGGTGGCGGGCGCGGCATGCGTGTGGTGCATACCGAGGCGGCGCTGATCCACGCGGTGCAGACCACGCGCGGCGAGGCCGGGGCGGCGTTCGGCAATCCGGCCGTGTACATGGAGAAGTTCCTGGAGAACCCGCGCCACGTGGAGATCCAGGTGCTGGCCGACGAGCACAAGAACGCGGTCTGGCTGGGCGAACGCGACTGCTCGATGCAGCGCCGGCACCAGAAGATCATCGAGGAGGCGCCTGCGCCGGGCATCGCGCGACGCGCCATCGAGCGTGTCGGCGACCGCTGTGCCGCCGCCTGCAGGAAGATGGGCTACCGTGGCGCTGGCACCTTCGAATTCCTGTTCGAGGACGGTGAGTTCTACTTCATCGAGATGAACACACGGGTGCAGGTCGAGCACCCGGTCACCGAACTGGTCACCGGCATCGACATCGTGCAGACGCAGATTCGCGTCGCGGCCGGCGAAAAACTGCCCTTCACGCAGCGCCAGATCCAGATGCGCGGGCACGCGATCGAGTGCCGCATCAACGCCGAGGATCCCTACAAGTTCACTCCATCGCCTGGGCGAATCACGATGTGGCATGCGCCCGGCGGCCCCGGCGTGCGGGTGGATTCGCACGCCTACACCAACTACGTCGTGCCGCCGAACTACGACTCGATGATCGGCAAGATCATCGTGCATGGGGACACCCGCGATCAGGCGCTGGCGCGCATGCGCACAGCGCTGTCCGAGACCGTGATCGAGGGCATCAACACCAACGTGCCACTGCACCGCGAACTGATGGCCGATGCCAAGTTCGTCGAAGGCGGCACCAGCATCCACTATCTCGAGAACTGGCTGGCGCAGCGCACGCGCTGAAGCCCCGTCGCGCGATGATCGAACTGGTGCTGCTGGCCAGCGAGTCGCTAGTCGAGAAACTGTCGCAGCACCTGATCGACGAACTCGAAGCCGGCTCCGTCTCGATCGAGGATGCCGACGCCGACAGCCCGGACGAGCAGGCGCTGTACGGTGAGCCGGGATTGCCCGCGCCGCAGGCGCGATGGCGGCGATCGCGCCTGGTCGTGGTGTTTGACAACGACACGAAGGCGAGCGCGGCGGCGACCTGGGCACTGGCCTGGGCGCCGGCCGGTGAAGTGGTGCTCGACGCCCTGCGCGCCGTCGAAGATCAGGACTGGGTGCGCGTGACGCAGGCGCAATTCGCGCCGGTCGCGATCATGCCCGGGTTCTGGATCGTGCCCAGCTGGCACGACGTACCGGCCGGGGCCAGCCACGTGATCCGGCTCGACCCCGGGCAGGCGTTCGGCACCGGCACCCACCCCACCACGCAGATGTGCCTGCGCTGGATCGCCCGCCATGCGCCCGACGATGCGCTGCGCTGGCAGCGCGTTCTCGACTATGGCTGCGGGTCGGGCGTGCTCGCGATCGCCGCCGCACTGTGGGGAGCACGCGGCGTCGAAGCGGTGGATATCGATGCGGCCGCGCTGGAGGCCGCCCGGGCCAATGCGCTCGCCAACCAGGTCGCCGTGATGGCGGGAACGCCCGAGCGGGCCAGCGGTCGATATGCACTCGTCCTGGCGAACATCCTGGCCACACCGCTGACCGTGCTCGCGCCGCTGCTGTCGCAGTTCGTCGAGCCCGGGGGCCACTTGGTGCTGGCCGGGATCCTGGCCCGGCAGGCCGACGCGCTGCGTCACGCCTACGCCCCGACCCTCGAACTCGAAGTCGCCGACGAACTCGACGGCTGGATCCTGATGACGGCGAGTCGCTCGTCGTGAGCCCGTCGCGCATGGCATGATTTCCGCATGAGCCTGGCCACCCGTTGTCCCATTTGCAGCACGGTGTTCCGTGTCGTGCAGGACCAGCTCAAGGTGTCCGAGGGCTGGGTCCGTTGCGGTCGCTGCGCCAAGGTGTTCAATGCATTCGAGGGCCTGTTCGACCTGGAGCGCGAGTTGGCGGCGATGACGCCGCCCACCGTGTCGCCGGCCCAACGTGTGCTCGAGGATCTGGCCCAGCGCAACCGCAACCCGAAACCGCGGACCGATTGGCTGGCCGACGACGACTTCGACGCCAGCTCGTCGGTGCGCGTGGCCGGCCACCCGCTGCCTGCGCCGACATCCGTCGAACCGATCGCGCGCGCGCCGGCGCGGTCCCCATCGGCGTCTGCGCCGCCGTCGACGACAGCGCCACCACCGACACGCCACTGGAGCACCAGTCGACCGGCCCCTCTGACCGAGGCTCCGGCACCCGCATCAACACCCTGGCCGAGCAGCAGGCCCGCAGCACTGGGCGAGCCGGCAGCCGCCGGGCCGCGAGCGTGGACCCCAAGCAAGCCCGCGCCGCTACCACCCATCCAGGCGCCCACCACGGCGCATCGGCCGGCCGGCAAGCCCGTCGCGCTGGCCGCGCCGGACGACGCGCTGGCACTGCGTGCCGAGCCGTCGCCGATGACGCCAGCGGCCGACGCCGGCGACTCCGGTCCTTCGAGCGGCAGCTATGAATCGCTGTTCCGCAGCACAGGCGAACTGGATGCCCCGACCGCACACCCGTCGTCGATCGACATCGTGCTCGATGGCGCCGATTCCGGGTCGTCGGAAGATGCCCTCGACTCTCGCTTCTTGTCCTTCGTGCAGCAGGCCGAAAAGGCCGAGCGCTGGCGACGTCCCGGCGTGCGCGCCGGATTGGCGGCGCTGGCGGCGGCGCTGGCGCTGCTGCTGGCGATCCAGCTCGCCATGGCCGAACGCGACCTGATCGCTTCGCGCTGGCCCGACATGCGGCCGCTGCTGGCCGCGCTGTGCAGCCCCTGGAACTGCCGCATCGAGCCGCTGCGGCGCATCGATCGTCTGGCCGTCGAAAGCAGCGGGCTGACGCGAATCGCCGATGGGCAGGTCTATCGACTGGCCATGGTGTTGCGCAACCGCAGCGACACGGCGCTGCTGCTACCGGCCGTCGATCTGTCGCTCACCGACTCCGGCGGCGCGCTGGTGTCGCGTCGCATCCTCTCGCCGACCGACCTGGGCGCCATGCGACCTACCATTCCGGCCGGGCACGAGATGCCGTTGCAGGCCCTGTTGATGTCGGCAGACCGGCCGCTGACGGGCTACACGATCGAGATCTTCTACCCCTGAAGCCGCCCACGGAAGCCCTGAATGTCCACCCTGATCTGCGGTTCGCTCGCCTTCGACACCATCACCGACTTTCCGGGGCGCTTTGCGCAGCAGATCCTGCCGGACCAGGTGCACATCCTGAACGTGTCGTTCCTGGTGCCGACGCTGCGGCGCGAGTTCGGCGGCTGCGCCGGCAACATCGCCTACACGCTGCAGCAGCTGGGCGGCACGCCGGTGGTGATGGCTGCGCTGGGCAACGACGGCGAGGGCTACCTGAAGCGGCTGCGCGGCTGGGGCCTCGACACCTCGCTGGTGCGCGTGGTCGAGGACAGCTACACCGCTCAGGCGATCATCATCACCGACACCGACAACAACCAGATCACCGCCTTCCACCCGGGTGCGATGCAGTCGGCGCACGAGACGGCCGTGCCGGCGCGTGACGACATCGCGCTGGCCATCATCGCGCCCGACGGGCGCGATGCGATGCTGGCGCACGCCGAACAGCTGGCCGTGCGACGCATTCCGTTCGTGTTCGATCCGGGTCAGGGCCTGCCCATGTTCAACGGCGCAGAGCTGAGCAGCTTCGTCGAGCAGGCCACCTGGGTGGCGGTGAACGACTACGAGGGCCAGATGCTGTGCGAGCGCATGGGCCGCTCGCTGGCCGACCTGTCGCGCTCGCACCTGCGCGGCGTGGTGGTCACGCTCGGTGCCAAGGGCTGCGACGTCTGGCAACAGGGCGCGTGCACACATGTTCCCGGCGTGCCGGCTGCGGCGGTGGTCGATCCGACGGGCTGCGGCGACGCGTTGCGTGGTGCCCTGCTGTTCGGGCTCGAGCGCGGTTGGGCATTGCCGCGCTGCGTGGCGCTGGGCAACCGCGTCGGTGCGTTGAAGATCGCGCAGCGCGGCGGGCAGAATCACCGCATCGACGCCGGCACGTTGCAGGCGGCCTGAGCGCTGCGGGTCCGGCGGCGCCTCAGTCGGGCTTCTGCCAGGCCAGGCCCTCGTCGGTCAGCACCGCATCCAGCGGCACATCGTGCGGCTCGGGCTGCAGCCAGGGTATGTAGCCGTGGCTGTAGCCCACGCCGACAGTGAACGGCCGTGGCCGCAAGGCTGCCAGCGTGCGGTCGTAGAAACCACCGCCATAGCCCAGGCGCGTGCCCTGGGGCCCGAAGCCCACGCAGGGCACCAGCAACAGGCTCGGCTCGAACAGCGGCGTGTCCTTCGGCTTCGGAATGCCGTAGGCGTCTTCTTCCATCGGACAACCCGGGAACCACACGTGAAAACGCAACTGCTTGGTGTCGCGATCGATCACCGGCAGCCCGATTCGGCGCCGTGAATCGGCCTCGCTCCAGCGGTACAGCGCCGGCAAGGCGTCGAATTCGCCCTTGATCGACCAATAGGCACCGATGCTCAGGTCGCCCCGCGCGACCAGCCAGACCCGCAGCACCTCCTGCAGGTGCATCGCGCGCTGGTGACGGTCGATCATCGCCAGCCGCTCGGCCTGCAACTGCCGGCGCAGCGTCGACTTGTCGCGCGACGGCTCGATCGGCAGCTTGAAGGGCACGGTCATTGGTAGATGTTGGCCCTGGTCAGGCCCGAAGGTCAGTCACAGAACCAACACCCCCGTTCAAACCGTGCATGCGGATTTC
>Ga0209261_10000043_pt1 | contig 31150 bp, 31 predicted proteins | sample DOMMetBare1Fresh_FD_187470 | JGI IMG/M metagenome (GOLD analysis project Ga0209261, IMG submission 187470) | Wetland sediment microbial communities from St. Louis River estuary, USA, under dissolved organic matter induced mercury methylation -... | ecosystem: Environmental > Aquatic >...
GTGCGCTCGGGCGAGATCGGAATCAGCAGGCTCTCGAAGCCGCCCCATGAATAGCCGCGGCCGAACAACTGCAGGCCGTCGATCAGCGCGTGAAATGCAGCCTCGCTCGGTCCTGGTTTGAGCACGACACCGAACAGTCCCGACGCGCCGCTCATGTCGCGCTTCCACAGCGCGTACCCCGGGTCATCCGGCGCGGCAGGAAAGAGGATTCTTTCGACCTCGGGCTGTTGCTTGAGCCAGGCGATCAGACGCTCGGCAGTGGCGCGATGCTGCGCGAGCCGCGCCGACATCGAGCGCAGTCCGCGCAGCGCCAGGTAGCAGTCGTCGGGGCTGGTGGTCAGGCCGTAGTGGTGAATCGTCTCGCGCATGCGCGGCCAGGCGCGCTCGTTGCACGTAACCGTACCCATCAACAAATCGGAATGGCCGCCGATGTACTTGGTCGCCGCGTGCACCGAAACATCGACACCGAGCTTCAGCGGCTGGAAGTACAGCGGCGTGGCCCAGGTATTGTCGATCACGCTGATCGCATCGTGTGCACGGGCAATTTTCGCCAGCAGCGGCACGTCCTGCATCTCGAAGGTCAATGAGCCCGGCGATTCGAGAAACAGCACGCGCGTGGTCGGCATGAATAGCCGCTCAAGCTCGGCACCAATGCACGGGTCGTAGAACGTGGTCGTGACACCGTAACGCACCAGTGTGTCGCGGCAAAACCGGCGCGTCGGCCAGTAAACCGAGTCGGGCACCAGCACGTGATCGCCTTGTTTGACGTAAGCGAGGACTGCCACCGCGCATGCGGTCAACCCGGACGGCATCGCCCACGAGCGATGGCCGCCTTCGAGCTCGGTCAGCGCGTCATAAAAGGCCTGGTGCGTCGGTGTGCCATAAATCCCGTAGGCGACCGGCCCATCGTCGTCGCCTGCATTGCGGCGGCGCACGCGCTCGCGCATGTCGGCCACCGTATCGTGCAGCACGGTCGAGCCGCGCGTCAGCGGCGGGTTGACGAAGTCGAACGTCTCGCGGTCGCGCCCGAGCGTGACCAGCCGGGTGTCCTTTTTCATGTCGCCTGAAAGATGTAGACGCCGTCGGCGCGCATCGCCCGCGTCAGCCGCCCTTCGTACCACAGCGCATGCAGATGCGCGAGCGATTCGCCGAGCGCGAACGTGAGCTGATGCAGGTCGAGTTCGCGCTTGAACAGGACCGGCACGATGTCGGTTGCGGTGCGCGGCGCGCTGCATGCCTCCAGCACTTCATCCAGGCGCGCCTGATGATGCAGGTGCTGCTGCAACACGCGTCGATGCAGCCCGAGAAACGGCTTGCCATGCGACGGCAGCACGAGCGTGTCGGCCGGCAGCAGCAGGTAATGATCGAGCGAGCGCAGGTAACGCGGCAGCGGATCGCCGTCCGGCTCGATGTCAAACACGCTGACGTTGGTCGATATGCGCGGCAGCACCATGTCGCCCGAAATCAGCAGTTTGTCTTGCGCGCAGAACAGCGACGCGTGCTCGGGTGCGTGACCGTAGCCGATGATGACGCGGAACACGCGCTTGGCGCCGCGCGGGCCGATCGCGATCTCTTCTTCGTTCCAGATGCGCCGGTAGCTGGTCGGCAAGGCGGGCACGAGCTTGGGATAGTGGCCGCCGCCGCGCGCGCGCACGTTGGCGAGGGAGGCTGGGTCGCTCAGTCCGTTGCGCTGAAAGTGCGCCGCGGCCGATTCCCCGCTGGTGTCGTCCGTGCCCATCGCAAGATAACGGCCGACTGAGTATTCGGTCGCGGTCATCCACAGTGGCGCCGTCCAGCGCTGCCGGTTCCCTCCCCGCGTCAGCCACCAGGCCAAGCCGACGTGATCGGGATGAAAATGCGTGCTGATCACGCGCAGCAGCGGGCGACGGTCGAACGCCGTGTCGAATATCTGCTCCCACGCCGCTTTCGTTTCATCGGACGTGATGCCGCAGTCGATGATCGTCCAGCCGCGCCGGCCCTCGATCTCGTCGTCGCACAGCCACAGGTTGATGTGGTCCAGGGCAAATGGCAGTCGCATGCGCACCCAGTGCAGGCCCGGGCGAAGCGTTACGACCGAACCGAGCGCCGGAACGTCGGCCCACGGATAGGTGAGTTCGCTTTCGTTGGGGTTCACAGGAGCGGAAGTTGAGTGGCTTGACGGTTTGGTTTGACGCCGCGACTTGACGTTCGCGTCAAGTGCGTCGATTCTACGCGGCGGAATGTCTTGATCGCCGATGCCCACAACCCGACCCGACCCCAAGCCGGAAAGAGATGCCGGCACCTTCACGATCACCGATCTGGCGCGCGAGTTCGATATCACGCCGCGCGCGATCCGCTTCTACGAAGACCACGGCATTCTCGCGCCCGTGCGCGCCGGCGCCTCGGGCCTGAAGCGCGTGTATTCGGCACGCGACCGCACCCGCCTGAAGCTGACACTGCGCGGCAAGCGGCTCGGGCTGACGCTGGCGCAGGTGCGCGAGTTGATCGATATGTACGAGTCGCCAAAAGATGCGGGCGCGCAGGCGAAGCGATTCCTGTCCGTGCTGACCCAGCATCGCGCAGCGCTCGAACAGCAGCGTGAGGACATCGAAGTGACGCTGTCCGAAATCGAGCGGCACGAAGCCGAGTGCCGGCGCATCCTGACTCGAAAACCCTGACGTTCAACCTGGGGCACAACAATGAAGACCACACTGGCACTTGGTCTGGTACTTGGGATCGTGACCGCGACTGCGCATGCGCAGTCATCGAACGAGCCTCCAAACGACGCCTACCGGCGCGCCTACCAGGAGGGTTACCAGCAAGGTTTTCGTGACGGCCTGGCGCAAGCGGCCAAGGCGGCAGAGGAGGCGCAGCGTTCAAGCCCGCGTCCGCTCGCCTGCCGTCGCATCATCGTGCTCAACGCGCGCTATGGCGCCGACAGCAAGCAATGTGATGCGACGCGCGCGATCGCTGCGCAGGCCAACGGCCGCAGCTCCGCCTCGGTGCGGGCGAACAACAGTCTGTGCGGCGATCCGTCGCCCCGCAAAGGCAAAGACCTGACGATCGACTACGGCTGCGGGGATCCCGGCTTCTGCGGACGCGAAATCCGGAATGCATCTGCCGCGGAGAATCGAAACACCACGCTGACGTGTCCGCCTTGATACGGCAGGCAATTTCCTTGCATTGAGCGGGCGCATCGATTCCACCCAGCCTTCATTCCGCGCGCACCTCGACGCGGTGATCGGCGCGTTTCGCGACCAGGCGCGCTGGTGCGGCGAGCTTGGCGCACCCTTCACGCAGCAATTGTTGAGGGCGGCTCTTGCCGATCTGGAATCCGACGGCTGGCTGGCGCAACGCATCGGCCACTGGCCCTGCAATCCGGTCGCAGACACGTTGCCGTTGCGTGTCGCCGGCGCACTGCACGCGCTGGTGCTCATGCAGCAGGCGCCGCCACTGGCGCAACAGTATCCGCCACACGCACTGACGGATGCCGGCTCGCTCTGGGCGACGGCCGTCGCGGCGTTGCAGGCGAACTCCGCGCTGCTCGATGACTACCTGGCGGCCGTTCCCCCGACCAACGAGATCGGCCGCTCGACTCTGCTGTACGCGGGATTCTGCGACCTCGTTGCGCGCCATCCGTTGCCGCTGCGGCTTCTGGAGATCGGCGCGAGCGCAGGCCTGAACACGCAGTGGGACCGCTATCGCTACCGGCTTGGCGACGTGGTGCGCGGTGATGTCGCAACCCCGGTTGAAATCCAGTGCGACTGGTCCGGTGCACTGCCACCGGACGTGAAGATCGACGTGCGCGAGCGGTGCGGCTGCGACCTTGCGCCAATCGATCTCACCGACCCGGCGCAGCGGCAGCGATTGCGTTCCTACGTTTGGCCCGATCAGCCGCAACGCCTCGGACGCCTTGATGCGGCAATCGAACTTGCGCTGCGCACGGGGCCGGCCCGAGTCGATGCCGCCGATGCCGCGACGTGGTTGCCGGCGCAACTGGCGCAGGCCTCGACAGGAATCACCACCGTGGTCTATCACACGATTGTCTGGATGTACCTGCCGCACAGCATGCGGGACGCGGTGCAACCGGCCCTGTATGAGGCCGGCCAGCGCGCGAACGGAGTCAACCCGCTCGCGTGGTTGCGATTCGAATTCCCTGCCAAAGAACGCCCGGCGCAGCTCACGCTCACCGAATGGCCAGGTGGCCTGACGCGGACGCTGGCGCAAGCGCATCCGCACGGAGCCTGGGTCGAATGGTGCGCGTAGCGCAACGTCGCTTCAGAAGTGCACGCCGAAGTTCAGAAACACCGGCTGTATCCCCAGCAGCGCCAGTCCGCCCAAACCCAACCCGGCGAACATCAGCATTGCAGGCAAGTGAATCAGCTTGCGCAGCCACGGTTGATCCCAGGCGACGTGATGCAGCACCGGGTGCAGTAGATACGCGAGCGCAAGTCCGAGAAACGATACCTGCGCCATCTTCACGGCGACCCCGATGAAGAACAGGCCAACCGCGATCTCGAAGGATTGCACGAGCGGATGATCGGGGTGGCTGCGGACCAGAAACTGCTTCGTCGCAGCGCCCAGTCCCTGCAACGGCGCGAACCCGGATGCAAGCGTGCCAGCCGGCAAGCCAATGCGCGCGCGCTCAGCGGTGACGTGAAACACCGCCTGGCGCGTGATCGAAAAACACAGCACGCCGAGGCACGACAGCGGACCGAGCGCGCCGTACACCGCCACACTGCGGCTGATGAATGACAGCAGCCGGCGCGGTGTGCGTGCCATTGAAATCATGAAGCAAAGGATCGGCGCGACCAGTGCCAGCACTGTGATGGCGTAGAAGTCATGCCCACTGACCGCACCGAAGCGGGCGTCCAATGCGATGACTGGCACGGCGAACTCGGCAGTGCCAAGCGCGATCGTCAGCGGCTGCACGTGGCCGAACAGCGCGGGCAGCACGACATTCACATCGAGCACGAAGGCGAAGAAGAACAGCGACAGCGGCAGCCCCAGCGTCGGAAACAGGATGTCCATCTTCTCCACCCATGAGATGCGGCGCGAGCGCAGCAGGCCGAAGGCCATGCGATACAGGAACTCGCAGGTGCCGCGCGTCCATTTCATGTGGCGGACGCGAAACGCGCGCATGTCGGGCGGGAAATTCTCGTGGCAGACGACATCTTCGGCGAACAGGCCGCGCCAGCCGTGTTCGCGCAGGCGCAGCGCGTAGGCGAGATCCTCGCTGACCAGATGCGGAAAGCCGCCGACCTGCTCCCAGCAGTCCCGTCGCAGCAGCGCGCCGTGACCGAGCAGCATCACGAAGCCGAAGCGGTTGCGCAGTGGGTGATACCAGCGCCAGTGAATGTCGATGCCGACGCCGAGTGCGCGCGCCAGTGGGCTCTTGTCCTTCGGATTACCGACATGGTTGGCCTGCACGAAGCCAATGCGCTCATCGGCGAGCAGGCGCGGCACCAGGCGCGACAGAAAGTCGCGCGGCAGGATTTCGTCGGCATCGACCAGCGCGAACAGCGGCTCATCGGTGGCCGCCTGCACCAGGCCGTGGTTGATGTTGCCGGCCTTGAAGCCGCGGCGATCGGGTCGGCGCACGACGATCACGCGCTCTGCGTAGCGAAGCGCAAATAGATCGATCCGCAGCTTCAGTTCGGCATCGCTGCTGTCGTCAAGGATGTAGACCCTGAAGTTGGCATAGTCCTGCGCCAGGCAGGATTCGACGCTCTTTTCGTCGAAGTCGTTGCAGGTCGTGTACAGCAGTGCCACCGCCGGCGGCGGCAGTGGCAATGCGCCGTTGACCTCGTAACGTGATCGGTGCCCTCGCCGATAAACCAGCGCGTAGCCGATCACCGCCACGTTGTAGAACGCATACAGCCACGCGACGTATGTGAACGCGATGAAGAACAGCAGCGCCGCAGTGGCGGGCCAGGTAATGGCCAGATCCATCAGGCTCCACAGGCGGCCGTGGAACCAGGCGATCGACGCCAGCCACATGCCAAGCACAGTCAGATAGAAGCTCGGCGATGGCCGGTGCGGGTTGCTGAGCGAACGCATGGTCATCTCCAGTTGAATGAGGTGCCGAGCGAAAGCACGGTGATGGCGTCGCCGCCCTTCACGCTTTCGCGACGGGTCAGCAGTTGCAGCCGCAGCCACGGCAGCAGTTGGTAAGAAGCTCGGACAAAGCCCTCGCGTACGTCGCGGTCAATGCCTTCGGCGTGGGCACGACCGCCCGCCATGCCGGCACCGACCTCCCAGCCGTTGCGGAAGTCGTAATTCGTCGCCATCAGCAGGCGCCACTCGGTGCCGCCCGGCAGGCCGTTGCGCGAGTAGAAGAAGATCGGCTCGAAACGCCAGTTGTCGGCCAGTGGAATTGCGCCGCCGACGTGGGCGAGCCACTCGGCGCGATCGTCGCTGCGCGGGCCGCGCCAGCCGCCAAGCTTCAGTTCGTAGCCGCGCTCGAGATAGAAGGAATGCTCGATGCGATAAATGCGCTGGTCGACGCCGTCGGGGTAGTTGCGCGTACCGAACTCGAGCAGAGTTCCGTAACGCTCGCGCCACCGCAGGTACCCGCCGATCGACTTGAGCGCGGCGCTGCGGTCGCTGCGCGCGAGCGCGGCGTTGTCGCGCGACAGGCCATCGTCGTAGCGCGCGAACAGACGCATCTGTTCGTCGGGCCACACCGCAAGTTCTGCGAAGCGCAGGCCGGTTTCGCTGATTCCTCCGGGCAGTTCGGTGCGGCCGAACCACAGGCTCGCTTCATAACGGGGCGCGCTGGCGGCAAGCCTGGCGCGTGCCTGACCGAGTCCGTCCTTCGCGCCAGCATCATCAGGTGCCTGCGCAAGCAGGCGCTCGAAGCGCGCGGCCGCCCCCGCCGCATTGCCGCGCCACAACTCGGTGAACGCGGCGCCGCGCTGCGCATCGACGTTTTCCGGTGCGCGTGTCAAAGCGCGTTCGAACTGAGCCGCCGCCTCCGTGTACTGGCCGGCCCACGCATGCGCGTGGCCAAGCCCCACCAACGCGCCGAGGTGATCGGGCTGGCGCGCCAGTGCGGCGCGGAAATCGGCTTGCGCCGCGGCGTACTTCTTCTGGAACGCGCGCGTGTTTCCGCGCCCGACCAGCGCGCCGACGTGATCGATGCTCGCGTCGATGATTCGGCTGTAGGCTGCCTCCGCTCCGATGAAATCGCCGCGCATGCTCTGTCGCTCAGCTGCGGCCATTTCCGCGGCGACGTCCACCGCCGGCGCCTGCGCGCGCGCGCCGTCGAGCGGCGCGGCAAGGAAGGTCGCGCCAATGAGAATTGCAGTCAGTGCTGTTCGCATGCGCCACTCCAGTGGACTTTCGTGGGGTCAGTCGGGAAGAGCCGCCCAATGCAGACTGAGCAAGCGCCGGACCTATCGCGGTAATCCGCGATGAGCGTCTTGAAAACAACGGGTTAGCGCAGCGAACGAGCGGCGGAGTGGGTGAATTCACCCGCTAGTGCGCGAGATTCCCCGCACGAGCGGGGCTTGCCAGTGCCGTGCGCGACGCTTCAGCGATGCTCAGCGGACATAGCGCAGACCTCGCGTAGGCTTCACTCGAGCCGACCACGAAACTGCGCTGCGCGCAGCGAGACCGAAACGATGCTGAAGACCATTCGCGTTTTCTTTGAACAGAGAATTGCCGGCACGGCGGCAGCGACTCCGCGACACTCACTTGAACTGGCCACCGCCGCGCTGTTGATCGAAGTCGTCCGCAGCGATCGCGACACTCAACCGGCAGAGCGCGACGCGGTGCTGCGCGCGGTGCACGAGAAGTTCGGGCTCAGCGGTGCCGAAGCCGACGAGTTGCTGCGGCTGGCTGAAGACGAGGTCCGGCAGGCGAGCGGCTACTACCAGTTCACATCGTTGATCAATGCGCAGTTCACGCAGGAACAGAAGCAGCGCGTGATCGAATTGATGTGGCGCGTTGCCTATGCCGATGACGTGCTATCGGCACATGAACTACACCTGATGCGCAAGATCGCCGGACTGCTGCACGTGCCGGACAGCGCTTACATTGCGGCGAAGCTGCGGGCGAAGGAGGAGGCTGAACGCGCGCATCCGCGCTGACGGCAGGGGTTGTGTTCAGTGCGGCTGCGCGCGGGCAATGATGGCATCCAGATCGCAGCCGGCGGCGAGCGCGCCAAACACATCGGCTGCGTCGTCGAGCCGCGATGCGCAGAACGCTTCGAACACCGTGTCGGTCGCATGCTGGCGCAGCAGTGCGGCCTGGAGCACCAGCGCCGTGTCGCGCGACAGCCGGCGCGCCTGCGCTTCCTCGGTCGCACCGTCCAGCGATGCAACGACCTGTGCGATCGCCCGGTCGAGCAGTCGATGCGCGCCGCGCACGGGACCGAGTTCCTTCGCCAATGCATCGGCGACCGGCCCACTGCGCAGCGCGCGCAGCAGATCGAGCGCAATGATGTTGCCGGCCCCTTCCCAGATCGAGTTCACCGGCATCTCGCGATAGATGCGCGCCATCACGCCTTCGCCCTGCTCTTCGACATAGCCGTTGCCGCCCAGGCACTCCATCGCCTCCTGCGCGAAATGGCTGCCGCGCTTGCAGATCCAGAACTTGGCGATCGGCGTCAGCACGCGGCGGATCTGCGCCTCGTGGCCGTCAGGATCGAGCCCGTGTTCGCTGCGGTCGACCGCGCGCGCCAGCCGCAGTGTGAGCGCGGTGGCGGCCTCGGCCTCGAGCGCAAGATCGGCGAGCACGTTCTTCATCATCGGCTGCTCGACCAGGCGCTTGCCAAACGCCTGTCGCTCGCCGCAGTGATGCAGCGCCAGCGCCAGCGCCTGCCGCATCAACCCGGCGGTGCCAAGCGCGCAATCGAGCCGTGTCATCGCCCCCATCGCGAGGATCTGCGGCACACCGCGACCTTCCTCACCGACCAGCCAGGCCATTGCACCCTCGAACTCGACCTCGGAACTTGCATTGGCCTGATTGCCAAGCTTGTGCTTGAGCCGCTCGATGCGCATTGCGTTGACAGTGCCGCCCGGCAACCAGCGCGGCAGCAGGAAGCACGACAGCGCCTCGCCCGCATACGCGAGCACCAGAAACGCATCGCACATCGGCGCCGACAGGAACCACTTGTGCCCGGTGATGCGATAGCGTCGGCCCCAGGCATCGTCGCCGTCGAACTCGGCGCGCGTGGTGTTGGCGCGCACGTCCGAGCCGCCCTGCTTTTCGGTCATGCCCATGCCGAGCGTGACGGCACGCTTCTCGCCAAACGGCACGAAGCGCTCGTCGTATTCAGTGGCGGCGACCTTCGGCCCCCAAACGGCATGCAGCATCGGATTGGCGCGCAGCGCCGGCGTGACCGCGTAGGTCATCGACACCGGGCACATCACCGACGGCTCCAGCCCCGTGAACAGCAGGAACGCGGCCGCGCGTTCGACATGGCTGCCGGAGCCCTCGACCCAGGGCGAACCGTGCAGCCGGTGCCGCAGCGCTGCAGACATCAACGCGTGATAACTCGGATGGAATTCGACCTGATCGACACGGCGCCCGAAGCGGTCGTAGCTCTTCAGTTGCGGAGCAAATGCATTCGCCAGCCGTGCATGCGTCTGCATTGCCGCCGAGCCCAACTCGGCACCGAGGGCGACAAATCGCCGCTCGTCAAAGCCCGGGTGATTGAAGCGCAGCGCATCGCGCAATGCGCGGTTGCCGCTGTACAAATTGACGTCGACCAGCGGCGTGCTTTGATTGAAGACTTCGTGGGTCGCGAGGGTCATCCAAGTGCCTCCTGCCGCTGCCGGCGAATGCAACCGATGCGCAGCTAGTTTAGGTCGGCGCGCATGAAACTGGCTGCAACGATTTGCGATTCGTCAGCTTGCCGGCTGCAAAACCACCGCAAGAAGCTGGGCGCCGTAGCGCTCGAGTTTCTTCTCTCCAATGCCGGAGATCGACCGCAACTCCCCAAGCGACCGTGGCTGCCTGTGCGCGATCGCCTGCAGCGTGTCGTCGTGGAACACGACATAGGCCGGCACGCCGTGCTCCCGGGCGATCTGCGCCCGCCAGGCGCGAAGCTTCTCAAACCGCGCACCATCGGCCGAGGACAGTTCAGTGGTGGCGGTGGCTTTCGTCTTCTTCGGCTTGCGACCCGCGGCGGCGACATGCTGGCGCAGTTCAATCCGCTGTTCACCCTTGAGCACCGCGCGGCTCGCGTCGGTCAGGCACAGTACGTTGAAGCGCGCGTAGTCGACATCGACCAGATGCTGCGCCACCAGTTGCCTCAAAAGCAAACGCCACTCGGCTTCCGACACTTCGGCGCCAATCCCGAAGGTGCTCAGCTTCTCGTGGCCGAATTTGCGCGTCTTCTCGGTTTGCTTGCCGCGCAGCACGTCGATGATGTGGGTCGCAGCGAAACCGAAACCGCCGGCTTGCTGGCAGCGGTAGATGCATGACAGCAGCTTGCGCGCGTCTTCGGTCGCGTCGCGCCGCACGGGCGGCTCAAGACAGTTGTCGCACGCATTCTGGTGAACCGCGCACGGCTGGCTCGCTTCGCCGAAATACGCGAGCAGGCGCACGCGGCGGCAATCGGCCGCCTCGGCCAGGCCCAGCATGCTGTCGAGCTTGGCGGTGGACAGGCGCTTGTATTGATCGGCAGCCTCGGAGAGTTCGATCAGGCGCCGTTGCTGCACCACGTCCTGCAGGCCGTAGGTCATCCACGCGTCGGCCGGCAACCCATCGCGCCCGGCGCGGCCGGTTTCCTGAAAGTAGCCCTCGATGCTCTTCGGCATGTCCAGATGCGCGACGAAGCGCACGTCGGACTTGTCGATGCCCATGCCGAAGGCGATGGTTGCGACGATCACCTGTCCGCCCCGCTCCATGAAGCGGCGCTGATGCGCGCTGCGCGTGGCAGCGTCCATTCCGGCGTGATAGGCAAGCGCGGTGATGCCGTGGTCTTGCAGAAACGCTGCAACTTCCTCGACCGTGTTGCGCGCCAGGCAGTAGACAATGCCGGCCTCACCTGCATGCTCGTCGCGGATGAAGCGCAGCAACTGCTCGCGCGGCTCGCGTTTTTCGACGATGCGATAGCGGATGTTCGGCCGGTCGAAGCTGGCGACGAATTCGTGCGCGTCGACCAGCAGCCGGTCAACGATCTCGCGTCGAGTCGGCACGTCCGCCGTGGCGGTCAACGCGATCCGCGGCACCTGCGGCCAGCGCTCGCGCAGGAGCGCGAGCTGGCCATATTCGGGGCGGAAATCATGGCCCCACTGCGAAACGCAGTGCGCTTCATCAATCGCGAACAGCGCGAGCGTGCATTCATCGAGCAGCCGCAGGCAGCGCTCGGTCAGCAGCCGTTCGGGGGCGATGTAGACGAGGTCGAGTTCGGCGCGCTTCATCTTCGATTCGACCGCGGCCGCGTCGCGCGCCGACAGGGTCGAGTTCAGAAACGCGGCACGCACGCCGGCCTCCTCCAGCGCTGCCACCTGGTCCTGCATCAGCGCGATCAGCGGCGAAATCACAATTGCGACACCGCCGCGGATGAGCGCGGGGATCTGGTACGTCAACGACTTGCCCCCGCCCGTGGGCATCAGCACCAGAGCATCGCCGCCCGCGATCACGTGTTCGATCACCTCGCGCTGGAAGCCGCGAAACGAGTCGTAGCCGAAGACCGACTTGAGAATGTGCGATGGATTGCGGATTGGCATGGCTGGAGCGTAGCAACCGCGGGTGAACGCAACGATGGTCCCGCGTAGCATTTCGCCATCGTTATCGCCGAGACAAACATGACCGCCACGATCGACGCCGTTCCACCGACCCGCGAATTCACCGCCGCCTGGATTTCTTACGCACTGTTTGCGATCGGCGTCTTCCTGTGGTGGCCCGCGCTGCTCGGGGTCATCATCTGCATCGCAAAACGCGACGCCCCGGGGGCGGGATTCATCGATACCCACTACACGTGGCTGGCGCGCACGTTTGGCTGGTCGGCTCTGGGCTCGATCGTCTGCATCGGCGTGATCGTCGCCAGCGCGTGGCCGCTGGTGCACGACATCATCATCGCCGTCCAGCAATCGGGCGGCGACTGGAACAACGCATCGATGTCGATCAAGTTCAACTGGCCGTCGATCTTCCTCACGGCCGGCATTGCATCCGCGGGCGTGTTCGGTTTGCTCGCGGTCTGGTTCTGGTTCATCTACCGCGTCGTCAGAGGTGCGTTTCGACTTGGCGCGGCGCAGCCCGTACCCTGAGTCGACGCGCTGGGCCCAGGTTGACGTTAACGTCAACTTGGCCTAACTTGCACCGCTCCAATCCGCCGTGCGCCGCCGATGGAATTCATCCCACTTAACCCGGATTTCGCCGCGCGCGTGCGCGCCTCTTTCGCGCGCCAGGCTGCGATGCAACTGATCGGCGCCAGCCTGACCGCGGTCGAACCCGGCCGCGTGACGATCGAGCTGCCCGTGCGCGATGATCTCGGCCAGCAGCACGGTTTCGTTCATGGTGGCGTGGTCGGCATGATCGCCGACAGCGCCGGCGGCTACGCCGCGTTCACGTTGATGCCGCCCGACGCATCGGTGCTGACCGTCGAGTACAAGATCAACATGCTGGCACCGGCCCGGGGCGAGACGCTGATCGCGCGCGGAGAAGCGCTGAAGCCAGGACGAACGCTGTCGATCGTGCGGGCCGATGTGTTTGCGCGAACGGGAGCGAAGGAAACGCTGATCGCAGCAATGCAGCAGACGCTGATGGTCATGCACGGCATGAGCGATGAACGCGTTTAACCGAACACTTTGGAGTCCCTTATGCAGCTACCCGGCCTGAACTTCGATCTGGGCGACGACATCGACGCACTGCGCGACGCGGTGCGCGAGTTCGCGCAGACCGAGATCGCACCGCGCGCGGCCGAGATCGATCGCAGCGACCAGTTTCCGATGGATCTATGGCACAAGCTGGGCGAAGTCGGCACGCTCGGCATCACCGTGGCCGAAGAGTACGGCGGTGCCAACATGGGCTACCTCGCGCACATGATCGCGATGGAGGAAGTGAGCCGCGCCAGCGCGTCGATCGGGCTGTCGTATGGCGCGCATTCGAACCTGTGCGTGAACCAGATCCACCGCAACGGCAGCGCCGCGCAGAAGAAGAAATACCTGCCGAAGCTGGTGTCCGGCGAGCACGTCGGCGCACTCGCGATGAGCGAGGCGGGCTCCGGCTCGGACGTGGTCAGCATGAAGCTGCGCGCCCAGCTCATTGGCGACGAAAGGGGCGGTTACTACCTGCTCAATGGCACCAAGATGTGGATCACCAACGGGCCGGACGCCGATACGCTGGTTGTCTACGCGAAGACCGAGCCGGAGCTGGGCGCTTCCGGCATCACCGCGTTCCTGATCGAGAAGGGCATGAAGGGATTCTCGGTCGCACAGAAGCTCGACAAGCTCGGCATGCGCGGTTCGCATACGGGAGAACTTGTGTTCAACAACGTCGAGGTGCCGGCGGGGAACGTGCTCGGCGAACTGAACAAGGGCGTGCGCGTGCTGATGAGCGGGCTGGACTACGAGCGCGCCGTGCTCGCCGCCGGCCCGATCGGCATCATGCAGGCGTGCATGGACGTGGTGACGCCCTACATCCACGACCGCAAGCAGTTCGGCACCTCGATCGGCGAGTTCCAGTTGATCCAGGGCAAGGTGGCCGACATGTACACCACGCTCGCCGCCTGCCGCGCGTACTGCTACACGGTCGGCAAGAACCTCGATGCCCTCGGGCGCGAACACGTGCGCCAGGTGCGCAAGGACTGCGCCGGCGTGATTCTGTACACAGCCGAAAAGGCGACCTGGATGGCAGGCGAGGCGATCCAGATCCTCGGTGGCAACGGCTACATCAACGAGTACCCGACCGGGCGGCTGTGGCGCGATGCGAAGCTGTATGAGATTGGCGCTGGAACGTCCGAGATCCGCCGGATGCTGATCGGGCGCGAGTACTTCTCCGAGACGATGTAGCAGCGCCCGTGCCGCTGCACATCCACACCCCGGTCCTGCACGGGCCGCCTTCCTACAGCCGCGCCGCGCGGCCGCTCGCGTTCAAGATGGACGCACTGCAGCCGTGCGGCTCATTCAAGATGCGCGGCATTGGCGCCGCCGCGGAGCGTGCCGTCGCACGCGGCGCGAAGGAACTGGTGTGCCCCTCGGGCGGCAACGCTGGATTTGCCGCCGCGCATGCGGGCGCGCAGTTGCGCGTGCCGACCACGATCGTCGTGCCGCAGACCACGCTTGCCAGCGTGCGTGACCGGATCGCCGCCATCGGCGGCACCGTCGTCGTGCATGGCGCAGCGTGGGACGAGTCGAACGAACGTGCGCTGGCGATTTCGCGCGAGCGCGGCGCCGCCTACCTGCATGCGTTCGACGACCCCGACGTCTGGGACGGCCACGCGACACTGATCGATGAATGTGTGGCAGACGGCATCGAGTTCGATGCGGTGGCGTGCTGCGTCGGCGGTGGCGGACTGCTGGTCGGCATCGTGCAGGGTCTGCAGCGCAATGGCTTGCGCCACGTGCCGGTGATCGCAGTCGAAACCGAGGGTGCGGCCTCGTACGCCGCCGCGCTGGAGCGCGGGAAGCCCGTCACGCTGCCCGCGTTGACGTCGATCGCGACCTCGCTTGGCGCGAAACGCGTCTGCCAGCGCGCGGTTGATCTGGCGCAGGAGCACGAGATCGTCGCACTGACGGTCAGCGATGCGCAGGCGGTCGCGGCGTGCCTGAAGTTCGCCGATGCGTACCGCGTACTGGTCGAACCGGCGTGCGGCGCGACGCTGGCCGCACTCGACGTGCACCCCGACCGCTTTGCGCGTTTTGGCCGCGTGCTGGTCGAAGTGTGCGGCGGCATTGGCGTGTCGCTCGCCAAACTCGCCGATTGGAAAGCGCAATTTCATCTCGCGTGATTCCACGCAGGCGGCCGTGCGCCTTCCAACCATCCAACTTGCGCTGCCCGGCTGGTCGCTGCGCGCGCGTGGCGAGCAAGCGATGCCGAAACGCTCGCCTCGCATGCAAACAACCGCGACGTGTGGCGCAATATGTCGGACCGCTTCCCGCATCCGTACACGCTCGAGATTGCGCAGCACTGGGTCGCGCAGGGGCATATCGAATTCGGCGGCGAGAACTACGCGATCGTGATTGACGACGTCGCGGTCGGTGGCGCCGGCGTCATTCAAGGCGAAGGACAGTTCATCTGCAATGTTGAAATCGGCTATTGGCTTGGACAGCCGTATTGGGGCCGCGGCGTGGCGACCGCGGTTGTACGAGTACTCGCCGAACGTGCGTTCGCGTTGCCCGGCGTCACGCGCGTGTCCGCCGGCGTTCACGCCGATAATCCGGCCTCGATGCGGGTGCTGCAGAAGAACGGATTCGAACGCGAAGGCGTGCTGCGCCGGAGCGCGATCAAGAACGGCGAGGTCATTGACCGCGTGCTGTACGCGAAGATCCGCGCTTGATTGAAAGGAGCTGCGATGCATCCGTGGCTGGCACAAATGGAATCGCTGCGCGCGCGCACTGCGAAGCCGGGACTTGTGGACCCGAAGATCGCCGCCCGCTTGAGCGGCCTGGAATTCCTGCAGGGGATTGTCCGCGGCGAGATTCCCGACCCGCCGATCACGCAAACCCTTGACTTCTACCTGCTCGAAGTCGAGTCCGGCCGCGCCGTGTTCCAGGGCCTGCCAGCGTTCGCGCATTACAACCCGATCGCCACCGTGCACGGGGGCTGGCACGCGACATTGCTCGACTCGGCCATGGCCTGCGCGGTGCAGACGCTGTGCGAAACCGGCCGCGCCTACACGACGCTCGAGTTCAAGGTGCACTGCGTGCGACCACTGACGGACAAGACGGGCCCGGTCCGTGCCGAGGGCAAGGTGATTGCGGGCGGCCGCCGCATGGCGACCGCCGAAGGGCGCCTCGTCGACGCCAAGGGCAAGCTGTACTCGCACGGCACCACGACCTGCATGTTGTTTGATCTGGAAGCGCCAGGTGGCTGAATCCCCGTCGCTGGATAACACGGTGCCGAAAGCCGGTGCCGTCGCCGCCTTCTGGGGCGAGTTCTGCACCCGCTCCGGTATCGACCCCGCCACCCCGTATCAGGCTTGGTATTTTGGCGACCGCGCCAGGCTCGCCCACGAACTGGTCGAACTGGTGATCCACGGTCCCAAACGCGCGACGGCCGGCCTCGCGTGGGGTTTCGAGACCTACTCCGACACTGCACCGATCCCGGACGGCTACAGCGTGGTCACCGAGTTCGACGGGACGCCGCGCTGCGTGATCCGGACCACCTCGATCGAGGTGCGCGCGTTCAGGGATGTCGACGCGCAGTTCGCGTGGGACGAAGGCGAAGGCGACCGAACACTGGCAGACTGGCGCGCTGGCCACTGGCGCTACTTTTCACGCGAGTGCGCCCAACTTGGCCGCCAACCGTCGGAAGACATGCCGGTGATCCTCGAACGCTTCGAACTGCTGCACGCGCCCGACCGATGAACGTGTTCGGATTAAGCGCCGAAAAACTCGGTCTGTTTGCGCTCGCCGTGCTGCTGCTGGCACTGACGCCCGGCCCGGTGTGGGTCTATCTGCTGTCGCGCACGCTGGCGCAGGGCAGGCGCGCCGGCTACTTCTCGCTGGTCGGGGTGATGGCCGGGGTGTTCGTGCACGTGCTGCTCGCCGCCTTCGGGCTATCGGTCGTGCTGCTGGCGCTGCCGCTCGCGTTCAATGCGATCAAGCTTGCCGGCTGCGCGTACCTGCTTTGGCTTGCATATACGACGCTGCGCGGCGGCGGCATGAGCTTCACGCCGCAGCCGCTCGATCCGGTGCCGGACCGCGTGCTGTTTCGCCAGGCGATGACGGCGGCGATCGTGAATCCGAAGGTCGCCGTGTTCTATCTGTCGCTGTTCCCGCAGTTCATCACGCCGACGGCCGGGTCGGTCCTGTTGCAGAGCCTGACGCTCGGTGTGCTGCACGTGATCGTTTCGAGCTTCGTTGACGGCGCGCTCGTCACACTGGCCGGATTTCTGGCAGCATGGTTCGCGACCCGGCCGCTGTGGCTGCGCACGCAGCGCTGGTTCCTCGGAACCGCGTTCGGCGCGCTGGCAGTCTGGCTGGCCTTGACCCCCCACCAGGCGGCGCCGTCGTGACACGTGCCGCGCCGGGCACCATCGCCATGAACTTCGCCAACGCGCAACCCAAAGTGAACGACCTATCCGCCACCGCGATCGGTGCGCGTTTCGATCATTCGATGCCGCAGCCACTCGCCATTGCACGCGCGATCCTCGACGGTTTCGATCGCCACTATCGGCTGTTCCGCTACGTGGCGCAGCAGGCCAAGCAGCGCTTTGAAAACGGCGACTGGACCGGCATGCGCGAGTCCGCCAGCGAACGCATCGCGTTCTACGACCAGCGCGTGATCGAGGCGTCGACCCGCATCGAGAGCGATTTCGATCTGGCCTCGCTCAGCGACGAGGAGCGCGATGTGCTGTGGCAGGCGGTCAAGCAGCACTACGTGGCGCTGCTGGCGGAGCATCGCCAGCCCGAATGTGCGGAGACCTTCTTCAATTCGGTGTGCACCAAGCTGCTGCATCGCGACTACTTCCGCAACGCGTTCCTGTTCGTGCGGCCGGGCGTGGCCACCGACTACATGGACTCGGATCCGCCGTCGTATCGCAGCTACTACCCGGCAACGCATGGGCTGCACAAGACGCTGCGCCAGATCCTGATCGACTTCGGGCTCGCCTGTCCGTGGGTCGATGTCGAACGCGACATCCGGCGCACGATCCGTGCCGTGTGCGAGGCGCATCGCCGGGGCGAGGCGGCGAACGCACTGACACGGCCGTTCCACGTCGAACCCGATTGCCAGATCCAGGTGCTGTCGACGCTTTTCTTCCGCAACAAGGGCGCCTATATCGTCGGGCGCATCGTCAATGGCACGCGCATGACGCCGCTGGCGGTGCCGATCCTGCGCAACGAGCGCGGTCACTTGTATCTGGACACCGTGCTGCTGACCGGGCAGCACCTCGCCACGATGTTCTCGTTCACACGCGCGTACTTCCTGGTCGACATGGAGGCGCCGAGCGCGTATGTCGATTTCGTGCAGTCGATCCTGCCGCACAAGCCGGCCTCCGAGCTGTACACGATGGTCGGCCTGCAGAAACAGGGCAAGACGCTCTTCTATCGCGACTTCCTGCATCACCTGCGGCATTCAACGGACCAGTTCGTGATCGCGCCCGGCATCAAGGGACTGGTGATGACGGTTTTCACGCTGCCGTCGTACCCGTACGTGTTCAAGATGATCAAGGACATCATCCCGTTTCCGAAAGAGACGGATCGCGAACAGATCAAGGGCAAGTACCAGCTGGTGAAGATGCACGATCGCGTGGGCCGCATGGCCGACACCTGGGAGTACTCGCAGGTGTCGCTGCCGCGCGCGCGCTGCTCGCCCGAACTGATCCAGGAACTGCTGACCTACTGTCGCAGCCTGGTCGAGCTGACACCGGATGCGGTGCAGATCAAGCACGTGTACATCGAGCGCAGGATGACGCCGCTGAACATCTATCTCATGCACGCGTCCGACGCCGAGGTCGATCACGCCGTCCGCGAGTATGGCCAGGCGATCAAGGACCTGGCGGCCGCCAACATCTTCCCGGGCGACATGCTGTACAAGAACTTCGGCGTGACGCGGTTGAATCGCGTCGTCTTCTACGACTACGACGAAATCGAGTACATGACCGACACCAACTTCCGTCGCGTGCCGCCGGCCATGACCGATGAGGACGAAATGTCCGATGAACCCTGGTACCGGGTCGAGAAGCACGACGTCTTTCCCGAGCAGTGGGGGCCGTTCCTGCTCGGCGATGCGCGCATCCGGGCAGCATTCATGAAACACCACGCCGACCTGCTGACGCCGGAGTTCTGGCAGGGCCGCAAGGAACGCATTCAGGCCGGACATCTGGAAGACGTCTTCCCCTACCCGGAGGAGGCGCGGTTCAAGGCGCGGTACGCCGAGAGCACCGCACGCTGATTGCAACCAACGCCGGCATTGACCCAGGCCGGCCCAAAGCGGCAAATCTTGGCTACAGTTGCAGTCCGCGACCGGTACCGCGGCCCCGGGATGCCATGGCGGTCATCAACTACATCACACAGATTCAGTTCGATTTCGGCGCCGTCAAGCTGATACGTGCCGAGTGCGAGCGCGTCGGCATCCGCCGCCCGCTGGTGTGCACCGACAAGGGAATTGTCGCCGCCGGCCTGCTCGCGCGGCTCACGGATGCACTGGGCGATCTGCCGTTCGCGATCTTCGATGAAACGCCGTCGAACCCGACCGAGGCCGCGGTGATGCAGGCGGTGGCCGCCTATCGCGCCCACGACGCGGACGGCCTGGTCGCGCTCGGCGGCGGCTCGTCGATCGATCTGGCCAAAGCGGTGGCGATCCTGGCCACGCATCCGGGCCGGCTGCCCGACTACGCGACGATCCTTGGCGGCAGCCCGAAGATCACGCCGAAGGTGGCCCCTCTGATTGCGATTCCAACCACGGCGGGTACCGGTAGCGAGGTCGCGCGCGGTGCGATCGTGATTCTCGACGACGGCCGCAAGCTGGGCTTTCATTCGTGGCATCTGGTGCCGAAGACGGCGATCTGCGATCCCGAACTGACGGTCGGCCTGCCGCCGAAGCTCACCGCCGCCACCGGGATGGATGCCGTCGCCCATTGCATCGAGACGTATCTGTCGAACGCGGTGAATCCGCCCGCCGATGCGATTGCATACGACGGCCTGCAACGCGCGATCGGCCATCTGGAGCGCGCGGTGGCGGACGGCACCGACCGCGAGGCCCGCTGGCACATGATGAGTGCATCGATGCAGGGCGCCATGGCATTCCAGAAGGGCCTGGGCGCGGTGCATTCGCTGTCGCATGCGCTCGGCGGACTCCCCGTCAGCCCGCACCATGGCACGCTCAACGCGGTGCTGCTGCCGGAGGTGGTGAAATTCAACGAAGCCGTCGTGCCCGCCAAGGTGCAGGCGGTCGCGCGCGTGTTCGGCCGCCAGGATGGCGCGGGGCTCGCCGCGGCGATTCGTGAATTGAACGCCCGCATCGGTCTGCCGGCCGGACTGTCGGGCATGAAGATCGGCCACGACACGTTCGAGTACGTCATCACGAACGCCATGAAAGACCACTGCCACGGCACCAACCCGCGTGTGGCGACGCGCGAGGACTACATGCTCATGCTGGAGGCGTCTGCTTGAGTGCTCAAGACGTCATCCTCGAGACGCGCGGCCTCACCAAGGAGTTCAAGGGCTTTGTCGCCGTGCAGGATGTCAGCCTGCGCGTTCGCAGCGGCACGATCCACGCGCTGATCGGTCCCAACGGCGCCGGCAAGACCACCTGCTTCAACCTGTTGACCAAGTTTCTTCAGCCGACGGCTGGATCGATCATCTTCAAGGGTCACGACATCACGAACGAAAAACCGGCTCAGATCGCGCGCCGCGGCGTGATCCGTTCGTTCCAGATCTCGGCCACGTTCCCGCACCTGACGGTGCTGGAGAATGTGCGCGTGGCGCTGCTGCGCGGGCTGGGAACGTCGTTTCACTTCTGGAAGTCGGATCGCACACTCGATGAACTCGTCCCACGGGCAATGGAACTGCTGCGCACCGTCGGTCTGGAAGAGATGGCGGATTTCGTGACGGTGGAACTGCCTTACGGCCGCAAGCGCGCACTGGAGATCGCAACCACGCTGGCGATGGACCCGCAGATGATGCTGCTGGATGAGCCGACCCAGGGCATGGGGCATGAGGATGTCGACCGCGTCACCGCCCTGATCAAGAAGGTCTCGGCCAACCGCACCGTGCTGATGGTCGAGCACAACATGAACGTGGTGGCGAAGATCGCGGACGTGATCACCGTGTTGAAGCAGGGACAGGTGATCGCCGAGGGACCGTACGAAACCGTGTCGAAGAACCCGCAGGTGCTCGAGGCCTACATGGGCAGTGCCGACGTTGAGTTGCAGGGCGCGCATGGCTGACGGCGTCGAATTTCTGCGGCTCACCGACGTGCACGCCTTCTATGGCGAGTCGCACATCCTGCATGGGGTGGACCTGACCGTGAATCGTGGCGAGGTCGTCACGCTGCTCGGCCGCAACGGTGCCGGGCGAACGACCACCCTGAAAAGCATTCTCGGACTGGTTGGCAAACGCTCCGGTTCGATCATGATCAACGGCCGGCAGGCGGTGACGTTGCCACCGCACCGGATTGCGCGACTCGGCATCGGCTACTGCCCCGAAGAGCGCGGCATCTTCGCCAGCCTGACCTGCGAGGAGAATCTGCTGCTGCCGCCGGCGGTGGCCAGCGGCGGAATGGGGTTGGATGAGATCTATGCGATGTTCCCGAACCTGAAGGAACGCCGTTCAAGCCCGGGCATGCGGCTGTCCGGCGGCGAGCAGCAGATGCTGGCGGTGGCGCGCATCCTGCGCACCGGCGCCAAGCTGCTGCTGCTGGACGAGATCAGCGAAGGGCTGGCGCCGGTGATCGTGCAGGCGCTGGCGCGCACGATCCGCATGCTGCGCGAAAAGGGCCTGACCATCGTGATGGTCGAGCAGAATTTCCGCTTCGCCGCACCGCTGGCGGACCGCTTCTATGTGATGGAACATGGCCGCATCGTCGAGGGATTCACGGCGACCGAACTGCAATCGAAGACCGAACTGCTGCATGAGTATCTGGGTGTGTGACCGGCCCTATTTCCGGACACGTTGGTAAAGGAGACAAGATGAAACGCAAGCTGTTATCCACCCTCGTCGCCGCCGCGTTTGCGCTCGGCGCAGGTAGCGCGGGAGCACAGATTTCCGACGGGTTGATCAAGATCGGCGTACTCAACGACCAGTCGAGTCTGTACTCCGATATCACCGGGTCCGGTTCAACCGTGGCGGCGCGGATGGCGGTCGAGGACTTCGGTGCCGCCGCGAAGGGCATGAAGGTCGAAGTCGTGGCCGCCGACCACCAGAACAAACCGGACGTCGGCTCGAACATCGCGCGCCAGTGGTACGACACCGACAAGGTGGACGTGATCCTCGACGTGCCGACCTCGTCGGTGGCACTGGCGGTCAGCCAGGTCACGCGTGAAAAAGGCAAGGCCTTCCTCGTCTCGGGCGCGGCCTCGTCCGATCTGACCGGCAAGGCCTGTTCGCCGAACACGATTCACTGGACCTATGACACCTGGATGCTGGCCAATGGCACGGGCAGCGCGATCGTAAAAACTGGGGGGGATTCCTGGTTCTTCGTCACCGCCGACTATGCGTTCGGCCACGCGCTCGAGCGCGACACCGAAGCAGTGGTGCTGAAGAACGGCGGCAAGGTGCTGGGCAAGGTACGGCATCCGCTGAACACGCAGGACTTTTCGTCGTTCCTGCTGCAGGCCCAGTCGTCGAAGGCCAAGATCATCGGCCTGGCCAATGCCGGCGGCGACACCACCAACGCGATCAAGCAGGCGGCGGAATTCGGGATCGTCAAGGGCGGACAGAACCTGGCTGGCTTGCTGGTGTTTCTTTCCGACATTCACGGCCTCGGGCTGCAGACTGCGCAAGGCCTGATCTTCACCGAGTCGTTCTACTGGGACCTGAACGACCAGACGCGCGCGTGGACCAAGCGTTTTGCCGCAGCCAACGGTGGCAAGCACCCGACCATGGCGCAGGCCGGCGTGTACTCGGCGGTGCTGCACTACCTGAAGGCGGTCGAAGCGGCCAAGACCGACGACGGCACCAAGGTGATTGCCAAGATGAAGGACATGCCGACCGACGATCCGCTGTTCGGCAAGGGCACGATTCGCGCCGACGGGCGCAAGATCCACCCGGCCTACCTGGTCGAGGTCAAGAAGCCGTCCGAGTCGAAGGGACCGTACGACTACTACAAGATCCGCGCCACCATTCCCGCCGAGCAGGCGTTCCGCCCGATTGATCAGGGAGACTGCCCGCTGGTGAAGAAGTAGAACTTCCGTCGGGAGTCGGGCGTCGGGCGTCGGGAGAAGAAGCCCGGCCCGACCCCGAAACTCCCGACTCCGGACTCCCGACTCCCGACTGAATGGACATCTTCGGCATCCCTTCGCAGGCGCTGTTCGGCCAGTTGCTGATCGGGCTGATCAACGGCTCCTTCTATGCGCTGCTGTCGCTCGGGCTGGCGGTGATCTTCGGGCTGCTGAACATCATCAACTTCACGCACGGCGCGCAGTACATGATGGGCGCGTTCGTGGCTTACCTGCTGCTCAACAAGCTCGGCATCGGCTACTGGCCGGCGCTGCTGATCGCACCGCTGGCTGTCGGCGCCACCGGCGTGCTGATCGAGCGGTTCATGCTGCGCAAGCTCTACAAGCTCGACCACCTCTACGGCCTGCTGCTGACCTTCGGCCTGGCCCTGATCATCCAGGGGCTGTTCCGCAACGAATACGGCTCTTCCGGCCAGCCCTATGCGATGCCCGAGCAACTGCGCGGCGGACAGAATCTCGGCTTCATGTTCCTGCCCAACTACCGGGCCTGGGTCATTGTGGCGTCGCTCGTGATCTGCCTCGCCACCTGGTATGTGATCGAACGCACCAAGCTCGGCGCCTACTTGCGCGCCGCCACCGAGAACCCGGCGCTGGTGCAGGCGTTCGGCATCAACGTACCGCGCATGATCATGATCACCTACGGCTTCGGCGTGGCGCTGGCGGCGCTGGCCGGCGTGATGGCCGCGCCGATCTACCAGGTCAGCCCGCAGATGGGGGCAGATCTCATCATCGTCGTGTTTGCGGTGGTCGTGATCGGCGGCATGGGCTCGATCATGGGATCGATCGTGACGGGTTTTGGACTGGGACTGATCGAAGGGCTGACCAAGGTGTTCTATCCGGAGGCATCGAACACGGTGATCTTCATCATCATGGCGGTCGTGCTGCTGATCCGGCCGGCGGGACTTTTCGGGACACAGAAGTAGATGGCTGCGATCACGTCTCCCACCGCGGGTCACGAGCTGAACCACCAGCGCACTGCCTTCATCGTGATGGCGGCACTCTTCGCGCTCGCGCCGTTGATCGCGTACCCCGTGTTCGTGATGAAGGTGATGTGCTTCGCGCTGTTCGCATGCGCCTTCAACCTGCTGATCGGCTATGTGGGCCTGCTGTCGTTCGGCCACGCGATGTTCTTCGGCATGGCCAGCTATGCGTCCGCGCATTCGGCGAAGGTCTGGGGGCTGACGCCTGAGCTGGCGATTCTCTTCGGGACCGCCTGCGCAACGGCGCTGGGGTTCGTGGTCGGGTCGCTTGCGATCCGGCGCCAGGGAATCTACTTCGCGATGATCACGCTCGCACTGGCGCAGATGGTGTACTTCTACTGCCTGCAGGCACCGTTCACCGGCGGCGAAGACGGCATCCAGGCCGTTCCGCGCGGGCGGCTCTTCGGCGTGATCGACCTTTCCAACGCCTGGTCGATGTACCTGCTGGTGTACGCAGTGTTTCTCGGCGGTTTCCTGTTGATCTACCGCGTGGTGAATTCGCCGTTCGGCCAGGTGCTGAAGGCGATCCGCGAGAACGAAAGCCGTGCCATCTCGCTCGGCTACGACGTCGACAAGTACAAGCTGCTCGCCTTCGTGCTTTCGGCCGGGTTGGCCGGCCTCGCAGGCGCCACCAAGGCGCTGGTGTTCCAGCTTGCGTCGCTCACCGATGTGCACTGGTCGATGTCGGGCGAGGTCGTGCTGATGACGCTGCTCGGCGGGCTCGGCACGATTTTCGGACCGGTCGCGGGCGCCGCGATCATCATCACGATGGAGAACTACCTGGCGCAACTCGGCGCATGGGTCACGGTGGTGCAGGGCGTGATCTTCGTGATCTGTGTCCTCGCGTTCCGGCGCGGTGTGATCGGCGAGATCGCGAACTGGCTGAAGAAGCCGCTCTAGTTTTCGCCGCGCCGCAATGCCGGCGGCGACCTTGTTGCTGCCGCCCCTAGAATTCTCGAGCATGACCAACCCTCTCCCGCCGCGGCGCAGCGCGGCCGAGCAGCGCAAGCTCGACGCCGCGCTGGCCGAACTGTTCGAGCGACAGATCACTTTCAACCAGATCCTGGGACTGAAGGTGCTGCGCCTCGGTCCCAGCGGGCCGCAGCTGCGCTTCGAGATGCGACCCCCACTGGTCGGCCATTATCAGTTTGGCCGGCTGCATGGCGGCGTGATCTCGGCCACGCTCGACGCACTGGCCGGCCTGGCGATCATGGTCGCCCTCGGTGAAAAGCACGGGGACGAGTCCAGCGACCAGATCATGCATCGCTTCACCCGCCTGGCCACGATCGATCTGCGCGTCGACTTTCTGCGCCCCGGCACCGGCGGGCACTTTATCGGCAGCGCCGAGGTGCTCCGGCTGGGCGGCCGCGTCGGCACCGCACAGATGCGGCTCGTCGATGACGGTGATGCGCTGATCGCCACCGGCGCGGCTGCCTATATGCTGAGCTGAAGCGGCGCCCGGCCGTATCAGTCGACCACCGTCTGCGACTGCTCGCGCAGGTATTGCTGCAGGTAATAGAAGCTGCCGATCGCCTTGCCGGTGGTGCCGCTCGCCTTCCAGCCGCCGAAGGGCTGAAAGCCCGGCCACGCGCCGGTGGTGGCGCCCTGGGGCCGATTGACATAGGTGACGCCGGCTTCGATGCGGTCGAGAAAGCGCGGGATCTCATCCGGTGCGCCGTAAAAGCCCGCCGTCAGTCCATAGTCGGATGCATTCGCCAGTTCGATCGCCTGATCCACTGACTCGACCTCACCGACCAGCACCAGCGGAATGAACTTCTCCTCATCCCACAAGCTGTAGTCAAACGGCGCGGTCGCGATGGTGGGCGCGACAAACCAGCCGCGCTCGAGCGCCCCTGACGTCAGCGTCTCGCCGCCGACGAACACCTTGCCGTGCCGGCGCAGGTTCTCAACGCACTTCTGATAGCGCTTGTAAGCCGCCTCGTTGATCACCGGGCCCATCCAGTTCTGCCGGAGCGTCGGGTCGCCGACGGCGATCGCGCGCGTTTTCTCGACAAGCTTTGCGCGTAACTCATCCGCCGCCGCGCGCTCGACATAGACGCGCGAGCAGGCCGAGCACTTCTGTCCCTGCAGCCCGAAAGCCGAACGCACGATCCCCGTCGCCGCGCGTTCAAGATCCGCATGGCGGCTCACGATCGCGGCGTTCTTGCCACCCATCTCGGCAATGCACGGGCGCGGCCACGCGCCGAGCGCGAACTGGCGCACGATCTGCATGCCGACCTCGTACGAGCCGGTAAATGTCACGCCGGCGATGCGGGGATCGGCGATCAGTGACGCGCCGATTTCCGCGCCGGCCCCGGAAACGTAATTGACGACGCCGGGCGGCAGCCCGGCATCGCGCAGAGCTTCGAGCAGCAGCCAGCCGCTCCACGTGGTGTCGGTCGCGGTCTTGAACACGACCGTATTGCCCGCGACCAGCGCCGCGGCGATCGGCCCCCCGGCGAGTGCGAACGGAAAATTGAACGGCGCAATCACCACCCACGCGCCATACGGCTTGAGCACGGTGCGGTTGCGGCTGACGTAGCCGGGCAGCGGGTCATTCGGCAGCACGCGGTCGAAACCGCCGTTGCTTTCCATCTGATCGCAGTACCAGGTGAACAGATCCGCCGTCTCCTGCACTTCACCGAGCGACTCCATGCGGTTCTTGCCGACTTCGAGCGCAACCGCAGCGCCGATGTCGTACACGCGCTGCTCGATCAGCGCCGCCGCGTGCCGCAGGATGCGCACGCGCTCGCGCCACGGCGCTGCAGCCCACGACGGAAACGCCGCCAGGGCGGCCGAGACCGCATCGCTCGCGTCCGGCGCCGTTCCGCGCGCAAAACGCCCAAGCAGCCAGTCGCGATCGATGGGCGAACGTACCTCGAACGAATGCGCCGCCGCGCGCGCCTTGCCGTCGATCCACTGCGGATAGTCCCGCGTCAGTCGAGTGCGCGCCTGTGCCAGCGCGGCATCGAAGCGCTCGTGCAATGCAGCTGGCGGATCGAACATGGTCGAATAGGTCAGCTTGAAATTCGCGGCCTGCGTCATGGTCAACCCTCCCAAGTGCTCCCGCATGATCGTAACGCCGTGCCGGAGCGCGACCGCTGCCGCCGCCGGGTGGATAATTCAGCCATCCGCGGGCACCGTGCCCGCGCCGTCTACTCAACACCGTGAAGAGGAAGCAGCCATGACAGATCCGATCGTCATCGTCTCCGCCGCCCGCACCCCAATCGGCGGCTTGCTCGGCGATTTTTCATCAATGCAGGCTTATCAACTCGGGGCCGTCGCCATCAAGGTCGCGGTCGAACGCGCCAGCGTCAACCGCGACGCGATCGACGAAGTGCTGTTCGGCTGCTGCCTGATGGCCGGACAAGGACAGGCACCGGCGCGGCAGGCCACACTCGGTGCCGGATTGCCGGCGTCGGCCGGCGCCGTCACCCTGTCGAAAATGTGCGGCTCGGGGATGCGCACGATGATGTTCGCGCACGACATGTTGATCGCGGGCAGTGCCAACGTGATCGTCGCCGGCGGCATGGAAAGCATGACCAACGCGCCGCACCTGCTGGTGGGCAGCCGCAAGGGCTATCGCTATGGCGCCGCGACGATGTTTGACCACATGGCGCTCGACGGACTGGAAGACGCGTACGAGCGTGGCAAGGCGATGGGCGTGTTCGCCGAGCAGTGCGTCGCCAAGTACAGCTTCACGCGCGAGGCGCAGGACAAATTCGCCATCGCCTCCACCGAGCGCGCGCTCAAGGCCAACACCGACGGCAGTTTTGCGTGGGAGATCGCGCCGGTCATGGTGCCGGGCAAGGGCGGCGAAGTGAAGATCGACAAGGATGAGCAGCCGTTCAAGGCCAAGCTCGACAAGATTCCGGGGCTGAAGCCCGCGTTCAAGAAGGACGGCACCATCACGGCCGCCAATGCGTCATCGATTTCCGACGGCGCAGCAGCAGTGGTGATGATGCGTCAGTCCACCGCCGACAAGATGGGCTGCAAGCCGATCGCGCGCGTGCTGGCGCACGCCGTGCACGCACAGGCGCCGGAGTGGTTCACCACCGCACCGGTGGGCGCGATCGACAAGGTGCTGAAGAAGACCGGCTGGAAGGCAGGCGACGTCGATCTGTGGGAAGTCAATGAGGCCTTTGCCGCGGTAACGATGGCCGCGATGAAGGAGCACAACATCCCGCACGAGAAGGTGAACATCCACGGCGGCGCCTGCGCGCTCGGGCACCCGATCGGCGCCAGCGGCGCGCGCATCGTGGTCACGCTGCTGGGCGCGCTGAAGAAGACCGGCGGCAAGCGCGGCATCGCGGCACTGTGCATCGGCGGCGGCGAAGCAACTGCCATGGCAATCGAGATGATCTAGCCCTTACTCGCGACTCGCCACTCGCCATTGCCCCGTGCCCACCGTCCTCATCATCGGCGCTTCGCGCGGCATCGGCTTCGAGTTCGCGCGCCAGTACGCCGATGATGGCGCGCGCGTGATGGCCACTCACCGCAAGCCCGAGGACGCCGGCAAGCTGCGTGCGCTTGGTGCGAGGCCGATCGAACTCGATGTGACGGACGCAACCGGCGTCGCCGCACTGGCCTGGCACCTGGACGGCGAGCCGCTCGACCTGGCCATCCTCAACGCCGGCGTGGCGCCGCGTCCGCGCACGGAGCGCATCGTCGCGCCGGCGCCGGGCGACTTCGACGCAGTGATGCACACCAACGTGCTCGCGCCGATGCAGCTGATTCCGATCCTCGTCCCTTCGCTGCTGCTCGCGAAGGGAAAGCTCGCCGTCATGTCGAGCAAGATGGGTTCGACCGCATTGATGACGTCGTCCGGGAGCTGGCTGTACCGGACCAGCAAGGCCGCACTCAACAATGTGCTGAAGGCCGCGTCACTCGAACTCGGTCCGCAAGGGGTCGTCTGCATGGCGTTTCACCCCGGCTGGGTGCGAACCGACATGGGCGGCCATGAAGCTGACATCGACACGCACGAAAGTGTGGCCGGCATGCGGCGGGTGATTGCGGCCGCCAACGACTCGCATAACGGCAAGTTCCTCAATCACAACGGCGAACAACTCGCCTGGTAGAAGGCAACGCGATGGATCGGCGCCTGATCTCATCCGGATCGTCGTTCGAGGCAGTGGCGGGCTACAGCCGCGCGGTCGTCGAGGGTGATTACGTTCACGTGTCGGGCACGACCGGTTTCGATTACGCGACGATGTGCATCGATGCCGACCCCATCGCGCAGTGCCGGCAATGTTTTCGCAACATCGCCGCCGCGCTCGCCGAGGCCGGCTGCAAGCTCGATGACGTCGTGCGCGTCCGCTATTACCTCACCGATGCGGCGCTGTTCGAGAAAGTCGCACCGATCTTCGGCGAAATGTTTGCGCGCGCGCGGCCGGCCGCCACTGCGATCGTGTGCCAGCTGATCGATGCGCGGATGGCGATCGAGATCGAGGTCACCGCGTGCCGCCGGCGCTGAAACGAGGGACAATCGCGCCTGCCGTCGCGGAACGGCTAACGCCATCAAGGAAAAGAATCGCGTGAAACATATGTCGCCGCCGTTGGTCGCTGCGCTTTTGTTTGCGATCTGCGGCGGCGTCGCGGCCTTCAGCATGCAATTCACGCTGCGCGAGTTCGCGATCGAGAGCGGCGTGAATCGCTGGGTCTTCGTCGCCGTCCCGGGGCTGTTTTCCGCCCTGTTCGCAATGCTCGTCTACCAGGGGGCGGAGAAGCGTGTGAAAACGGTCGGCCAGTCGATATCGCGCGGCCTGCTGGTCGCGTTGCTGACGTGGTTCGGGTTTTCGGCGCTGGCCACCGCGGTCTGGTTTCCGATCGAGGACTTTTCCCGGTGGCTGTCGACGGTGCTTCTGATCTCTGGGGTGATGGGGGGCGGGCCGATGCTGCTGGCCGCGCTGATCGCCGGCGCAGCAGTGGGCTTTCTGATCAGGCATCGTGGCGCGGCATGGGTGATGAAGACCTGAAAGCTCTGGAACTCCTCGATGCTCAAGGAAGAACACCGTCTGCTGCGTGACAGCCTGCGCGAATTCTCGCAATCGCGCCTCGCGCCCTTTGCCGCGCAATGGGATCGCGATCACACGTTTCCGAAAGACGCGCTGAAGGAACTCGCTGCGCTCGGCGTCTTTGGCATTGCGGTGCCGGAGCAGTATGGCGGCGCCGGGATGGACTACACGTCGCTTGCAATCGCGCTGGAAGAAATCGCCGCTGGCGACGGCGGCATCTCCACCATCATCAGCGTCAACAACTGCCCGGTGTGCGCGATCCTGATGGGGTACGCGTCGGAGCCGCAGAAGGAGCAGTTTCTGAAGCCGCTCGCCAGCGGCGCGGCGCTCGGCGCTTTCTGCCTTACCGAGCCGCACGTTGGCAGCAATGCGGCCGCGCTGCGGACCACGGCGGTCAAGGACGGCGATCACTACGTGCTCAACGGCGTCAAACAGTTCATCACCAGCGGCAAACATGCCGATTACGCGATGGTGATCGCAGTGACGAATAAGTCCGCCGGCAAGCGCGGCATGGGCATGTTCGTCGTGCCGACGAACTCGCCGGGCTACGTGGTCGCGCGCCTGGAGGAAAAGACCGGACAGCGCTCGTCGGACACCGCGCAGATCCTGTTCGAGAACTGCCGCGTGCCGGCCGCCAATCTGATCGGCGAGGACGGCGAGGGTTACAAGATCGCGCTGTCGGCACTCGAGGGCGGCCGCATCGGTATTGCGGCGCAGTCGGTCGGCATGGCGCGCGCGGCGTTCGAGGCGGCATTGAAATACGCCAAGGAGCGCACCTCGTTCGGCCAGCCGATCTTCCAGCACCAGGCCGTCAACTTCCGCCTCGCCGACATGGCCACCCAGATCGAGGCCGCGCGAGCGCTGCTGCTGCATGCGGCGAGCCTGCGCGACCAGGGCGTGCCGTGCCTGAAGGAAGCGGCGATGGCGAAACTCTTCGCCTCCGAGATGGCCGAGCGGGTGTGTTCGGACGCGATCCAGATCCACGGCGGCTACGGCTATGTGACCGATTTCCCGGTCGAACGCATCTGGCGCGACGTGCGCGTGTGCCAGATCTACGAAGGCACCAGCGACATCCAGCGCATCATCATCGGTCGCGCGCTGGCGTGAGTGCGAGCCTCCCGACGAGTTCGGCCGGCCGCGTGGAGTCAACAACACAG
>Ga0209261_10000045_pt1 | contig 30593 bp, 25 predicted proteins | sample DOMMetBare1Fresh_FD_187470 | JGI IMG/M metagenome (GOLD analysis project Ga0209261, IMG submission 187470) | Wetland sediment microbial communities from St. Louis River estuary, USA, under dissolved organic matter induced mercury methylation -... | ecosystem: Environmental > Aquatic >...
GAACCTGGCCCCAAACGCCGACGCCGCCCTTCTTCACCTTGTCGGAAAGCTTGGCGACGGCGTCCGCTTGCCCCTTGTATTTCTTGGCCACGTCTTTGTAGCTCGGTCCGACGAGCTTCTTGTCGGTTTGATGGCAGGCAAGGCAGTTGTACTTCTTGGCGAGCGCCTCATCGGCACGCGCGGCCGCCGGGACCGCAATTGAGGCGCTGATCGCCAGCGCAGCGACTACGTTGCGTGATTTCATCGAACTTTCCTTTCAGTACACGTCGTGCTGCGTGTTGTAGAGGTTGAAGTGGCCGGTTGGCGTGATCAGCTTCGGATCCTTGATCACGGCCTTCAGTTTCAGCGTCTTGTCGTCCACAACGACGAGCGCCGACTGCTGGTTCTTCGCGCTCCACACCGAGAACCACACCTCGTCGCCGGCCTTGTTGTACTCCGGCTGCACCACGCGCTTCGCACCTTCGGTGACGCCCGCCCACTCGGCGATCGGCAGCACTTTGAAGCCGGCCTTCAGGTTGGTCGTGTCGTACACGGCAACCGAGCCGCTGAGCTTCGGGTCCGGATTCAGCGGCGTATCGATGTACAGATGCTTGCTCTTCGGGTGGGTCTTGATGAACAGGTTGCCGCCGCCCTGACCATCCAGTGTTTCGCAGACCTTCCAGGCGCAGCCCTTGTGGTGCTCCGGATCGGTGCCGATCAGCGAGATCTTCTCGCTGCCCAGGTGCCCAGTGGCCCACACCGGACCGAACTTCGGATGAACGAAGTTGGCGCCGCGCCCCGGGTGCGGGATCTTGTCGACCTCGACCAGCGCCGCGAGCTTGCCTTCCTTCGCGTCGACGACCGCAATCTTGTTCGACTGGTTCGCCGCCATCATCACATAGCGATGACTCGAGTCCCAGCCGCCGTCGTGCAGGAAACGCGCCGCGGGAATCTCGGTGACCGACAGGTTGCTGATGTCCTTGTAGTTGACCATCAGGATCTTGCCGGTCTCCTTTACATTGATGACGAACTCGGGCTTGAAGTGCGAGGCGACGATCGCCGCCACCCGCGGCTCGGGGTGGTACTCCTGCGTGTCGACCGTCATGCCCCGGGTGCCGACGATCTTCAGCGGCTCGAGCGTGTCGCCCTTCATGATCACGTACTGCGGCGGCCAGTAGCTGCCGGCAATTGCGTACTTGTCCTCGTAGCCCTTGTACTTCGACGTGTCGACCGAGCGTGCCTCCAGCCCGACCCGGATCTCGGCCACGTTGTCGGGCTTCTCCATCCACAGGTCGATCATGTTGATCTTGGCGTCGCGCCCGATCACGAAGAGATACCGGCCCGATGCCGACACGCGCGAGATGTGCACCGCATAGCCAGTCTTCACGATGGTGATGATCTTCTTCGTATCGCCGTCGATCAGCGCCACCTCGCCGGTATCGCGCAGCGTGGTCGAGAAGATGTTGTCGATGTTGTACCTGTTCATCTTCTTCGTCGGCCGCTGACCCGGCGCAACGATGACCTTCCACGTCGCCTTCATTTCCTTCATGCCGAATTCGGGCGGCTGCGGCGGCGTCTGCTGCGTATAGCGCGCCATCAGATCGACGTCGGCGTCGTTGAGTTCGCCCGACGTGCCCCAGTTCGGCATGCCGGCCGGTGAGCCGTACTTGATGAACACCTTCAGGTACTCGGTGCCCTTGTCAATCGTGACGTCAGGCGTCAGTGCCTTGCCGGTTGCACCCTTGCGCAGCACGCCGTGGCAACCGGCGCAGCGTTCGAAGTAGATCTGGCGCGCGCGGTCGAACTCGGCCTTCGACATCTGCGGTGCCTTGGGATTGATGTCCTGGTACATGTCGACACCGGCGAGCGGCGAGCCGCCCGCCTGGTAGCGCGTCTCTGCCTCGGTGGCGGGATGCTTTTCGTCTTTCTTGTCCTGCGCCCAGACGGCCCCAATCGTCAATGCAATGACGGTGCCGACGAAACCCAACAGTTTCAATCTCATGTGTCGCTCCCCAAATGAATCCGAGCGGGCGTCTCGCCCGAGCCGATAATCCGCGCCACGGTAGATAGCGCCGCGTTGCAGCGCCTTAATTTCGATCAATTCGAACGACAGCGGATTGACCCGAGGCAGTCGCGGTTTACCAGTTCGCGCGCAACAGCGCGCTGGCGTTGCGCCCGGGCTGGGTGTAGCGGTCGATCGTCGCCCCGGGATTGAGCACACCGCGCACATCCGACCACAGCCAGTACTTCTGATCGAAAAGATTGAAGATCCCGAGCGAGAGCCTGGCGTGGGTGCCGATCCGCAGCGACGCGGTCAGGTCGACGAGCGTATAGGCGGGCGGCGCGAACAGCGCCCCGGCGCTGGTGTCGATGCGCGTTTTCGCGCGCGCGTGGGTGACGTGCGCAGCCGCGCCGAAAGCGGCCCGCTCGTAGGACAGTCCGACCGTCGCACGTTGCGGTTCGATCGAATTCAGCGGCCGCTCGCGCGCCGTATCGGTGCCGGTGGTTGACGCAAGGGCGCCTTGAGCACTCCAGCCGCCGCCCAGGCGCGCGAGCACCGTCGCTTCTGTGCCGCTGATGCGGGCTCGGATGACGTTCTGCGACTGGAAGGTCCCGGTCGCCCCGGGTACGCAATGCGGGTCCGCCGGGCAGGGCAGCGGCGCGCGCGACACGATCAGATCGGTGTAACGGGTATCGAACGCCGCGATCGTCACATCGAAGTGCGTGTAGCGGCCGCGCACGCCAAGTTCAAATCCGCGGCTGCGCTCGGCGCGCAGATCCGGATTCGGCACGACGGCGTAGCCAGCGGGCAGGTTTGAGAGCCCGATATTGATATCAGTCGCAGGCGGCGCACGAAAGCCGGTTGCCCATTGCGCAGAGAGTGTCGTGCCCTCCGCCACGCGGATCAGCGCGCCAAGTTTTGGTGAAAAAGCTGCATCGCCGATGCCGACCACGCTGCGGCCGGGGTTGCCCGCGACGAACACAGAGTCCAATTGCGGCGTGACGCGAAAGCGGTCATAGCGCAGTGCCGGGATCAGCGTCGCGCGCGACGTAACGGCAAGCTCGTCCTGCACGAATGCGCCGATGCGATCCGTTGTCGAACGGGGAAAATCACGCGTCGGCAATGGCTCGCCACCGACGACTTTGGTCACTGCGCCTGTGTTCAGGTTCGTCTGCTGGCCATCGCGCTGCTCGTCGGCGTGCACGCGCGCCGCCTCCAAGCCGAATACCCAGCGCCCCGCGCGCTCGATCTCGCCGATCACGCTGGCCCCGTCCTCGCGCTGCTGGAAGCGAAATTGCGCATCGCGCTGGCAGCGCACGGTGCCGGGCGCCGACAGGCACACCGCGGTCGTGTTCGCGCGCACTTCGCTTGTATCGTCGCGCGTCATCGAGCGTTGCGCATAGAGCAGCATCCGCAGGCGGGCGAACGAAGCAACGCCGGCCAGATCGACGTCGGCGCTGACGCGTTCGCGCAGCGCGGAATCGGCGCCGGTGAGGCTCACGGTACGGCTCGACTGCGGGTTCAGCGAAAGCACGTCGGTATCGATGCCCTCGGCGTGGCGGTCGACCGTCACGCGCACCTGACGGTCCGCGCGCAGCGGCAAGACGAGTTTGGCGAGCCAGTTCTCGCGGTCCATGTCCTGCGGATTCGGCTTGGTCCGCGTAGTGCCGATCAGATCGGCACTGCCCTGGTTGATCGTTGCGTGGCCATCGGCGCGCTGATAACCGAGTAACCCCTGCGCCGCGCCGAAGTCGACGGCCGCGGCAAAGCCTCGCTGCCAGCTGCGATTGGCCTCGGCGTAGCCGAGATCGGCCACCGCGGCCGTCTGCGCGGAACGGCGCGACAGCAGATCGCGCGGATCGATGGTCGAAAAGGCGACCACGCCGGCCAGCGCGTCGGAACCATACAGCGCGGAACCCGGACCGCGCATGATCTCGACACGCTGCAGCAATCCGAGATCGAGCTGGTTGCGCGTCGCATTGGAAAAGCTGCCGACGCGATAGCCCTCGGGCAGCCGGATGCCGTCCAGCAGCATCTGAACGCGGTTGCCGTCAAGTCCGCGGATGTTGACGCTGCCCAGTCCGAAGCGTGCCGGCGAGTTGTCGATCGTCACGCCCGGCTCGTAGCGCAGCAGGTCGCGCAGGGTGAACGACACGTCGCGCTCGATGTCACCGCGCGTGATCACGCTGACGGTCGGAGGCGCCTCGTCGATCGAGCGCCCGGCGCGGTGCGCAATACCGATGATCTGCACCGGTTCGAGCAGTGCCGCCTGCTGCGCTTGCGCACGCGCGCCGACGACGAGCGTAAGCACCGCCGCGGCGAGCGCGGTGATCGTCTGCAATCGTGGTGGAGTCGTCATCCCGGAAAGGCCGATCGGTTTCGACGCACGGTACGTTTCAGACCGGCAGCGCAGTTGACGTGGCGCAACGCCTGCGCATGGATGCGCGTAACGCTGGAGCTACCTCGAAAGAGGAAGGAGGCGGCGCAATCGAGGCAATGGCCCGCGTCGGCCGCATCGGGTATGAGCGAAATCAGATCCTGCCGACGGGCGCGGATAGACTTCGTCATTCCCTGACCCGACACCGTGGCGATGGCAGCGACACCGATCAACCCGGAGGCTTTTCTCAGCGGCATGCCGCTGTTCCGCGAACTCGCGCCCGCGCAGCGCGAGCGCATCGCCCAGCGCACGCGCCTGGTACGTGTGGAGCGTGGCCAGGTGCTGTTTCGCCGCGGCGACGTCTGCGACGGCATGCATCTGATCGTGCATGGCCAGGTGAAATTGTCGTTCGTGTCGTCGGCCGGCGTTGAGAAGGTGATCGAGTTCATCGGCGCCGGACAGAGCTTCGGCGAGGCGGTGATGTTTCTCGACGCGCCGCACGTGGTGACCGCACAGGCGCTCACTGATTCGCTGCTGCTCTGGATTCCGAAGGACGCGGTGTTTGAGCGGATCGACAACGATTCCGGCTTTGCCCGCGGCATGCTGGGCGGTCTGGCGCGCCGGCTGCATCAACTGGTCGCCGACGTGGAGTCTTTTTCGACCCGCTCGGGCACTGAGCGTGTGATCGGCTTCCTGCTGCGAGACTGTGTGACCGGGCATGAGGGAGAGGGTGCCCGCGCGCCGGTCGACGTGTTGCTGCCGGTGGCCAAAGGCGTGATTGCGTCGCGGCTTAATCTCACGCAGGAGCACTTTTCGCGGATCCTGCACGACCTGGCTGCCGCCGGCCTGATCGAGGTGAAGGGTCGCAGCATTCACGTGCCGGACCCCGCGCGCCTGCGCGATCACGCGCCCTGAATCACTACACGAGCGCACTGCGTTCGCCGATCACGATCTCGACGCGGCCATCGTCGCAGTGGGTGGCCTGGTACGCGTAGCCGTTGCTTGCGAGCACACGGTACAGTGGAAACGGCTCGCGATCGAGGATCAGCAGGATGCGCTGCCCGGGTTTAAGCGCGCACAGCGTTTCCATCACAGTTTCGAAAGGGGCCGGTGGCTCCCAACCGCGCGCGTCGATCACGATCATCGGATAGTCTCCATCGCGACATTGTTGTCCGAAGCAAGCAGCGCACCGACCGCGGCGACGGTGCCGCTGGCCAGGATCGCGTGCACGACCGCCAGCCAAAGCGGGCTCTCGAAAACGTGCAGCAGCACGCCAACCGCAACCGTCGCGCCGATGAACCCCAGCAATCGGCGCGCCGCGCGTCCACCGCCCGCCGCGGCCATCAGGACGAACGCCAGCGGCAGCAGCACCATGCCCGCCAACGCGTGCACCGCATACAACGGCTGACCGCCCAGCTGGTGGCCGAGTACATCGGTTGCGCTGCCGGCGCGCGCGAGATCCCACAGCGCAGCGGCACCGGGCAGCCAGGCGCGCTCGCACGGTTGCGTGCAGGCCGCTCCCGCGAGCCGCGCACTGATCAGTGCTCCATCGGCCGCCTGCAACGCCAATGCGGCTCCAAGCACCGTGACAACGACGGCGACGCGGCGGGTAACTCGTGCATGCCCTGCCAGCATCCACGTCAGCAGCCCGACCAACGCGAGTCCGCCCAGCACGTTGGCGACGGTCACTGCGGGCAGCGGTGAGGGCGTATAGCGGCCAAGCCATGCCAAAGCGATCGTCACACCGAGCAGCAGCAGCGCGGCCAGTCTTTCGGCGCGGCTGAAATGGCGCCAGCCGCGCAATGCGAGAGCGAGCACGAGCAGCCCGAACACGGTCGCCGCGACTCGGTGGATTGCCCGCAGCGCGCGGGTGGAGGTCGCGGCCTGCGCTGCGTCGGCGGTGACCGTCTGGCCGTAACAGATCGGCCATGGCGCGCACGACAATCCATTCGCCGCGAGCCGCAAACTGCTGCTTGCCGCCAGCACGATGAATGCGAGCGCAAGCGCGCTCCATTGCAGCGCCCGGATCACGGCGCCACTTCGCGCCGTGCCAGCGCGCGCAAGACGATCACGACGAACAGCATCCCGCCGATCACGGCGACCAGGCCGCCGAGGCCCATCAGTCCCATGCCGGCGACCTCGCCCGTCGTGCGCAGCACCTGCTCGGCGCCAGCGACCTTGCGCTGCACGCCGTAGCCGCCGGACCACACCAGTCCGGTGATGTGCAGCAACTGACCGACGCCATAGATCCAGGGCTGCCATGCGGCCGCGCGTGAAACGGGTGCGGCATATCCCAGCCGCGGCAGCAGTGCGTAGGCGAGCCCCATCAATGCCAGCGTGATCCCGACGATCGAGCCGTGGTAATGCGCGGGAATTCGAACGTCGGAACCGCGGATCAGGAAACCGATCAGTCCGCCAACGGCAAACAGCAGCACTGAAGCGATCAGTGCCGCGCGCACCGGCTTCAGTGCCGCGGCCACCGGTGGCGAGCGAACCAGCGCGATGATCAGCGCCGCGGTGACCGGGACGATGGCCAGCCCGCCGCCAAAGCGCATCTGCCAGGTGAAGAGGCGATGAAACTCGACCGACGCGACGTTCCACGCAAGATAGATGGCTGGCGTTGCGAACACGGATATCAGACCAATGGCAAACAGCAGCACGACGACTCGCGGCGACAGCGGCACGCGTGCCCCGAGCAGCGTCGCGAGCCAGAGCCAGGCGACCAGCATGATCAGGCTCCAGCAGAACTGAATGACGTGCCCCGGCCCCCAGTACAGCAGCTCGTAGTACATCTTTGCCGGCAGATCGCGCGGCACCGCGAACCACGACCACGCGAAAGCCAGCAGCGCCATGGCGGCGGCGACAGCGGCCGTGTTCAGACCAAAACGCAGCGCACCGTCCGGCGTGAGTGAAGTGCCGACCTTCATCGGCACCGCCAGTGCACGCAATGCGGTGATACCGAAACCGCTGCCAAAGATCACCAGTCCGGTGATGAAGAACGTGCCGTCAAGCATCGGCACATAGTTGGCCATCACCGCGGCGCCACCGTCGACAAAGGGTGCAGCCGCCAGCGCGATGCTGCCCAGCAGCGCCAGGCCCCAGCCGATCCACGCGATCGCCAGCCAGCGCTCGGAGCCGGCCACGCTCCACAGAATTCCCGCACAAGCGGAAAACCAGACGAGTACCGACAGGTCGACGTGCACGACCAGTGCGACGCGGAAGAAGTCCGTGCCCGGCAGCCACATGGCCACCCCGGGCGTGCGCGCAGCAACCAGCAGCACCGAGAACACGCCCGAGGCAAGCAACGCGCCGACCGCGAGCATCAGCCACGCGCTTGCCAGCGCGCTGCGCTCGCCGGTGTGCACATGCAGGGTGTAGTCAGTCGGTGCCGACGCAACGGACGCTCGCCCGAGCTGAGACGGGAAGAGGAGCGCGGATTTCATCGGATCAGCACGCCGCCTTTTTCCGGATTGAAGTCGATCAGTACGATCTGCCCGGGTACGACGCTGATGTCGGCGCTGCGCTCGTAAGGCTCGCCGCGCCGCCGCGCATCGTCGCTGAACTGAACGCGCAGGTGATGTTTGCCCACCGGCAGCGGCATGCGGCGGTAGGCGGCCGACGCACCGTCGCGCGACAGGCCGCCGGGCGCAAACGAGTCGTCGAACACCACGCGACCATCGAGTTCGACGCGCACCTGCACCGCCGAGCGCTCGCGCGCGCACTCGGTCGCGGTGCGCATCTGCGGCGGCATCTTCGCCAGTTCCTCGGGCGAGCGGCTGCGGCAATCCTGCACCGGCTTGCCCGGATGCACGAACGACAGACGAAGCAGCCCCTGGTCGTCGCCAAGCAGGCGGAACGCGGGCCAGCTTGTGAACACGCCGACCACCAGCGCGAACGCGCCGTACAGCACGGCTTGTGCTGCCCAGCGCAGCGGCTCAGCCATGAATCGGCTCCGCGTCCGCACGCTGCGTTCGCAGTTGCGCTACGGCCGCGCGCAGCACGTCTTCCTCGCCCGCGCCGGCCGCGATGCAGCGGACGAAGTCGCGCACGTGCTGACGCAATTGAGGCTCGCGCCTGCCCTGCAGTCGTTCACGCGTGAAACGCGCACCGAAGCGATACATGCAGCCGTCCGCGCCGCAGTCCGCCACCAGCACCGCCGCCGCGCCCACCTGCTGTGCGTACTGGACGAATGCCGGCGGCGCCGCGGCGCTGCACGGCATCGACAGTGCGATCACGTCGGGCGCTGTGCCGCCGGCATCGAGGGTTGCCACACGCGCGCCGTGGTCGCAGCCGATCACGACGATCGGCGCCTCGCTGCTGCTTTGATTCCGGGCGAGGTCGTGACGGAAACGTTCACGCAATTCATTGAGCGGCCGCTGCGGCAGATCGATGCCGGTGACCAGTCGGTCGATCGAACGAAATGGCGATGACGACGGACACGCGCCCACGCAGATGCCGCAGGCCGCACATTGATCGCTGATCACCTTCGCCATTTCGCGATAGCGCCGATCCGGATGCGGCACCATCACCACCGCTCCGTATGGGCAATCGTCAAAGCAGCGCCGGCAGCCGTTGCAGTTGGCGGCGTCGACCAGCGCCGGCAGGGGCCGGGGTCTTCGTCCGGTCCACGGCAGGACAAACAGCAGCAGCGTGGGCACGATCACGGTCAGCCATGCGGTCGCGGGCGTGGTCGCGTGCATCAACGGCAGCACGCCGTAGGTCAGCCAGTCGACCGGCACCGGATCGGGCACGCGCGCGAAGTTCGCCGGCGCCGTCGCCACGGCTGGCAGCAACACGCACAGCGCCAGCAGCGCGAGCGCGAAGCTCGCAGCAACGCGGCGCTGCGGTTGGGTGACCGGGCGCACCAGCCGCGCCAGATGCACCCACACGCCGAGCAGGACGATGAGCCCGATACCGATGTGCAGGAAGATCAGCAGCGAAAACAGCCGATCGGAGATCGCCTCCTCGGTGATGAAGTTGCGCATCAGCGCATCACCGACACCCGGCACCGCGCCGACCCACTCGCCGATGCCGGCGGCCACGAACTGCGCGCGCGTGTCCGCCACCAGCCAGTAGCCGACCATGCCGCACGCGACCGCGAGCCAGATCAACGGCACTCCACTCACCCATGAGAACCAGCGAAACCCGCGATAACGACCCTTGAGCCACTCGTAAGCGAGGTGCGCGAGCGTGCAGGCGAGGAACGCGAACGATGAATAACGGTGCAGGCTGTGCACCACGCCGTTGAACGGATGGTCCTGCAATGCCTGCACGGAGCGCAGCGCGCCGTCGGCTGCAGTGTCGAAATAGATGAACAGATACGCACCACTGCCGACCGACAGCCAGAAACAAAGCATCGCCAGCGCGCCCAACTGGCGCAGCGGATTGGCAGCCGCGCCGCACAGCCGGTCGAGCGCAATGTCAGCCGTGCGCAGCGCGCGCGCGGCGACGTGTTGCGGATCGGGGTCGATCGAGGCGTGCTGGGGCTGGTGAAGCGGCTGCATACCGCGATGATGCTGACCGGGTATGTTGCGGGCCTTGATGCCTGCTAAAGAAGGCCGCAACACCGGGCAGATGGGACACGCTTCCGCAGCGAGTCAGGGTCAGGCTTCCGTGTGGGTGGCGGGCAGGGCGATCTCGATCGTCGCGTCTGCCGTCGAAAGTCGTCCTCCCATCTCCGCAATGCGACGGCGTGCCGACTCGAAGTGGGCATCGTGCACCGGGTCTCCAATCGAAGCCGGAGCTTCGCCGGCCGTGGACTCAAAGGCGATGCGAATCAGCAGGTCCGCGCCGCGCAACTCGGTTTGCACCTGGATTCGCCCCTGCGCCGGACGTTGCTGCGTGCCGCGGTCGACGCATGTTTGCAGCAGGGTCATCAGGACTTCGTTCAGATGGTCCGGATTGACATTACGCGCCGGCAACCGGTCGCCCAGCCGGCATTCAATCGGCGCGGCGCGGAATCGACGGTCGAAGTTCAGGAATTCGCACATGGCTTTCACCATCTGATTGACGTCGATGGGTTCGCTCGTGTCGCCACGAACCGACGCGAAATCAGCCATCTGGCGCGTCATCTGCGCGATCCGCCATGTCTGCTCGATGATCGTTTTCGAGTGCGTCACAGTGGTTTCTTCGTCGGTTTGACGGTCCGCGATCGCCTGTGCCAGGCCGGTGATCGTTGCCAGCGGATTGCCGACCTCATGCGAGACGTTGGCCGCCAAAGTGGCAAGGGCGCCCATCTTTTCCCGATGCCACTGCCGCTCGCGAAGGATCGAAACCTGTTGCGCGCGCGCCTGCCGGTCGATGATGCGCTGGCCGTAATGCACGATGAGAAGTGACGCGAAATACAGCACCACGAGCAGTCCGCCCACGATCCCGAGGAACTCGTTCGAATTCGCGACCACTTTGTGCTGATTGTCCATGGCCGAGCGCTCGACGCGGGCCTGGTTCTTCGCGGTCAGCGACGCGACCGTGGCCGCCGCCGCCTTGATCTGATCCAGGATTGGCGTGACGTCCGAATAGATTTCGAACACGCCGACGATCTCTTTGGTACCCGCTGCGCGCACCGGAAGGTAACTCGAGATCAGATCACGATTCTCGACGACCTGTTCGAATGCGCTGAACCGGTCGCGATGGGTCAACTCACTTGCAGGCTGCCCGCGCGCCGCCGTCTGCCAGCCGAGATTGTCGGCCTTGTCTTCCCCGATCTGGCTGTGCTCGGACGAGTAGACCGTGATCCCGCGCAGATCGAACACCTTGATCTTGAACACCGTGGTGGCCCGCATCGTCGCATAGGCCCTGGAATCAAGCGCTGCGAATCCCGGCAGCGACATGATCTTCCGGCCGATCTGTGCAAAGCATGCCTGGCGGCCCGTCGTCTGGCCGCCACCCGTGGCGTCGCCGGCGGCCATGTCGCGGCAGCGGTCGATCGGGATCCGCCGTGCCTTGTCGACGAGCGGAGCGAAGTCCGTTTCCCAGAGCACGTTGGCGAACGCGCGGGTCAGGTTGACGTGCCCCAGTTCGTGCGTTGCCAGCAGGCTGGCGCGCGCATTGTCTTCCTGTTGACGGGCTAGCTCCAATTGCGCCTGCGCGAAGAACGCAGTCTGTTCGCGCTGCACCTGCGCGAAGAAGTTCTCCTCGCCACGCTGCAGCACGTACAGCGTGATGGCGACCGCGGCGAATGCGGCGAGGCTCGTCAACGTGAAATACCGCAGCAACCGGAACCCGCCGGCACGCGAACCGTCGGCGGGCGGACTCACGTCACGCCGCGTCGATGCTCGCGCAGCAGACTCCATTGCCTTACTCCTTTGTTTGCGGCGCGGGTGGACCGCGTGGGAAGACTACCCTCTCGCGCAGGAATCAAGCGTGAGGAAGGACGACTTTACGCTGCGCGTCCTGGCGGCCGGGCGAACGGGCGGATGCCCGGATTCAGGTCAGCCGCGTCCCGCTGCGCTTCCTGTGCAGTTCGCGCACGACAAACCACACCACCGCCCCGAGAAAAGTGAACCCCGCGAACAACTCGACGAACAACGAGTAGTCGAACTTGTACTTGCCGCTGGCCGGGTCGTACACGGTGCAGTAAAGCTTGACCTTGGTCCACACGTTGTCGAGCGTCAGCGCGCGCGAGGCGGTTCCGCCGAGCAGCTCCTTCAACGGTCCGACGAATAGGGGCAGTTCGAACGCATCACCGTAGACCTGCCGGTAGACAGTGCCGCCGGTGTCGACAATGCTCGTCTGCACCAGGTGATCAAAGCCTCCCGTGGTGGGCTCGGCGCTGAACCCGAAACGTGCGAGCAGCGCCGGGACGTCCTGTGTGCGGGGTGCTGCGAACAGCCAATCCGGATCGTCGATGCCCTGCTTGCGCGCGAACGCGGCCAGGGCCTCGGGCGTGTCGAAGGGCTGGTTGAAACCGATCGACACGACGCGGAACTTGGAGGCGCCGAGCGCGGCGCGCGTCTCGGCGACCGCCTTCTTCAGGGACTGCGTGGTCGCAGGACAGACCTGGAAGCAGCCGGTGTAGATGAAACTCACCACCAGCGGGCGATCACGCAGATCGGCCATGCGCAGCGCGCGGCCGGTTTGATCGACGAGCGCCCAGTCGCCGACCGGTCGACCGATCACCGCCTGACTTGCGCGCACGGCCTGCTCTTCACGGCCGGGCACCGCCTCGGCGTCAACGCTGACGAGCGCCGCAAGCACAACGGCGGCGCAGCCGCGTGCGGCGTTCATGTCAATGCAGCAACGCTGCGTCGAGCATCAGTCCGAGCAGGAGCAGGGACAACTGTGCGAGCGAGGCGAGAAAACAGCGGCGTGCGTTGACGCGCGTCGGATCGTGGTCGAGTCGCACCGCCGCATAGACGAACCACAGGCCGCCTGGGAACGCGAACACGCCGTAGATCCAGCCGGCCGAGCCCAGCAGCAGCAGCCAGGACAACCCGACCAGCGCGGCGGCGTGTGCAAGCACCGCGTGCGCCGCGACCTGGTCGCCCTTGACGACCGGAAGCATCGGCACGCCTGCAGCGGCGTAATCGTCGCGACAGACGATCGCCAGGCTCCAGAAGTGCGGCGGTGTCCACAGCAACAGGATCAACGCCAGCAGCCAGACCTGCGGCGAAAGCTGTGGCGAGACCGCGGCGGCGCCGGCCAGCACGGCGAAGCTGCCGGATGCGCCGCCGATCACGATGTTCCACCAGGTGCGGCGCTTGAGCCACACGGTGTAGACGATCGCGTAGAAGAACGCGCCAAGAAACGTGAAGAATGCCGCCTGCGCGTTCATCGCGTAGCCCACGCTGGCGACACCGAGCGCGACGACCGTCGCGATCACGGCGAGCCACAGTGGCCCGCGTGCGAGTCGCCCCGTCACGAAAGGCCGCATGCGCGTGCGACGCATGCGCGCATCGAGATCCGCTTCGTAATACTGGTTGAAGGCGCCCGCTGCCGCAGCGGACAGCAACACGCCGGCAAACAGGATCGCGAGTTGTGCGCCGCTGAGCGCAGTGCCCGGCTGCAGCGCAGCACCGGCCAGCGCCGTCACGGCGATCACGATGCCGATGCGCAGCTTGAACAGGCCGAACAGCAGACGAAGCGTGACCGGCAGCGATATCGCGCGAGCGGAGGAGACTGTGGTCGACATGGTTGGGCTCCTTGCTTTTTTCCTCCCTCCCCCTTGATGAGGGAGGGAGGTCAGGTCAACTCAAGCCCCACACCGTTGACAGATACTTCCAGTTGACGAAGTAGTACAGCACGAACGCGGCAAGGAACACAAGCGCGAAGACGAAAGTGCCGGGTGCTGCGAAACCCGCCGTACCGTGGCCCGTCAGCGCGGCCGAGACCGGCATCTTCAGAACCGTCCCCTGGCCTGAGTACGCGCCGGCGTCCAGGCGTTTGCCCACCAGCAGCGATCCGACCGTGATCAGGATGTAGGAGACGCCGCCGATGATCGCGACCAGACCTGACACGCCGACGATCGCCAGCATCAGCCACGCGGTGCCCGGAAACTCGTACGGCAGTGCGGCGCCGGCGAACGTGATGTCCCAGTGCCGGCGCGGTACGCCGAGCGTGCCCGCGCCCATCATCGCCAGGCAGAACACGCCCATGCCGAGACCGAACAGATACGGCTGCCACTTCGCTAGCCCCGGCAGGATCATCTCGCGGTTGAACAGCGTCGGGATCAGGAAGTAAGTGATCGACATGAACGCGAGCGTGGTGCCGATCACCACCGTTGCGTGGAAGTGGCCGGGCACGTAGATCGTGTTGTGAATCAGCATGTTCAACTGCTCGGTGCCCATCATCACGCCCGAGATGCCGCCGAGGAAGCCGAAGCCGAGCAGCGAGATGAACATGCCCGAGAACACCGGGTTGCCCCACGGCGCCTTGCGGATCCACTCGAACAGACCCTTGGTGAAGCCCTTGCCGCGCTGTGCGACCTCGATCGCGCCCGGTACGGTCAGCCCGTGGATCATCGATGCCAGCACCGCGAGGTACATCGCATAGCTGGTGTTGAAGACTTTCCATTCGGTGCTCAGTCCCGGGTCGGACAGCAGGTGGTGCGCGCTGGCCAGTTGCAGGAACAGGATGTACAGCACAAAGGCCATGCGCGAGACGCGCTCGCTCATCGGCTTGGCACCGAACACGATGGCGGCGATCGCGTACCAGACGGCGACATGCGCGCTGACGTTGATCTGCTGCGAGCTGTGGCCGAACGCCCACCATATCGTGCGGTACATCAGCGGGTCAATGTAGTGGACGTAGCCAACCGACCACAGGAAGGTCGGGATCAGGATGATTGCCCCCGAGGCGATCGTGAAGACCGCGATGATGGCGGCCGTCATGGCACCGAATGTCACCAGCGGAATCGAGCCCTCGTAGGTCGCCTCGGCCTTGGCCACCACCAGCGTGCCGAAGAAGATGAAGCAGCCGATCAGCGCGCCAACCGCGAACAGGATCAGCCCGAGATAGAACATCGGGTTGGCCGGCAGCGGCACGTAGGACGTGAACATCACCGTCGAGTCGCCTTTGAACACGGCGACGTTGTTGATGATCGCGCCGCCCAGCATCAATGCGAACGCGACCCAGCCCAGGTTGGGTGTCGCCAGCCGCGAGCGCAGCAGTGTGGACGAGCAGAAGTACAGGATCGCGATCTCGAAGAAGATGATCCAGAACGCGAGCATGTCAAGCCCGTGCGCCGTGAGCACCATGTAGAAATTCTCGGCGTCGATCAGATGGATTGCCTGCCAGCGCGTCAGCAGCACCAGCAGCGCCAGGACGCCGCCGACCAGCAGCGCGACCACGGCCGCCACCGCATTGGCCTTGATCAGGCCTTCGGCGGACTTGTGGAACTGCAGCCCCGTGCGCGGGCAAATACGGAACTCGGTTGTATTGGCCATGACCGTCCCCTATTGCGTCACGTACAGCTTGGAAACCATCTTGTGATGGCCGATGCCGCAGAACTCGTTGCACAGGATCGCGTAGGTGCCGCTTCGGTTGGGCGTGATCGTGACCACGTGTTCATAGCCCGGCAGCACCTGGATGTTGATGTTCTCCGGTTGCAGCGAAAAGCCGTGCTGATAGTCCATCGCGGTCAGATGCAGCCGGTAGGTCTTGCCCTGCTGCAGTTCGAGGATCGGCCACCATGCCCACAGGCGCGCGATCAGGAAAACGTCGGCACCGGCCGGCGGCTTCACCACCGGAATCTTCTCGTCGGTCTCGGTGCGCACCGTGTACTTGGCCACCATCTCCTCGGCGGCCTTCTGGTACATCGCCGGCTTGACGCGATAGGTCTCGCTCGACAGGTTCTGCTTACCGTAGACGTGCCAGTACGGCATCATGAAGAACATGATGAGGCACCAGGCAAAGGCAATCACGATCCAGAACAATTCGTCCTTGTGGATCGGCTGCTTCCACCAGACGCGTTGTGCAGGCGGTTGAATTGCGCTCATCGCATGCGCTCCCGGAAGTTATTTCGCCAGCGGACTGATCGGAATGCCCACGATTTCCATCACGCCCCAGACGATGTAAAGCACTGTCGGCAGCGCGATGCCCAGGAACAGCAACAGGAACGGGTTGTCGAGCATCATCTGAAACGCGGGGATGCGCTCTTCCGCAGCGGCCCCTTTTGACTTTTCTTCCATCGCTTCCTCCCGGGTGAACAACCGATCGCACCCGCGGCGGCGGGCCGCAGGGTTTCGGTAGCGGGCAACCTTACGCAGCGTCGCGCGGAAAAAAATTGATACGCCTTAAGCATTCCGGATCTGGCCTGCGGTTGCTGCAGCGCATCCCGGATGGACGCGCGTTCACCATGTCGTTCGATGATTCAAGTTAAACCGCATCCGCGGTCGCGCCCGTAGCGTTGCGTGATTCCGGAACCCGACGCCGCCACGTGCTCAAGACCATTCACTCCGCCGGCCAGCGCGTGATCGTGCGCATGGACAGCGTGTTCAATCGCATCTTTGGCGATGCGATCAATCCGCTGTACCACCTGGGGGCGATCAGCTACTTCATGTTCTGGGTCGTGGTGGCGAGCGGCTTCTACGTCTATGCGTTCTACGAAACCGGCGTCGATACCACCTTTGCGTCGGTCGAGCGCCTGACGCACCAGCAGTGGTGGGCCGGTGGCGTGATGCGCAGCCTGCATCGCTACGCATCGGCCGCGATGGTGCTGACGATGCTGCTGCACCTCGCGCGTCACTTCTTCTTCGACCGCTACCGGGGCTTTCGGGCGTTTTCGTGGCTCACCGGCATTGTGGTGCTGTGGCTCGTCTACGTCTCCGGCGTCAACGGCTACATGCTGCCGTGGGACCGACTGGCGCAGTACACCGTGGTGACCACCGCCGAATGGTTCGATGCGCTGCCGGTCTTCCGCGGCCGGCTGGTGCGCAACTTCATCCTGCCCGAGGCGATCACCGATCGCTTCTTCTCGCTGCTGCAGTTCCTGCACATCGGCATTCCGCTCGTGGCGTTGGCGGCCTTGTGGGTGCACACGCAACGCGTGCCGCGGGCGCGCACGCTGCCGCCGCGCGCGCTCGCGTTCGGGCTGATGGCAATGCTCATGGGGCTGTCGCTGCTCAAACCGGCGGTGAGCCAGGGCGCGGCCGATTTCGCCACGCAGCCCAGTCGGCTTGATCTCGACTGGTTCTATCTGGCGCTGTATCCAGTCGTCACCCGCGGTCATGCGGCTGCGCTGTGGATGGTGGTGGCCGGCGCCACGGTTCTGTTCGCGCTCGTCCCATGGTTGCCGCCGCCCAAGCGCGGCGCGGTGCGCGCCTGGCAGATGACGGTGCACCCGGGAAACCGCACGGTGCCGGTCCGCCCCGGTGAGACGCTGCTCGATGCCGGACTGCGCGGTGGTGTGCCGTTGCCGTTCGAGTGCCGGTCGGGCGGTTGCGGTGAGTGCCGTGCAAAGGTGCTGATCGGGGATGTCGACCCAGGCGTGTATCAGCCTGCCGCACTGACCACGCAAGCGCGTGCGCGCGGCGACGCCTTGCTGTGTTGCGCCATCGCGCTGAGCGACGTTGAAATCGAACTGGAGGAGGGCGCGGCCGCGCGTGAAGAGCCGCTGTCGGTCTACCACGCCAGCGTCGAGAAGCTTGAACGACTGGCGCCAGACGTGATGGCGCTCACGCTGCGCCTTCACCCCGGCACGCACATCACATACCGGGCCGGGCAGTACATCAACATCCTGCTCGATGACGGGGCGCGCCGCGCGTATTCGTTTACCGAGCGCAGCGGCACGACCGACCGGATCGACCTGCACGTGCGCCGCATTCCCGGCGGGCGTTTCACGACTCATGTATTCGAGCGGCTGCGGGTCGGCGACCGGATGCGCTTCGAAGGCCCGCTGGGCGAAACGGTGTTGCGCGAGGGCGAGCATCCCATCATCTTTGTCGCCGGTGCGACCGGGTTCGCGCCAGTCAAGAGCCTGCTCGAAGAGGCGTTCGCGCGTAGTGAGCCGCGTCCGCTCCACCTGTACTGGGGTGTGCGCAAACGTCGCGACCTTTACATGCTGGATCTGCCGCAGCAGTGGGAGCGCCAGCACACCAATTTCCACTTCGTTCCCGTTCTGTCCGAGGCCGGGCCGGAGGACGAGTGGAGTGGCCGCACCGGGCTGGTCCACGAGGCGCTGCTGGAGGATTTCCCGGATCTCGCCGGTCACCTCGTCTATGCGTGCGGGTCGATGCAGATGGTGGAGCACGCCCGCCCGGCGCTGCTGGCGCACGGACTGGACGAGGCATCGTGTCTGTCGGATGCGTTCACGTCGCAACGCCCGGAGGCCGTATCACCCGGACAACCTTGATCGCCATCAAGGAGGCGCTCCGTATGGCGGTTAGCTTCGCGTGTACGGCGTTGCCGCGCTAATAGGAGAAGGAAGCCCCACGTGTTCAGCCAGCCGGTGAGAAGCGTTATGGAGCGGCGCAAGCTGCTGATTGCTACGCCCAAGACGCCCGTGAGCAAGGCGGCGATGATGATGGCGGATCAGCAGGTCGGCGCTATTGTGGTCGTCGAAGACGAACACGTGGTCGGGATCTTCACCGAGCGCGATGCGCTGTTCCGCGTCATTGCGCGTGGGCTGGAACCGAAGGACACGCTGCTCGCCGATGTGATGACGCCCGCGCCAAAAACCATCACGCCCGACAAATCCTTCGGCCTCGCAATGCTGGTGATGCACGAGAATGGCTTTCGGCACCTGCCGGTCATCGATCAGGGCAAACCGATCGGGATCGTATCGGCACGCGACGCCCTGGATCCGGACCTGGAGGAGTTCGTCGCCGAGGAACGGCGGCGCAAGCACATCGAGGAAACGCGGTAGGTCACCCGCGACGCGACGGGGCCAGACCGATCAGCGTCACACGCCGAGGCCGGGCGAGCGCGTCAGGGCAACGGCAACGATATAGGCGAACACCACAAGCGCGGCGGCGAATGCCAGCGTGCGCTGGTTCGGCGTACGGCCGTATCGAAGCGCGATCGCCCCAAGCACGATGTAGCCGAGCAGCGCGATGATCTTTGCCAGCAGCCACGGTTGCTGGGTCGGCACCAGGCGCGCGAGCACGGCCATCGTGATCGCCGAGGCGAGCAGCACGGTGTCGACGATGTGCGGCACGATGCGCACGACGCGCGCGTTGTGCCAACTTGATCCGGCAAACATCAGCGCGCCGCGCGCGACAAAACCGGTGCCGCTCACGATCACGCAGGCGACGTGGATCGCCTTGAGCGTCGCGTACATACCTCCTCAGCCGGGCCGGCCGTCGGCGCGTGCGCGCAGGTAGATCGACAGGTTGCGCGCCGCCCATGGCAGGAGCGCCGCGCACCAAAGCACGATCGCTGCCGGCGTCAGCCACGACGCCTGCGCCGGCAGCGCGTCGACCAGTACGCGCACCAGCACGGCAGCCTGCAAGGTCCAGAACAGCGACCAGGTCAGGTTGTCGGCGACCAACTGCCGGCCGCCATGACCCGCAGTCACGCGGGTGACCATTGCCAGCGTCACGGTGCCGAAGAACCCCATTGTCAGCGCGTGCAACGGTGCCAATCCGAGCGTCGCGCGTTCGATTCCGGCGAGCGCCACCGCGGTGTTCCACGCATACAGCGCGAACGCGATTCCGAGCCACAGGAAACCGAGGTGCAACATCGCCAGCAGCCGGTTGTGCAGGCTTTGCACCACGCCCCAGCGCCACGCGACGAAGAACAGCAACGCGCTAGCGGCGACGTCGACGAGCAGTCGCACCATGCTGAACGCGAAGGACGAGGTGGCGATCGCGATGACCGGCAGGACACCGTGCCCCAGCACGAGCCCGAGAAACGACCACAGCAGCCACAGCGGCCGCCACGCATCAAGGAACGGCACCACGCTCGCCGTGAAGAACGGAATCAGCCGATGTGCGACCGTAACGAAGACCGGAGCGACGAAGAACCAGGTCGTCAGCATCTCGGCCGAATGAATCCAGCGTGCGTCGAGCTGAACGACCCCGACCGCAAACACCAGCTGCGCCAGGGTCCCGAACGAGAAGGCTGTCAGCACCAACCGCGCATGCACCTGATCTTCGACGCGGCTCGCGCGTATCAGATGGCCGAAACGCCACAACAGCCGGGTCCAGGCGGCCGCGATCAACAGCGCGCCGGCGCATACCAGCAGAACGCTCGCGTGCGCGCCGGCCAGCGCCAGCATCAGTCCGGCGAGCGCCAGCGCGCCCGCCAACGCAACGTCGCGGGCGGCGGGCGCGATCACGTTCAGCCACTTCGGGCCCGCGGTGAACAGGAAACCGAACATGAAGAACGGCAGGAAACCGTTAAGCATCAGCCAGCCATGCATCCAGGCAGCCGGCAACTCGAGTGCGATCGGGCTGTCCGCGGTGCGCGCAACGATCTGCACCAGCCACCAGATCGAGGTGGCGACGATGCCGAGCATGCCGCTGAAGAAGAACAGCCGGTGCGGCGCGACCAGGAGCCAGCGTAGAGAGGGATTACCCGTCGGCGCGGAATGTTCCTGCACCAGTGGAATCGTCTTCTGCGTCATCGGTGACCGCTGTCGTACTCTCGCGGGAAGGCCGACACGAGCGGGCCGATGGCGACAAGCGTGTTCGTCAGCCGCAGGCCGGGCCCTGTGTCACCATCAATTATCGGCATGTGCTCAAACATCGGTGACCCGATGTCCTCATCGCCAGCGACGAGTTTCCAGATCGCGGCGGCCGCTGCGCTGATCCGCAGCGCGCAAAGCAAAGCCGCGGGGCATGCGAGCTCCGGCTTGTGCACGGCGGCCGCGGTCATGCCGGAACAGGTTCCGCCAGCAGCGCGCTGACCTTCTCGCGCACGGCGGCGATTTCGGCGATTGGCTTGTCAAGCAGAAAGGCGATCAGGTCGCGTACGGAACGGATCTGCGAACCGAAGGGCAGCTTCCCGGCGCCGCGGAAGAACAGCCCGTGCATCACATCACCGCGCAGCGCGGCAGCCAGCTGGTGATCGATGCAGAACTGGCCGATCTTGGCGATGCCGTCGCGCAGTCCGCACTGTGCCAGGCAGTCGAACGCCATCCGGCAGCGGGGCTTCGTTGCCGTGCGCTCGGCGAGCTTCGCCTGCAGCTTGGGCGCCAGCTTCAGATACCTATCCAGCCACGGCGTGCGCACGGCGCGCGCCGGCAGCCCGGCGACGCTGACGAACTCGACGATGTCTTCGGTCTTCGCTTCCACAAGCACACGCTTGAACTCGGGATGTGCGTCGCATTCCTGCGTAACCGCGAACGCGGTGCCGATCTGCGCCGCCGAGGCACCGAGCGCGAACAGGCTGCGCAAGCGCTGTGGCGTGTTGATGCCGCCGGCGGGGATCAGCGGCACACGATCCTCCGCGCCCAGCGCGCGCAGCAGTGCACGAGCCTCGGGAAGGACGTTCTCGAAATCGAATCGGGGGTCGTTCAGGTCCTCGATACGGGCGGCCCCCAGGTGGCCGCCGGCATGCTTCGGATGCTCGATCACGATCGCATCGGGCAACCGACCCTTGCGTTCCCATTTCTTCAGGATCAGTGCGATGCCGCGCGCGTCCGACAGAATCGGAATCAGCGCAACACGCGGAAAGTCCGCCGCGAGGTCGGGGAGATCGAGTGGCAGCCCGGCGCCGACCACCACCGCATCGATGCCGCTCTCGCACGCGCGCCGGATATAGGGCGCGTATTCCGCAACCGCGCGCATCACGTTCACCGCGAGCAGGCCCCGACCCTGAGCGATCTGGCGCGCGGCACCGATTTCGCGCTCGAGCGCTTCGAGATTTGCCGCGTTGATCGCGGCCTTGGTATCGGCTCCGGTGCCGAGGTGCGCGGTCCGCGCCATCAGGTCCGGATGATGACGGCGCAGATCGACTGACGACAGCGTGCCGACCGCATCGCATGCGGCCACGCTGCCCGCGAGTCGATGCGCGGACACGCCCACACCCATCCCGCCCTGGACAATGGGCAGCACCTCGCGGCCCGCGAGGTTCAGCAACGGCAGATCGCAGTTGATTTTCAGCACACGAATTGACACCAAAACGCGCACAGTGCCGTCCGTCGCGACGCCTGTCCTTGTGCGAGATCAAGCGAAACGCGATCCAGCAGATTCGGCGACCGTTGCCACCGCGAAAGTAAGGCCAGTTCAGGTCGAAATGTCACCAATATCGGGTATCGACCTCGCGCAGGGCGCAATTTCGCCCGCGGGTACTTCGGCCGGCTCGACGCGCCGAAGTGCCTCCGGCGAATCGCGCACCTGCAGCACGGCATCCGGGGCCAGTGGCGTAAGCAGATTCCGTCGCCTCGCGCTGCCGGCTGTGTCAGTTCGCGTGCGCATTGTCGTTGAGGGCCTCGTGCGCCAGCGCATGCGCGTACTCGCGCAGCGCGCGGCGCAATTTGCGGTCGGCCAGCAGCGTGGCGATCCGATCGGCGACGAATTCGAACGGCAGCAGATCGCCCGGCACGCGGCGTGTCACGCGCACGATGTGCACGCCGAAGCGCGTCTCGATCAGGGACGGCACGAGGCCGGCAGCGCCGAATTCCTCCAGCGCCTGCCAGAATTCGGGGACGACTTGCTCCCGCGTGAGCTGGCCAAGATTGCCGCCAAGCGCACCGGAAGGGCAGTTCGACCACTGCTTTGCGGCGTCCGCGAAATCGATCTCGCCGCGTTGCAGAGTGGCGAGCTTTTCTTGCGCGAAATCGCGCAGCGCCGGTCGGTAGGAGTCCCGCTGTGCCGCGAACAGGATGTGGTCGGCTTCGACCAGGGTGCCGGCCCGAAACGATTGCTGGTGCGCATCGTAATACTCACGGCATTCGGCTTCGCTCGGCGGTTCGACGTGCACCTCGCGATCCAGCAGCGCGTCGATGATTGCCTCTTCTGAATTGCCCTCTATGCGCAGCAAGCTGGCGCGCCCGAGCAGCGCAGAACGCGCTGCGCGCATCAGGGCCGTCGTGTCGGCGTGCATGCTCATCCCGGACCATGCGTCAGCGCCGCGAGCGCACGACCTGGTAGGCGCGGCCGAGGTAGGCGAGTGCGCCAAACCCGCTCCAGATGTGTACGAGGCGAGAGAACGGGAACACCAGGAAGATCGTCATCCCGAGCACGAGGTGCAGCTTGAACACCGGCGCCACATCCGACACGTAAGCGGCAGCGTCGGTGCGCAGCGTGAAGATGTGCTGCGCCCACGTCATCAGCTTGACCATCTCACCGCCGTCACGGTGCTGCCAGGATACGGTGAGCGAAAACAGCCCCAGCGCCAACTGGATCAAGAGCAGCCACAGAACGACCCAGTCCATCGACGTCGTGGTCGCGCGGATGCGCGGCTCACTGTAGCGACGCAGCATCAGGATCGCGAGCCCGGCCAGCATCGTGAATCCGAACAACCCGCCGGCGAGAATCGCCAGCATCTGCTTGGCCGGCGCTTCGACGCCGAGCGCATGCCACACCGGAATCGGCGTCAGCAGCCCGCCCAGGTGGCCGAAGAAGATGCCGAGGATGCCGATGTGAAAGAGATTCGACCCGAGCCGCAACTGGCCGGTGCGCAGCATCTGGCTCGATTCCGAACGCCACGTGTACGGCTCGCGGTCGAAGCGGATCAGGCTGCCGATCAGGAATACGGCGAGGCAGACGTACGGGTAGATCCCGAACGCGATGATGTTGAGCGAATTCATGCGGCTCTCCGGTGGATTTGGATCGCTTGCTCTTTTGGCTGCGCGCGCGATGATCCGCACGGCGACGGTGCGTCGAGAAAACTGACCGGCGCGTCCACCCACGCCGCGTCGATGGCTTCGGGCGTTGTGTCGTCGCCGTCGTCGTCTGTTGCGAGCGATGCGGCGGCGCCGGCGAGGTCGAGCAACACATCGAATACGGTCGCATAGACGCTGTTGCGCCGGGCGAGTGCGGCGTGGATCGACTGCAGGATATGCGCGATGTCGGCAAGCTGTTCGTGCGCGCCGGCATCATCGAGCAACGACAAATACTCAAGGAATGCCGGCAGGTAGTCGGGCAATTGTTCGGTTTCGAGTTCGACTCCCGCCGCGCGATACATCGCCAGCAGATCGACCATCGCCTGGCCGCGATCGCGCGAGTCGCCGTGCACATGCTCGAACAGGTTGAGCGACGTGCGGCGGCCGCGATCGAAGGTGTCGACGTAGAACTCCTGCAGGTCAAGGAGGTCGCCGTCCCGCAGGTGCGCGACCAGCGGCTCAACGGCGCTGGCGCAGGGACCCAAGGCCGATGCAGCTGCTGCGACCTCGTCCACGTTTGCATGCAACTGCTCGGAGGGATAGTCGAGCAGCGCGGCAAGAGCGCGATAGCCCAGGTTCATGCAACCTCCCTGATCGTGATGACCTTGCGCTTCGAACCGAACAGGCTGGGCTTGGCATCATTGCCGAACGAGAAGCCGCACGATCCCTTGAGGTCGAACGCGTTCTCCGCGTACTCGCGGTGCGTGGTCGGGATCACGAAGCGGTCCTCGTAGTTGGCGATCGCCATGATCCTGTACATGTCTTCGACCAGCGCCTGCGTCAGCCCCGCCTGTTTGAGCACCTCGATGCGATCGACGCCGTCGACGTGCCGCCCGCGCATGAAGATGCGCATCGCCAGCATGCGTTCGAGGGCGCGCGCCACCGGCGCTTCGTCGCCCGCGGTCAACAGGTTGGCGAGGTACTTGAGCGGAATGCGCAGACTCTGCACGTTCGGCAACTCGCCCGTCCAGTCGATCGCACCTGCCTCGACGCGCGCCTGCACCGGCGACAGCGGCGGGATGTACCAGACCATCGGCAGCGTGCGGTACTCAGGATGCAGCGGCAGCGCCACGCGCCAGTCGACCGCCATCTTGTAGACAGGCGACAGCTTGGCCGCGTCGAGCCATGCCCGTGGCACGCCGTCCGCGAGCGCCTGCGCGATGACGGCCGGATCGTTGGGATCAAGGAAAATGCCCAGCTGCGCGTCGTACAGATTCTTGTCGTGCTCAACTGAGGCGACCTGCTCGATCCGGTCGGCGTCGTACAGCAGCACACCGAGATAACGGATGCGGCCGACACAGGTCTCGGAGCACACGGTCGGCTGACCGGATTCGATCCGCGGATAGCAGAAGATGCATTTTTCCGCCTTGCCGGTTTGCCAGTTGTAGTAGATCTTCTTGTACGGGCAGCCCGACACGCACATGCGCCAGCCGCGGCACTTGTCCTGGTCGATCAGCACGATGCCGTCTTCCTCGCGCTTGTAGATCGATCCCGACGGGCACGACGCCACACAGGTCGGATTCAGGCAGTGCTCGCACAGGCGCGGCAGATACATCATGAAGGTCTTCTCGAACTCGCCGTAGACCTCCTTCTCCATCGCCTCGAAGTTGGCATCCTTCGAGCGCTTGGCGAATTCGCCGCCGAGGATCTCCTCCCAGTTCGGGCCCCACTCGATCTTTTCCATCCGCTGGCCCGTCAGCAGCGAGCGCGGACGCGCGGTCGGCGCCGCCTTCATCTCCGGCGCGCTTTGCAGGTGGTCGTAGTCGAAGTCGAACGGCTCGTAGTAATCATCGATCTCCGGCAGGTTCGGGTTGGCGAAGATGTTCATCAGGATGCGCGCCTTGCCGCCCTGCTTTGGCTCCAGCTTGCCGTCGCGCTTCCGCACCCAGCCGCCTTTCCACTTCTGCTGGTTTTCCCACTCTTTCGGATAACCGATGCCAGGCTTGGTCTCGACGTTGTTGAACCACGCGTACTCCATGCCGGGCCGAGTGGTCCACACGTTCTTGCAGGTGACCGAACACGTGTGACAGCCGATGCATTTATCCAGGTTCAGGACCATGCCGATTTGCGCGCGAACTTTCATGTCTGCACTCCAGAAGTCGTGTTCACCACAGAGACACAAAGATCACGGAGAAGGACGACACAAGCAAGTTCTCCATGTTCTCTGTGTCTCTGTGGTTCAAGTTGTCTCTACGCATTCGCGGCCGCAGTGGCCTGGGCCAGCGCATCCGGCGCCGGGGTGTCGAGCCAATCGACCTTCACCATCTTGCGCACGACGACGAACTCGTCGCGATTGGTGCCGATCGTTCCGTAGTAGTTGAAGCCGTAGGAAAGCTGCGCGTAGCCGCCGATCATGTGCGTGGGCTTGAGCACCGCGCGCGTAACCGAGTTGTGGATGCCGCCGCGCTGGCCGGTGATCTCCGAGCCCGGCGTATTCACGATCTTCTCCTGCGCGTGGTACATCATGCACATGCCGGCGTTGACGCGCTGGCTGACCACCGCGCGCGCGGCGATTGCGCCGTTGGCGTTGTAGAGCTCGATCCAGTCGTTATCGACGATGCCCACGCTCTTCGCATCGGCCTCCGACAACCACACCACCGGGCCGCCACGATTCAGCGTCAGCATGATCTGGTTGTCGGTGTACGTGGAGTGGATGCCCCACTTCTGGTGCGGCGTGATGAAGTTCAGCACCACCTCGGCGTTGCCGTTGGGTTTCGAACCCCTCACGCCAAGCGTCTTGAGGTCGACGGGGGGGCGATACACGCAGAAACCCTCGCCGAACGCGCGCATCCACGCGTGGTCCTGATAGAACTGCTGGCGCCCGGTCAGCGTGCGCCATGGGATCAGCTCGTGCACATTGGTGTAGCCGGCGTTGTACGAGACCTTCTCGCTTTCCAGCCCCGACCAGGTCGGCGATGAGATGATCTTGCGTGGCTGGGCCTGGATGTCGCGGAAGCGGATCTTCTCGTCTTCCTTATGCAGCGCCAGGTGCGCGTGTTCCTTGCCGGTGATCTTCGACAGCGCTTCCCAGGCCTTCACGGCGACGTGGCCGTTGGTCTCGGGCGCCAGCATCAGTATCACTTCGGCAGCGTCGATGTCGGTCTCGATCTTCGCCATGCCCTTGGTGGGGCCGTCGTCGCTGACGGCGCCGTTCAGGTCTTTCAGCGCCTGCACTTCGTCCGCGGTGTTCCACGCGATCCCTTTGCCACCATTGCCCACCTTGGTCATCAGCGGCCCGAGTGCGGTGAAGCGCTTGTAGGTGTTCGGGTAATCGCGCTCAACCACTGCCATCTGCGGGCCGGTCTTGCCGGGTATGAGGTCCACCTCGCTTTTCATCCAGTCCTTCACGTCGAGCGGTTGCGCGAGTTCGCTCGGCGTGTCGTGCATCGTCGGCGTCAGCACCAGGTCCTTTTCGATGCCGAGGTGACCGACGCAGACCTCGGAGAACTTCTTCGCGATGCCCTTGAAGATCTCCCAGTCGCTGCGGGCCTGCCACGCCGGATCGACCGCGCTCGACAGCGGGTGGATGAACGGATGCATGTCGGACGTGTTCAGATCATTCTTCTCGTACCAGGTCGCGGTTGGCAGCACGATGTCCGAATACAGGCACGTCGTGCTCATGCGGAAGTCGATCGTCACCAGCAGATCCAGCTTGCCCTGCGGGGCGGCGTCGTGCCACTTCACGTCGAGCGGCTTGGCTGCACCTTCTTCGCCGAGATCCTTGCCCAGCACACCATGGCTGGTGCCAAGCAGGTGCTTGAGGAAGTACTCGTGTCCCTTGCCCGATGATCCCAGCAGGTTCGAGCGCCAGACGAACAGGTTGCGCGGCCAGTTAATGGGATTGTCCGGGTCGAGGCACGACAGCTTCAACGTTCCGTCGCGCAGCGATTTGACGGCAAAGTCCTTTGGCTCCATCTGCGCGGCCGCCGCCGCTTTCGTCACCTGCAGCGGATTGGCCTGCAGCTGCGGCGCCGACGGCAGCCATCCCATCCGTTCGGAGCGCGCGTTGAAATCGATGAACGTTCCCGCGTAACGCGCCTTATCGGCCAGCGGTGAAAGCACTTCATTCATCGACAGTTTCTCGTAGCGCCACTGGTTGGTATGCGCATAGAAGAAGCTGGTCGAGTTCTGCTGTCGCGGGGGCCGGCCCCAGTCGAGCGCAAACGCGAGCGGTGTCCAGCCAGTCTGCGGGCGCAGCTTTTCCTGTCCCACGTAGTGCGCCCAGCCACCGCCGCTTTGTCCGACGCAGCCGCACAACATCAGCATATTGATCACGGCGCGGTAGTTCATGTCGCTGTGGTACCAGTGGTTCATCGCCGCGCCGATGATGACCATCGACTTGCCCCGCGTCTTCGCGGCGTTGTCGGCGAACTCGCGTGCGATGGTCGCGACCGCGGTGCGATCCACGCCCGTGATCTTCTCCTGCCATGCCGGCGTGTACGGCGCGTTGTCGTCGCAGGTCTTGGCAAGATGCTCGCCACCGAGCCCGGTATCGATTCCGTAATTGGCGACCATCAGGTCGTACACGGTGGCGACCAGTGTTTCCTCGCCATTCAACGTCAGTTTCAGCGCTGGCACGTTGCGCATCAGCACATCGTTGAATTCGCTGTGCGTGAAGTGCTCGTTGCGCACGCCGCCGAAGTAGGGGAACGCCACCGGCGCCACAACATCGTGTTTGCCTAACCTCGTCAGAGCAAGCTTCAGCGGGTTGCCGTCACGGGCGTCGCGTTCCTCAAGATTCCACTTGCCGACCTTGTCGCCCTGTTCGCCCCAGCGAAAGCCGATCGAGCCGTTGGGCAGCACGATCTGGTTCGTGGCTTCGTCGATCGCGACCGTCTTCCAGTCCGGGTTGTTGGCCTGCGCCAGTTTGTCGGCGAAATCGGAGGCGCGGACGAAGCGGTCGGCAACGTATCTGGCGCCGTCCTTCTTCAGCAGCACCAGCAGCGGCAGGTCGGTGTACTGGCGTGCGTACGCATCGAAGTACGGCACCTTCTTCTCGACATGGAACTCCTTCAGGATCACGTGCCCCATCGCCATGCCGAGCGCGGCGTCGGTGCCCTGCTTCGGATGCAGCCACACGTCGGAAAGCTTGGCAACCTCGGAGTAATCCGGCGTGATCGCAACCGTCTTCGCACCCTTGTAGCGGACCTCGGTGAAGAAGTGCGCATCCGGCGTGCGCGTCTGCGGCACGTTGCTGCCCCAGGCGATGATGTAGGTTGAGTTGTACCAATCGGCCGACTCGGGAACATCGGTCTGTTCGCCCCAGATCTGCGGACTCGACGGTGGCAGGTCGCAGTACCAGTCGTAGAAACTCATGCACACGCCGCCGATAAGCGACAGATATCGGCTGCCGGCGGCGTAACTGACCATCGACATCGCCGGAATGGGTGAGAAGCCGATCACCCGGTCCGGACCATGTGCCTTGACCGTGTACGCGTTGGCGGCGGCGATGATCTCGTTCACTTCGTCCCACGAACTGCGGATAAAGCCGCCCAGCCCGCGCTTGCTCTGGTACTCGCGCCGTTTGGCGTCGTCCTGAACAATCGACGCCCACGCATCGACCGGATCCTTGTGCTTGCGTGCTTCGCGCCACAGCCGGATGAGGCGCCCGCGCACCAGCGGGTACTTCACACGGTTGGCGGAGTACAGGTACCACGAGTACGAAGCGCCGCGCGCACAGCCGCGCGGTTCGTGGTTCGGCATGTCGGGGCGCGTGCGAGGGTAGTCGGTCTGCTGCGTCTCCCACGTGACGATGCCGCCCTTGACGTAGATCTTCCACGAGCACGAGCCGGTGCAGTTGGTGCCGTGTGTCGAGCGCACGATCTTGTCGTGCTGCCACCGCTTGCGGTATCCGTCTTCCCAGCGCCGGTCCTCCTGCGTGGTGACGCCGTGTCCGTCGGCGAATGGCTGCCGGTCTTTGGTGAAGAAGAGCAGGCGGTCGAGGAAGTTGCTCATGAGTAGGTTTCTCCGAAAGACAGCACCGATACCCTCACGCCGACCCGCTCTCACTGATGTGGGAGCGGGAGTCTTGTTCCCTCGCCCCGATCACGGGGAGAGGGTTAGGGTGAGGGGCGCGTTTGAGGAATGTCACGGGTTCTTCACATACGCGTCGCGACGCAGGTAGAACCACCAGTTCAGGACCAGGCACAGTGCGTAGAAGATGGCGAAGCCGTACATCGCTATCTGCGGTGTGCCGGCCTTGATCTGATTGCCAATCACCAGCGGCGCGACGAAGGCTCCATAGGCGGCGATCGCCGAGGTCCATCCCAGCACCGGACCGGCCTGGGTGCGATCGAAGATGACGCCGATGGTGCGGAAGGTCGAGCCGTTGCCGATGCCGCTGGCCGCGAAGAGCACGATGAACAGCAGCATGAAAGGCAGGAAGTACTGCTCGGGAGTGGCCGAGCCGTAGGCGAGCAGCATCACGTAGCCGACCGCGATCGAGGCGGCCACCATCACCGCGGAAATCACCTGGGTGACGATCGAGCCGCCGACCTTGTCGGAGATCCAACCGCCAATCGGGCGGATCGCCGCGCCGACGAAGGGGCCGATCCAAGCGTAGGTGAACGCCGATGGCGCGTTCGGATTCTTCACCGTGTGCGTCATCACGCCGGTCGCGTCGGGCACGTGGCTGATGCCGAAGATCACCGTGATCGACAGCGGCAGTGCCATCGAAAAGCCGATGAACGAGCCGAAGGTCACGATGTACAGGGCCGTCATCGACCAGGTGTGCTTGTCGCGGAAGATCGCGAACTGCTTGGCGATTCCTTCCTTCATCGCCCCGAATGCGGCGAGCCGCATCACCAGCAGCGCACTCACGACGTCCAGCGGAATCGCCACCCACATGCTGATGAGGCCAACGCCGGTCGGCGGCGGCAAGTACAGGTAGAGCCCGATGATCGCGGGGATAAACGCCAGCGTGTAAAGATAAGTGACCTTGGCAAACGCGACGATCGGATTGCCCGACGCGGGCGTAACCGTCTTCAGGTTGTTCATGCCGAACCAGCACAGGATCGACAGCGGTACGA
>Ga0209261_10000046_pt1 | contig 30593 bp, 25 predicted proteins | sample DOMMetBare1Fresh_FD_187470 | JGI IMG/M metagenome (GOLD analysis project Ga0209261, IMG submission 187470) | Wetland sediment microbial communities from St. Louis River estuary, USA, under dissolved organic matter induced mercury methylation -... | ecosystem: Environmental > Aquatic >...
TAACCATTGTTTCAGGTTCTTACGGGTTACCTGGTTGCCACATTTTTCGTGCGAACCATCGGTCAACACTTCTTCGTTGGCACAAACTGTTTTGCACGACTGACACCACCAAACCTGAGCATTGTCGTAATAAGCCAAGCGTTTTTCACCGATGTATTTGTTGATGGCGGCTTGTCCCTGTGCCTGAATTTCGGCAGGAATGGGCAGTTCGCTGATTGGTCGGCCTTTTCCGGCTTCGGCATCGAACCAGGTGTTGTATAATTTGGTGAAAATCCACTGTGTCCAGCGGAAATATTTGGGGTCGGTCGTATTGATTTCGCGATCCCAGTCGTAGCTCAAACCCAGCGATTTGATCTGACGACGGAAGTTATCGCAATTCTTATTCGTAGTTACTGCGGGATGCGTTCCGGTTTGTATGGCGTACTGTTCGGCTGGCAATCCGAAAGCGTCCCATCCCATCGGGTGCAGCACGTTGAAGCCTTTCATGCGTTTGTAGCGGCATATGATATCGGTTGCCGTGTAACCTTCGGGATGCCCTACATGCAAGCCCGCTCCTGAAGGATACGGAAACATGTCGAGCACGTAATATTTTGGTTTCGAGAAGTCGTTTTCGGTTTTGAAGGTTTTGTTTTCCTCCCAGTATTGCTGCCATTTCGGCTCAATTTCAGAGAAATTATATTCCATTTTTATGTGAGTGTTAAAGGTTTCTGATAATGAGCCGCAAAGATAGGAAAATACAACGATTGTAAAGTTGTGGGATTTAGGTAAATTTGAAAACGTACAAACATGAATTTATGAAGATATCTATTGATAATATCTTGCTGATCGGATCGGTTCTTCTGTTTTTAAGTTTGTTGGCGAGCAGAACAACTAAATTTGGAATACCAGCTTTATTGTTGTTCTTGTTGGTTGGTATGTTAGCCGGGTCGGATGGCCCGGGAGGTATCTATTTTTATGATCCTGAAGTTGCCAAATTTATTGGAGCAATAGCCTTAAGCTTTATTCTGTTTTCAGGCGGACTTGGAACAAAATGGACAGATATAAAACCGGTCTTTTGGCAAGGCATCACACTGTCAACCTTTGGTGTTATCATCACTGCAACCACTGTTGGAATACTAGTTACCACGTTCACTAATTTTTCAATTCTTGAAGGGTTATTGTTGGGGGCAATTGTATCCTCAACTGATGCTGCCGCAGTTTTTTCAATTTTACGGTCAAAAAGTATTGGTCTGAAAGGAAATATCCGTCCACTTCTGGAGTTGGAGAGTGGAAGTAACGACCCAATGGCTTATTTCTTAACCATTGTTTTCACTTATTTACTTGCCAATAAAGATGCTACTTACCTTTCACTAATACCCATGTTTTTCAGACAAATGATTCTCGGAGCCGTTGTGGGATACGGGATGGGAATAGCCATGCATAAAATTATTAATTGGATAAAACTTGATTTCGAAGGACTTTATTCAGTTTTATTATTATCGTTGGTATTTTTCATCTTTTCATTTACCGAATTCATTGGTGGTAATGCTTTTCTGGCAGTGTATATTTCCGCCTGTGTACTAGGTAATAAGGACTTTATTCACAAGAAAAGCTTAATCAAGCATTTCGACGGTCAGGCATGGATGATGCAGATAATTCTGTTTCTAACTCTGGGGTTGTTGGTGTTTCCCAAACAAATCATTCCATTCTTTGGTATTGGTATGTTAATTTCGGTGATATTAATGTTTATCGCACGTCCGTTAAGCGTGTTTCTATCATTAATGTTCTTCAAGCCCGGATTCAAAGAGAAACTATTTGTTTCCTGGGTTGGCCTGAGAGGAGCCGTTCCAATTGTACTGGCAACCTATCCGCTTACAGCGGGGATCGAAAAGGCGAATACTATTTTTAACCTTGTTTTCTTTATTTCAGTTACATCTGTTCTTTTGCAGGGAACAAGTTTGCCAATCGTTGCAAAATGGCTAAAGCTGGTGGTGCCGGTAAATCTTAAAAAGAAATCTGCCTTAGACCTGGAATTGGCCTGGGAAACTAAATCAATTTACAACACTGTTTTGATTCAACCTGATTTTACATGTATTGGCAAATCTATTGTTGATATCGGTCTGCCCAATAGCATTGTGATTGCTTTAATTGAAAGAGACAATAAATTTTTTATTTCTGAAGGGTCAACCCAACTTTTAGCAGGCGATAAATTATATGTCATGGCTGATGATTCAAACGCTGTTAACAAATTGTATATTTGTATTGGGAGTCAAAATAATAGCAATCGTATAAACCAAACTGGAATATCATGAGAAATACATCGCTTTTCAGAACTTCGATCGTTTGTTTGTTTGCATTAATAATGTTTTCATGTAGCCAGAAAGAAATGAAGAGCGATTTGCCGAAGACAAAACTGCAATTTGATGCCAATACGTTGATTGGAAATGAAAATGATGTTATCAAGAAAGTTCGGGGACAAGTACTTTACTTACCGGTTTACTCCAATATACCATACCTAAAGCAGGGGAAAAGGTATGATTTGAGCGCTTTTGTGGCAATTCATAATACTGATTTTATTCACCCGATCAAAATCACGAAAGTCCTCTACTTTGACAATGATGGGAACCTGGTAGAAAATTATCTTTCAAAAGATTCCATTCTGAACCCATTAGGTGCTACAAACTTCTTTGTTCCTGAACGAGACCAAAGCGGAACTGGTGCAAATTTCATCATTGAATGGGTTTCTGACACGCCCATCAATGAGCCACTTATTGAATCGGTAGTTGTTGGGCTTGGTGACGGGCAAGGAGTTTCTTTTCTTAGCAGCGGCAAAATACTCAGGGAATTAAAATAATTGATCTCCATTATTTCAGAATAAAATGTTGTTCCTGGAATTCCTGTGAACATGCAAATACACAAGTAAACATTTAATAATTAGATACTTAAAATACAAAAAGAAACTTCTCAAGATAAAAATACCTTAAACTTTTCGCTGACCTTTGGTGTTTCAAGCAACGAACAATTAAAATAAAATGCTATGAAATACGTCGTAACAGGTTCGTTGGGAAACATCAGCAAACCACTTGCTGAAAAACTTCTTTCTGCCGGTCATGAAGTGACTGTTATTAGCAGTAAAGCTGAAAAAGCTGCACAGATTGAATCACTCGGAGCCAAAGCAGCCATTGGCTCGGTTGATGATATCGCTTTTCTGACTCAGACTTTTACGGGAGCTGACGCTGTGTATACTATGGTTCCGCCATATTTTGGTTCAGAAAACTGGAAACGACATATTGCGGGAATTGGTGAAAACTATGCTGAAGCTATCCACGGAGCAGGTGTTAAAAATGTCGTTAACCTGAGCAGTATCGGTGCCCACATGGCTGATGGTTGCGGACCGGTTAGCGGCTTGTACTTCGTGGAAAAAGAACTGGATGCCCTTGAAAGTGTTAATGTAAAACATCTGCGTCCCGGATTCTTCTATCCAAATCTGTTGGCTCAAATCGGAATGATAAAAAACATGGGTATTATGGGTGGTAATTACGGAGAAGGAACGAAACTTGTATTGGTGCATACCAATGATATTGCTGAAGTTGCCTTTGAGGAATTACAGAATTTGTCATTCAGTGGGAAAAGCTATCGATACATCGTTAGCGATGAAAAAACAACCTTCGAAATAGCGGAAATACTGGGCAAGGCAATTGGCAAACCAGAACTTCCGTGGGTTAACTTTAAAGATGAAGAAACAAAGGGAGGCATGTTACAGGCCGGTGTTCCTGAAGAAATTGCAAAGAATTATGCTGAAATGGGATCTGCCATAAGAAGTGGGGAGATGATTTCCGATTACCTGAAAAATAAGCCAATCGAATTTGGCAAAACCAAATTCGAAGCTTTTGCACCAGTTTTTGCATCAGTTTATACACAATCCTAATTGACTGGATTTTTAGTGAGCGGGTGACTTAAAGTCACCCGCTCACTAATCCTCAAATTACTTTTTATTCACCGTAAAACTGGTGGTTCCGAAGCAGATTTTTCCGTTTCTAGTGATTCCTTCCAGATAAACGACATAGTCGGCCAAGACATCCGAAGTGAAAAAGCTGATGGCTGACTTTCCTTTTGAATACTGCACATCAGGATTCCAGTATAAGGTTGACCGGACATCAGTTGTCGGTGACTTAAGGTTCTCCAGCGTATATTCGGGAGAATAAAATTTCCCCGGAAGTTTATAGGCTTTAATGATCGGCATAATTCTGCCTTTAACCCATATATCGCTTTGCATAACATCGGGGATTGCCTTTTTATAGATGGCAATTAAACCCCTTTGGTTGACAACACCGAGAGTTCCGGGCGAAAAACCTGACCGGAATCCTGGATTGACGATATCGATGGTTGCAATTTCGTTCATCCGCAAAGTCCTCATTTCATTAAAGCTATAATAAGAATCCAGGCCATCAACCATAATATCCACAGGGGTTCCTTTAATCTGGACTTCGTCGCCATTATCGGTCAGAGATGGTAATTTGTACTTTAAATAATCCAATAAATTAAAATACCTGTAATCATCTCTGGTTATAGTCAGCGTTTTATCAGCCCATGGATAGGCCCCGTAGCTGCGCATGATGGCATTGTTCTTCTTTTTAATAATATCAACGCTTCCCAAAAGAATACTTCCAAATTCAGGATTGAAATCCAGTTCTTTGATCCTTCTGGAATAATTTCGGCGCATAAAATCCGAATTTAAGTCGATATCAAAGCACGATTTGGCCAATCCAACCACTGAATCTTTTTTGGGGACCGGATCAAGAATGATTTCCGCATTGCGGGTTCCATCTCTTGCCTTTGCATTGAACATGACCCTTAATGTTTCAAGCAAATAAATATTTTTGAAAAGGAATCGCCCGTTCTTATCGGCTGTAGTTTTGCCAATTTGGAAATTCTTGAAAGCATAATCCAGTGAAATTTCTGCTTCAGGCGCCGGGCCTTTCCATAGAAATCTTTTTACATAGCCCGAAATATTAATTCCGGCATCGTTCCAATCAGCCAGCGAAGGCGTTGGAATTTGTGCTACATCATCCCATAAATAGGTTCTCCAACCATGAACCAGCATCAGCAAATCGAGTTTTTCGGCTGAAGTATGAGATTCATCGTCGATAAAATAAGATGCCTGAGATTCAATGGCGCCTTTCAGATCGGAGTCGAGAAGCAGATAACTTTTAATGTTTTGGGTTTCCTCTCCTGTACTGAAAAAACTTCTGTTCACCACCGAAACCGATAAGGTAGAAGTGATCGTATCTCCCGGATCTAAATTGAATTCAACATCCATTTTCACTTCCACCCGGGGTTTGAACTCTTTCTGATTCATTTTCGTTGTGTCATTTTTACCACGATCAACAAAAATCATTCGTTCGGCAACCGGGTTCCGCGCTTGATCGAGCATTATGAATTCATTCTGTTTCATCCTGATTTTTATTCGGTCATTTTTATCATGATCAACAAAAATCATTCGTTCGGCAACAGGATTCTGTGCCATATCGAGCAGTGTAACTTTCGAAATTCCGGTTGGAAATAAGTGTTTGTTTAGAGCGAGAGTCTGACTGAAACCTGTTATTTGAATGGTATCTGAAACCAGTAAATTTCCTTTATAGGAAGCCTTGAAATAAAATGGCTGATCTATTTTCTGCTTCATATTGGTCGAAAATTCAAACATCAGTGAATCGCCGCATTCTTTGTATTTCATGCAAATTCCATTTGACTTTGCAGATGGAAGTTTAATTTTTAGTTCGGGATGATGGTCGACAACCGCATAATAGGTTCTGTCTTCAAGAGGGATCAGCAAAAACTTTCCCATTCCGAGATAAGTCGTGCTGAAAGATCCAATGGTATCACCCAAATCATTCACAATTTTCCCTGAAACCGGGACACCTCTCCCCTTTTGGTTAATTGCCTTGAAAGCCATATTATTAGCTGCATTGAGTACCAAATTTCCTCCTTCAGGTAAAAAATCAATTGCGATTTTTGAATCCTCTGCAATAGGTTTTTCAATCAAGCCATTCTCGAGCATTGTTTTTCGAATCCAGATTTTTTTATAAAATAGCGCCTCTTCGCCGAAGTGTTCAAGGAATTTGGTATGTGCCCTTATGGTGTATCCGCCACTGGGTAAATTGTCCGTCTTGAATTCGCCGCTGGCCTGTCCGTTAATCGAAAACAGCATTAAATCATCGACAATCTTTCCACTATCGGAAACCAATTCAACAAAAATATTTCGGTAATTTGAATTAAGCTGATGAGTGATTCCATTTACCTGGTAAGCTTTCAGCCAGATCATATCGCCCGGCGCATAAATTTCACGGTCGACATGGAGGAATAATTTTTCGAAAAGCATTGACTTTTTTGATTTGAGCAATGCACCGGGATTCTGCGCAGAAATCTGGAACCCAGACCATAGTAAGAAAATTAATACTGCGGTAATTCTAAACATTTATCTCTGAATTTGATTTTATATAAATATATTAAATATAAAACAACAAACGCCCCTAAGAAGGAGCGTTTGTGCTATTATTTATATGTTTGATTGTTATTTTTTATCTTTATTTTCCCAGGGCACCAATTTCGATGGATAGAAGCTGATATCCATGGCTTTCATTCGTTCACCATGACTGGCCAACCTCACTTTGTAGTTATCCCAATTCCGTAATTCTACTGGAGTCCAGCCAATTTCGGCATATCCGGGAAGACGCGGATAAATTAAGTATTCAGCCTCTTTCAGATTGGAAACGGTTTCGGACCAAAGGGGCGCTTCAATACCTATGATATTTTCCTTTTTAATTTCAGGAACCAGATTGGCCGGATCCCAATTGTATCCATTATCCACCTCGATGTAAGCGGCCCAATGCAATCCATAGATGCTGGTTGAATCGTACTGCATATCAAGATAGGCGTTTTTTGCAGGTGACATCAAAACTTTTGCACCCTGTGCCACACCTTTAATCGCATTTTCGGCTTTGGCCCAATACTGTACAACCGTATTCGGCTTTAAGGTTGCCAGTGCGATTTCATCCCAGGCCAGTACCTTTTTCCCATGTGCAATTACCATATCCTGAACACGGTTCATAAAAGGAATATAATCTTCAATTTTGGTGGCATGAGACTCATCACCACCGATATGTAAATACTCTCCGGGTGTTAAAGCTGCCAATTCACGAATCACATCGTCAATAAACTTATAGGTGGTTTCCTTGCTTGTACAAAGCGTGCTAAAACCAACTTCGCGACCGGTATATAATTCCGTTGGTTTCCCGTTGCAATTAAGCATGGCTACCGAAGATAAGGCTGCATTGGTGTGCCCTGGCATATCAATTTCAGGAACAATGGTAATGAAACGGTCCTGAGCATATTTTACGATTCCGGTATATTGCTCCTGCGAATAAAAACCACCTTCACCGCCGCCGACTTCTGTTTTACTGCCATGAGCTGTCAGGTTAGGCCACGATTTAATTTCAATACGCCAACCCTGATCGTCGGATAAATGCAGGTGCAACACATTCATTTTATAGTAAGCCATCTGATCAATCAGGCTTTTCACTTCCTCAACCGAGAAGAAATGACGGGCTACATCGAGCATAGCACCACGGTAACCGTAGGTTGGGTAATCGCGAATGGTTCCGGTAGCTATTTTCCAGGGACCTTTCTGCTTAGTAGCCATATCCACTTTTGCAGGCAATAACTGCCGGATGGTTTGAATTCCCCTGAAAAGCCCGGCTGGCTTGTTTGCTGACAGATTCACCTGTTTATCTGTGATTGTCAGTTCGTATCCTTCCTCGCCCAACTCAGCATCATTTTTTGAAAGTGATAAAATGATGCTTCCACTGGAAGGAATTTCTTCATTCGTTTTAACTTCAATGGCCAAACCGGTTGAAGGATTTAATTTGTCGGCCAGATACTGGCCAATCTGAATAATTTCGGCTGATTCTCCCTGAACAAAGATATTGGACTGATCGGTCAGGTCGAACGAACTACCGGTAGCTTTTACTGAAACAGGTTTTGGTATCAGATTCTCTTTTGTAAGATCTGACGGTTTACAGGATGGTTGCAATAGGATTACGCTCATTACAAGTCCTCCGAAAACAAAGTTTTTTAATTTAGGTTTTGTCATGATTTGAAAATTATTTAGGTTTTTTATTTACTCAACCACTTTCATTATGCGGGCTTTTTTCCCAATGCTAAAATTAATAATAACCAGCGCAAAACAGGAACTCACAATTACAAAGGCTCCCAGCATTTCAACCGTGCTGAATTGTTCCTGAAAAATCAACCAGCCTGACAACAAATTGAAAACGGGCACCATCGATTGTAACAAGGATCCGGTTGCCACATTCACATATTTATATCCTTCGGTCATAAACAACTGTCCAATAGTTGCAACTACACCAACCAGTACCAACAAAAGCAATTCGTTTAAATTTCCGGAGGCCTGAGTTGCACCTGATGGAACCAGAAACATCCAGAAACCAACAATACACTGCGAGAAAAATATGGCATACGAATTATCACTGTCGTGTAGTTTTTTTACAAAAACTACCGCCAACCCGGTAATTACAGATCCGGCAATGGCAATCAGTTCATAAATACCCAAACCATCAAGTGATTCTTTTCCTCCGCCAACCGATAGCAATAACAGGCCTGCAAAGGATATAAAAATAACAACAAATTTGATTGGTTCTACTTTTTCCTTCAGGATGAGCATGCTGAATAAGGTCGCAAAAATCGGATAGGAGTAAATATAAACCGATCCTTTTCCAACTCCTAACTTCAGGATTGCCAGATAAAACAAATAAACTGCTGCACCGCCAACAAATCCCCTCCAAAAAAGATTTTTTTTGTCGTTAAACCTGAGATGAATGACACCAAAGAGGTTTAAAATTCCAATAATGCCAAGCCCTATTGCAAATCTGAAAAAGGTGGTCTGATAACTCGAGACATTGGGTATTGCTTTTACCAAAACGGCCATGAGTGCAAAAAACACCACCGAGCCCAATGTTAACAGTATTCCTTTTGAATTATCAGACATTCAGTTGAATTAGCGAGAATCACAAAACTACCGATATTATCCAAAACTTTAACTGATTAACATGATCAATCAGAAATAATTTTTTTAATAAAAAACCCCCGCTGTTGGCGAGGGTTCTGTTGATCTATTCTTCAATGATTACAATCTTTTCGATTAAATCGCCCTGTCGGATGGCATCTATTACATCGAGGCCTTCGTACACTTTGCCGAAACAAGTATGATTCCGGTCGAGATGAGCAGTGTTCCGGCGGCTGTGACAAATGAAAAACTGAGAACCCCCAGTATTTCTTCCTGCGTGAGCCATTGATAAAACTCCACGATCGTGGAACTGATTATCGCCATCCAATTCACACTTGATTTTATAACCCGGACCACCTGCTCCTGTTCCGTTTGGGCAACCTCCCTGAATAACAAAATCAGGAATTACGCGGTGAAAAGTTAATCCATCGTAAAAACCTTTTTTTGAAAGAGTAATGAAGTTTTCCACGGTTCCCGGTGCATCTTCATCGTAAAAATTCACTTTCATAACCCCTTTGCTGGTATAAATCTCTGCTTTGCTCATTGTTTAAATTTTAAATGATTGACTGCAAAAGTACAACAATTTGCCAAAACTGAAATTCAGGAAAATCCATAATGGAGTAATTTCGATTTTGTTGTAATTCATTTTGAAATTTAATTTTACATTTGATTCCATTTCAGCATAGTACAGGATGGCTCGTTGCGTTGGAGTTTTTATCATTACAGCAACGATAAATTCAACTTTTATAAAATCCTGAAAGAAATTGAGTGGTAACAATGAATGTTTCTTAACATTTTTTGGTCCTGCAAAGCTTTGCAAAACATGAGTTTTAAAAATGAATTTGCCAATTCAGAATTGTTTCATGATTTTTAAAGTGCCATTTTCTCAGTGATGTAAATGTGTCCATTCATTTACACTGATTGAAAAAACGAATTATAACTCTAAACCAAACTAAATCGATACAATGAAAAAAACAAAAAAAGGTCTCTTTACCACTGAAGACGGAAGAAATCATACTTTCATTTTCTTCCTTGTTGCTCTCCTGTTTACGCTCTGGGCTGTTGGAAACAGCCTGATCGATACCATGGACAAGCATTTTCAGGATTTTTATCACCTGACAAAAGCCGACTCAGCCAATGTTCAGTTCTCGCATTATCTGGGGTATTTTTTCATGGCATTACCGGCAGGGTGGTTTATTCATAAATTGGGTTATAAGTGGGGTATTGTTTTAGGTTTGAGTTTAGCTGCGCTTGGTTGTCTTTGGTTTTATCCGGCAACCAAAATTGACGGATTTTGGGCAGTCCTCCTTGGAGTTTGCCTTGTAGCCATGGGTTTCTCATTTCTCGAAACGGTTGCAAATCCGTATACTACTGTTTTAGGTAATCCCAAATATGCAGCTTCACGTATTAACCTGGCACAGTCTTTCAACGCCATTGGCTGGCCAATAGCTCCCTACATTGGCGGATTATATTTTTACCATTCCGATGCCACCCAAAGTGCTCAGCAGAATGCTGAAATAGCTCATAAAACAATGTGGATTCCTTATGTGGCTCTCGCTGTTATCATTTTAGTACTCATCATTGCATTCATTAAAAGCAATATGCCTGATGTAAAAGAAGATGAACATGAAAACACTCGAGCAAATGGTGAAACATCCAAAGTTGAAGTATTCGGTCAGCAAAGCCTGTTGTCAACCATCCTTTTATATGTATGCGCTATTTTGTTCAGTTTTGCATTGGGTATGATTGTCCGCTTCTTTGTTCAATTGTTCTATATGGACAGAGAAACGCTTGCCAATCCTGAAGCGATGATTACATTGAACCAAACTTTATCCCTTATCTTTTATGTTGCAACCGCCATCTTTGGTATCGCTTCATTGATTTTTATCACACTTAAACGGAACAAACTAATTCATAAAGACAGTTTGTGGTCTGCTCCACACTTTACGGGTGCAACTATTTCACAGTTTCTATACGTGGCAGCCCAAGCCGGTATTTTTAGTTTCTTTATCAATTATGCCGTTGAAGATTTTCCGGCCATAAGCGAAAGCCTGAAATCAATCTGGTTTATGGGTGGAGACGAAGGTTCAGTATTAAGGAATGGAGCATATTTCCTAACTGAAAAAGGGGCAACATCACTTATGTCGTGGTTGGCATTCCCTTTATTCCTTGTTGGCCGGTTCACCGGTTCTTTTATTTTACGGATTACTAAAGCCTATAACATGCTTGGATTATATTCGGCAATTAATGTATTGCTGATGTTTATAATTGTAGCGAAATTAGGCTGGATCTCAGTAGTGGCCTTATTCCTAAGTTTTTTCTTTATGTCTATTATGTTCCCCACTATTTTCTCATTAGGAATTTTTGGCTTAGGCGAAAAATCAAAATTAGCTTCTTCGTTCATCGTAATGGCAATTATGGGAGGTGCTGTACTTCCTAAAGTGATGGGGGCCATTGCTGACAAGGAAGGCATGTCCGCAGGGTATGTTGTTCCGGCTGTGTGCTTTTTGGTAATTGCTCTATACGGATTCTTCTGGCCCAAACTAAGTGGTTCGGAAGGAGTAAATGGAGTAAAGATCGGGACAGGTCATTAATTGGATGCTCATAATTGCTAATTCATAATTTTGTGATTAATTATTTCAAGACATTATTATACCTGAATGAAAATGGAAACCATTGAAACCAATAAACTGCCAGTCTATAAAAGATATTGCAAAACCTTATTGCTTAAAGATGATTCGCAATTAATCGAAGACTATAAAAAGGTGCATGCTCCTGGAGCGGCCTGGCCCGAAATTACCCAAGGGATGAAGGATGTAGGAATTGTTGATATGGAAATCTACTTACTTGGGAACCGCTTGTTTATGATAATGGATACCATTGCGGATTTCGATCATGATAAAGCAATGAACGAGCTTGCCGGAAAACCACGCCAAAGCGAGTGGGAAGCTTACGTTTCCAGATTTCAGCAAACTTCTGAAGATGCCACTGCCGATGAAAAATGGCAATTGATGGAACGCATCTATAAATTGGACTAATAAAAAAAGCAACCATTTTCTGAAGACCATTGAATCCCGGCATATGAACTATTCCGGGATTTATTTTCTCTCTTTTACCTGTTTATACATGAAATCATAATCCGATGAAACGCAGAGACCTTTTAAAAACAGCTGCAGCCTTTGCTGCCACTCCAATATTTTCGACATGGGCAGGAGCTTTAAATCTACCGGCACAACCAAATAAAAACGAACAGTCAAGGAATAATTTGCCAGGCATTAAACGATTTGGCGACGGTCGTGACTGGATTTTCGAAAACCGTTACGGAATGTTTGTGCATTGGGGACTCTATTCCATTCCCGGATGGCACGAGCAACATCAATGGCGGGCACGTGTTCCACGTAGCGAATATATCAAACTTGCCCAGCAGTGGAACCCTTCCCTGTTCAATCCTGAACAGTGGCTAGATCTAATGGAAGAAGCCGGGATGAAATACATCACTATAACCACCAAGCATCATGACGGGTTTTGTTTATGGAATACGAAACAGACTAAATTCAATACGATGAATACACCTTATAAAAAGGATATCATCGGGATGCTGTCTGATTCATGTCATAAAAGGAAAATCCCTCTTTGCCTTTACTACTCCATTGCCGACTGGAACCATCCGAATTATCCCAATGAAGGCCGTCATCACGAATTACCACCCCAACCACTGGATTCACCAAACTGGAACAAATACATGGAATTTTTGAAAGAGCAGGTTCGCGAACTCTGCACCAATTATGGCGAAATCCTTGGATTCTGGTGGGATATGAATGTCCCGTTATACAAAGATACTTCAGTAAATGCCATGATTCGAAAACTTCAGCCCAAAGCAGTAATTAACAACCGAGGATTTGACGAGGGTGACTTTGGTACACCTGAACGCGATTACGACAATGCAGCTACCGAAGCCAAAGGATTCGACCGGTTAACCGAAGCATGCCAGTCTGTTGGCATGGAAAGCTGGGGCTACAAAAAGGATGAAGATTTTTATACCGACCGACACCTGATCAGCAGCATTGACCGGTATTTATCGCGTGATGCCAATTATTTACTGAATATTGGACCTACAGGGGAAGGTTTTATTCCCCAAAATGCTTCTGCTATTTTAAAACGGATTGGTAAGTGGAAAAAATCGGTCGATGAATCCTATACTCAGGTTCAGGCTGATTCATCACTTATAAATGTTCCGGGAGTATTGGTTACTAAACGTGATCAAACAGTTTTTATTCACCTGAATAAAGCGCCTGCTGGAAACGGATTAAAACTTAAGCCAATAAATGTATTACCATCAAAAGCAACCTTACTTAACACTGGAAAGGAGATTGATTGTGTTGTAAATTTGTCCCCAAGCGACCATACCACACAGCAACCTTATCTTCGATTACGGAATTTGCCTGCCAATGAACTGGCAAATACTGTTTTAATTGCGAAACTTGAATTTGATCGGCCACTCGATAAAATTGGGTTTGAAAACAAACCAGACACAAACACTGAACTAACGAAATAACACTGAAGAGTTCACTTTAGTAAAGAAATACAATTTTTAAGATGGCCTGACAGATATTTTATCTGATCAGGCCATTTTCTAGCTTTAAACTGTCATTTTATCCACTGATTTTCAGCACAAAAGAGCATTTTGGAGATTTCGGCATTTTTCTGACGTCCGAAATACTGACGAAAGTCATCCGTGCTCTTAAACATCCATTTCAAAAAATATAACTAGCTGTAAATGTGAAATATAAATTTGAATTTGTTTTTAACAGATTGGAATAATCAATATGCTAATATCATAACTTTGGACATCATTTAAAAAATTCTCAATCAAGATGAAGGCAGACATCAACGAATTTATGGAAGCACTAAAAACCCGGACTCCGGGTGAACGTGAATTTCATCAGGCAGTTCAGGAAGTAATCGAATCTATATGGGATGTTTATCAGAAAAACCCCAGGTATCAAAAAGCTAAAATTCTTGAACGAATAGTAGAACCAGAACGCACCATCATTTTCAGGGTACCCTGGATTGATGATCGTGGCGATGTACAGGTAAACCGGGGATACCGGGTTGAATTTAATTCGGCCATTGGACCTTACAAAGGTGGCCTGCGTTTCCACCCGACCGTAACATTGAGTGTCCTGAAATTTTTAGGATTTGAGCAGACTTTCAAAAATAGCCTGACCACTCTACCGATGGGTGGTGGAAAAGGTGGATCTGATTTTAGTCCCAAGGGAAAGTCCGACAATGAGATTATGCGTTTTTGCCAATCGTTTATGACCGAGCTGGCCCGCCATATTGGTCCGAATACTGATGTTCCAGCCGGAGATATCGGTGTTGGAGGTCGCGAAATCGGATTCCTGTTTGGTCAATACAAACGGATCAGAAATGAATTTACAGGTGTTTTAACCGGAAAAGGCATTGGCTGGGGCGGTAGTTTAATTCGTCCTGAAGCAACCGGATTTGGTGCTGTATATTTTGTACAACACATGCTTAGCAATCTGGGGAAAGATATCGTTGGTAAAACATTTTCTGTTTCAGGCTTTGGAAATGTTGCCTGGGGCGCCATTGTTAAAATCAACGAACTGGGTGGCAAAGTGGTTACCATTTCCGGACCTGATGGTTATATTTATGATGCTGACGGAATTACCGGCGAAAAAGTGGATTACCTGCTTGAACTGAGAGCAACCAATAATGATGTGGTTCAGCCATATGCCGAAGAGTTTGGAGCCAAATTTATTCCGGGCAAAAAACCATGGGAATGTCCAGTCGACATTGCCATTCCTTGCGCTTATGAAAATGAAGTGAATCTGGAAGATGCAAAAATGCTTGTTCAGAACGGTTGTTTCTTATTGGCTGAAGCCTCAAACATGGGCTGTACTGCCGATGCAGTAGAATACATGACCGAAAAAATTACCTATGCTCCGGGAAAAGCAGTAAATGCAGGCGGAGTTGCCGTATCAGGATTGGAAATGTCACAAAATTCAATTCGCATGAACTGGCCTAAAGAAGAAGTAGACAAATATCTGCACCGGATTATGAAAGACATTCATGAAACCTGCGTTAAATACGGCCGTCAGGGGAACAAAGTAAATTATGTGATTGGCGCCAATGTGGGCGGTTTTGTAAAAGTTGCCGACGCCATGCTTGCACAGGGAATCGTATAAATTATTTATAAAAATCCGAAATCCCGAAATTTGTTCTCCGGAATCATTTCGGGATTTTTTATTTCCAAAAATTGGTGCATTCCTGTCTGGCCAAACGGTTCATAAATAATAGCACTTACAGATGAATTCTGAATTAAATAATATTCTCTTCATATTTGATTGCTATATTTTCCCTTATTTTGCCCAAATTTTGCGGTAAATGCTGATTGATACTCATTCTCATATTTATTCAACCGACTTCATGCACGATCTCGATGAAGTTGTTCAACGAGCGTATTCAAATGACGTAAGGAAAATTATTCTTCCAAATATCGACAGCTCTTCCGTCAAAAACTTGCTTAATCTGGCTGATACTTACCCGCACATTTGCTTCCCGCTAATGGGTTTGCACCCCACTTCGGTAAACCACGATTATCAGGAAGAATTACAGGTTGTTGAATACTGGCTGAAAAAACGCAAATTTTACGGAATTGGTGAGATTGGCATCGATTTATATTGGGATAAGTCTTTCTTGGAGGAGCAAATCCATGCATTTCGTTTTCAACTCGAACTGGCACGCGAATATCAGTTACCGGTGGTAATTCATGTTCGTGATTCCTTTGATGAAGTCTACCAAATTCTGAAAGAAGTAAATGACGATAAACTGACCGGAGTTTTTCACAGTTTTGGCGGCACTGAGGAACAGGCCAATCTGATTATTGATCTGGGATTTAAAATTGGAGTGAACGGAATTGTCACCTTCAAAAAAAGCGGATTAGACGAAATAATTAAAAAGATTGATCCTTCAAACCTGATCATTGAAACAGATTCACCTTACCTGACACCAACTCCTTTTCGCGGAAAACGAAATGAAAGTTCATACCTCGTTTATATTGCGCAAAAAATTGCCGATCTTCACCAAATGACAGTTGGTGACATTGCCCAGATCACCACTGAGAATGCCCGAAAGCTATTCGGAATATAAGTATTCATCAGAAAAAATATTCAAGTGGAAAACAAGCCGTCGATCCTCATTATTTATACCGGTGGCACCATCGGAATGGTACAAAAATCAAATAACGGCATTCTTGTACCAATGAAATTTGACCAAATTCAGGAAGAAGTACCCGAACTCGACCGGCTCGGTTACAATCTTCAGGTTGTCACCTTCACTCCTCCGATTGATTCGTCGAATATGACGCCTGGAATTTGGGTTAAAATAGCCAATACCATTGAACGTAACTACAGTAAATACGATGGATTTGTTATTTTACACGGAACCGATACTATGGCCTACACCGCCTCAGCACTCAGTTACATGTTCGAAAACCTGGATAAGCCCATTGTTTTAACCGGATCACAATTGCCTATAGGAATTCTGCGAACCGATGGAAAGGAAAACCTGATCACTTCCATTCAGATTGCAGCTGCGAAAATTAATAATCAAGCCATTGTTCCGGAGGTTTGTGTCTATTTCAACTCGAAGCTTTTCAGGGGTAACCGTATTTCAAAAAGACACGCTGATGATTTCAGTGCGTTTTCATCGGTCAATTATCCGGAACTGGCCAATGCAGGCGTCGAAATCAAGTACTTTCAGGAAAATATACACCGGTCGGCCAACAAAGGAATACTAAAAGTCAGGACACATTTTGATGAAAATGTAGTTATTCTGAAAATATTTCCCGGAATCGGACGAATGGTTTTCGAGAATATTTTAAATATTCCGGGATTGAAAGGAGTGGTACTTGAATCGTTCGGATCCGGAAATATTCCTACCACCCGATGGATGATCAGCCACATAAAAAATGCAGTAAAACGTAAAATTATCGTTCTGAACATTACTCAATGTCAGGGCGGAGCAGTGAAAATGGGTCAATACGAAACCAGCGCTGAATTATTAAATGCCGGGGTCGTAAGCGGGAAAGATATGACCACCGAAGCTGCTATCACCAAATTAATGTTTCTTCTTGGTCAGGGCTTGGATCAGGAAGAAATAAAGCTTCATCTGAACAAAAGTTTGATTGGAGAAATCAGCGAGTAGCTTTTTTGCCGGTTTTTTTCTTACTTTGCAGCCCAGAAATTAAAGGCCAAAATTCCGGAGAGATGCAAGAGTGGCTGAATTGGCACGCCTGGAAAGCGTGTGAACCTCTAAAGGGTTCCGCGGGTTCGAATCCCGCTCTCTCCGCTTATTCTTCTGAAACCTTTAACTGTTTAATTTGTTCTGTAACACATTTTTAGTTTCAGAATTACATACAAGCACTGATTAACTGCACATTACAAGCCAAATAATTCCCCTGATTTATAAGTTTCGCAGGCTTATGGTGTAAAACATTTTCAATTTTTCAGGCTTAATCGAAATTAATTTAATAGTTTTACGCCTCCAAAAAAATCAAAATGATTTTTAAGCCAAACTTTTAAGCACGACTTAAAATGATAAAAAATATAAATTTAGCACAGATAATGTCGGTTTTGGGGATAATATTAGTGGGACTTTTGTTGGTCACCGGATTTTATCTTTTATTATCTCCATCATTTAATTATTGGCCTAAATTTTTTCGCACGGTTTTTGTTGTGGTTATTTTTGGATACGTTTTGTATCGATCCATGAACTTTTACCATCAACACAAAAATAAGGAGGATAAACAATGAACCATTTAAAATCAATAATCAGCATAACTTTGATTGGGGCAATTGCTTTATTGTTTTCGTGCAAAATGACCCCGAAAAAATTTACTGACGAAACTCCAACCAGGGGAACCATTAAGATTGCCGTGGATGAATCATACCAATTATTAACTGAGGCTGAGCTTTACACATTCCAGTCTCTTTATAAGGATGCGAAAGTTACTCCCACCTACGCCTCCGGAGACAGCATACTGAAATTGTTTTTAGATGACTCAGTCAGGGTTATTATTACCAGCAGCAAGTTAACCGATAACGAAGTTGCATACCTAAGGGGAAAATCAATAATAGCCAGAACTACCAAAATTGCTTACGATGCTTTAGCATTCATTGTGAACAAGGAAAATACCAATCAAAACATACGGTACAATACCTTAAAAGATATTTTCACAGGAAAAACCACCAAATGGGAACAAATTAATCCTGAATCAAAAATAAATGATATAAAAATTGTATTTGACAGCCCCGGATCAAATAATGTGAAGTCCATTATGAGCAAATTTGGAATCACTGGTTCGTTACCTGCCAATTGCTTTTCTGCATCAAAGAATTCAGAGGTAATCAGTTATGTCGAAAATCATCCGGAAGCAATTGGCGTAATCAGCGTTAACTGGATTAGTGATCCACGCGATTCCATAAGTCATTCTTTTTTAAGTAAAATTAAAGTTGTTTCCGTAACTTCGGAATTTAATTCAGAAAGCAGTGATTTTTATTCGCCACATCCTGCGTATATTGCAAATCAAAATTATCCGTTCACCAGGGAAGTGTATACCATTAACCGCGAATCATTCGCAGGACTTGGAACAGGATTCACCTCTTTTGTTGCCGGAGATGCAGGTCAGCGAATTATTTTAAAAATGGGAATGTTGCCGGCAACCATGCCCGTAAGATTGGTAGAAGTAAAACTAAAATAAATATTTATTGTAATTAAATATCTAATCAAAATGAAACTGATCATTGTAATATTGCTCTCGTTGCTCACTGCAACAGCATTTAGCCAAAAAAAATCAAATTCAAAGGCAGCGCCTCCAGTTTCAGCATTTGACCAGAAGTTAAATGCTGCATTAAAGCTTGCTTCAAGCGAACAATATGAAGAAGCCGGACAAGCTTTTGAAGAATTGTTAAAAACCGATCCGGGAAATGGTAATGGCTACTATTATTACGGCGAAATGGTTATTAAGGATTACCTTTCTGACACCTTATCGAACTCGTTAAAAGACATGGCCTCAAAAGCTGAAAGTCTTTTCAATAAAGGTATTCAGAAAGATACATCTAATGTTCTTAATAACATTGGTTTAGGTGCTGTAACATTGCTTCTTACCAGCGACACGATTGCTGCAGATAAGAATTTCAGAAAAGCTGAAGCATCAATCCCACTAAAAGTTAAATTACAAACGCCTAAAGATGCCCGGACACTCACAAACATTGGAACATCTCAACTTTTAGGTAAAGTTATTCGATATAATAAAGCACTCAAATATCTAAACAGAGCAAAAGATATTGATCCAAACAATGCATCAATTTATCTAGCTTTGGGTGATGTCTACATGCAAAAGAACGATGGTAAAAATGCACTTGCTAGTTATAATAAAGCTCTTAGCCTTGATCCTAAATCACCAATTGCTAAAATCAGGATTGGTAATATTTATGTACGTGCCACTAACTTAAACGCAGCCCGTCCATATTTTGAAGAAGCGCGCGATATTGATTCAACCTTTGCTCCTGTTTATCGCGAACTTGGAGAGTTGTATACTGTAGCAGGACAATTTCAGTTAGCTAAAAATAACTTCCGCAAATTCCTCGATTTGTCAGGAAATAATACTCCAGCCAAAATTCAATATGCCAAGGCACTTTTCAGAGCAAAAGATTTCAGTACTGCTCTGTCAACTCTTGAGGAAGTTTTAGCTGTAGATCAATCACGTAATTACCTTTACCGTTTAGCTGCATATTCATGTTATGACAAAAGACCACCAGAACTTGAAAAAGGAAAGGCTTACATGGAGAAATTTTTTGAAAACGCCAGTGCTGCAAGCATTATTCCACGCGACTATCTGTATTATAGCCGTATCCTTTTTAAAGTAGCTAAAAACGATTCTGTAACATTAGTAAAGGCATTCGACGCATTTGATAAAGCATATGCTATGGACACCAATAATGTGGGACTGGTTTCTGAGATTGCATTCAACTACTATTATTCACGTTTGTATAAAAAAGCCATTACCTGGTTAAATCTTAAAAACAGGAAGGGTAAATCAGACAAAGATGATATGATGCTGATTGGCAAAGCCTATTACCAACTTGCAGAATATCCAAAGGCTGACAGCATTTTTAATAAAGTAATTATTGCCCAGCCAGATAATATGCAAGCATATGTTTTTCTTGCCAGAACCGCTTCGAGCATGGATCCTACCAATGAACTCGGACTGGCGCAGCCTAAATTTGAAGCACTGGTAAATAAGGTCGGAACTGAGACCACAAAATATGCAAAAGAATTACAGGAAGCATATACTTATCTGGGATACTATTTCCTTCAGAAAAACGATTTCCCAACATCTAAATCCTGGTATACCAAATTATTCCAACTCGATCCAGCCAACAAATCATGGCAGATTCAGTCGCTGAAATCACAGGCTTTGATTGCTTATAAAGAGAAAAATTATAATGAAGCAAGAGATTTGTACAGCGAAATTAAAAAACTTGACCCTGCCGATCTGGATGCTGCAAAAGCCATTCAGGACTTGACAAAAGCTATTGATGCAGCTAAAAAACAAGTAAAAAAATAGAGCTGGAAAGTTAAATAAATGAAAAATTAATTTTAAATATTTTGCATTCACGGAATAGAAGTATAAAAAAATATTGCTTTCTTTGAATTCGAAAAATCAAAAACTATTGTTTTTATATTTACTTTAAATAAAAATTGAAAATGAAAGGACAAACTTTAAAAGAAGCATTAAAATCGACTTTTGTATTGGCGGTTATTTTGCTATGTGCATTAGGTGGTTACCTTATTTATTCATTAATTATGGGTAATCCAGTAAATTTTGAAGGTATGAATCCCAAAGGTCATCCACTACCAGGAAACTACTTAGGGATTATCTACAAAGGTGGCTTTATCGTGCCTATTCTTATTGCTATCAACTTGGTACTTCTTACCTTTGTTGTTGAGCGTATGATTATGCTTGGTGTTGCAGGTGGAAAAGGCAATTTGAACACATTTGTTCGTGCTTTGCAAACTTACCTAAACGATAATAAAATTGAGGAAGCTACTCAGTTATGTGACAAACAAAGAGGTTCGATCGCAAATGTAATGAAAGCGGGTTTATCTCGTTACCGTTCATTACAATCAGATAAGACTCTGATGAACGACCAAAAAGTACTTGCACTTCAGAAAGATCTTGAAGAGGCTACTGCCCTTGAATTGCCAGTTCTTTCACAAAACCTGATTATACTTTCTACTATTGCCTCTATTTCGGTTCTTGTTGGACTTATTGGAACTGTACTTGGTATGATCCGTGCTTTCGGCGCATTGGCAACTGCAGGTGCTCCAGATTCATTAGCCTTAGCAAATGGTATTTCTGAAGCTCTTGTTAATACTGCTTTCGGTATTACCGGTTCAACTTTGGCTATTGTAGCTTATAACTATTTTTCTGCTAAGATTGACGCAACAACTTATAAAATGGATGAAGCCAGTTTTAGCGTAGCTCAAACATTTGCTTCAACTCTGAAGTAGTTTTCACATTTTAGCTTCGACTGACATTGAAGAAAAAACAAATTAAAAAATAATGGGAAAAATTAAATTAGGTAAAAAATCACCAACAATCGACATGACGCCGATGGTGGACTTGTTTTTCCTTCTACTCGTCTTTTTTATTTTGACGGCGACATTTCGTCCAGAGGAAGCTGCACAAATTACAACGCCTAAATCAACTTCGTCAACACCTATTCCGGATGCCCATTTAGTCACAATCGAGATTTCAAAAGATGATAAAGTCTTTTTTAATGTTGATAATGGAACTGATTCAACCGAGCATATTCGTGCAAAAGTGTTGCAAGCTATAGGTAGTAATTATCAGATTAAATTTACTCCTAAGGAAATTAAAAAATTCGAGGGCTTAGCTTCGTTTGGATTACCCGCAGTCAGACTTAAAGATTTCCTGAACGCTCCGGATACAAAAACACGTGAAGCGATGCAGGCAGGCATTCCAATTGACTCTGCAGATAATCAGTTGATGATGTGGATCAGATTCGCACGTACTTACAATAATGACTTGCAGTTTACCATTAAAGGTGACGGCGCAGCAAATTACCCAGTGGTAAAGAAAGTGATTGCCGTTTTGCAGGAAAATAACGTAAATAAGTTCAATTTGACTACTGACCTCAAAGCGGTTGAATTACCAGAAGAGTTTAGTATTAAGTAATTTTTAAAGACATTCCAAAATGGCTGAAATAATTCAAGATGAGGGTCACAAAGGTAAAGGCAAAAGGAAAGCAAAGAAACACGGAACACATATTGATATGACTCCGATGGTTGACCTTGCCTGTTTGCTCCTTACTTTCTTCATGCTCACAACGGCATTCAATAAACCCAAGGTAATGGAGATCATTCTTCCAGAAAAGCCGAAGGAAAATGAAAAGCCACCAGAGCTTGATAAAGATAGAGCCCTAAATATTATACTTGTCGAAAACGACAAAATTCTCTGGTATGTAGGTTTGGCTGACCCAAATAAAACACTTCCTACATTGGCCGAGGCTGATTATTCGAAGGATGGTATCCGCAAGGTACTTTTACAGCGAAACAAAGATTTGTTTAACCGTGTTGCAACAATGAAAAAGGATGTAACAGTAGGTAAAATTAAAATTCCAAGAGACTCTGTAGATGCCAGAATCAAACGATTCTATAAAGAGGATAAAAGTGGACCTATTGTTCTAATAAAGGCGGCAGATGGTGTTAAATATCGAAACATAGTTGACATTATCGATGAAATGGCTATTACCAATATTGCTCGGTATACACTTGTCGATATTAACCCGGTGGAAAAAACGATGGTTAAGTCTCACTTCCCGGGATCGTCAGTTACTGCCATAAAATAAACCATAATAAATGGATTTGAATCATGGATAATGAATTTCTAAAAAACGAAGCCGTAACCCTTGAAGAAATAGTATTCGAAAAGAGGAATAAAGAATATGGGGCTTATGTATTACGCAAAAAGTTCAGAAAATTCTTACTCATAGCCTTTTTGATTTCTATTTTCAGTATAGGTGGTGCGGTATTAGTACCTTTCATTCAGGCATACAATAACAGAGGTAAGAATGTTGTTTTAGTAAAAAATACGGTGGTAAGTATGGAAAATATTAAAGCAGAGGATGACATTCCACCTCCGCCACCACCACCACCACCTCCACCAGCAGCAGCAGAAGCACAGGTAAAATATGTTGCTCCGGTTGTTGTGGACAGTGTAACTGTTGAAGTTGAATTTGCTACTGTTAGTGAAGTTACCGAAACAGTAACCAATGAACCAGTTCCGGATAAAATCGAAGTTGTAAAAGAAGAAGAAACTGCAATTGTTGAAGAAGAAAAAGTCTTCATCATTGTGGAAGAACAAGCTTCGTTCATGGGTGGTGATGTTAATACATTCCGTGATTGGGTTACTAAAAACATTAAATACCCTGTACTTGCAGCTGAGAACGGTATTACAGGTAAAGTTTATGTGCAGTATGCTGTAAACTCTAAAGGAGAAGTTGTTGATGTTAAAGTAGTGCGTGGAGTAGATCCTTCGCTTGATAAAGAAGCAGTAAGAGTAATCTTATCTTCACCAAAATGGGAACCTGGTAAACAGGGAGGTATGAAAGTAAAACAACAGTTTACAATTCCGATCTCATTCATACTACAGTAAGCACAAAGCAAATTTCTTTGCTACTATAAAACACAAAAGGCTATCAATTGATAGCCTTTTGTGTTTTATTTCCAACCTTATTCTGAATTCTTGGAATATTCAATAATTTTGTGCTAGAGTAAACCGGCTTCCAGTAAAAGTTCTTCCATTTCAAGCTGTACATTGATGGCTTCGTTGCGGGCTTTTTCCGCAAAGTCTTCACCATCTGATGCGTAAATAATCTGACGCGAAGAGTTGACCAGCAGACCACACATATCGTTCATTCCATATTTAGCTACTTCCTGAAGGCTTCCACCTTGCGCACCAACTCCAGGAACCAACAGGAAATGATCGGGTACCAGTTCGCGGATTTCTTCCAGCTTTTCAGCTTTAGTAGCGCCCACCACATACATCATGTTATCGGTGGTTCCCCATTTCTGAGAGGTTTTCAGAACTGTTTCATAAAGCTGATCACCAGTCATAGCATCTTTTACAAACTGAAAATCGGCAGCTCCTTTATTAGAAGTAAGTGCCAGAACGATTACCCAACGGTCGAGGTAAGTCATAAATGGTTTAATGGAATCTTCACCCATGTAGGGTGCCACGGTCACGGCATCAAAATCCATGTGATCGAAGAATGCACGGGCATACAAGTTCGAAGTGTTTCCAATATCACCACGCTTGGCATCGGCAATAATAAACTGTTCAGGATATTTTTCCCGGATATATTTCACTGTTTTCTCCAGACTGATCCATCCTGCTACTCCCTGACTTTCATAAAAAGCAAGGTTTGGTTTATATGCCACACATAAATCGTTCGTAGCATCGATAATTTCTTTATTGAAAGCAAAGATCGGATCGCTGGTTTCGTTCAGGAAACGTGGGATTTTCAGAATGTCAGTATCTAAACCGATGCACAAAAAGCTGCGTTTCAGTTTGATCTGTTCAAAAAGTTGTTCTCTGTTCATGATATCTTTGTTTTAGTGAGAGGGTGACTTGAAGTCACCCTCTCACTAGTTATTAAATTTCCGCTTCTTTCAGTCGTTCAGCATTTTCTTCAACCTGAAGCTTGTCGATAATTTCATCCAGATCGCCACCAACTACAGCCTGAAGATTATAGATTGTCAGGTTAATCCGATGATCTGTTATTCGCCCTTGTGGCCAATTGTAGGTCCTGATTTTTGCAGAGCGGTCTCCGGTTGAAACCATGGTCTTCCGCTTTGAAGCAATGGCATCAAGGTATTTTTGATGCTCCTGATTATAAATACGTGAACGCAATTCAATCATCGCTTTCGCCAAATTCTTGATCTGCGATTTTTGATCCTGGCAGGTACAGACGATGCCAGTTGGAATGTGAGTCAGGCGAATTGCTGAATATGTGGTATTCACGGATTGACCGCCAGGACCGGAAGAACAATACGTATCTTTACGAATATCGCTATCTTTCAGGTCGATGTCGAATTCCTCAGCTTCAGGAAGAACTGCAACCGTAGCAGCCGAAGTATGTACACGGCCCTGCGTTTCAGTTTGCGGTACACGTTGTACGCGGTGAACGCCCGATTCATATTTCATGATTCCATAGACACCTTCTCCCGAAATAGTTGCTACAATTTCTTTGAATCCTCCGGACGTGCCTTCGCTGGTATTGGTTACTTCCAATCTCCAGCCACGACGCTCACAGAATTTGCTGTACATCCGGAATAAATCGCCGGCAAAAATACTGGCTTCATCGCCACCAGTACCTGCACGGATTTCCAGAATGGCATTCTTACCATCTTCCGGATCGGCTGGAATAAGCAGCAACTTTATATTTTGTTCCTTTTCCGGAATCATTGCTTCCGAAGCTTCAATTTCTTCGCGCGCCATTTCACGCAATTCTTCATCAGTTTCTTCAGCCAGAATTTGTTTGCCTGATTCGATATTATCGATCATGGCTTTATATTCCTTGAATGCATTTGTTAATGATTCAAGTCGTTTGTATTCCTGATTTAACTTGACATAGCGTTTCATGTCGCTCATCACCGAAGGATCAGTAATTTGTGATCCTACTTCCTCGAACCGATATCTGATCGATTCGTATTTTTCCATTAAAGAATAGTCTGCCATATAATTAAGATGATAGATTTTAGATAAAAAATATTAGACCAATGCCTGGGTATTCCGAAGAGCGTAGCTAATATTCGAATTCGCCGAACTGCGAAATAATGGTGAGTTTCTTGTCTTCAGCGGCTTCAACACGTCCAACAATCTGAGCTTCAATGTTGTATTTTGAAGCAATTGAAATGACTTCAGAAGCAAATTCAGGTGCAAGATAAATTTCGAACCTGTGGCCCATATTAAAAACTTTATACATCTCATTCCAGCTGGTTCCCGATTCTTCCTGAATCAGTTTAAACAGCGGAGGAACATCAAACATATTGTCTTTAATTACATGAACGTGGTCGACGAAATGCAGTACCTTGGTTTGTGCACCTCCAGAACAGTGAATCATTCCGTGAATATTTTGCCGGAGCAAATTGAGCAAATCTTTGATTACCGGTGCATAGGTGCGGGTTGGAGATAAAACCAGTTTCCCGGCATCAAGCCCAACACCTTCAATAAGTTCCGTTAATTTCTTTTTTCCTGAATAGATCAATTCAGACGGAACTTCCGGATCGAAACTCTCCGGATATTTTTGTGCCAGGTAATTGGCAAATACGTCGTGACGTGCAGAAGTAAGACCATTGCTGCCCATGCCGCCGTTGTATTCCTTTTCGTAAGTTGCCTGTCCAAAAGAAGCCAGACCAACGATTACATCTCCTGCCTGAATGTTGTCAGCCGAAATCACTTCTTCGCGTTTCATGCGGCAAGTCACTGTTGAATCGACAATGATGGTGCGCACTACATCACCCACGTCGGCAGTTTCGCCACCAGTTGGATAAATGTTCACATCCATTTTACGTAAATCGGCACACAACTCTTCGGTTCCGTTGATAATGGCAGCAATCACTTCTCCCGGAATACGGTTTTTGTTACGCCCAATCGTCGACGATAACAAAATGTTATCAGTTGCACCTACGCAAAGTAAATCGTCAAGATTCATAATAATGGCATCCTGAGCAATGCCTTTCCATACCGATATATCACCGGTTTCTTTCCAATACAGGTAAGCCAGTGAGGATTTGGTTCCGGCTCCATCAGCGTGCATAATGTTGCACCAATCAGGATCGCCACCCAAGATATCAGGAATTATTTTGCAGAAAGCCTTGGGATAAAGCCCTTTGTCAATGTTTTGGATAGCATTATGCACGTCTTCTTTCGAAGCCGATACACCACGCGCCATATACCTGTTATCTGCTGACATACTTCCTGATTTTCAGAATCAATTTTCGGACGCAAAGGTAATATATTTAGGCAAATAAAAGGTGGGCCGATTAACTGTACTGCCGTTGTTTAATATCAGAATTAGCTAATCAATTGTTTTAATGCATCCTGAAGCTTCGGATATTGAAAAGTAAATCCTGAATTAAGTATCTTATTTGCAGAGATTCTGCTTCCTGTTAAAAGTATCTGCGACATTTCTCCAAATAAAATACGAATAACAAAAGAAGGTATATTTGGAAACCAAAACGGTTTTTTCAGATAGCCGGCAATTGTTTTTGTAAATTGCTTATTTGTACTGAATTCAGGAGATACTGCGTTATATGCGCCGCTCATCGAGGTGTCTTCAATGGCTTTGATGTAGATATTGCATAAATCATCCATATGGATCCATGGAAAATATTGTTTCCCACTACCAATGGCGGAACCAATGCCAAGTTTAACCGGTATAAGAATTTTTTCCAGCGCCCCTCCCTGTTTGGAAAGTACAACTCCGGTCCTGATTTTTACTGACCGGATGCCCTTTTCAGTAAATTTATCAGATACTTGTTCCCATTTTTCGCAGACTTGTCCTAAAAAATCACTGGCCGCAGAATCAACTTCACTAAATATTTTTTCAGAAGTTATTGCTCCATAATAACCGGTTCCGGAAGCTGTAATAAAAGCTTTTAACTGATTGTTTTTTGGATGAAGGTTGTCCAGGATTAATTCACCCGACTTAATTCTGCTATCGAGTATGAGTTGTTTTCTTTTTGAGGTCCATCTAGCCTCACTAACATTGACACCGGCCAAATGAATAATATAATCAACCGAATTAACTGCTTCCTGATCAATTTCATTCTTATCCAAATCCCATAAAAAGGTTTGAATTTTATTGTCATTTTTCTTTGTCCTACTCAGAATAGACACTTCATATCCTTTGTCAAGTAGATCTTTTCGTAAATGATTTCCGATAAGTCCGGTTCCTCCGGTGATTAGTACTTTTGCCATCTGTTAGGAATTTACTGTAAACAATCCTGATTAACCTTTATAACCTGCTCAACATTAAATTCTTTTTGTCTGGCAATATCCAGAAGCCTTGAATAGATTTCTTCATCCAACTGTTTCGTTCTGGAAAGAATCCAAAGGTATTTTCTGGACGGATCTCCAACCAAAACATATTGATACTCTTTATCAAGGGAAATGATATAATAGTTTCCGGCAAAAGGCCAGAAGAAACTCACCTTTAACCTGCCCGGAAATTTCGGATCAGGAACCCACGCAGTGCCATTAGCAGAATCAGATTCACCCCTTTTTTCCGTAGAAAACCCCTTATTCAGAACACCAATTTTCCCATCCTTTTTTAGGGAATAGGTGGCTGTTACACATTCCAGTCCTTCCTCGAATTTATTTGGCAATCGTGCAATTTCGAACCACCGACCAGCATACCGTTCAAAGTTAACCTCTTCAACTGTAAACAATTCCCGATTTGCCTTACACGAAAATAAACTTATCATCGTAAGCAGTATTAGTAAATTTCTTATCATGATTGTAAAGTTTAATTCGCAACAAAACCAGTAAATATCTGGTTCACTTCAGAAAATCACTCATGAAAATCGTTGCTCAGAACTCTGAACTCCGTTCTGCGGTTCAGAGCCTTTGCAATTTCCTGCTGTTCGGGAGTGAGTTTCAAAATAAATTCCTCGGTAAGTTCATCATTTCTCTTCAGAAAATCATACTGTTTCGCCAATTCGCGTGTAACTTTCTTTGGCCAGGTTTCGCCATATCCTTTGGCAACCAGCCGGGCAGAATTCACACCTTTTGAAATCAGGTAGTCAACCACTGATTGTGCGCGTTTTTGCGACAACTGTGAGTTGTACTGATCGCTTCCGATGTGGTCGGTATGGGCCATCAGTTCGATGGTGATGGTAGGATTAAGTCCTAGCAATTGTACGACTGAGTCGAGTGCCACCTTTGATTCCTCCGTAATTTCATAACTTCCGGTGGCATAGTTGATGTTGTTTACTTTAATTGGCTCATTGGTTGGCGAAAGCTTGAAAATAAAACGAAAATCTTTACTGTCATCCAGTCCGATGGTCGAAGTTCTGGCTTTATCATTCAGGTATCCATCTTTAAATGCTGCAAATACATATTCTGTTTCCGGTTTTAACTTAATTTGGAAACGTCCTCCATCGGCCCGCATTTTCAGATTAGTACCATCTGTACCAATAATCCGGATCATGGCACCGTCAATTTTCTGATCATTTTCCTTATTGATTACCTCACCAGTAGCGTTAAACACTTTTGGAGGAAGGTAAAAAGAATAGATATCGTCACTTTTTGATCCCTTCCGGTTCGATGTAAACAATCCTTTTTCAACCTCCCCTTTAATGAAAGAAATACCAAAATCATCGCCCGGCGAATTTATCGGAGCTTTCATGTTTTCAATCTTCCATTTCCCTTTTTCATCTTTAGCGGCCTTAAAAATATCGAGTCCACCTATTCCAATATGGTAGTTTGATGAAAAATACAAATCGCCATTATCCCTGACAGATGGGAACATTTCATCTCCGGGAGTATTTATTTCAGGCCCCAAATTAACAGGTTTTTCATATTTACCTCCCTTATCAGCAGCCATCCAGATATCTTTTCCACCGTAACCACCCGGCCGATCAGAAACAAAATAAAGTATTTGTCCGTCAGAACTTAGGGCTGGATGAGCTGCAATCAGGCTGTCGCCAACAACTTCCACCAAAGTTGGTTCCGACCACTCTCCCCGTGATTGATTTGCTGAATAAAGTTCGGACCCCATGTCCTTGGTCTTATCGTAACGGCAACGGGTAAAAATCATAATATCTCCCTGATTTGAAAAGGCAGCCGCCCCTTCATCGCTCGTAGTATTAATCAGTTCATTTTCTTCGAGAAGCTTTGGGTTCCCCCACTTCTGCTTCTGAACTTCAAATTTGCTTGTAAACAAATCGGCAAACCGGGTTCCTGTGATGTTACTTTTGCGTTTGCCAGTAACAACTTCACGGGTTGAAGAAAGAACAACTTCATTATCTTTTCCGCCAACAAAAGCCGGACAATAATCATTATCCTTTGAATTAAGCTCTTTCACAATATTTACCCGGTAACGATTTGGGTGATCGAGCCAACCGGACACCTGGGTACAAGCCTCCAACCCGATTTTGGCACGTTCATCATCCGGTTTTACTCCCAGATAAGTTTGGTACCATGTTGCGGCATCTTCAAATTTTTGTGTTGCCCGCAAGCAATCGGCATAATGAAGCATGCATAGCGGTTCGGAACAATTTCTTTTAATTGCATTCTTATACCAAACATTTGCCTTGGCAAAGTCACTTAGCCTGAAATATGCTTCAGCAATCTGAAAAGCCATTCCGGCCTTTTCATCTCTTAATTTTTGACTTCGATAAGCTTTTCTGTATT
>Ga0209261_10000047_pt1 | contig 30504 bp, 31 predicted proteins | sample DOMMetBare1Fresh_FD_187470 | JGI IMG/M metagenome (GOLD analysis project Ga0209261, IMG submission 187470) | Wetland sediment microbial communities from St. Louis River estuary, USA, under dissolved organic matter induced mercury methylation -... | ecosystem: Environmental > Aquatic >...
GGGCCAGCCGCTCCGGGCCCACGAAGACGACCTTGCCGTCCTTCACCGCCATCGCGTCCACGAAGGGGCGGTTCTCGTCGACCGTGTAGATGCGCCCGTTGCGGAGGATGAGGTCGGCGGCGGCCAGCTGGGCACCGGCGGCCGGGGCAAGGGCCAGGGAGGCGAGGAGGAGCAGTCTGGAATGCATCCGGAGGTCAAGAAGGGTGGTGCCCGTTCTCGTCCGGCCGGCAGCTCGGTCACCCCGGTGACCGGCACGATCACCGTGTCCGCCGCAGCCAACGCGTTCATGGTCGCCGCGGGATTGGCCGTGTCGAACTCCGGCTCCATGTTCCAAAGCAGGTACGCACGACGCGGTTGCTCGACCATCACGCGCGCATTCATGCCGCCCTGATCAGGCACGGCGCCAACGAGATAACCGCCAACACTGTTTGCGCCCGCACCGAGCACGCCGAAGCGCGCGCCGGTGGCCTGTGCGATCCACTGCGCCCAAACATGCAGCTGCGCGGCGTGCGGTGATTGCTCCGCCGCATTGCCCAGCAGAACCGCCGCCGCCTGGCCGGTGCAAAGACTGTCGGCGATCGCACGTGCGCGTTCGCTCGCCTCGCCGCCGACAACCGGCGCAGCGATCCCCTTGATCTGCGCGACTGCGGTCGCGATCTGCGCAAGCTCAGCCACCCAGGCGCTCGGCGCGACGATTGCCTTGTGTGCAACCGGCATCAGAAGCTCATCGTCGGTTGCCTGTACCAGGCTCACCTTGCAGCCGCGCTTGACCGCGTGCCGAACGCGCGCCGCGAGCAACGGATGGTCCTTGCGCAGGAACGCCCCGATCAGCAACAGACGGTCCAGCCGGTCGATGTCCGCGATCGGCATTCCGAGGTGCGGCGCACCGGCGCGTCTTCCGTCGGCAGAGAAATCGGACTGGCGCAGGCGGAAATCGATGTTGTCGCTGCCGAGTGCGCGCACCAGCCTGCCGAGGAGGAAGAGTTCCTCCGCGGTGCTGCCCGGCGCAGCCAGGGCGCCGATCGCGTCTGCGCCGTGCTGTGCCTTGACGTTATTCAGTGCGTTTGCCACAGACGCCAGGGCATCGGACCAGTCAACCTCCCGCCACTGGCCGCCTTGCTTCAGCATCGGTCGCAGCAGGCGATCGGCCGCGTACAGCCCCTCGTAGGAAAAGCGGTCACGATCGGAAATCCAGCAGTCGTTGACGGCTTCGTTTTCGAGCGGCACCACGCGCAGCACGCGCTGGTTCTTCACCTGCACGATCAGGTTGGCGCCCAGCGAATCATGTGGACTCACGCTCTTGCGGCGCGACAACTCCCAGGTGCGCGCAGCGTAGCGGAACGGCTTGCTGGTCAGCGCGCCAACCGGGCACAGGTCGATCATGTTGCCGGAAATCTCGGAGTCCACCGTCTTGTCGACGAACGACAGGATTTCCGAATGCTCGCCCCGGCCGGCCATGCCGAGTTCCATGATGCCGGCGATCTCCTGCCCGAAGCGAACGCAGCGCGTGCAGTGAATACAGCGGGTCATTTCCTCGGCCGAGATCAGCGGGCCGAGCCCCTTGTGAAACACCACCCGCTTCGGTTCGGCAAAGCGCGAGGCCGAGCCGCCGTAACCGACCGCCAGATCCTGCAACTGGCATTCGCCGCCCTGATCGCAGATCGGGCAATCGAGCGGATGGTTGATCAGCAGGAACTCCATTACGCCCTTTTGCGCCTGCTTGGCACGCTCGCTTGCGGTATGCACGATCATGCCCTGTGTCACCGGCGTCGCGCACGCAGGCATCGGCTTTGGCGCCTTTTCGATCTCGACCAGGCACATGCGGCAATTGGCGGCGATCGACAGCCGCTTGTGGTAGCAGAAGTGCGGCACGTAGATGTCGAGCTTGTTGGCAGCATCCATCACCATGCTGCCTTCCTGCACGGACACCTTGCGGCCGTCAATCTCTACTTCAACCATGACTTGGTTCCGTCACACGTATTCCGGCACGAGGCAATGACCATGCTCGATGTGATGCTCGAACTCCGAGCGGAAATGCTTGATGAACGCGTGCACCGGCATGGCCGCCGCATCGCCGAGAGCGCAGATCGTGCGCCCCTGGATGTTGGTCGCCACTGAGTCCAGCAGGTCGATATCCTCCGGCTTCCCCTGTCCCGTTTCGATCCGGTGCACCACGCGATAGAGCCACCCGGTGCCTTCGCGGCACGGCGTGCACTGACCGCAGCTCTCTTCGTAATAGAAGTAAGACAGCCGCTCCAGGCATCGCACCATGCAGCGCGTGTCGTCCATGATGATCACCGCGCCAGAACCCAGCATCGATCCGGCCTTGGCGATCGAGTCGTAGTCCATGTCGGTGGCCAGCATGATTTCGCCCGGCAGCACCGGCATCGACGAACCGCCGGGAATGCACGCCTTGAGCCTGCGGCCGCCGCGCATGCCGCCTGCGAGTTCAAGCAATTTGGCGAACGGTGTGCCCAGCGGCACTTCGTAGTTGCCCGGTCTTTCGACGTCGCCCGATACCGAGAAGATCTTTGTGCCGCCATTGTTGGGGCGGCCAAGTTCGAGAAACGCGTTGCCACCATGATTGATGATCCAGGGCACGGCGGCAAAGGTTTCGGTGTTGTTGATCGTGGTCGGCTTGCCATACAGGCCGTAGCTCGCGGGAAACGGCGGCTTGAAGCGCGGCTGCCCCTTCTTGCCCTCGAGCGATTCGAGCAGCGCGGTCTCCTCGCCGCAGATGTAGGCGCCGTAGCCGTGTGACGCATGCAGGTCGAAATTGAAGCTTGACCCCAAGACGTTCCGGCCCAGGTATCCGGAGGCGTACGCCTCGTCGAGCGCCTCCTGAAAGCGCTCGTAGTCGGCCCAGATTTCACCGTGAATGTAGTTGTAGCCAACCGTGATTCCCATCGCGTACGCGGCGATTGCCATGCCCTCGATCACGATGTGCGGGTTGTAGCGCAGGATGTCGCGATCCTTGAACGTGCCTGGTTCGCCCTCGTCCGAGTTGCAGACCAGATACTTCTGACCCGGAAACTGGCGCGGCATGAAACTCCATTTGAGCCCGGTCGGGAAACCCGCACCACCGCGTCCGCGCAGCGCCGATTTCTTCACCTCTGCAATCACGGTGTCGGGCGTGATCTTCTCGGTCAGGATCTTGCGCAACGCGCTGTAGCCGCCACGCGTTTCGTAATCCTTCAGGCGCCAGTTGTCGCCATCCAGCCCGCCGAGAATCATCGGTTGAATATGGCGGCCGTGAAAGCAGGTCTGCGCGGTCATGTCGTCACTTCGCCCGCTTCAGTTGGCCATTCAGCTCAGTAAGCAGCGCTTCGAGCCTGTCCTCGCTCATGAAACTGCACATACGCTTGTTGTTGACCAGCAGCACCGGCGCATCTCCACAGGCGCCCATGCATTCGCCTTCCTTGAGAGTAAAGCTGCCGTCCGATGTGGTTTCGTTGAAGCCGATACCGAGCTTGTCCTTCAGGTGTTGGGCGGCCCGATTGGCACCCGACAGCGCGCACGGCAGGTTGGTACAGACGGTGATCTTGAAGCGTCCGACCGGCTCCGTGTTGTACATGGTGTAGAAGGTCGCGACCTCATACACCGCGATGGGCGGCATGCCGAGGTAGTCGGCAATTTCCTCCACCAGTTCCTTCGAGATCCAGCCGTGCTCGTCCTGCGCGATCGCGAGCGCGGCCATCACGGCCGACTGCTTGTGTTCCGGCGGAAACTTGGTGAGCTCGCGATCGATCTTCGCCAGGGCCGCCGCCGACAGCAGTGGCTTGCTCTGCGGGACCGCGCTCATGTTTGCCCCCTACGGCGCTGCGCACCGGTCCCCCCAAGGGGGCTGAGAGCCGCGGCCCCAGGCCGGCCTGCGCCGGCCTGGACGGACCGAAGAGCGGTCGCGTCTCGCGACCGTGCGGCCTGCAAGGCCGAGCGCCTAGGGAACGGCCCGGCGGCGCTCAACGGTCAATCTCCCCGAACACGATGTCCTGCGTGCCGATGATCGTGACCGCGTCGGCGATCATGTGGCCCTTTGCCATCTCGTCCAGCGATGCGAGATGCGCGAACCCCGGCGCGCGAATCTTCAGCCGGAACGGTTTGTTGGCGCCGTCGGACACGAGATAGATGCCGAACTCGCCCTTCGGATGCTCGACCGCCGCGTACGCCTCGCCGGCCGGAACATGAAAGCCTTCGGTGAAGAGCTTGAAGTGATGGATCAGCTCTTCCATGTTGGATTTCATGTCGATGCGCGACGGCGGCGCCACCTTGTGGTTCTCGGACATCACCGGGCCCGGATTGACCCGCAGCCAGTCGACGCACTGCTTGATGATGCGGTTCGCCTGTCGCATCTCCTCGACGCGCACCAGGTAGCGATCGTATGAGTCGCCATTGACGCCGACCGGGATGTCGAATGTGACGCGGTCGTATACCTCGTAGGGCTGCTTCTTGCGCAGGTCCCATTCGACGCCGGAGCCGCGCAGCATCGGGCCAGTGAATCCCATCTGCACAGCGCGCTCGGCAGAGACGACACCAATCCCGACCAGGCGCTGCTTCCAGATGCGATTGTCGGTGAGCAGCGTTTCGTACTCGTCGACATAGGTCGGGAAGCGTCGGGTGAAATCCTCGATGAAATCGAGCACTGAGCCCTGCCGGTTTTCGTTCAGACGCTTGATATCGGTCGCATTCTTGTACTTCGAAGCCTTGTACTGCGGCATCGATTCGGGCAGATCGCGATACACGCCGCCCGGCCGGTAGTACGCCGCGTGCATGCGTGCACCGGACACGGCTTCGTAGATGTCGAACAGATCCTCGCGCTCGCGAAACGCGTACAGCAGCACCGCCATCGCGCCCACGTCGAGACCGTGCGCGCCGATCCACAGCAGGTGGTTCAGCAGACGCGTGATCTCGTCGAACATCACGCGGATGTACTGCGCGCGGATCGGCACGTCGATACCGAGCAGTTTCTCGATCGCCATCACGTAGGCGTGCTCGTTGCACATCATCGACACGTAGTCGAGCCGGTCCATGTAGGGCACGGACTGGATGAATGTGCGCGTTTCCGCCAGCTTCTCGGTGGCGCGATGAAGCAGGCCGATGTGCGGATCGGCGCGCTGGATCACCTCGCCGTCGAGCTCGAGCACGAGGCGAAGAACACCATGGGCCGCCGGATGCTGGGGGCCAAAGTTGAGGGTGTAGTTCTTGATCTCCGCCATGGAATCAGCTCTTGACCACTACACCCTTAACTTCGTTGGAGGCTAACGTGAGCGCAGCGAACGTTAAGCCGCGCGAAGCGCGGCGGCCGGAAACAAAGTTCAGCGTGTCCAACTTCATCACCCCCGCCCGTAACCTTCTTCCCGAATCACCCGCGGCACGACTTCGCGCGGTTCGATCGACACGGGCTGATAGATGACGCGCTTCTGTTCCGGGTCGTAGCGCATCTCGACGTAGCCGGAGATGGGAAAATCCTTGCGGAACGGGTGTCCGACGAAGCCGTAGTCCGTGAGGATGCGTCGCAGGTCGCTGTGGCCTTCGAAGACGATGCCGAACAGGTCGAACGCCTCGCGTTCGAACCAGTTGGCCGAATTCCACACATCGGTCACCGAGGCGAGCAGCGGTAGCTCATCGTCAGGGCAAAAAGTGCGCACGCGAACGCGCCAGTTGTGCGTGATCGACAGCAGGTGCATCACGACGGCGAAGCGCGCGCCTTCCCATGCACCATCGCCGTAGCCCTGGTAATCGACGCCGCAAAGGTCAATCAGTTGCTCGAATCTGAGGCTGGCCTCGTCGCGCAGGATCAGCGCCACGTCATGATGGCTCTCGCTCCTGACGACGATCGTGACTTCGCCCAACGCGACCGTTTGGCTCACCAGGCGCTCGCCCAGCGCGCTGCGCAGGTTTTCGACAAGAGTCTCGATGCGTGACATGTGGCGAGGGGAAGCGGGCTGCCGGGCGATCGTCTGAGCGAAAGTTCTAGCGGGCGATCGTATTGGTCCGGCGGATCTTGTTCTGCAGCTGGATGATTCCGTACAGCAGCGCTTCGGCCGTCGGCGGGCAGCCCGGAACATAAACGTCGACCGGCACGATGCGATCACAGCCACGCACGACCGAATAGCTGTAGTGGTAATAGCCGCCGCCGTTGGCGCATGAGCCCATGCTGATCACCCAGCGCGGCTCGGCCATCTGGTCATAGACCTTGCGCAGGGCCGGGGCCATCTTGTTGCACAGCGTGCCGGCCACGATCATTACGTCCGACTGGCGCGGACTCGGCCGGAACATCACGCCGAAGCGATCAAGGTCATAGCGCGAGGCGCCGGCGTGGATCATCTCGACCGCGCAGCAGGCCAGGCCGAATGTCATCGGCCACATCGAACCGGTCTTGCTCCAGTTGATCAGCTTGTCGAGCTGAGTGGTCGCAAAACCCTCGTTCAGGACGCCTTCGATTCCCATGAGTTACGCGCCTATTCCCAATCCAGCGCGCCCTTCTTCCATTCGTAGAGGAAGCCGACGGTCAGAATGGCGAGGAACAGCATCATCGCCCAGAAGCCAGCGCTCCACGGCGGCAGGTCGCCGAGCACGACCGCCCATGGAAAAAGGAACGCGATTTCAAGATCGAACAGGATGAACAGGATCGCGACAAGGTAATAGCGCACATCAAATTTCATGCGTGCGTCTTCGAATGCCTCGAATCCGCATTCATAAGGCGACAATTTCTCCGGATTGGGCTTGTGCGGACCAAGGAGCGCGCCCACCGCGATCGGCGCAACGCCGACGATGACGCCGACCAGGATGAACAGAAGCACAGGGACGTAGCTGTCGATGTTCATTCCCGGTCCATCAGGCCACTATCAGATCCAAAACGCCGCCGTGCAACGGTTCAGGCCGCCTAACTTCAAGATCGCGAACGCCCTGCCGACCCGTTGGATGACGCGATCGCGACCCGATGCTCGACGGTTGGTGCCGACGGTGAGACTCGAACTCACACGGCTTTCGCCGCCACCCCCTCAAGATGGTGTGTCTACCAATTCCACCACGTCGGCAACGGCGCGGATTCTACTTCAATCACTCTTGCACCGCGCCTCGCCGCGAGGGAGAAACCCGCCTGGCTACTTTGGAATATCGCCCGCCTTGCCCGCCGCTTTTCGTTCATCAGCAGCGGGGACGGCGTCCTTCTTTTCATCCTTGCCGGCATCGGCCTTGGCCGGTTCGCTCGGCACCATCGTGCCCATCACGCCGCCCTGTGGCGCCTTCACCGCACGCATCGACGTTGCGCTGTAAGCCAGTCCAAGCGTCGCGATGAAGAACACTGCAGCCACGGCACCGGTACTGCGCGACAGGAAGTTGGCCGAGCCGGTTGCGCCGAAGAGACTGCCCGATGCACCGCCGCCGAACGCCGCGCCCATGTCTGCGCCCTTGCCGTGCTGGAGCAGCACGAGCACGATGATCGCGATCGCACACAGCACCTGAAGCACGATCAGCAATGTGGTCATGTAAGCCATGTCATTTCCTCGTCAGAATTCAACTCAACCGGCAGCGCTGCAGATCGCCAGAAAATCCTTCGCGACCAAGGCCGCACCGCCGATCAAACCACCGTCGATGTCCGCTTGCGCAAAAAGTTCCGCTGCATTGGCGGGCTTCACACTTCCGCCGTAGAGAATTCGCGTCGACGCCGCCGCTGCCGCATCCGCGTGCGCGAGCTGCGCGCGAATCGCTGCGTGCACTTCCTGCGCCTGCGCGGGTGTGGCGGTGCGGCCGGTGCCGATTGCCCACACCGGTTCATAGGCCAACGCGGCTTGCGCCAACTGAGCAACAGTGCACCGCTTCAGTACCGCATCCAGCTGCGCGCCCACCACTTCGAGCGTGCGGCCGGCTTCGCGCTCCGCCAGAGTTTCGCCAACACAGACGATCGGCCTCAGTCCGACCGCGAATGCGCACACCGCCTTCGCGGCGACGATTTCGTTCGTCTCACCGTACAGGCCGCGGCGCTCCGAATGACCGACGATCACCCAGCGACAGCCGATATCGATCAACATTTCGCCGGCCACCTCACCGGTGAACGCGCCCGGTTTTTCGACACTCAGGTTCTGCGCCCCGAGATCCGCGGCAACACCGGCGAGGCCATCGCGCACCTGCGCCAGATAGACAAAGGGCGCGCACACAGCCACATCGCACGTCCAACGTCCGGCGCGAAGTTCCGCCAGCCACGCCGCATTGGTGTCGAGGGAGCCGTTCATCTTCCAGTTGGCGGCAACTAGTTTCCGGCGGGTCGTCATATCGATTCTCAGGGTCTGGTCGGGGCCGCGTCGGTCACGTTCAGAACGATCTTGCCGATGTGCTGGCTCGATTCCATCAGCTCATGTGCCGCCGCTGCGTCGGCGAGCGCAAAGGTCTTGAACAGCATCGGCTTCACGTGCCCGATCTCGATCAGGGGCCACACGGTGGCGCGTAATTTCCTCGCGATCGCCGCCTTGAACTCGACGGAGCGCGGTCTCAGCGTCGACCCGGTCAGGACGAGCCGCCGCCGCAGGATCGCATTCAGGTCGACCGTCGCCTTGGCGCCGCCGAGCAGCGCGATAACGACCAGCCGGCCATCGTCGGCCAGGCATTCGATTTCACGCGGAACATAGTCGCCAGCGACCATGTCGAGGATCACGTCGACCCCGCGCCGTGCGGTCAGCTCGCGCACCACGGCGACGAAATCCTCGCTGCGGTAGTTGATCGCGCGCCGCGCGCCGAGCGTCTCACAGGCTCGGCACTTGTCGTCACTGCCGGCAGTGGCAAACACCGTATTGCCGAGCGCGGCGGCGATCTGGATGGCCGCCACGCCGATACCGCTCGTTCCGCCCTGCACCAGCAGCGATTCGCCTGGCGCAAGGTGCGCCCGATCGAACACGTTGCTCCACACTGTGAAGTGGGTTTCCGGTAACGCCGCGGCCTCGGCGAAGCTCAGGCCGCGCGGCAGCGGAAGAATCTGTCCGACCGGCGCGACACAGGACTCAGCGTAGCCGCCGCCGGCGACGAGGGCGCACACCGAATCGCCGACCGAAAGGCCGCTGCCGGCGAGATCGCCGCCCTCGATCGCGCCCGCGACCTCCAGCCCGGGCAGATCGGACGCGCCCGGCGGCGGCGCATACGCGCCCTTGCGCTGCAGCACGTCGGGGCGATTGACTCCGGCCGCGAACACGCGGATCAGCGCCTCGCCCTTGCCGGGTTGGGGTCGCGGCCGCTCGCAGAGGCGCAACACCTCCGGCCCACCCGGCTTGATGATTTCGACCGCTTTCATGGAGTTGTGCATCGGGAATCGCCCGACTCCCGACGCCCGACTACTGCTGCGCGCCGCCGAGTTCCGCCGCGGCGGCTTTCATCGACAACCGCACGCGGCCCTTCTCGTCGGCCTCGATCACCTTGACCTTCACCGCCTGACCTTCCTTCAGATAATCGGCGACCGCGTTCACGCGCTCACTGGCGATCTGCGAGATGTGCAACAGGCCATCGCGGCCGGGGAGGATCTGCACGATCGCGCCAAAGTCCAGCAGACGAAGCACGGTGCCGTCGTAGATCTTGCCCACCTCCACCTCGGCCGTCAGCTCGCGGATGCGGCGCTCTGCCTCCTTGGCCTTCTCGAGGTCGACGCTGGCGATGATGATGGTGCCATCGTCCTCGATGTCGATCTGGGTGCCGGTTTCCTCGGTCAGCGCGCGGATCACTGCGCCGCCTTTGCCGATCACGTCGCGGATCTTTTCCGGATTGATCTTCATCTTGGTCAGGCGCGGCGCAAACGCCGACAGCTCACCGCGCGGCGCTTCCATCGCCTGCTGCATCTTCTGCAGGATGTGCATGCGGCCTTCCTGTGCCTGCATCAGCGCGGCGTGCATGATCTCCTTGGTGATGCCCTCGATCTTGATGTCCATCTGCAGCGCGGTCACGCCGTTGACGGTACCGGCCACCTTAAAGTCCATGTCGCCGAGGTGATCCTCATCACCGAGGATGTCGGTCAGCACCGCGAACTTGTTGCCCTCCTTGATCAGGCCCATCGCCACGCCCGCGACGTGCGCCTTCATCGGTACCCCGGCGTCCATCAGCGCCAGGCAGCCGCCGCATACGGACGCCATCGATGACGAGCCGTTTGACTCGGTGATCTCCGACACGACGCGAATCGAATACTGGAAGTCCTCGGGACTCGGCAGACAGGCGAGCAGTGCACGCTTGGCCAGCCGGCCATGGCCGATCTCCCGTCGCTTGGGTGCACCGACACGCCCCGTCTCGCCGGTGGCAAACGGCGGCATGTTGTAGTGGAGCATGAAGCGCTCGCGGTACTCACCCATCAGCGCGTCGATGATCTGCTCGTCCTGCTTGGTTCCGAGGGTGGCGGTGACGAGCGCCTGTGTTTCGCCGCGCGTGAACAGCGCGCTGCCGTGCGTCCGCGGCAGCACACCAAGGCGGATCGCGATCGGCCGCACCGTGCGCGTATCGCGACCGTCGATGCGCGGCTCGCCGTCGAGAATCTGGCTGCGGACGATCTTGGCCTGCAGATCGAACATGATCGAGTCGATCTCGTTGTCATCCGGCTTGGGCTGACCCGTCGCCGCCGCCTCTTCTTCGAGCTTCTGCCACAGGTGCCGGTACGCGTCCTCAATCTTCTGCGTGCGCGCCTGCTTGCTGCGGATCTGGTACGCAGCGCGCAGGTCCGCGCCGACAACCGCGATCACCTTGGCGATGAGCGCCTCGTTCTTCGCGGGCGGCTGCCAATTCGCCGCCGGTTTGCCGGCATCGCGCACCAGTTCGTGAATCGCGTTGATCGCCGTCTGCATCTGCTCATGGCCGTACACCACGGCACCGAGCATCACATCCTCGGGCAATTGATCGGCCTCGGACTCGACCATCAGCACTGCGCGCTCCGTGCCCGCAACCACCAGGTCGAGCTTCGAGTCCTTCAGTTGCGCGGCAGTCGGATTCAGAACGTACTGACCATCGAGATATGCCACACGCGCCGCACCGACCGGCCCCTTGAAAGGAAGGCCCGACACCGATAGCGCGGCTGACGCACCGATCATCGCGGGGATGTCAGGATCAATCTCGGGATTGACCGACATCACGTGGATGACGACCTGCACCTCGTTGAAGTAGCTATCGGGAAACAGCGGTCGGATCGGACGATCGATCAGGCGCGACGTCAGCGTTTCCTTTTCGCTTGGGCGACCTTCCCGCTTGAAGAAGCCGCCGGGAATCTTGCCGGCCGCGTAGGTCTTCTCGACATAATCGACCGTCAGCGGAAAGAAGTCCTGTCCCGCCTTGGCCTCCGATCTCGCCACCACGGTGGCAAGCACCACCGTATCGTCCATCGAGCACACCACGGCGCCACTCGCCTGGCGTGCGATTTCTCCGGTTTCCAGCCGCACCGTGTGCGCACCGTACTGAAACGACTTCGTCACTTTTTCGAACACTTGAGCCATCCTCTCTGCGTCATCATTACGCAGTCACGACATCATTGGGCAGGGCACGCGGCGGTATCGACGACTCGGAGATCAACCAAGTGATTTCCTCACATCCACAGCGCAGCGCGCGACCCGGCGGGACAAAGCGGAGAATGCAAAAAGCCCGCTGAGCTGTTGCTCGCAGGCTGGTTGATGTCATCTCCCGAACACGACTACTTGCGCAGGCCGAGGCTGTCGATCAGCCCCTTGTAGGACTCCGGGTTCTTGCCCTTGAGGTAGTCAAGCAGCTTACGGCGCCGGCTGACCATCTTCAGCAGACCGCGCCGGGAATGATGATCCTTGACGTGGGCCTTGAAGTGTTCGGTCAGTTCATTGATCCGGGCCGTCAGCAGTGCCACCTGCACCTCGGGCGAACCGGTATCCGCTTTGCTGCGCTGATACTTGGCGACAATGTCGCCCTTCTTGATGTCTGCAACCGACATGATTTTCCCTTTCAAATCAACGTGCGGACACGGAAGGAAGGCCGTGCCGTGGAGCGCGCATTCTAACCGATTCGTCCCCGGCTTGCGCCGGCCTCAGCGGTCGGTCCGCCCGTCGATCGCGCCGCCCGCGGACGCGTGCAGGCCGCCGGTTCTTTCGAGCCAGTCGGCAATGCGCTCCACGGCGGCTCCAACATCGTTATCCGAGATATCGAGCCGCAGCACGGGCAGCCTCGACTCCCCGACCAGCCGCTCCATCAGGCTTTGCTCGCGAACGAACGCGTCAAGATCATCGTATTGGGCAGGGTTACCCGAGACCTGCAGCCGACGTGCACGTGCGGCCGCAAATGACTGCGGGGCGCGGCTCAGAAACACCAGCCGGAAGCCGAGCGGGATCAGGCGCCTCTCGAGCCAGCCGAAGTCGTAGTCCCTACCGTGCGTCTGCAGCTGAAAAGCGCGCGTGGAAATGTGAAAACGATCGACGATCCACGAGTAGTAGCGGAGCAACTCGAACAAGCGCGCCCAGGTCGAGTATGTCTCCATCGCCTGCGCTTCTTCCTCCGGGGCGAAATTGATCAAACCCCGGCCCCAGGGAAAGTTTGTGAAGGCGCACCACTCGGCCGAGATCAACGGTGAGTGGTAGCGGTATTTGCGCGGTCCGACAATGCGAGGATGCTCGTTCAGCGCGAACGCGATGTCGGTTTTGAACGTGAGACGCGTGCCTTCAAGGATGATCTTGGGGCAGAGCTTGGGCATTCGTTCACGGCGTCGGTGACGTCTGCGGGTTGAGGCGCTCGGCGGTCGTGTACAGCTTGTTGAGGGCACTTAGGTACGCCTTGGCGGATGCCGCGATGATGTCAGGGTCGGCGCCGACGCCGTTGACGATGCGCCCCGCGCGGCCGAGCCGCACGGTGACCTCGCCTTGCGATTCGGTCCCGGAAGTGATCGCATTGACCGAAAACAGCAGCAGTTCCGAACCGCTGTTCACGCGCGCCTCGATCGCGCGCATTGACGCGTCGACCGGACCATTGCCATCGGACTCGGAGACCACCTCCTGCGTGCCGATCGTGAACACGATGCGCGCGTGCGGCCGTTCTCCCGTTTCGGACCGCTGTGCCAGCGACACCAGCTTGAAGTGTTCGTCATGCGCCGTGACCGTTTCGTCGGAGAACAGGGACTGAATGTCCTCGTCGAAGATCTCCGCCTTGCGGTCCGCAAGTTCCTTGAATTTGGCAAAGGCCGCGTTCAGCTCGGTTTCGCTTTCAATCGGGATGCTCAGTTCCTGCACGCGTTGCTTGAACGCATTGCGGCCCGAGAGCTTGCCGAGCACGATCTTGTTGGTGCTCCAGCCGACATCCTCGGCCCGCATGATTTCATAGGTATCGCGCGCCTTGAGCACGCCGTCCTGGTGGATGCCGGACGCGTGCGCGAATGCATTGGCGCCAACCACCGCCTTGTTCGGCTGCACCGGGAAACCGGTGATTCCGGACACCAGTTTCGATGCGGGGACGATTTGCGTGGTGTCGATGCCGACGTCGAGACCGAAGAAATCGCGTCGCGTCTTTACCGCCATCACCACCTCTTCGAGCGAGCAGTTGCCGGCACGTTCGCCCAGGCCGTTGATCGTGCATTCGACCTGGCGCGCGCCGCCAATCTTGACCCCTGCCAGCGAATTCGCCACTGCCATGCCGAGATCGTTATGGCAATGCACGGACCAGATCGCCTTGTCCGAATTCGGAATGCGTCGCCGCAGGTCGAGCAGGAAGTTGCCGTAAAGCTCGGGAACCGCATAGCCCACGGTGTCGGGGATGTTGATCGTCGTGGCCCCTTCCTTGATGACGGCCTCGATCACGCGGCAAAGAAAGTCCGGCTCCGAGCGATAGCCGTCCTCCGGCGAAAACTCGACGTTTTCCGTGAACCGGCGCGCGAACCGCACCGCGAGCTTCGCCTGCTCGAACACCTCGTCAGGCGTCATCCGCAGCTTCTTTTCCATATGCAGCGGCGAGGTCGCGATGAAGGTGTGAATGCGTTTGGATCTCGCACCTTCAAGCGCCGCGGCGGCGCGGCTGATGTCCTTGTCGTTGGCGCGTGCCAGCGAGCACACGGTCGAGTCCTTGATGGTGCTGGCAATCGCCTTCACTGCCTCAAAGTCGCCATTCGAGCTCGCAGCGAAGCCCGCCTCGATCACATCCACCCGCAGCCGCTCGAGCTGCTTGGCGATACGCAGCTTTTCCTCGCGCGTCATCGATGCGCCCGGGCTTTGCTCGCCGTCGCGCAAGGTGGTGTCGAAAATGATCAAGTGGTCCATGGGCGTCTCCATAACGGATCGTCCTGCCTGCGCCATGCAGGCCGGATGTTGCAACAAGTTGTGGGGAGGAGTTAGCTGCGCGCGGGGCGCAGCAGAAGCAGACGCAGCAGATCGGCGCCCGCGGCGGAAGACAGGATGGTGAATGAGCAGAGGGGCATGTGCCGGACTATAGGCCGAAACACACGTTGCGACAACCGCGCAGCGCGGCACTTAACCCGATGCGTCAGTCGACGGCGGCACCGGCTTGGCCGGATTGGGACGACCGAGCCACCACTGCCATGCCAATAACACATATCCCGACAGCGCGTAGCAGCAGAACAGGCTGAACAGCGCGATCGGCGGATCGGACGAAACAAAGAAGACGATGACGATGGCGACCACCATGACCCAGAACGGCACGCTACGCGCGAGATGAAAGCTCTTTCCACTGTAGAACGGGGCGCTCGACACCATCGTCAGTCCGGCATAAACGGTGATCCCAAATGCAAACCACGGCATCCAGGCGTCCTTGATGTGGAACTTGTTGTCGATCGCCAGCCAGACGAAACCGGCGACCAGCGCCGCGGCCGCGGGACTGGGCAGACCCTGGAAGTAGCGCTTGTCGATGACGCCGATGTTGGCGTTGAAGCGCGCCAGCCGCAACGCGGCGCCCGCGCAGTAGACAAACGCGCCGGCCCATCCCCAGCGGCCGATGTCGTGAAGAATCCATTCGTACATCACCAGCGCCGGCGCAACGCCAAACGAGGTCATGTCAGACAGGGAGTCGAATTGCTCGCCGAACGCGCTCTGCGTGTTCGTTAGCCGCGCAACGCGCCCGTCCATGCCGTCAAGGACCATCGCGACAAAAATCGCGATCGCAGCCCACTCGAAGCGCTGGTTCATCGCCTGCACGATCGCGAAGAAGCCAGCGAACAGCGCCGCCAGCGTGAAAAGGTTCGGCAGCAGATAGATGCCGCGGCGGCGGCGCGGCACGACGACCTCGTCGCCCACGCCAGGCGTGGCGGTCAATCCGAACGGGCGCGGCTTGCGACGGCGGAAACGCATATGGAACCTATCTCAAGATCCCCGGTGGTCGTGGCGGAGCCACATTGGGCGCAGGGCTAGGCGCCTCATTTGCCAAATTAGGGGGACCATTGCTCCTGCAAGGACACGAGCCGCAACAACGCCATGCGCCCAATGCGGCCCCGCCCCGGAGGGTTGCGACGATAAGGCGGCGTCTGCGGCGTTGGCCGTCTCGGCCGTTGGCCCGGCTACTGTCCTTCGACAGCCGCCTTGGATCCACCGCCTTCTCGTTGCAACGCGATCCATCGGTGATCTTGAGATAGGTTCTAAAGTTCCGCCAGAATCGACGAGGTTGCCGCCACCACGTCGCCCACTGCGACTCTCGGTCGCGCGGTCAACGGCAGATAAACATCCACGCGCGAGCCGAAGCGGATGAAGCCGTAACGCTGCCCGCGTGAGAGGCGATCGCCCGCCTTGACGTAACACAGGATGCGACGCGCGATCAGCCCGGCGACCTGCACCACCGTGATCCGCTCGCCGTCGAGTCGCATCACCATCGCGTTGCGCTCATTCTCGGTTGAGGCCTTGTCGAGATCGGCATTGATGAACTTGCCGGTCTGGTAGTCGACGCGTTCGACCGTGCCGTCGACCGGCGCGCGGTTGCTGTGCACATTGAACACATTCATGAACACGCTGATCAGCAGCGTGTCACGATCGGTGTACGGATCGTGCGCCTTCTCGACTTTCACGATACGGCCGTCGGCGGGCGCCAGCACGGCGTTGGACTGCGAGGGGATCTCACGGGGCGGATCGCGAAAGAACTGGACCACGAACACGAGCAGCAGCCAAAGAGGTAACGACCACCACAACCCGGCCAGCGCGTACACGACCACCGCCGCGGCCAGTGCGATCGCAATGAAGGGCCAGCCTTCGCGCGCCAGCAATGGATGGGGATAGGTCGACACCGAGCAGGGTCTCCGAACGCGACGTCCGTATGGTATCGGAGCAGCGCGCCCAGCGTGCGCAACTCAAGGCAGGAAACGAACCTTGGCCGAAAGCGTGACCTGCTGTGTTGACTGGCCGGCATCCATCTGGGGTTCCGCAACAGCATCTGCCGCTCCTGCGGCCTGCATGCGTGCCATCGCCACCACCGGAGGACGCCCGCCGGTCGGAATCCCGAAGTTCATTTCCTCGATCCGTTGGCGCGCAGCGGGGACATTCAAGGCCTGGGCCGCGGCCGCGACACGCGCGTTCAGGTTCGCGATCGCGTGCTGGATCAACTCGCCCTCGACACGCTCGCGCGCAGTCCGCGAAAGCCGGAAATCGAGCCCGCCCAGCGCCAGCTGCTGCTGGCCGGCAGCGATCGCTTTCGGCAGATTAGCGAGTTCCGTCGTGCGCACATTGACACTTTGCCGCACTCGCCAGCCGATGATCTTGCGCCCGGTGCCGGACTGATAGACAGGATAACTGCCGTAGCCGGACGTTTCGACCTGCGCCTTGGGATCGGCCCGCCTGATCGACGCCACGCCCTCGGAGACGCGCTGGTTGACCTGCGACTGCGCTCGCGCAAGCTCGGGTTCCTGCAGTTCCAGGAAGAACGACACCACCGCTTCGTCATTTGCGACTTCGAGTTCGGCTGCGCCGGTCATGATCAGCAGGGTGCCTTCGAAGCGCGGCGGTGTCGGCGTCTGTGCGAACACGGCAGTCATGATGAATGCGGCGGCCAGCGGAAGCCAGCGAAGGCTCATGTAGAACTCCGATAAGCAGTGGCGTGTCGATTCACGCGCAAAGGTTGCGGGACGGTTCACCCGCAACCCGCGCACCCGCTTTGATGCCCGGCCGATCAGTTCTTGGATCGATCGACCAGGCGATTGGCCTTGATCCAGGGCATCATGGCTCTGAGCTTTTCGCCCACCTTCTCGATTTCGTGCTCGGCCATGAGGCGCCGCCGCGCGTGCAGCGTGGTCGCACCCGCCCGGTTCTCCAGGATGAAACTCTTCGCGTACTCACCGGTCTGGATCCGGTCCAATGCGCGCTTCATCGCTGCCTTGGTATCGGCAGTGATGATCTCCGGGCCCGTCACGTATTCGCCATATTCGGCGTTGTTCGAAATCGAGTAGTTCATGTTGGCGATGCCACCCTCGTACATCAGGTCGACGATCAGCTTCAATTCATGCAGGCACTCGAAATAGGCCATCTCGGGTGCATAGCCGGCTTCGACCAGGGTCTCGAACCCGGCCTTCACCAGTTCGACACAGCCGCCGCAAAGCACGGTCTGTTCGCCGAACAGATCGGTCTCCGTCTCCTCGCGGAAGTTGGTCTCGATCACGCCGGCCTTGCCACCGCCGATCGCTGCCGCGTATGACAAAGCGATGTCACGCGCTGCACCCGAGGCGTTCTGATGCACGGCGATCAGCATCGGCACGCCGCCACCTTGTGCGTAGGTCGAGCGCACCGTGTGGCCGGGTGCTTTCGGCGCGACCATGATGACGTCGAGATCGGCGCGCGGCTGAATCTGGCCGAAATGAATGTTGAAGCCATGCGCGAACGCGAGCGCCGCGCCCTGCTTGATGTTGGGCTCGATCGACTGGCGATAGACATCGGCATGGTTTTCATCGGGCAGCAGGATCATCACGACATCGGCGTCCTTCACGGCGGCGCCGACCTCCTTGACGTCGAGCCCGGCGTTGGCCGCCTTGTTCCACGATGGGCCTCCTTTTCTGACGGCGACGGTGACCTTGACGCCCGACTCCTTCAGATTCAGCGCATGCGCGTGTCCCTGCGAGCCGTAACCCACAATCGCGACCTTCTTGCCCTTGACCAGCGATAGATCCGCATCCTTGTCGTAATAGACCTTCATGTCTTCTCCTAATGATTGCTTTGATGGCTTGTTCGATCGTGGCCGGAGGAGCAAGAGGGGGCCCGCCGAGCCCCCTCGTTCCTGATGATTGCGGAACGCATATTGCGGGACACGTCAGACCCGCAGGATGCGTTCCCCGCGGCCGATGCCCGAGCTGCCGGTACGCACGGTCTCGAGGATCGAGGCGCGATCGACGCCACGAATGAACGCATCGAGCTTGCCGGTGGCGCCGGTCAGCTCGATCGTGTAGGTGCGCTCAGTGACGTCGATGATGCGGCCGCGGAAAATGTCGGCCATCCGCTTCATCTCCTCGCGCTCCTTGCCGACCGCGCGCACCTTGATCAGCATCAGCTCGCGCTCGGTGAAATCGCCCTCGGTCAGATCGACGACCTTGACGACCTCGATCAGCCGGTTCAGGTGCTTGGTGATCTGCTCAATCACATCATCAGAACCGACGGTCACGATCGTCATTCGCGACAGCGACGCATCTTCCGTTGGCGCCACCGTCAGTGTTTCGATGTTGTAACCGCGCGCAGAGAACAATCCCACCACGCGCGATAGCGCGCCAGGCTCATTTTCGAGCAGGACCGAGATGATGTGCCGCATCTACAGATCCTCCGAGCCCAGCAGCATTTCAGTCAGCCCTTTGCCAGCCTTCACCATTGGCCAGACGTTTTCCGTCTGGTCGGTGATGAAGTCCATGAACACCAGGCGGTCTTTGTACTTGCCGAACGCCTCGCGCAGTGCCGGCTCAACGTCCGCCGGCTTGACGATCACCATACCGACGTGTCCGTAGGCCTCGGCCAGCTTGACGAAGTCCGGCAGCGCGTCCACGTAGGACTGCGAATAGCGGCTGCCGTAGTCGATCTGCTGCCACTGCCGCACCATGCCGAGATAACGGTTGTTCAGGTTGCAGATCTTGGGCGTGAACCGGTACTGCTTGCAGGTCGACAGCTCCTGGATGCACATCTGGATCGACGCCTCGCCGGTGATCACCGCGATCTGCGCGCCCGGGTTTGCCATCTGCACACCCATCGCGTACGGCAGACCCACACCCATCGTGCCCAGGCCGCCACTGTTGATCCAGCGCCGCGGTTTGTCGAACCGGTAGTACTGCGCCGCCCACATCTGATGCTGGCCGACGTCCGACGTCACGAACGCATCGCCGTTCGTGACCTCCCACAGCTTTTCGACCACGTACTGCGGCTTGATGATGTCGCTCGATCGGTCGTACTTCAGACAATCGCGCTTGCGCCAGTCGTTGATCTGCGTCCACCAGGATTTCAACGCCTGCGTATTCGATTTCGCCTCGGCCGCTTCGATCTGCGTGATGAGTTCGGTCAACACTTCCTTCACGTCGCCGACAATCGGGATGTCGACCCGCACGCGCTTGGAAATCGACGATGGATCGACGTCGATGTGAATGATCTTGCGCGGGTTCTGGGCAAAGTGCTTCGGATTCCCGATCACGCGATCGTCAAACCGCGCGCCCACTGCCAGCAGCACATCGCAATGCTGCATGGCCATGTTCGCCTCGTACGTGCCGTGCATGCCGAGCATGCCCATGAATTTCGGGTCCGACGCCTTGAATCCACCCAGTCCCATCAGCGTGCTGGTGCACGGGTACCCGAGGGAGTTGACCAACTTGTTCAGCAGTTCAGCCGAGTCGGACAGGATCACGCCGCCGCCCGTGTAGATCATCGGCCGCTCGGCGGACATCAGCAGCTGCACCGCTTTCTTGATCTGCCCCTGGTGGCCCTTGACGACCGGGTTGTAGGAACGCATGGTGAGATCGCGCGGATAGCTGAATTCGCACTTCGCGATCGTGATGTCCTTCGGGATATCGACCAACACCGGCCCTGGTCGACCCGTTGCCGCCACGAAGAACGCCTTGCGTATCGTCGTGGCCAGATCGCGCACATCCTTGACCAGGAAGTTGTGCTTGACGCACGGCCGGGTGATGCCGACGGTGTCGCACTCCTGGAAAGCGTCCTGCCCGATCGCGTGCGAGGGCACCTGGCCCGTGATGATCACCATCGGGATCGAATCCATGTACGCGGTCGCGATGCCGGTCACCGCGTTGGTCACCCCGGGGCCGCTGGTGACGAGCGCCACGCCAATGCGCTGGCTCGATCGTGAGTACGCGTCGGCCGCATGTACCGCAGCCTGCTCGTGGCGTACCAGGATGTGCAGGAACTTGTCCTGCTTGAAGATCTCGTCGTAGATGTAAAGGACCGCCCCGCCGGGGTAGCCAAAGACGTGCTCGACGCCTTCTTCCTGCAGACACCTGACGACGATTTCGGCGCCTGTCAGCAGTTCGGGTTTATGTCCTGCGAGGCGGGACTCGGTGCGCATTTCCGCGCTGAGTGATTGCATTTGCCTTTCCTCTCAAGGTCCTGCTGGAGATTGATTGGATGCCGTTCCTTATCCGCTCGTGACGGACGGTGCGGCACTGCGCGTTTAGCTATACAACAACCGGATTGGCTGAAATCGAGCTAAGCCTCTTGTGATGCAAGAACCAGTGACGATACTGCAGCGCACCAGCTTGGGCAAATCGCAGGACATGCCAGCGCGCTGGGTCGGGGCATCGGGCGCCCACAAACGGGAATTCCCCATGCTCTGATAGGATTCCGCGCCGCCCTCACCTGATCGTTGCCGCGTTTCGTGACGTGAACGGCACTTGTGGATGGCCACTCGAGAAGAACTCGCCGAATTCCTCGCTAGCGTCGAACGCCGCGCCTTCAAACAGGCTGCTTTTGCCGTCCGCGATGATGACAACGCCTTGGACATCGTCCAGGACGCGATGATCAAACTCTCTCAGAACTACAGCGATCGGCCGGCGGCGGAACTGCCGCTGCTGTTCACGCGGATCCTGCAGAACACGATTCACGACTTCTTTCGTCGCCAGAAGGTCCGTTCGACCTGGACGACCCTGTTTTCCGCACTGACGCCCTCAGACGATGAGGATGCCGATCCCCTTGAGACCCTCGAGGCGCTGACCGGTTCGCAGGCGGCAGAAAGCGCCGCCGACCAGGTTTCGCGCCAGCAGGTGGTCGGCATCATCGAGGAAGAAGTGGCAAAGCTGCCGGCCCGTCAACGAGAGGCCTTTCTGCTGCGTTACTGGGAGGATTTCGATGTTGCAGAGACGGCGGCGGCGATGGGCTGCTCGGAGGGCAGCGTCAAAACCCATTGCTCGCGTGCCACGCACACCCTGGCACGCGCATTGCGAGAGCGGGGTATCACGTTATGAAAGAGACTGAATTTGCCTATCGGATCCGCCAGGCCCTTAACGAAGGCGCCGAGCGGCTCGACTACAGGACCGTCTATCGGCTGGAACAGGCCCGTGGGCGCGCTCTGGCGCGTTATCGGCCGGGGCAGCAGGAGGCCCCTGCCTGGGTTCCATCCTTGCAGCCTGTCGGCGCGGGCGCACCATCCCCCGCCGCACCCGGCGGATTCTGGACCTGGCTGCATCGCGCCGGGCTGGCCGCGCCGATTGCGGTACTCGTCATCGGATTTGTCGGCATCTACCAGTGGCAGCGCACGCAGACCATCGAGCACCTGGCCGATCTCGACTTCGCCGTACTGCTCGATGAGAACCCGATCGACACGTACGCCGAGTCGGGTTTTGGTGTGTTGCTCAAGAATCAGGAACCCTCCAACTAGATGTGGCGATCGGCCGTGACCTTCGGCGTACTTCGACTGTTCCTCACCGTGGCCGCTGTTGCGGCCACGGTGTTTTTCGCTCAAGCGCAGGCGCAGACTTCCCCAACCGCGCCCGGCAAGCCGGCCGCCGCAACGACTCGACTCGCGAAGCCAGCCTGGAAAGAGCTGACCGCGCCACAGAAAGAGGCGTTGGCGCCGCTGGCGCAGGACTGGGACACGTTTGACCGCGACCGCAAGCAGAAATGGCTCGAAGTCGCGAAGAAGTACCCGCAGCTGTCACCGGATGCGAAGGCGCGCATGCATGAGCGCATGGCAAGGTTCGCAAAGCTATCGCCTGAAGAGCGCCGCAACGTGCGCGAAAATTTCCGCAAGGCCTACGAGCTTCCGATCGATCAAAGGCAGGCGCTGATTCAGGAGTACAAAGACCTCCCGGCCGAGCGTAAGCGCGAACTGTCAGACAAGGCGCAGGCGTCGGCCCCCCCTGCACAGAAGCCGACGCGCGCAAGCCGGCGCGATGCCGAGCAGAAGAAAGCCGACTCCAGATAGCCGCGCCAAGCGTATCGCTGGACTGAACGCATGCCACAGTCAGCGCGCGGAGATGCCGTTGCAGCCCCTGGTCCAGGGCTGCTTCTCCGTGTCGCGTCGCTGATCTACGAAAGCGTGCTGCTGTTTGGCGTCGTATTCATCGTCAGCTACGCGGTGCTCGCCGCACTGCGTTGGACCTATCCACTCACAACGTATCAACGTGGGATCCTGCAGGCTGTCCTGTTCGTCGCCGTCGGCATGTACTTCGTCTTCTGCTGGGCCCGCAGCGGCCAGACGCTGGCGATGAAGTCATGGCATCTTCGGCTGGTCGATCGCGATGGTCGACTGCTTTCCGTGCAAAAGGCAGTGCTGCGCTACTTTCTCGCCTGGACGCTGTTTGCGCCCGGCCTGCTGTTTGTTGCCCTGTTTCACAGTCATGCGGCGTGGGACGCGGCTGCGCTGGTCATCGGTTTCTTGGCAATGCTTCTGCTGAGTCGAACCAATTCCGACCGGCAGCTGCTGCACGATCGATTGCTTGGCACGCGCGTCATCCGCGAGCGGGCACCGTAGGAACGCTCAACGGTTCGCCGGCGAACAACGATTCCATCAGCGCGGTCTCACGGCCGCGAATCGTGCCGAGGAAATCGTTCGCCGCGCCCATCACCGTGAATGCGTCGAACCCCGCCTGCAGGAAATGATGCAGATGGCCGAGCCCCGCAGCTTCCGCGGGCGCCCGCATCATGTGCAGCATTGGCGCCAGCAACGGAATTCGCGCCAGTCTTTCCAGCGATCGGCCGATGCGGTCGATGGTGTCGATCTGATGCTCTCGCTCGGAACGCGTGCCAGCGGTGCGATACGCATCGGCATACCTCGCTTCATCAATCGGCGTTGCAACCAGCCGCGCGACACGCGCATCGAGCTCCTCTGACAGCTCATCAAGCTCGACAGCGAGCGCCATTGTCTGAACTGCACGCTCGGGCAGCATGCGCGCGAGCATGGGAACAACACGCAGCGCCTCCTGATCGCGCTGCTCGAAGTCCTTCGCACCGTACAACTCCGACAGGAAGAACTCGCACGCAGGCGCAAAGCGCTTGGAGGCGAGCAGGTCCGGATACGTGCGACGCAAGCGATCCGCCTGCCAGCTCTTGACTGCGTGCCACTTCTTGCCCAATGCCGGGTCACGCTCAAGTTGCTGGCGCAGTTCGATGACCCGCGTCAACGCAGCAGCCAGGCGAACTCGCGACGAATCTGCTTCATTCATGGTGGCCGGCTTTAGACGAGCTGTTCTACTGCGGCTTCCTACAATTCATCGCAACGATACGTGAGGCAATCGAGCATTGTCTTGACATGCAGCGACGAACGCTTCTGAAAGTGGGGCTGATCGGCAGCGCCGTGCTCGCTGCGGCCGGCGGCGCGGCATTCCTTTTGAAACCGGCAGCGCGGGACGCCGCCACCAGTGACGAAACCCGCATCGTTCTGAACGGCGTGATGCCTGCTCTGCTGGCAGACGCGTTGCCGACCGATGCGGCGGCACGCGCAGCAGCACTCGACGCCGCGCTGCAACGCACGCTCGCGACGATCGCCGGCCTGTCGCTGCCGACCCGGATCGAACTCGGCGAGCTCTTCATGCTGCTGGCATCGGCTCCGGGGCGCTGGCTCGCCGGCGTCGATCGCTGGGAAGTGGCGAGCGTTGAACAAGCGAGTGCGTTTCTGCAACGCTGGCGCACCCATTCATTCGATCTGTTCCAGGTCGGATACCACGCGCTGCACGACCTTGTCCTCGGTCCTTACTACGCGGATCCCTCGACATGGGAAGCGCTTGGCTATCCGGGGCCGATCAGTCTATGAGCGAAACAATTCCGCTTGCCATCGACGATCCGATCGCAGCGGGACTCGGGCGCGGATGGAAGGTCACCGACGCGCCTACGCTCGCCGCACCCCTCAAGCTCGACTGCGATGTGGTCGTGATCGGTACCGGCGCCGGCGGCGGCATCAGCGCGGACCTGCTGACCAAGGCGGGGCTCAGCACGATCCTGGTTGAAGAGGGACCGCTGAAGAGTTCGCGCAACTTCAGGATGCGAGAAGCCGACGCCTATCCGCAGCTCTACTGGGATTCAGCGTCCCGTAAGACCAAGGACAAGGCGATCAATATCCTGCAGGGGCGCGCGGTCGGTGGCTCGACGACGGTCAACTGGACATCGAGCTTTCGTACGCCGGCGGCGACGCTCGCGTACTGGCGCGAGCGTTTCGGGTTGCAGGATTTCACGCCGGAGCAACTTGCGCCGTACTTTGCGCAAGCGGAGCGCCGTCTTGATATCGCGCCATGGCGGATGGCGCCGAACGAAAACAACGACATCCTCAAGCGCGGCTGCTCAGCGCTGGGAATCACCGTGAAGACCCTGCAGCGCAACGCGCGCGGATGCCTGGACCTGGGCTACTGCGGGATGGGGTGTCCGGTCAATGCCAAAAGGTCGATGCTGATCACCACTGTGCCGTCAGCGCTCGATCGCGGCGCGCGACTGCTCACGCGGCTGCGCGCGCTGCGCTTTGAATTCGACGGCAACCGGATCGCGCGGCTTACATGTGTGGCGCTGCGCGATGATGGTCTCACCGAAAGCGGCATCACCGTCGAGATTCGCGCGCGGCACTACGTCGCCGCCGGCGGCGCGATCAATACGCCAGGATTGCTGCTGCGGTCGAACTCACCCGACCCCTATGCGCTTCTCGGCTACCGCACCTTCCTGCACCCGACGGTCATTTCGTCCGCACTGTTTGAACAGAAGGTCGATGGCTTCGCCGGCGCGCCGCAGAGCGTGTACTCGGACCACTTCCTTGAGACGGACGCGATCGATGGCCCGCTCGGATTCAAGCTCGAAGCGGCGCCGTTACACCCGGTGCTGTACGCGTCGACGTTGCATGGGTTCGGCGGCGCGCACGCGCGCCTGATGAAGGCGTTTGCGCATGCGCAGGTAAGCCTCGCACTGTTGCGCGACGGATTTCATCCGGACAGTCGCGGCGGACGGGTCGAACTGCGTCATGATGGCGGGCCAGTGCTCGACTACCCGTTGAACGCGCCGATCTGGGAAGCGACACGGCGCGCGCTCACGGTGATGGCCGAGATCCAGTTCGCTGCCGGCGCCAGCACGGTGTACCCCGTGCATGAACTGGCTGGCGGCTACACGACGTTTGCCGATGCGAAACAGGCCATCGCGCGGCTGCCGATGAAGCCGCTGATTGCGCGCGTGGTCAGCGCACATGTAATGGGGGGCTGCGGGATGGCTGCCTCGGAGCGCAACGGCGTGGTCGATGCGCGCGGGCGGCATTTCCAGATCGAAAACCTGTCGGTGCATGACGGATCGATCTTTCCGACCTCAATCGGCGCCAATCCACAACTGTCGATCTACGGGATCGTCAATCGCATGTCGCAGCAACTAGCGGCCGAACTGACTCGGTCCAGCGCCCCAACGCTCGACTGACGGAACCGGCACGGCTACATTGGCCGGCCATGTCGACCCATGTTGCTGCCGATCCGCCGATTCCGCGGCGCGTGCTGCCGACCATCGTCGTCGCGCAGCTTGCCGGCACGTCGCCGTGGTTCGCGGTCAACGCTGTCTTGCCCGATTTACAGCAGGCTGCCGCTCTGCCGGAGACCGCACTCGGGGCGCTTACCTCCGCGGTTCAGCTCGGATTCATCGCCGGCACGCTCGTGTTCGCGGTGCTGACGATTGCGGACCGTTTTTCGCCGCGACTGGTCTTTCTGCTGTGCGCGCTCGCGGGCGCGCTGTTCAATGCGCTGGGAATCGAATTCGCAGGCGATTACTCGGTGCTGCTGCTGTTGCGCTTCGCGACCGGATTCTTCCTCGCCGGCATTTATCCGGTCGGCATGAAGATCGCCGCGGCGTGGTACGCGCGCGGTCTTGGAGCCGCGCTGGGGCTCCTGATCGGCGCGCTCGTGCTTGGCACCGCGATGCCGCATGGCCTGCGCGCGCTCGGCGCCGACTGGCCATGGCAACAGGTGATGATCGCGGTGTCGCTGATCTCAGCGTGTGGCGGCGTTGGGCTTTATCTGCTGGTTCCGGATAGTGCGAACCTGCCGCGCGCCGCGCGTATCAAACCCACCGCGCTTGCCGTGATCTGGCGCGATCCAAAGGTGCGCGCCTCCGCTTTCGGCTACTTCGGACACATGTGGGAACTCTATGCCGTGTGGGCCCTGCTGCCCCTCATTGCGGGCACACGCGTCGAGCCGCAGTACGTTTCCGCCGCCGCCTTCTGGATTATCGCGGCCGGATTCCTGGGTTGTGCAGTCGGCGGATGGATCGCGTTGCGGCTCGGCAGTGCACGCGTCGCCGCAGTCCAACTGGCAGCGAGCGGCTTGTGCTGCCTGCTGGCGCCGCTGATGCTGAGTGCCTCGCTGCCGATCTTCTGGACCTGGCTGCTCATCTGGGGCATCACCGTGGTCGGCGACTCGCCGCAATTCTCGTCGCTGACTGCGCTCAACGCGCCGCGCGACGCGGTCGGCAGCGTGCTGACGTTTGTCAACAGCATCGGCTTCGCAATTACGATCTTAAGCATCCAGATCTTTGCTTCCGCGGCCGTTTCAGTGCCGCTGGGGCAGCTGCTGCCTTGGCTGGCGATCGGGCCGGTTGCGGGATTGATCGCGCTGCGCCCGCTGCTGCGCGCGGACTGAGTCAGCGGCGCGGCTGGTAGCCGCGCGGAATTGAACCGAGCAGCTTCCTTGTGTAGTCGTGCTGTGGGCTCTCGTAGATCGCCTCGGACGTGCCGCGCTCGACGATCTCGCCCTGGTTCATCACAAGAATGTCATCTGCCATGTACTTCACGACCGCGAGATCATGGCTGATGAAGATATAGCTGATACCAAACTCGTCCTGCAGGTCGAGCAGCAGGTTAAGCACGGTCGCCTGCACCGACACGTCCAGGGCGGATACCGATTCGTCGCAGATCAGCACCTCGGGCTTCATCGCCAGGCAGCGCGCGATCGCGATGCGCTGGCGCTGGCCGCCGGAAAACTCATGCGGATACTTGTGAATACTGTCGGGCGCCATGCCGACGCGCTTCGCAAGTGCGGCCGCCATTGAAAAGCGATCGTCGTCGCTCGCCCCGATGCCATGCACCTTCATCGGTTCGGTCAGTATCTGCCCGACCGTGAAACGCGGGTTCAAGGAGGCGTAAGGATTCTGGAAGATGATCTGGATGCGGCGGCGGTAAGCCATCATCTGTGCATTCGAAAGCTTCAGCAGATCGGTGCCGTCGTAGAGCACCTCGCCAGCAGTGGCGTCGGTGAGCCGCATCAGCAGCATGCCGATCGTCGTCTTGCCCGAACCCGACTCGCCCACCACGCCAAGCGTGCGCCCACGCGAAAGCTCGAATGACGCCTCCTTCACCGCATGGATCGATTTGTGCGAGAAAAGTCCAGTCTTCAGCCGGTATTCCTTGACGAGTCCCTTCGCTTCAATCAGCGGCTTGGCCTCGACGGCACGTGCCTGTCGTTGCTCGACCTGCGGCGACCCGGTCACGACGATCGGCTGACCGCCGCCACGCATGAAGTCATCAATCACCGGCAGTCGCTTCGGTTTCACGTCGAGCCGCGGCCGGCACAACAGCAGTGCCTTGGTGTAGGCGTCCTGCGGCGCTGCGAAGATGCGATCGACCGGCCCGGCTTCACGCACGATGCCGTCGCGCATCACCACCACGGCATCAGCGATCTCGCCAACGACGCCCAGGTCATGGCTGATGAACAACACCGACATGCGACGCTTGTCCTGCAGATTCGCGATCAGCTCGAGGATCTGTCTCTGCACAGTCACGTCGAGCGCGGTGGTCGGCTCGTCGGCGATCAGGAGCTTCGGTTCGCATGCGATTGCGATTGCGATCATCACGCGCTGCTGCTGCCCGCCGGATAGCTCATGCGGATAGGCATCAACACGCGCCTTCGGCTCCGGGATGCCGACCTCCGTCAACACCTCGACCACCCGATCATTCGCCTGTGCGCGCGACATGCCCATGTGAAGCCGCAGCACCTCGGCGATCTGGTCGCCGACCGTGAACACCGGATTGAGCGACGTCATCGGCTCCTGGAACACGACGCTGATGTCCTTGCCGCGGATGCGGCGCAGCGCCTCGACCGGCTCCGACAGAAGGTTGCGACCACCGAATTCGACCTGACTCGTCTCCCCCATGATCGCGTTCTCAGGCAGCAGGCGCACGATCGACATCGCCGACACGCTCTTTCCGGAGCCGGATTCGCCGACCAGCGCGACCGTCGCGTTTTCCGGAATGTCGAAGCTGACGCCCTTGACCGCATCAGCGATGCGGGTCTTGCCCAGCCGGAAAGACACGCGCAAGTCGCGCACCGCAACGAGATTCGTCATCGCAGGCGCGCTCCGCCTTGCCCTCTCCGCATATCGCAAAGTCCGGTACACACCACAGCGACACAGAGACCACCGAGAAGGACTGCTTGGTTGCCTTCGCTCAGCGTTCTCTGTATCTCTGTGTTGACCAAGAGCGCCCCCATGGCTTCTACCTCAGCTTCGGGTCGAGCGCGTCGCGCAGCGCATCGGTGAGCAGCGAGAACGCGGTGACGAACACCGCCATGAAGATCGTCGCGGCCGCCAGTTGCCACCAGTAGCCAAGCACGAGTTCGGATTGCGCCTCGGACAGCATCGTTCCCCACGACACCTGATCGACCGGTACACCGAGTCCTAGGAAGGACAGGATGACCTCGGCCTTGATGAAGCCCACCACCAGCAGCGACATCCGCACCAGCACCACATGGCTGACGTTGGGCAGGATGTGAACGAACATGCGCGCCGTGTGCGACACGCCGATCGCTTCGGCGGCTCGCACGTACTCGCGCGTACGGTGCTTGATGTACTCGGCACGCACCTGCCGGTACATGCCGGTCCAGCCGGCAAGCCCCAGGATCAGCACCACCGTGTCGATGCCGCGTCCGAACACCGCCGCGAACGCGAAGATCAACAGGATGTCGGGCACTGAGGTGAAGACGTTGTAGACCCACTCGAGGAAGTCGCCGATCTTGCCGCCCGCGTAGCCCGCGAGCGCGCCCAGCACGGTGCCAATGAAGGTCGCCAGTACGGCAGCAAACACGCCGACGAAGATCGAGATCTCCGCGCCCTTGATCGCCTTGTCCAGAACATCGCGCCCGAGCCGGTCGGCGCCGAACGGCAGCGTCTGCGCTTTTGGTGCCTCGGTGACCTGAATCTTCGCGGCGCGCTCGGCCCACTCCTTGTATTTGGGCGCAAGCGGATCGATGTCCGACAGATCGACCGGCTTGGCATCCCTGGGGACGATACTTGCAAGCGGATCGCTTCCGGTTTCCTTCGGCGCTGGTCCGACGAAGGTGGGTGGCGCATTCGGCACACCTGCTTCCTTCTGCCAGTTCTTCGCCACCAGTCCCACGGCCGACGCCAGGATCAGCAGCAGGAACGCAATGACGACTGCCAGCGACACCATGCCGAAGCGATCGTTGCGCAGCCGTCGCCAGGCGGCGACCCATACGCCCTCAGAACGCGTGTCTTCGACCGCGACGTATGAGGCGACCGCACTCATCTGAGCACCACGCGCGGATCGACGGCCTTGTACAGAATGTCGGCGATCAGGTTGATGAACATCGTCAGTACCGCGAGATACACGGTCACCGCCTGGATCACCGGATAGTCGCTGCGATTGACCGCCAGCAGCACCTCGCGTCCGAGCCCCGGGATCGAGAAGAACGTCTCGATCAGGAATGAGCCGATGAAGATCCCGGGCAACTGCACGCTGACATTGGTCAGCACCGGAATCAACGCATTGCGCAGCACATGCTTGAACAGGATCTTGTTCTCGCTGACACCCTTGGCGCGCGCGGTGCGCACGTAGTCGTGTCCAAGCTCATCGAGGAAAAAGCTGCGATACAGCCGCGTCTGCGGCGCGAGGCCGACGAACACCGCCAGCATGACCGGCAGCACCGCGTAGGTGGTCAGGTTGGTCCAGAAACTGTCGGTCCACCCCTGCACCGGGAACCAGCCGAGATAGAAGCCGAACAGCCACTGGCCGACGATGATGTAGACGAGAAACGAGATCGACAGCATCACTGTCGAGATCACCATGATCGTGCGGTCGGTGAGGCTGCCGCGCACGTAGGCGACCATGATCGCGAAGACGACGGCGAGCGAGGTCTCGATGATCAGCACCGGCACCATGATGGTGAGCGTGGGC
>Ga0209261_10000048_pt1 | contig 30379 bp, 19 predicted proteins | sample DOMMetBare1Fresh_FD_187470 | JGI IMG/M metagenome (GOLD analysis project Ga0209261, IMG submission 187470) | Wetland sediment microbial communities from St. Louis River estuary, USA, under dissolved organic matter induced mercury methylation -... | ecosystem: Environmental > Aquatic >...
GGAAGATCCAAATCTGCAATTTAAATGGAGTATTGATACCTTGTTGCAGGTTGCAGGTGATTCACTCGATCAACTTGTTTTTAAGGAAGGATATTACACAGTTACTTTGGAGGCTTTTTCTGCATTAACAGGTTGTTCCGACATTTTGGCTAAAACAAATTTTATTCACATTTACCCTTTGCCTATACCGAAATTCGACCAGAATTTTAAAATAGCCACACTGGAACATCCTGATATTTCGTTTTCTAACTTATCAGAAGGAGCGGTTAAATATTTTTGGGATTTTGGTGATGGCTTTTCATCTGAGGAATTTAGTCCAAAGCATAAATATGAAAAAATAGGTGAATATCAGGTGATTTTACAAGCCTTTTCTGATTTTGGCTGCATCGATACAATCAGTTCAAAAGTGAAAATTATTCCGTTTACCTTCTTTGTTCCCAATGCATTCAGGCCTGATAGCGATATTCCTGAAAACCGGATTTTCCTGCCTATTCGTGAAGGAATTGATCCGGAAAAATATTCGTTTGAGATATTCAACCGGATTGGCTCAACCGTCTTTTCAACAAGAAATCCTGAAAATGGCTGGACTGGCAACATGAAAAATAATTCGAAAGCTGAACCGGGAATTTATGTCTGGATAGTGCAGTACACTGATATTCAGGGATACGAGCATTTGCAAAAGGGAACTGTTATGCTGGTGAGATAGAAGAGTTTCAGGTTTCAAGTTCCAGATTCGACTATCGTATTTGCCTTCTGCCTTCGACTGCTTCGCGCTCAGGCAGCGATGTTTCTGACTCCCGTCCACGATTTCCGAACTTCATTACTGAATATCCCACTCGCCCGGAATTTCATAGAAAGGGAAGATGCTTTTTTTGCCCGGATCTTTTAGCAAATAAGAAACAGTAATTTCAACCGATCCATGCGATCGAAGTCCAATGCCTTTCAGGTTCAAATCATAGGTAATAGCTGTTTTCAGCTGTTTAGCCAGGTAACCTGCCATGACGATACAATCAACACTATTCCGGGTGGTTAACCTGTTCCATATTCCAAGTGAAAAACCTTTCCGGTTGGCATACATGCCATAGGTAATGTTTTGCTCACTGCCTTGCGACTGAAGAATAAAGTTCGGATTAAAGGTGCAGTATTTTCGAAGGTGTCCGGGTCGGTACCATGGAAGATTAATTTCCAGATGCATGGTATATTTTCGGTACAGAACCTGTGAATATCCGGTGTAAATGGATTGATCAGGTTCATGAAGGTGATCGCCTGCAATTCCTAAAAAGTATTTGTCATTGAATATCAAAATTCCGGCTCCGAAATCAGGAAAAATTCGGTTATTATTATCCGGAACAGTTTCAGCTGTGGGCTGATGCTGGCCGTAGATTGGGTCAAGTCCGTCAGCAAAAATTAATCGGTTAAAATTGAGCGAGTTGAGATGGGCTCCTGCAGTCAGGCTGCCGTACATGGTCCAATTCTGATTGATTCTGATCTCTTTGGAGTAGGCTATTTTCAAACTGGATTCTGTGTAAATTCCATCGCCTTGTACATCATTGTAAAGGAGAAAGCCAATTCCACTGTTAATTTTCGGCAGATAGGTATCAAACGAAGCAAAATAGGTAGTATAGGCTTTGTTCATTCCCGGCCATTGATTGCGGTATTGAACTCCGGCCCTTGGAACTTTCATCGTTCCTGCATAAGCCGGATTCAAATAAACAGGATTCATGAAGAACTGCGAGAAATAGACATCCTGAGCCTGCAATCCGGACAATACTCCGGTTAGGAAGCTGATTGTCAGAATAATCTTGAATAATTTGCAGGTATAACTTGTCATTCCGGAAAATACGGTTCAGTTGTCTGTTCAAATGTATAAATAAATATGTTGAACCTTATAATGAATAAGTTATTTGAACTTGTAATAATTACCGATAGACAAGTCTAAAAAAAACTGGAGTCATCCGATCAAACCCTTGAAAAAAGCTTATTTTTGCCGTAAATATTTTCAATATGATTCAACGTATTCAATCTTTATATTTGCTGATTTCAGCCATCTTAGTTGCTTTTTTATTCGTTTTGCCCATTGCAGAGATATTATCAGGCGGAGTAATTTATCAGTTTTATTTACAAGGCGTATCGCTTGATGGTGTGATAAAAAACAGTGGCCTTATCCTTTCAATACTAACTGTTGTCGTTTTTCTTGGACATGGTTTTGCTGTTTTAAGTTACAAAAACAGAACCAGGCAAATCAGAATAATTGTTATTACCATTCTCCTGCTTTTAGGCGTTGTTGGAATGTTTTACTACTTTGCATTCAGTACTATAAACGAACCAAAAGTGAGCTTTAATATGGGTGCTGTATTCCCGTTTGTAGCAATTATTCTTGATTATATGGCGATTAGGGCTATCAACAAAGATGAGGCGCTGATTCGTTCCATCGACCGGATTCGCTAAAACTGCTTCATATACAGTGATTCGGATTTCAAAATTCGATATTGCCGGTTTTACTAACCTGAGTTCAAGGTAAGAAAGTTAAAGAATGCTTTATATTTTACTCCGTTAGGAGTTCAATGTTAATAGAATACAATCCTCTTAAATTATCATTCTCCGTTAGGAGGTATACATTTTGAATAATGTTGATGTCCTACGGACAATATTTTATTTATGGACCACATTTTATATTGATATGGATTGCCTACAACAAAAGTAATAGATTATGTTTCAGGATATTGTTTATATTATTATTTCGAACTCAGTTTAATAGTGTTGTATAAACTTAATTCTGTCAAGTCACAGTCACCCCGAATTTATTTTGGAGTCTCACCATTCAAAAGGATGCCAAAACACGTTCGGCATGATTCTCCGTCAAAAGATCATTAACGCAGCACTTGTATATTTTCTGATTTCTATCGCCTGATTGATGATTCCCTGACTATTAATTCAGTTGGGAGCACAAGCGTCTGGTAGGTTCGCTCTTTGTTTTCAATTTTTCGGATAATCAGTTCAGCAGCTTTTTGGCCCATTTCAAAACCTGGCTGAGCGATGGTTGATATGGAAGGAGAAACCACTTTTGAAAACGGTTCGTTGCTAAATCCGACAATGCCAATATCTTCCGGAATCCGGATTCCTTTATCGCGTAAATAGATCATGGCGCTGAGGGCAGTTGTGTCATTTCCACAGAAAAGAGCATCCGGAGGATTTGACAGGCTCATGAGTTTCTGTACTACCGATACACCTTCATCAGTGGTCAGGTTGCTGATAATGACCAATGATTCGTCATATTCGAATCCGTTTTTCTGAAGTGCGCTGATATATCCTTTTTTCCTGTCGATATACGTGGTTAAGTTTTGCGGGCCCGCCAGATGCGCAATTCGTCTGTATCCCTGATCAATCAAATGTTGGGTAACCCTGAATCCACCTGCAAAGTCATCTACCACAATTTTATCGGTTTCAATTTCAGGTACTGCCCGGTCGAAAAACACCAGCGGAATATGTTTTTTTCTGAAAAGTTTTAAATGTTCAAACGTACTGGTCTGCATTGCAATTGAAATGATCAAACCGTCAACCCGGTTCGAAAACATGGATTGCACAATGTTGATTTCTTTGGCAGCCAAATCATTCGATTGCGAAATGACCACTGTATATCCGGCTTTATAAGCCACATCTTCAGCCCCGCTGATGACCGATGAGAAGAAATGCCGGTTGATTAATGGAACCACAATGCCAATGGTATTTGATTTTTTATTCCGGAGGTTTGAGGCAAGGGAATTTGGACGATATCCAAGCCGATCGGCTACGACTTTAATTTTCTCCTTGGTTTTCAGGCTGATACGAGGATTGTCGTTTAAAGCTCTTGAAACGGTAGATGCAGAGATTTTTAGTTCTCTGGCAATATCGTGAATGGTAGGTTCCGAATTTTTGTTCATAACAGACTTGAATAGGATACAAATATGCTAAATATTTCTTTTTTATCCATGCGAAATAAAATAGAGATGCAATCGATTGCGCTTTATTTAAATTAATCTATCTTTGTTCTAAATCAGAGGTGTTGAAGAATTGACTTATTTCTCTCAAATCTGAAAAAAAACAAAAATTATAAATTTCGATATCATGTCAATTATTTTTGAAGAACGGTTTGCCTCACATTACAAGGATGTGAAAAAATATGATACTGAACAGCTTCGTGAACATTTCCTGATCGAACAAGTCATGGAAGAAGATAAAATCAGACTGGTATATTCGCACTTTGACCGGTATATTGCCGGTGGTGCTGTGCCTGCCAATGGGGCACTCGAACTTACCGCCATTGATCCAATGAAAGCTCCTTACTTTTGCGAACGCCGCGAACTTGGAATCATTAATGTGGGTGCTAAAGGTGCGGTGATTGTAGACGGAACTGAATATGTTCTTGAATTCAAGGAAGCTTTATACATTGGTAAAGGAGCCCGACAAATTATTTTCAAATCGGAAAGTCCTGCTGCATCTGCCCGTTTTTATCTGAATTCAACTCCCGCACATAAGGAATTGCCTACCAGACATATCACCCTCAAGGACGCTAATGTGCTTCAAATGGGTTCAGCAACAACTTCCAACGAAAGGCAGATTAATCAGTTGCTTGTTAGTAAAGTGATTGAAACCTGCCAGCTACAGATGGGAATGACAGAGTTGCGACCGGGAAGTGTGTGGAATACAATGCCTGCTCATACGCACAGTCGCCGTATGGAAGTCTATTTTTATTTTAACGTTCCTGAAGGGCAGGCCGTTTGTCACTTTATGGGGCAACCACAGGAAACCCGTCATATCTGGATGGTAAATGAACAAGCGGTGATTTCTCCGAACTGGTCGATTCATTCGGCTGCCGGAACTTCCAACTATATCTTCATCTGGGGTATGGCTGGCGAAAACATGGATTACTCCGACATGGATGTGGTTCAACCAAATCAATTGAAATAATTTTACGATCAAGCATATGAACGATTTATTTGATTTAACCGGAAAAGTAGCCCTGATAACAGGTGGGACACATGGCATTGGAATGGCCATTGGAAAAGTCCTTGGACAAGCAGGTGCTAAAATATGTGTCAACGATTTGAGTGAAGAAAAACTGGAAGCATGTAAGGCTGATTACAAATTAGCTGGAATAGATGTCTTTACAGTTGTTTTTAATGTGACCGATGAAGCAGATGTTGACCGGGGAATTTCAATGATTGAAAAGGAAGTTGGTACCGTCGATATTTTGGTAAACAATGCCGGAATCATAAAACGTATCCCAATTCTGGATATGCCTGTTGCTGATTTTAAACAGGTTATCGATGTTGACCTGATTGCACCGCTAATCGTTTCGAAACGGGTTGCTCCCAATATGATCGCCAAAAGGAGTGGTAAAATCATCAACATGTGTTCGATGATGAGCGTCTATGGCCGAAATTCGGTTTCAGCATATGCATCAGCCAAAGGTGGATTAAAACTTTTGACTGCCAACATGTGCTGTGAATGGGCCAAATACAATTTGCAGATTAACGGAATAGGACCAGGTTACATTGTGACCGCGCAAACCGGACCAATCCGTGAAAATGGTCATCCGTTTAACGATCTGGTTATGACACGTACTCCGGCAGGCCGTTGGGGAGAACCTGAAGATGTTGGAAATGCGGCACTTTTTTTGGCCTCCAAAGCTAGCAATTTTGTAAATGGCCATATTCTTTATGTCGATGGCGGTATCCTGGCCAATTTTGGTTATGTGAAGGGTGAAAATGAATTGCCGCAATAATTAATGATCAAATATTAATAGACTGCATGTAAAATTGCAGTGCAGATTTGGATAAAATCGATTAGTTAAGATTTAAAGGTCTGAAATTCAACAGAATTTCAGACCTTTTTTTATGAGGAATAAAATCGGGATCAGATTTTACCTGCCATTTGTTAATTAATTTCATTATCGCATTAGTTTCATATGAAACTAATAAGTATTTTAAATGAAAATAATTTATATTTGCTGCGTAATTCATTCTATAATTTTCTCCACCTGAATTTTTTTTGGAGTTTGAACTTTAACCAGCTTTTATGATCTTCAATATCCAACGATTTTCTACTCATGACGGACCCGGAATTCGAACAGTGATTTTTTTTAAAGGTTGTCCGTTACGCTGCGATTGGTGCAGTAATCCTGAAAGTCAGTCGTTTGATTACAGTTTGATGTATGACCGAAAACTATGTAAGAATTTTGAAGATTGTGTAAAGTATGATACAGGATATCTTACTTCCGTAGACAACGGAATAATCATTGACTGGGACTCGGTTTCACATCCTGAAAGATTGGCGAATGTCTGCTTGTCAAAAGCGATCACCGTTTCCGGCGAAGAAAAGAGTTTGAGTGAAATCATGAAGGAAGTTGAAAAAGACAGCCTGTTCTTTCAGCAGAGTGGAGGAGGAGTGACCTTTTCAGGAGGAGAACCACTGGCACAGGGAACTGAACTGGAAAAACTCCTGAATGAATTAAATGCCCAGAATATTGATGTGGCTATTGAAACAACCCTGCATGTGTCGTGGGCACAAATTCAGCGATGCCTTGGAAAAACAGGAACATTTCTGGTTGACCTAAAACATACTGATTCGGATAAGTTTAAAAAATATACGGGTGGAAATTCTGATTTAGTGCTGACTAATCTTAAAAAACTGGTTGCACGCAATGAAAACATCACGATTCGAGTCCCGATTATTCCTGAATTCAATCATACCTTTCAGGAAATGAAAGAGATAATCGATTTGACAAGCTCATTAAAAACCATTCGTGAAATTCATTTCCTTCCCTTTCATAACCTTGGAAGTGCCAAATACGAAATGTTGGGCATGAAATATAAATACAATGTTAAGCAACATTTGGATCCTGCCGAAATGCAAGAATATGTTGCTTATGCTGAGTCAGTTGGATTAACTGCAAAAATTGGAGGTTAAGATGGTACAGACATTACAGTTGGAAAAAGTTACTGAACGAATTGCCGGATTAAGAGAAACAGTATTAAGCACCAAACCTTCAGTTTGCACCGAGCGAGCCAGGTTTTACACTGAAGCTTATGCTCAGAACGAGGATAAACCAGTTATCATTAAGCGAGCCATTGCCCTTGAAAAAACCTTGCTTGGAATGTCCATTTTTATTGATGAAGGGGAGCTGATTGTAGGAAATCAATCTTCCAAACACAGGGCAGCGCCAATTTTCCCGGAATATGCCGTTGACTGGCTGCCCGAAGAAATGGAAAGTCTGGATAAACGTCCGGGAGATGCATTTTTTATTACTGATGAGCATAAAAAGGAATTGGTTGAAATTGCCGCCTGGTGGAAGGGGAAAGTTTTGTACGATAAAGGTAGAGCTCTGATGTCGCAGGAACTGCGCGATTTGCAGGATTCAGCGATTATTAAAGCCACAGGAAACCTCACTTCAGGTGATGCACACATTGCAGTCGATTTTTACAAAATCCTTGAAATTGGATTGGATGGATATCTAGAAGAGATCGCTAATTTTCATGGGCAAGTTAAAAGATACGAGCAGGACGGGATACGAAAAGACCATTTTTATACAGCGCTTACCAAATCCATCCGTGCATTTCAGGATTTTATTCATCGTTTTGAGGCATTGGCTTTATCGCAGGCTGAAACTAATACCAATCCTGAAAGACAAACCGAACTGAAAATAATCAGTTACAATTGTGGCGTTATTGCTCATAAAGTGCCCGAAGATTTCTACCAGGCATTGCAACTCGTTTATTTTGTGCAACTCATTCTTCAGATCGAAAGCAATGGCCATTCAGTTTCGTTGGGACGTATGGATCAGTACCTCTATCCATTTTATAAAAAGGACATCCTTACCGGTAAAATGAGTGTTGAGTTTGCTTCCGAATTGCTTGAAAGTACCTGGATTAAACTGCTGTCTGTAAATAAAATAAGGCCATGGTCGCATACCCGGTTTTCTGCCGGCGGACCGCTTTACCAGAATGTAACCATTGGAGGACAAACAGTTGACGGTAAAGACGCGGTAAACGATTTGAGTTTTCTGATTCTGAATTCAGTAGGCAAAATGAAATTAACTCAGCCCAATTTGTCGGTCCGGTTTCATAAAGATATCAGCAAGTCATTTCTGAATAATTGCATCAAAGTAATTGAAAAAGGATTTGGAATGCCAGCATTCAATAACGACGAAATTGTTATTCCGGAACTGATAAAACTTGGTGTTGAAAAGGACGATGCCTACAATTACTCGGCCATCGGATGCATCGAAATTGCTGTTCCGGGGAAATGGGGTTACCGTTGTACCGGAATGAGTTTTCTGAACCTGATGCGGGTCATGCTGGCTTCCATGTACGACGGTCTGGACAAATATTCAGGCAAAACATTTTACAAGGGTACAGGCAATTTTGCTGATTTTGAATCCTTTGATGAAGTTTATAAAGCCTGGCAGCATCAAATCAAATTCTATGCTCAAAAGACAGTTGAAATAGACGCGGCTGTTGACACTGCTATTGAGGAATATGTCCCCGACATTCTATGTTCAGCTTTTGTCGACAGCTGTATCAGTCGTGGAAAAACGATTAAGGAAGGTGGTTCAAAATACGACTTTGTATCTGGTTTGCAGGTAGGGATTGCCAATCTGGGAAATTCGCTGGCTGCTATAAAAAAACTGGTATTTGAAGAAAAGAAAATAACCAAACAGGAGTTACTTCAGGCCATTGAAAGCGATTTTGAAGGAAAAGAAGGTGAAAAAATTCGCTACATGCTGCTGAATTTTGCTCCAAAGTACGGCAATGATGACGATTATGTCGATCTGCTTTTAAGAAATGCCTATCTTGATTTTATTGTAGAACTGGAAAAATATCACACCACACGATACAACCGTGGACCGATTGGTTGCCGGTATTACGCCGGAACCTCAAGTATTTCGGCCAATGTACCCAATGGATCTGTTGTTCCGGCCACGCCCGACGGACGAAAAGCCTATACGCCAGTCGCCGAAGGCAGTTCTCCTTCATCTGGCAGTGATATTCTGGGGCCAACTGCGGTTTTTAAATCTGTTTCTAAGTTGCCAACTGAAAAGATTATGGGTGGGGTACTGCTCAATCAGAAACTTACTCCTGCAACAATTCGGACTGATGCTGATAAAGCCAAACTTATTTCCATTTTGCACACATTTTTTACCGATTTAAAGGGTTGGCATGTACAATACAATATTGTATCGAGGGATACGCTGCTGGCTGCCAAAAAAGATCCGGAAAAGTATCGCGATCTGATTGTACGGGTTGCGGGGTATTGCGCCTTTTTTACTACCTTGTCGCCTGACACGCAAGATGATATTATTGCGCGTACTGAACAAACTCTGTAAAATTTAATGATTAAACAAATTAGAACCACATAGGCACATAGAAAACTTAGAAAAAAAGGAAGTTTTGACTTTTGGTTAGGATGAGAATTTGAGTCACCATCAAATGAGTTAAAAAATAGAAAAACCTATGCTTGAAAAAACCTTATTTTTAACTATTAACCTCAGTAGAAATCATTATCCATCTTTTTTAAACCTTATTAATCTGTTTGAAAATCAATAAGGTAAAAAGGTTGAAATGTTCTTTTGCCTTTTGTTCTACTAAGGTTTCATAGGCAAATAAGGTTTTAAATCAGGATGGATAAAAATTAAACAACTATGTGGCCTATGTGTCTATGTGGTAAAAAAATAAGCATATGAAGAAAATTCTTTGCGGTGTTGACATCGGAGGCACCAAGCTGACGGTTGCACTGGTTGATATGTCAGGAAAAATCATTGATGAAGTAACAGATTTTGATCATGCAGAAAAGTCGGAACAAGGTTTAACCGATCAGGTGAGTGGAAACATCAAAAAACTACTTCAAAAGAATGATTTAAAAGAATCAGATTTGATTGGCATTGGAATTGGATGTGCCGGACACATCAGGTTTAATGACGGAGTAATTATCACGACTTCCAATTTGAAAGGGTTTAAAAATTATCCGCTTCGGGATGCTGTTCAGGCAAATTTCAAAGTACCGGTTATTCTCGATAATGATGCCAATGCTCAGGCATTCGGTGAATTCAGGTTCGGCGCCGGAAAAGGCTATAATGATATGGTTTTTCTGACTATCAGTACCGGAATTGGAGCAGGAATAATCATCAACAACAGGTTATATCGTGGTATGACGGGTACAGCCGGCGAATTTGGTCACACCATTGTTGAACCGAATAGTGAATTGACCTGTACCTGCGGAAACCGTGGCTGCCTGATGTCGGTTGCCTGCGGTATGGCGCTTCCACATTTGTTCGAAAAAAAAATAAATGAAGGAATGATTACCACCCTTGAACTTCCTGACGGCTTTGAATATTCTCAGGTAGATGGAAAACTCCTGAAACGTGGACTCCGATTGAATGATCCAGTTTCAAAATCGATCATTTCAGACAGTGGCAGATATGTCGGGATTGGCATTTACAACATTTTTCAGGCCTTAAATCCTCCATTGATTGTATTGGGCGGCGGACTGCTTAGCTGGGGCGATTTTTATATGGATCAGATTCGGGCCACTTTTAATGAGTATGTGCGTGATATGATTTTCGATCCGATTGATATTTGCGTGTCGGAGATTGGTTGTCATGCCGGAGTTATTGGAGCAGCATCATTAGCTACAGAATCATGTTAAACGAACGACAAAGCAAAATATTAAATCTACTGAGCAAGGATGATTTGACCTCTGTCAATGATCTTTCCTCGCAGTTGAACGTGTCTTCGGTTACTATTCGTCAGGATCTGACTTTTTTGGAAGGCGAAGGACTTTTAAGAAGGATTCACGGTGGCGCTGTGCTCAAAGATGCCGATGACCTTTCCATCCGGCTGGGTGTCAACTACGACAAAAAACTTCGGATTGCTCAAAAAGTGGCCGGATTAGTCAAGGAGGGAGAAACGGTTTTGATAGAATCGGGTTCGACCAATGCCTTGCTAGCCCGTGAACTAATTAAAAAAAATGTAACTATCATTACAACCAACGTATACATTGCCAGGCAGTTCAGAACCAATGAAACTGCCAGTATCATTTTGCTTGGTGGAATTTATCAGCAAAAAAGTGAAAGTTTGGTTGGAAAAATTACCAAAGTCAGCCTCGATCATATTAATTTCGATAAAGCATTTATCGGAATAGATGGCTATACCACCAAAGCCGGATTTACCATTCGTGATCTTTTCAGGGCCGAAATATCAAGCTATATCATCAAAAAATCAGGTGATCTGTTTATTGTTTCCGATTCGACCAAATTCGGAAAAACAGAACTGACCAATATTTGCTACCCGGCAGATATCAGAAATATTGCCACCGACGAAGACTTGCCTTTGGAGTTCAGGGATGAATTCAAAAATGCCGGTCTTAATTTAATTCTTGCCTGATAAATATCCCAAATTTCTTTAAAATCCTGTCAGTCAGATTTGTATTTCAATACTGAAAACTCTCGAATTTATTGGGTTTACCTGATGATTCGGAATTTAATACATTTTAATCGTTTTTTAATCGTATTTTAATGAAAATCAGGTAAAAGGCGTGAACCAACAGGCTGTTTGAATGGTTCCACTGGCATAAATTCTATGAATACCAGTTTTAATTTTACCTTATTTATCAGTTTATGGGTTCATTCTCTCTCTACCGACTAGCATTGCTTTGTGCTTTCCCGATTTTTTTCAGTTTTTTCATTTCCTGTAATCAAAATACTACCCGTTTCGAGCAAATTAAATCTTCCAGATCTGATATTCATTTTGTCAACCGGATTGTTGAGAATGATTCAATCAATCAGTTGGATAATGGAAATGTATTTAATGGTGGCGGCGTTGGTATTGGCGATTTTAACAACGACGGACTTCAGGATATCTATTTTACCGGAAATTTGAATTCCTGCAAATTGTACCTCAATAAGGGTGATTTTTCATTTCAGGATATAACTGAGCGGGCAAAAGTTACAGGCGAAGACAAATGGTGCAGGGGAGTGGCTGTAGTAGATATCAATAACGACGGATGGCAGGATTTGTATATTTCGGCTACAATCTGGAAAAATACTGAGAAAAGAAAAAATATCCTTTACGTAAATCAGGGCTTGGATGCTGATGGTATTCTGCAATTTAAGGAAATGGCTGCTGAATATGGCCTTGATGACCATTCACATACCACGCAGGCAGCCTTTTTCGATTACGACAATGACGATGATCTGGATGTTTACCTGACTGTAAACGAAATTGCCGATCGAAATTCACCATATGTTTTCCATCCGGTAGTAAAAGACGGTTCCAATTCAAGTACCGGAAAATTGCTCCGGAATGACTGGAACGGCTCCCTTCATCATCCGGTATTTACCGATGTTTCGAAACAAGCGGGAATTCAGACAGAAGGCTATGGCAATCAGGCCAGCATTACGGATATCAATCTGGATGGCTGGAAAGATATTTATGTCAGTAACGATTACCTGTCGAACGATTTATTGTGGATCAATAACCGGAACGGAACATTTTCGGAGATGCTTTCATCGGCGTTTAAACACACTTCGAACAGTGCAATGGGTAACGATGTTGGCGATATCAACAATGACGGACTGATGGATTTCATTACACTGGATATGAATCCGGAAGACAATTACCGGAAAAAAATGATGTTGCCTCCGGCCAGTTACCAGTTTTTCCAGAATTCGGAACAGTTTGGCTACAACTACCAATACATCCGGAATACCTTGCAACTAAACCAGGGATTTCGTCCGGATATGCCAGATTCAGTCAAATTACCGGTTTTTGGCGAAATTGCCTATTTTGCCGGAGTTGAAGCGACAGACTGGAGCTGGACTCCACTTTTAACCGATTTCGACAACGACGGATTCAACGATTTATTTATCGCAAACGGATTTCCGCGTGACATTACCGACCGCGATTTTGGAATGTTCCGAAGCAAGGCCTGGGCCACTACTTCGAAAGCTGATATTTTGAAACAGGTTCCTGAAATTAAACTTCATAATTACCTCTATAAAAACAATGCGGATCTTACTTTCTCTGACATGTCGTCGAAATGGGGCTTGTCGCAACCAACATTTTCAAATGGTGCGGCCTATGCCGATTTGGATAACGATGGCGATCTCGATTTGGTAATCAACAACATCAACGATGAAGCTTCACTTTACAGAAACAATTCGGTTGAGCAGATGAAAGAAAAAAGTCACTTTCTGGCTGTAGAATTGCATGGCGATTCACTGAACCGAAATGGTTTGGGAACATGGGTAGAAATTTATTTTGCTAATGGCAAAAAACAAGTTTGGGAGAATTCGCCTTACCGTGGTTATCTTTCAACTGTTCAGACCAGAGCGCATTTCGGCCTGGGACACAGCACCAGCCTCGATTCGGTGGTGGTGCGATGGCAAAATGGCAAAAAACAGGTAGTCAGTAATTTGGCTTCAGATCAATTGTTGAAAATTGATATCAAAGATGCTTCACTGATGGATTACTGGCCACATGAAAATCCTGAAAAAAATGCGGTTTTCAAAGATATAACCACTGCTGCTAAAATGGATTTTACACATAAAGAAACTGATTTTGTCGATTTCAATATCCAGAAATTAATTCCACACAAATTATCCGAATATGGTCCGGCCTTAGCTTCAGGAGATATTAACGGCGATGGGTTGGATGACCTTATTTCAGGAGGTTCTGCAGGAAACAGTGCGCAGATTTTCCTTCAAAAGATTGATGGTTCATTTACTCAGAAATCGCTGATTCCGGATTCCAAACTTTCAGCAAAAAACTGGGATGATATGGGAATTCTGCTGTTCGATGCCGAGGGTGATGGCGACCAGGATTTGTATGTGGTTTCAGGCGGATTTGAAAACGATCCGAATTCACCACTTTATTCTGATCATTTTTATGTGAATGATGGCCAGGGAAATTATTCTGAAAAAGAAAACATATTTCCTGAAAACTATACCAGTAAAGCCTGCGTTCGGGCTGCTGATTTTGACCAGGATGGCGATCTCGATCTTTTTGTTTCTGGCAGGGTCGATCCATGGAACTATCCAAAACCTGTATCTAGTTTGATTTACCGGAATGATTCAAAAAATGGAACAATTCGTTTTTCTGATGTAACCAAAGAGGTTGCACCGGCTTTGATTAATTCGGGTTTGATCTGTGATGCGCTTTTTACCGATTTTAATAACGATGGCTGGACTGACCTGGTTTTGACCGGCGAATGGATGCCGGTAACTTTCCTCGCTAATGAAAATGGCGTTTTTAAAGACGTAACAGCAACATCGGGTATTGCCAGTCAAACCGGATGGTGGAACAGCATTTCCGCAGGCGATTTCGATAATGACGGCGATATGGATTATGTGGTTGGAAATCTGGGACAGAATTCGTTTTACAGGGCTTCGGAAAAATACCCGGTTTCAATCATTGCCAGTGATTTCGACAACAATGGAAGTTATGATGCATTTCCGGCACTATATCTTGTTACCAGTCAGAATGATTCTACGATAAAAAATTTCCCGGCACACGGAAGAGATGATATTGTCAAGCAAATGATTAAAATGCGTGTAAAGTTTCAGAATTATAAATCTCAGGCAGTGTCAACCATCGATCAAATGTTCACTGAAAAGCAATTACAGGGAGCTCTAAAACTGAAGGCAACCGATTTCAAATCTTCGTATTGCAGAAACGATGGCAATAATCATTTTACCTTGATTCCTTTGCCTTCCGAGGTTCAGTTTTCAGCTGTAAATGGAATGATTGCCGATGATTTTGACGGCGACGGCAATCTTGACGTGCTGATAAATGGCAATGATTATGGTTCTGAAGTTATAGTGGGTAAATATGATGCTTCAAATGGGCTTTTGCTGAAAGGAAACGGGAAAGGTGATTTTACTGCACTTTCCATTTCAGAAAGTGGAATTTTCATTCCGGGAAACGGAAAAGGACTGGTTAAATTCAGAAATGCAAAAGGAAACTATTTAGTGGCAGCGGCTCAAAACAGAGGTTCGCTAAAGATTTTCGAGCTTAAAGGAAAGGGCAAAATCCTTTCTGTTAAACCGGACGAAATCAATGCTGAGCTTGTTTTTCAGAATGGAATTACCCAAAAACAAGAGGTTCCTTATGGTTCTTCTTTCTTATCACAATCAGCACGTTTTATAAATGCAGGAAGTAATCTGAAATCGGTAACGATTTCAGATTATAAAGGGAAACAAAGAAAGATAAACTTTTAAAGACCATTACACAGTTTCATTTAATATCCTTAGTAGAAATGACAGCTACAAGAAAATTTAACCTTATTAAATATTCTGAATTTCAATAAGGTTAAAACATATTCTCATCAATTTGCTAATGAGGTTTACTGATATAATAAGGTTAGATTTTGTGGTAAATTGATTAAAACGAACAATAAAGGAATTAGACTAAATCCCCTGAAATTTTGAACCAAAAACAAGCATATCTTTTAAAATTGACTTTATGAGAAAATTCAAGCAAATTATGTTTCTTGCTTTTCTTGGTCTTGCTGTTGTAGGATGCATCCAAAAAAAAGCGCCCCAGTTACCCGAAACTGAAATCCTGCATCAGAATCAGGACAAGCTGACCCAGGTGATTATCTATGATGTTTTTACTCCGCCGGTCGCGAGTCGTCTTTACGTTTATACTTCACTGGCCTCCTACGAAGCTATCCGGTTTAAAAAGGAAGGTGCTCCATCGATTACAGCTAAGCTGCGAGGATTTGGTGCCATGCCGGAACCCGAAAAAGGAAAAGATTACAATTTTACTCTGGCTGCAACAAAAGCATTTTTTAATGTTGTCCGGAATGTCAGGGTATTTTCGGTGGATTCACTTACAGCCTATGAGGAATTGGTGTACAACAATTTTAAAGAAACTCTTGACGAGAAAACCTATAAGCGATCGGTTGATTTTGGTGATTCGGTAGCATCGGTTATTATGAAAAGAGCCAGCAAGGATGGATATGCGGCTTCAAGGGGAAAAGCTAAATATCTGGGAAGCAACGAAACCGGAAAATGGAGACCAACTCCTCCCGATTATCTCGATGGAATTGAATGGTGCTGGAACACCATGAAAACCATGCTGATGGATTCAGCATCGATGTTTAAGCCGGTTCCACCGCCGGTTTTCAGTAAAGATACTTCCAGTGTGTATTACAAGGGATTGAAAGAAGTGTACACCATCAACAAAAACCTGACTCCCGAACAACACGATATTGCCAAATATTGGGATGATAATCCGATGGTTATTGAGCATTCCGGGCATATGATGTTTGCCAATAAAAAGATCACTCCAGGCGGACACTGGATGGGCATCGCAGCAATTGCTTCCAGAAAATCAGGCGCCGATGAAGTAAAAACAGCACAGGCTTACGCTTATACCGCTATTGCCTTGTACGAAGCATTTATTTCGTGCTGGGACGAAAAATACCGCAGCAGTTACATTCGACCGGTTACGGCCATTAACGAAATGATTGACCCTAAATGGCTTCCTTTTCTCCAAACACCACCTTTTCCTGAATATACAAGCGGCCACAGCACCATTTCTGCCAGTGCAGCCACCGTTATGACCGCATTATTTGGAGATAATTTTGAATTTCACGACGACAGCGATCTTCAGTATATAGGGATGGAGAGAGATTTTAAATCATTTGAAGAAGCGGCGGCAGAAGCCTCAGTTAGCCGAATATACGGAGGTATCCATTATCGTTTTACGGCTGATGTGAGTGCGGCACAGGGAAAGAAACTGGGAGATTTTATTATTGAGAAATTGGGAAAATAAATCACTGCTGACAAGATTGTTAAACAAAAAATTCAGGTTTGAAGTTTATTAAAAGACTTAATTATCTTTAACTTAAAAGGGATTTCATCTGTTGATACAGAATGAAATCCCTTTCTAATTTTATGTCAAATCTTAGTGTTGACGCCATTTTTAGACGATTTTAATGTCATTTTAATTGAATTTTAACCTCAAGCGAACAGAATTGTATTATCATTGCATAGTAGTTAGTAAATTCGAATAATCTCTCTCTCTTTAATCTGACTTAGCTATGCGCAAACCACAAAAATTAGTTAGAAGTATAACTATTCCCGGTTTTTCAGTTTTTCTACTTCTTGTTTTAATCTTTCTCGCCGGATGCAATTCAAAAAACTCTTCTTCGAATACAAAAAAGCAGACTAGCAGAACGGTTCCGGCTGCAACTGAAGACTATTACCAGGAAATAGGTCAGGAAATCGGTTTGGATTTCGTTCATTCAATTGGTGACGACGAACTCGATAATATCATCGAGTCGGTTGGAGGTGGGGCCGCGCTTCTGGATTACGATCAGGATGGCTTTATGGACATTTATGTGTGTAGCGGCAAATGGATCGAAACCTTCAGTAAAGGTAAAAAACCCAGTTTCAAAACTGAAAACCATCTTTTTCATAACCTGAAGAACGGAACTTACGAAGATGTTACCGATAAAGCCGGTGTCGGAGGCGATAGTTACGGAATGGGAGTTACAGTGGGCGATTTCAACAACGACGGTTACCCTGATTTGTTTGTAAGCAATTATGGCCCCAATGTACTCTACAGGAATAATGGTGACGGAACTTTTAAGGATGTAACCAAACGTGCCGGTGTGGCCGGTGGAATTGAATGCAGCGTTGGTGCTGTCTGGTTCGACTACGACAACGACGGTTTACTCGATCTTTATGTGGCCAATTACCTTTTCTTCGATCCTACCTACAAGTATTTTTATGCTCCGGATGGGTTTCCCGGTCCGATGGCTTACGACGTTCAGGCGGATGTGTTGTATCACAACAAAGGCGACGGTGAGTTTGAAGACGTGACCAAAGCAATGGGAATTACTGATATTGACGGAAGGGGCATGGGCGTAGGAGCTGCCGATTACGACGATGACGGATTTGTGGATATCTATGTGGCTAACGACCATTCACTTAATTACCTGTGGCACAACGATGGTGGAAAAGGTTTTACTGATAGAGGAACCATGTCGGGAACGGCATTCGGTCAGTCTGGTGAAGGAACGGTTAGCATGTCGGTTGATTTTGCCGATTTCAACGGCGACGGATTGCTTGATTTGTTCTGTTCTGACGATAAATATTGCTCTTTGTACCAGAATGTTGGAAACGGTGTTTTCAGCGATCAGTCGTATCAATCGGGAATTGCCATGCCAGCCGGTCAGTATGTAGGTTGGTCGTCATCGTTTATAGATTATGACAATGATGGTGATGTGGATATCTTTAAAATTAATGGCGCCTTAAAACACCTTTACGGCCAGGAAGATCAACTTTTTGAAAATATTGGTGAAGGAAAATTCAAAGATGTTTCGATCGAGAAAGGAAGCCATTTCACAAAAGAACTCGTTGGACGCGGAGCCAGTTTTGGTGATTACGACAACGATGGGGACATGGATGCATTCATTGTAAACCTGAATGACCGGCCATCATTTTTACGAAATAACAAAGGCAACCAGAATAACTGGTTAACATTGAGTCTGGTTGGTCAAACAAGCAACCGCGACGGAATTGGTTCCAGAATAAAGATCACTTCAGGAGGAGTGGTTCAGACAGCGCAGAAAAAGAGTACTACCGGTTATCTTTCACAAAATGACCCGAGAATGCATTTCGGACTTGGCAAAAACAATGTGATAGATAAACTGGAAATAAAATGGCCATCAGGACAGGTTCAGGTTTTGGAAAATGTGAAAGCCAATCAGATATTAACGGTAAAGGAACCTAAATAAACGCTGGTCAATGAAAAGAAAAAGCCCTATATCGATTTTATTTTTAGCCTTGTCAATCATCATTTCGGGATTATTTTTATCCTCCTGCAGGCAAAAATCCATGGAAGGAATGATGATTTGCACACAGGTAGCCGGTAAAATACAACCGAACCAGAACTGGAAAAACACATCGCCTGCACGAATTGTTGCCATTGATCCAGCTCAACCTGATGGCAGTTTAAACGTTCTCACCGAAGGATATTATTCAGCTTATTCTCCTGAAATTTCTCCTGACGGGAAAAGTATGTTTTTCACCGCCAAACAAAAGGAAAGTGATTCGTATCGGATTTATGAAATGAATCTTGAAAATTTCAAAATCAGTCAGGTCACTACGGCAGAGGAAAACTGTTCCAATCCGCTTCTTTTGCCTAACGGGCGCCTGGTTTATGCCATGCTGACAGTTCAGGATAGCCTGTGTTGCGGACATCCGCTGTACACCAGAAATCCGGATGGTTCCGATCCAAAACAAATTACATTTAATCCGAATGCCTACATCGCATTAACAGTTTTGAACGATGGACGGATTTTGGCCCTGGACAAAACCATCAGCTCAGACAAAAAGCAAAATATACTGATGGTGATGCGTCCCGATGGTACCAAATCTGAATTGTTTTATGTTGGCCCGGTTGGAAGCAAACTTTTAAGTGGAGTATCTGAATCTCCTGCCGGTAAGATTTTCTTTATTGAATCAGCTTCCGGAGATCAAAACAGTACCAATATTTCCTGCATCAATTACAACAGGCCACTGCATTCCAGGGTGAATCTTTCATCCGGAATCCAAGGCGATTTTTTGTCGGTTTGCACTTTGCCAACAGGCAAGTTGCTGGTATCTTACCGTTCATCTGAATCCGGACGTTTTTCGGTTTACGAATTCGATCCGGAAACCAAAACATTAGGAAAATCAGTCCTTTCAGGTTCAGAATATGATGTTGCTGAAATAGCGATGGTTCATCAGCACGACCGGCCCAAAAAACTGCCCAGTGAAGTTGATTTTGGAGTTAAAACAGGTTTGCTGCTTTGCCAGGATATTAATTTTCTAAATCCAAATTCCACCTCATTGAAAAAGGCTGTTTCTGTCGAAATAATGGGAATCGATTCATCAATGGGAATTGTTCCGGTTGAAGAAGATGGTTCAGTTTACCTGAAAATGATTGCCGATCAACCTTTCCAAATCCGGACGCTGGACGAAAACGGACAGGTGCTGAACCAAGCCTGTGAATGGATGTGGATCAGGCCAAACGAGCGAAGGGGTTGTGTCGGTTGTCACGAAGATCACGAGCAAACGCCGGAGAATCGTGTTCCGATGGCGGTTAAAAACCTTCCGGTTAATGTGCCGGTACATATTGAAAAGATCAAAGAGAAGAAGGTATCACTCGAATAGTTATGAAGATGTCAAAGAAAAAAATAGCAATTTTAGGAATTCTCGTTGTCCTTGGATTGGTCATCTATTTTCCGGGTCACAAGTTGGCCAGGGCGCATGTCAATTACCGGACTGGCGTTGAAGATCATCCGCTTTTGTGCCTGAATTGTCACTTATATATTGTTTCTGAAGGCCCGATTGCCAAAATGGTGAATAAGGAATATAATTCGCCCATCAATCTGGCTGTTTCAAAAGATGGAAGCCGTTTGTACGTGGTAGCCCAGGAGAGCAATGAGTTAATTACCGTTGATGCAGAACAAAACAAAGTCATTAACAAAATTGAAGTTGGCAATCTTCCGCACAGTGTCATTTTAAGTCTGGACGGACAAAAGGCTTTTGTCAGTAATCAGTGGTCGGACAATGTTTCGGTTGTCGATCTGAATACCTCCAAAGTGGTTGATACGCTGCAAACGGCAAACGGACCCGCAGGTTTGTCATTGAGTGCAAACGGGAAAATGCTTTACGCGGTCAATACGTATTCTTCCAATGTTTCAGTCATTGATCTTGAAACAGGTGAAGAGCAGAAAAGACTTGATGTCGGAAATAATCCTACCGGAATTCAACTTTCTCCTGAAAAGAATTTACTGTTTGTAACCAGCCGCAGGGCCAATGTTGTTCCATACGGAGAACCTGTAAAAACAGATATGACGTTAATAAACGACAGCACAGCCAGAGTTATCGGATATAGTACGCTCGAATCGGCTCATATGGCTGAAAATGTTGCTTTTACTCCTTCAGGTGATCTTGCAATAGTTACGCTGATGCGTCCTAAAAATCTGGTTCCATCCATTCAGGTTGAGCGGGGATTTATGATGAATCATGGAATCGGGATTTTTGAACAAAAAAAGGATGGCCGGATCATTCAGTTACTGCTCGATGAACCCAATGCCTATTTTGCCGATCCGTTTGATGTAATCATCACTCCGGATGGAAAAAAAGTGTTTGTTTCACATGCCGGAGTCGATTGTGTTTCGGTTTTGGACATGGATTCTATCCGTGCAATTCTGGCGACTTCTACTCCTGAAATACTCAAAGCTTATGAAAATAATCTGGGTGTGAGCAGCCGGTTTGTGATCAAACGAATTCCAACCGGTGCAAATCCCAAAGGACTGGCTCTTTCACCCGACGGGAAAAAACTGTTTGTGGCAGAACAACTTCAGGATAGGATTTCAGTCATCAGCACCGAAAGCCTGGAAACCATTTCAACCATCGATCTTGGTGGCCCGGAAGAAATTACTGTTTCACGTCGGGGAAGAAGACTTTTCGCAAATGCCGGACATACATTTCAGAACCAGTATTCCTGCTATACCTGCCATCCCGATTATCATGAAGACGGCCTGGTTTACAATATGGCCTCCAAAGACATGGGCCGCAACCTGACCAATACACAGTCACTTCGCGATATAAGCAAAACAGCTCCATTCAAATGGAACGGGAAAAATCAGACTGTATACAAACAGGATGGTATTCGTTTTTCAACCGTTCTAACCAGGACCGAGCAGTTTAGTTATCCCGATCTGGATGCCATTACTTCATTCATCATGACAGGTATCAGGTATCCCCCTAATCTGCAGTATAATCCGACTGGTGAATTAACCGAAGCCCAGGAAAAAGGCAAGAAAATTTTTGAACGTACGGTTGATAATAACGGAAAAGAAATTCCTGTGGCAAATCGATGCATAACCTGTCATCCGGCACCTTATTTTACCAACCGGATGTTACGGGATGTGGGTACACTTGCCGCTTCGGATGATTCGATTCGATTTGATACGCCCCATTTGAATAATATTTATGCTTCACCGCCTTATTTACACGATGGCAGGGCGGCAACTCTGGAAGAAATCTGGACCAAATATAGTCCAAACGACAGCCATGGAGTGGCAAACGATTTATCGAAGATTGAACTGAATGAAATGATAGAATATCTGAAAACCCTGAGTAGTCCTGACTATTCTGAAAGTCTCAGAAAAAAAATGCATACTGAAAAAACCACTAACTAATAAATAGGAAAATGATGAAATTATTAGCTGCAAAAAGGCCGGTACTGAATTGTTTGATAATTGCTTTTGTCCTTTTTTTTGGATTGACTGGAAGTGAAAATGCACTGGCTTTTAGTCTTCAGAAAGCTGAAAAAGAATTTACTGGGGCAGGAGACCAAACTTCTCCAAAAGAAACCCCGGTGAAGACTGTTGCCGGTGATTCAAAACCTGTGCCGGTTTATGGCCACTGGAAAAATTTTACCACAAAGGATGGCTTACCTTCTGATAAGGCTTATACAGTCAGAATTGATGGAAGCCGGGTTTTAGTGGGAACACACGATGGTTTGGCCGTATATGAAAATGGCAAATGGAAAACCTATACCACCAAAGACGGACTTCCACACAATGGAATTGTTTCCATCGATGTGAGCGAATTGACCGGTGATGCCTGGATTGGCACCTTGGGTGGCTTAAGCAGATGGGCAGGCGGTAAATTCGAAAATTTCACTCAGCTAAACAGTGGTATGCCAAACGATTTGGTTTACGGCGTTTGCTGCGATGGTAAGGATGTGTGGGTGGCAACCGGAGGCGGTGCTGGTCACTACGATACCAATCTGAAGAAATGGGAAATTTTTACTGAAAAAAACGCGCCCATGCATGAACCATGGACCTATGGCATTTCAGCCGGAGATGGAAAAATATTTATAGCTGCATGGGGTGGAGGAGTGATTGAATATACCAAGAATACGAAAAAATTCAGGGATTATACCGATCCCGACGGTGAAATGGAAATCGACCTTCTTCCCAATGATGGTCCTGTTCATGATATCACCACCGGTACTTCATGGGCCAATGGAAAACTATGGGTATCATCCTACTTTGGATTGTGTAATTATGATGGGTCACACTGGAGAGGTTATTTTGACACCGATAGTGGATTAGCCAGCAATTTTATCAATTTCATCAGGGCTGAAGGGCCGGTTGCCTTTATGTGTACTGACAAGGGACTTAGCAGCAGTGACGGAACCAACTGGGTTACTTACAAAAAAAATGACAATAATGCTGACGGGAAAGCCATAGTCATAACCAATGGAGTTAAAAAGGAAATTCCCCTTTCGCCATCAATTTCTCACAATTTCATCATTGGAGTTGATGCCGATAAGAATTTTATTTGGGTTGCAACTTCAAGCGGAGTAAGCCGTGGCGAATTGCTTAAGTAATTGATTCTTTTTCAACAAAACCATAAAACTGAATTTCAGTAACCAAAACTTTAAAGGATGAATAAAGAACTGTTGATTGACCTCGCCCGGCTTTCCGATGGTGAGCGCATTGAAATGAAAAAGCTTGGAATTCTGTCGGATACCAATACCATTGCTGATTCTGTCTATCCTTCCATACACAATGAACGACCTCCAATTCCAAAATATGTGACACATGCACCTCATGTGATCAATGAAGCATACGATTATCAGAAACCTTCTTCCTTTTCCAGGGCATTGCGGCTCGATTTGGGAGGCTATAAAGTGCTGCTTATTTCTGGAACAGCCAGTGTAAACGAGCAAGGTCAGGCCGAACATATTGGTGATTTTAAAGCTCAGCTATGGCGAACCTACGTCAACATTACCAATCTTTTGGCCGCTGAAGATATGACCTGGCATGACATTGTCAGAACGACCAATTACCTGCGAGACATTGAACGCGATTATGCGGAGTTCAATAAAATCAGAACCACTTTTTACAATTGGATGAATCTGGATCCATTACCTGCCAGCACGGGAATTCAGGCACGTTTGTGCTGGGAAACACTTTTGGTTGAAATTGAAGCTTATGCAATCTGTAAAACCAGTTAATGAAAACAATAATGAAACGAATAATTTGGATATCAGCTTTTTGTTTTTTCATCCTGATGAGTCAGGTTTCGGGCCTGTTTGCTCAGGAAAAGAAAACCAATTACGGAAAAGCATCGGATGAAGTTTTTCCTTACGATAAATTTGCCAAAGCCTATAAATACCATTTTCTGGAGCCAATACAGTTTTATGGCGCCGGTCGTGAAAAAGTGGCTCCAAAAGAACTGAAAGAAGTGAGGATTGGTTTTCTGGGACCATTAACCACCTCTGTGATGGTGCCTCAGGGAATTCAGATGCTTCAGGGCGCCACGCTGGCCATTGAAGAAGCCAATAAAAAAGGCGGTTACAAAAGCCTACCCTTTAAGTTGATGGCACACAACGATGCCGGTTTGTGGGGGGCGGCTGCCAACGAAGTGGTAAAAATGGACGATGAAAAAGTGTGGGCTTTCTTGGGTTCCATCGACGATATTGTTTCGCATGTGGCTTTGCGTGCTGCTTTAAAACTGGAAATTTACATGGTTTGTACCGGCGATCCCGATCCTACATTTACCGAAACCAATATTCCATGGCAGTGTCGGGTAATTACCGACGACCGTCAAAGTGGCTATGCACTGGTCAACTACATTCACAAAAAAATGGGACTCAAACGGGTGGCTATGATCCGTGTGAATGGGCGTTACGGCAGGGTAGGCGTGAAGGAATATGCCGATGCTGCTTCGCGTTTGGGCTTTCCATTTGTCATCGAAGAGCGGTTTAATGATGGGGAAACAGATTTCAAAGCACAAATTGAACGGGTAAAAAGAACCAATCCTGATGCGATTTTGCTTTGGGGAAATGCCAAAGAATCAGGATTGATTTTGCAGCAGGTGAGGGCAGCCGGTTTGAAACAGCCTGTATTTGGTTCCGACCGCATGGTAAATCCTGAATTTCTTAAAATAGCCGGACCTCTGGCCGAAGGAATTGTGACTACCTGTCAGTACAATCCAAGTTCTACCGATCCAAAATACCTGGCTTTTAAAGCTAATTATACGAAAAGATTCAAACAGGAACCTGATGTTTTTGCGGCCCATGCTTACGACGGAATGAGTATTCTGATCGATGCAATTAGAAAAGTGGGATTAAACCGCGTCCTCATCCGTGATGTACTGGCCGGACTTAAAGAATTTCAGAATTACCCCGGCGTTACTGGTAAAATTGTGTTTGACCACAGTTGGAATAATGTCAGGGACATTTATATGGCTGAGGTCCGTAACGGAAAATTTGAATTTACACTGGCTCCTTCAATTGATGTCAGTCAGCGGTCGGGAAGTGGAAAAAAAGAAAAGAACTCTTACACCAATTAATATGGCCATGGAAACAGGTACATGCAATCATCTGATTAATGTTGGATTTCAGGTTCCTGAAAAAGTAAGTCGGAAACCAGGTCAAAATGCTACCATTGTTCATGTTGGTCAGGTTGAAATTGGCGGTTCACAAATTGCTGTAATTGCTGGTCCGTGTGCGGTTGAAAGTCGTGAACAGCTTTTTGAAACGGCCGGTTCAGTAAACGATGGTGGCGCACAAATCCTGAGGGGAGGGGCTTTCAAACCACGATCTTCGCCCTATAAATTTCAGGGAATGGGCGAAGATGGATTAAAGCTATTGCGGGAAGTAAAGAATATAACAGGATTGCCGTTTGTTACTGAAGTGATGGATACCCGTCAGGTAGAATTGGTTGCTGAATATGCGGACATGATTCAGATTGGTTCAAGGAACATGCAGAATTATCCTTTGCTGAAAGAAGCCGGCAATAGCCGGAAACCGATCCTTTTGAAACGTGGTATGATGGCTACAATCGAGGAGTTTTTGCTGGCGGCGGAATACATCCTGAATCAGGGAAATGATCAGGTTGTCTTGTGTGAAAGAGGAATCCGGACTTTTGAAACTTCCACCAGAAACACGCTCGATTTAAGTGCGGTGCCCATGCTTAAAAGCCTGACACACTTGCCAGTGATAATTGATCCTAGTCATGGCACCGGATTGCGATGGATGGTGCCGCCTATGGCCAAAGCTGCGGTTGCAGTTGGTGCCGACGGCTTAATAATTGAGGTTCATTATAAGCCGGATGAAGCATTATGCGATGGATATCAGTCGCTTGATCTTCCCCAGTTTAATCAGTTGATGACAGATCTTGAAAAAGTTGCACAGGCCATTGGCCGAAGCATTTAAAAACACTTTCGAAAAGAGTCAATGGCCTTTTGAAATAAGGAATAAGAAAAGAGTATACTGAACTAAGGATTGATTGATAACTTTCCACCATCCCTTTTTCTTATCCTTTTTCGAATGACTAATGACTTTTTTCATTTAAATAGTTGCTCATGTTCCGGATTTATTTCCTCTTTCTATTTTTAACCTTTTTGAAGTTTGATGCCTTTGCACAGTCGAATGCAAAAGCGGCAATGAAACCTGTAAAAATCGGACTTTTGATTGCTGACAAGAATGCTGTTGCTGCGAAAAACGGCGCAGAATTAGCCATTCTTCAGGCCAATGAGAAAAGTGGTTTTCAGGGACAGCCTTTTGAATTGGTGGTTCGTTCCATGGAAGGCCCATGGGGTACTGGTGCAAAAGAGGCTGTCAATCTTATTTTCAAGGATGAAGTTATTGCCATTTTGGGTTCGACCGATGGAAGAAATGCTCACCTTGTTGAGCAGGTTACGACAAAATCGCACATTGTATTTTTATCGGCCTGGGCAGGAGATCCGACGCTTTCACAGGCATTTGTTCCATGGTTTTTTAGTTGTGTCCCCAATAACAATCAGCAGGCTGTAGCATTGGTTGACGAAATCAGGTCAGAAAAAAATCTTTTGTCGGTTGCATTGGTTTCTGATCTGGAATACGATTCGCAATCAATCCTGAAAAGTTATATGAAAAGATCAAAAATTGCCGGAAATCCTGATCCGCTTCAATATAATATTGATGGAACTGAAAGGGCAATAACAGATTTGGTAAATAAATTGGAAAAGGCCGGTATAAAAAGCCTGGTAATGTTTGTAAAGACTGAAATCGCAGTAAAAATTGCTGATCAGTTTCGTTTGAAGAAAATGAACATCCAGCTATTTTCCACACAATCGGTTCTGAATGAGGATGTAATTTCAGATTTTGAAATGAACAAATGGACGAATCAAATTCAGGTCAGTTCAACCCAATGGTCGAATTCCACTCAAAATACATTCAGAACTGAGTTTCAAAACAAATTTGGACACTTTCCCGGAACAGTAGCAACTTTTACATATGATGGAATGAATTTGCTGATTGAATCGGTCAGAAAAGCAGGATTTGAGCGCGAAAAAATTCAGAAAGCCTTGTCCGAAATTCATTATGAAGGTGTTACCGGACTCATTCAATTTGATCAGAAAGGGAATCGTTCAGGTACAGTTGTAATTACTCCGGTAAAAAACGGAACTCCGGCATTACTTAGTAATTAGTAGCCGAATTGAATACTTTTATTTCTTATTTTTGAACCGAAAACAGACCCGTATTGAAAATTGATTCTCAAAATAGATATACTCAAAATTTGTTGATCCGACCATTCCACATACATTCTTTTATGAAAAAGCTTTTTTTACTCAGTTTGGTTTGCCTGTTTCTAACCACTTTTTTTAGTTGCAAGAATACCCCGAAAGATGACCGTCAAAAGGCCATCGATAAGATGTCGATTCAAACGCTGGGATTGGCCTATCTGGAAGAATTTAAACTGGAAGAGGCAGAAAAGGAATTCCTGAAACTAATTGATCTGGTTCCGGAGGAAAAAATGGGACACGCCAATCTGGGGCTGACTTATCTTCGTATGGCAAAATATCCGGAAGCAGAAAAGGAACTTTTTAAAGCCATAAAGATTGACTCCAAAGATGCTGATATTCGTTTGTTGCTTGCAACAGTTTATCAGGTCAACGACCAGCGCGAAAAAGCCATTAAAGAATTGACAGAAGCGCTGGCATTCGCTCCCGATCACATTAAAATACTTTATAATCTCTCTGAATTGTATTCTGCGGGTTCCGATGCAGAATCACAGAAACAAAGACAGAATTACCTCATTCAGCTGGTCGAAAAGGCACCTAATAATTTGGTTCCGCGTCTGAATCTGACTGAAATCTATGTCAAAAACGGTGAATCGGATAAAGCAATTGAGCAACTTGAAATTATTCATAAACAATTTCCGGAGTTCCCCAAAGAAGCAATTCCTTTTTTTGAAAAAACACTTTCGCTGCTGAAAAAGCGCGATCAGCAAAACGCTTTTATTCAGTTTACTATTTTTCACAATTACATCAAAGTTACTTCACCCTATCAGGCTGGAATACTTGAATTTAAAGGACCTGGTGGCAATCTGATCGGATTCCCGCTGATTACCTACGATCAGCAAAGCAACACCCAGACTATTGTGGGTAAATCATTGCTTGATGTTATTAAATTTACGGATATCACCACTTCTGCTGGATTAATTGGAGTTCCACAGGGAGCAACTGGTGAAAATCAAGTATCAGGAAATTTGGGACATGTTGAAATTGCCGACTATGACGGTGATGGCGATGCTGATTTATACATCGGAAGTTATGATCTGGCTTCAGGCACCTATAAACATTTCCTGTTTAATAATGAGATGGGCCGGTTTAAAGATGTAACCACGGAAGTGGGAATGAACCATTCCGGAAAAGAATCATCTGCCATTTTTGTTGACTACGATAACGATGGATTTCTTGATTTGTACATTACACGTGAAGGTGGTGATATTTTATACCAGAATGCCGGAAAGGGAATTTTCAAGGATGTGACTTCCGATGCAAAAATTGGAAGTAAAACAGGCGGAAATAAAGCTATTTTCTTTGATTTGGATCACGATGGTGACTTGGATTTATTTGAAATAACCTCCACCTCAAACCTGGTTTTCAGGAATAACGGAGATGGCACTTTTCAGGAGCGCACTGCAGAGATGAATCTTTCCGGTACAGGATCAAACAGTCAGGCAGCCACCTTTGGAGATTTTGACGATGATGGCGATATCGACCTGTTTGTTGCCAATGATAAAACCAGCAATAATTTGTTTTCAAACGAAAGGCAAGGTAGCTATGCCGATGTTGCAGAAAAGGCCGGTTTAAAAAGTAGCGGTGGTTCCGGTGCTGTTGCGACTGGTGATTTCAATAACGATGGATTTCTCGATCTGTTTGTCGGATCATCAAATGGTGATTCTGAATTGTTTCTGAATAAAGGAAACGGAAGTTATGAGCCATTGAAAAACAGCAAGAAAATGTTTGCGGCCTTAAAGTCGGTAAAAGTCAACGATGTTAAATTCCTGGATTTTGATAACGACGGATTCCTTGATATTCTGGTTGCCGGTGAAGCTGCAGATAAAAGTGGTCGTGGTGTGTTGCTCTTTCACAACGATGCAGTCGGTGTTTTCAGTGATGTGTCAAAACTTTTACCCGATGAACCAAAATCAGGCAGACAGATTGCCTTGTTTGATTACAACGATGACGGAGACCTCGATTTAGCCATTGCCGGTACGAACGGAAGTGTGTACCTGCTGCGAAACGATGGCGGAAATATCAATCATTTTGTGAATATGAAACTGGTTGGTTTGCGTGCCGGAAGCGCCAAGAATAATCATTTTGGAATTGGTGCAAAAGTGGAGATGCGTTCAGGTGATTTGTATCAGTCTCTGGTAGTGACTGAGCCTGGAGTTCATTTTGGCCTGGGTAACCGAACCAAGGCCGATGTCATCCGCATTACCTGGACCAACGGAGTTCCTCAAAATATATTTATGCCCGGTGCCGATCAGGCCATCATCGAGGCTCAAACCCTGAAAGGTTCATGTCCGTTCCTTTATACCTGGAACGGTAAGGAATATGTTTTTGCCAAGGATATTATCTGGAGAAGCGCTCTGGGTATGCCACTTGGAATCATGGGCGGTACCACCAAATATGGATTTGCCGATGCCTCGGATGATTATATCCGTATTCCGGGTGAAATGCTGCAGCCTAAAGACGGCAAGTATTCCATACAGGTAACCTCCGAACTTTGGGAAACCATCTACATTGATCAGGTTCAACTGGTGGCTGTCGATCATCCTGATTCCGTTGATATTTACGTGCCTGAACAATTTACACCACCACCTTTCCCGGGTTGCAAAATTTACCAAGTCAGCCAAAAGCATTTCCCTGTTTCTGCAATTGATACGGAAGGTGAGAATGTACTTTCGCAGATAACTGAAAAAGACGACCAGTATGTTGCAGGTTTCACACCTGAAAAGTACCAGGGAATAACAACCATGCACGAAT
>Ga0209261_10000049_pt1 | contig 30038 bp, 25 predicted proteins | sample DOMMetBare1Fresh_FD_187470 | JGI IMG/M metagenome (GOLD analysis project Ga0209261, IMG submission 187470) | Wetland sediment microbial communities from St. Louis River estuary, USA, under dissolved organic matter induced mercury methylation -... | ecosystem: Environmental > Aquatic >...
GCGCCACCTCGTCCAGCGGATCCTGCGTGCCTTTCAGTTCGTCAAGCTCGCGATGAGTCCCGCGCATGAATTCGTGAAAATGAATGCGCGTCTTGCGAAGCAGCGGCACGGCGGAAAAGAAGCAGTCCATCAGGAAGCTCTTGCCGCGCCCCACGCCGCCGCACAGATAAACGCCGCGCGGCAGTTCCGGGCGACTGACGAGCTTCAGGAACGCGTTTCGCCGCGCGTGCTTGTAGAGGGTCCATTCCTCAGCGAGTCGCTGCAGCCGATCGGCCGCCTGCATCTGCGCCGGGTCGAGCGTGTAGCCCCGTTCGGCCAGGGCGGTGTCGAGATGGGAACGGAAAGGCATCGGCGCGATCCGTGCTCAGAGATCCGTCAAGCCCGACCGCCGCGTACGAGCCGCGGAGCGCGGATCACGAGCAACGGTTCACAGATTCAGCGTCCGCTTGTCGACCGCCAGCGCCGCTTCCTTGGTCACCTCCGACAGCGACGGGTGCGCGTGGCAGATGCGGGCAATGTCCTCGCTCGACGCCTTGAACTCCATGGCGACCACGGCTTCGGAAATCAGTTCGGATGCCATCGGTCCGATCATGTGCACGCCGAGAATCTCATCGGTCTTTGCGTCCGCCAGAAACTTCACCATTCCGGTCGTATCGCCGAGCGCGCGCGCGCGACCGTTGGCCGCGAATGGAAACGATCCGGACTTGTACGCGCGCCCGGCGCTCTTCAACTGCTGCTCCGTCTGGCCGACCCAGGCGATTTCGGGCGACGTGTAGATCACCCACGGAATCGTGTTGAAGTTCACGTGACCATGCTGCCCGGCGATGCGCTCGGCGACCGCCACGCCTTCTTCTTCCGCCTTGTGCGCCAGCATCGGACCACGCACGACGTCGCCGATCGCCCACACATCCGGCAGGTTGGTGCGGCAGTCGTCGTCGACGGCGACGAAGCCGCGCTCGTCGAGCTTCAGCCCGACCGCGTCGGCGCCCAGCCCGGTCGTGTTCGGCACGCGGCCGATCGATATGATCAACTTGTCGCAGGCAAGCGTTTGCGCGGCGCCGGCGTTGTCCGTGAACTGGACCTCGACACTGCTTTTCGCCGTCTTCACCGCGCTGATGTTGACGCCGAAGTGCATCTTCAGTCCCTGCTTCGTGAATACCTTCTGCGCCTCTTTGGCGATCGATTCGTCTACCGCGCCGAGGAAGGCCGGCAGCGCTTCCAGCACGGTCACGTCCGCACCCAGCCGCCGCCACACCGATCCCATCTCCAGCCCGATCACGCCTGCACCGACCACGCCCAGACGCCTGGGCACTTCGGGGATCGCAAGCGCACCGTCGTTCGAGAGCACCAGTTTCTCGTCAAACGCCGCGCCCGGCAGCGCACGCGGATTCGAACCGGTGGCCACGATCACATGCCTGCCGGCGATCATCTCGTCGTTGACCTTGATCTCGTAGCCGTTGTCGCTCTTGCCAGCGAACGATCCGCGGCCGTGAAAGAACGTCACCTTGTTCTTCTTGAAGAGAAAGGCAATGCCGTCGTTGTTCTGTTTCACCACTTTGTCCTTGCGCGCCAGCATCTGCGCCAGGTTGATCGACAGTTCCCTGACTTCGATCCCATGGTCCTTGAAGTGATGCGATGCATGTTCGTAATTCTCTGACGACTGCAGTAATGCCTTGGATGGAATGCAGCCGATGTTGGTGCAGGTGCCGCCCAGCGCGGCGCCGCCTTTGGCGTTCTTCCATTCATCGATGCAGGCCACATTGAAGCCAAGCTGGGCAGCACGGATCGCGGCGATGTAGCCGCCCGGCCCAGCTCCAATCACGACGACGTCGAAATTCTTGCTCATTGCTGTCTTTCTCCCCGGCCTATACCTCGAGCAGCAGGCGCGCCGGATCTTCGAGCGCCTCCTTCATCGCCACCAGCGACAGCACCGCTTCGCGACCGTCAATGATCCGATGGTCATACGACAGCGCGAGATAGTTCATCGGCCGCACGACGACCTGGCCGTTCTCGACCACTGCGCGCTCCTTGGTGGCATGGATGCCGAGAATTGCGCTCTGCGGCGGATTGATGATCGGTGTGGACAGCATCGAGCCGAACACGCCGCCATTGGAAATCGAGAACGTGCCGCCGGTGAGCTCCTCCAGTCCCAGCTTGCCCTCCCCGGCGCGCTTGCCGAAGTCGGCGATCTTCTTTTCGATCTCGGCGAAAGTCATCTGGTCCGCATCGCGCAGGATCGGCACGACGAGTCCGCGCGGTGAGCCCACCGCGATGCCGATGTCGAAGTAGCCGTGATAGACGATGTCGGTGCCATCAATGGACGCGTTCACGACCGGGTACTTCTTCAGTGCCGCGATCGCCGCCTTGACGAAGAAAGACATGAAGCCAAGCTTGACGCCGTGCTCTTTCTCGAACTTGTCCTTGTACTTGTTGCGCAGCTCCATCACCGGCTGCATGTTGACTTCGTTGAATGTAGTGAGAATCGCGGCGGTTGATTGCGACTGCACCAGGCGTTCCGCCACGCGCTGGCGCAGGCGCGACATCGGCACGCGCTGCTCGGGGCGATCCGCGAGCGCGCTCAGGTCGAGCGGGGCCTTGACTTCAGGCAGCGCGGGACGCACCGGTGCCGGTGCGGGCGCGGGCGAGGCTGCCGGTTTCACACCTTCCTTCGCCGCAATCACGTCGCCCTTCAGAATGCGGCCGTCCTTGCCCGTCCCGGCCACCTGCGCCGCCGACATTCCAGCGTCCGCGAGCATCTTGGCCGCGGCGGGCATCGCGACACCACCTGCGCTGGGCGGCGGGGCGGCCTTCGGTGCAACAGTAACCGCCGGTGCAGGCGCCGACGCAGCCGCGGAAGCGACCCTTGCCTCGGAATCGATCGTCGCGATCAGTTCCCCCGAAACCACCGTGCTGCCGTCGACCTTGACGATCTTCGACAGCACGCCGGCGCTCGGCGCAGGAACCTCGAGCACAACCTTGTCGGTCTCCACTTCGATCAGTATTTCGTCGATCGCGACCGCGTCGCCTGGCTTCTTCTTCCACTGCAACAAAGTCGCCTCGGCGACCGATTCCGACAGCTGAGGAACCTTGACTTCAACGATGGCCATTTTGTTCTCTAGAGTGTTCTTAGCGATTCAATTTGAGTAGATCCGCCGGAGTTGAGCGGCGCAACGCGTCCGCTCCAGCGCAGGCAGCCGCGACCGGCGCACGCGTCCGGTCCGTGGCCTATTTGACCTGCACGAATCCCTTGAGTTTTCCGAACGCCTGATCGAGCAACGCTTTCTGCTGCTCGTTGTGCATCGCGTAGTAGCCGACCGCGGGCGAGGCCGACGCCGCGCGCCCTGCGTAGCCGAGTTTCTGTCCGTCGCTCATGTTCTCGAGCAGATGGTGCTGAACGTAGAACCACGCACCCTGGTTCTGCGGTTCGTCCTGCACCCACATGATCTCGGTGGCATTCGGGTACTTCTTGAACTCGCCAGCCAGCGTCTTGTGCGGGAACGGATACAGCTGCTCGAGCCGCAGGATCACCATGTCGTCGATCTCGCGATCCTTCCTCGTTGCGGCCAGGTCGTAGTACACCTTTCCAGAGCACAAGACGATGCGCTTGACCTTCTTCGCGTCGGCCGCACTGCCGTCGGCAATGACGGTCTGGAACTCGCCGCGCGCCAGATCGGTCAGTGAAGAGGCCGCCTCCTTGTTCCGCAGCAGCGACTTCGGCGTCATGATCACCAGGGGCTTTCTGAACGGTCGGATCATCTGGCGCCGTAACAGATGAAAGATCTGCGCCGCCGAGGTCGGTTGCGCAACCTGCATGTTGTTGTCCGCCGCCAGTTGCAGAAACCGCTCCAGGCGCGCCGACGAATGTTCCGGCCCCTGCCCCTCGTAGCCGTGCGGCAGCATCAGCGTCAGACCTGACTGTCGGCCCCACTTCACCTCTCCCGAGGAGATGAACTGGTCGATCACGACCTGCGCTCCGTTCACGAAATCGCCGAACTGTCCCTCCCAGATCACAAGCGCATTCGGCTCCGCGCACGAGTAGCCATACTCGAAGGCGAGCACCGCTTCTTCCGACAGCACCGAGTCGATGACCAGAAACGGCGCCTGCTTGTCGGACACGTTCTGCAGCGGCACGTAGACACCGGCGTCCCATCGCTCACGATTCTGGTCATGCAGCACGGCGTGCCGATGCGTGAAGGTGCCACGCCCCGAGTCCTGCCCCGTGATCCGCACCGGATAGCCGCTTGCCACCAGCGAAGCAAACGACAGATGCTCGGCCATGCCCCAATCGATCGGCAGCTTGCCCTCGCCCATCGCGCGCCGATCGGCCACCACCTTCTCAACCAGCGGATGCAGCTTGAAATTGGCCGGGACCGTCGTGATCCGCTCGGCCATCCGCTTCAGCTCGGCCATCGGCACGGCGGTGTCCGCATGATCGGTCCACTTGCGGTTAAGGAACGGTGACCAGTCGACCGCGTACTGGCTCTTGTAGTTGGTCAGCACCAGGTCGACGGTGTGGCGGCCCGCGTCCATCGCAGCGCGGAAGGCCTTCACCATCTCGTCCGGCTCTTCTGCCTTCAGCGTGCCTTGCGTGATGAGCCGATCCCCGTAGAGCTTTCGGGTGCCTGGGTGCTGACCGATCTTCTTGTACATCAGCGGCTGCGTCACCGCCGGTGTGTCCTGTTCGTTGTGGCCAAGGCGGCGGAAGCACACGATGTCGATCACCACGTCCTTCTTGTATGCCTGCCGGTAGTCCATCGCCAGCTCCGCGCACAGGACGACGGCCTCCGGATCGTCTCCGTTCACGTGCAGCACCGGGGCTTCGATCATCTTGACGACATCGGAGCAATACAGCGTCGAGCGGGAGTCGCGCGGATCAGAGGTGGTGAAACCGATCTGGTTGTTGATCACGACATGCACCGTGCCGCCGGTCCGGTAGCCGCGCGTCTGCGCCAGGTTCAGCGTCTCCATCACCACGCCCTGGCCGGCGAACGCGGCATCGCCATGCACCAGGATCGGCAGCACCTTTTCGCGCTTGTGGTCACCGCGGCGCTCCTGCCGTGCGCGGACCGACCCCTCGACCACTGGATTGACGATCTCCAGATGTGACGGATTGAACGCCAGCGACAGATGCACCGGCCCGCCCGGAGTCGTCACGTCGCTGGAGAAGCCGTTGTGATACTTGACGTCGCCGGCGGGCAGATCGCCCGCAGCCTTGCCTTCGAATTCGGCAAACAGGTCCTTCGGCATCTTGCCGAGCGTGTTGACCAGCACGTTCAGGCGCCCACGATGCGCCATGCCGATCACGATTTCCTCCACGCCCATTTCGCCGGCGTGCATCACGATCTCGTCCATCGCCGCGATGAAGCTTTCACCGCCTTCAAGCGAGAAGCGCTTCTGACCGACGAACTTGGTATGCAGGTAGCGCTCCAGGCCTTCGGCGGCAGTCAGCCGGTCGAGGATATGTCTCTTCTTTTCCGCGGAGTAGCTCGGAGTCGAGCGGATCGACTCAAGCCGCTGCTGCCACCAGCGTTTCTCGGCCGGGTCCGAGATGTACATGTACTCAACACCGATCGTGCCGCAATAAGTCTGCCGCAGTGCCTTGACGATCTCGCGCAGCGTCATCTGTTCCTGGCCGAAGTACGTGTTGGCGGCCGAGAACACGATATCCATGTCTGCTTCCGCGAGGTCGTAAAAGGCCGGCTCCAGTTCGGGGATCTGCGGCCGTTCCTGGCGCTTCAGCGGATCCAGATCTGCCCAGCGCGCCCCCAGGAACCGATAGGCAGCAATGATCGACTGCACATGCACCTGCTTGCGCGCGACCGACAGATCGGTCGGCGCGACCGCGGGCCGCAGCGTGCCGGCCTTGGCGCGCTGTGCGAACGACTCGACGATCGGTGCATGCGCCACGTCCGGTGTCTGCGGATTGCCATCGGCCGCCGGGACCAGCTGCATCTGGTCGAAGTACGCGCGCCACTTGTCGGGCACCGAGGCAGGATTGTCGAGGTACTTCTCGTACAGTTCTTCGACATACGGCGCGTTGCCGCCGAACAGGTACGAGTTGACCTGGAACTGTCTCATCATGGCGCTCACCTTGCGTAACGAGCTTCTCGTCAAAGATGTCCGGACCGTGGCGATTCTCAAGTCCGGGGACCGACACGCCGGATTCCGGCGCCGCGATCTGCGTCTCGACAGAACGCCCAGCAGAACAGGCCTGCGGTACGCGTCGAGGGCGTCGATGCTACCACCGGCGGGTGCAGCCAAGGCGCGATACTCCGTTGAAATAGCAGCGAAAACACAGGGCTTTCCCCATTCTGCGCAACAGCCGCGGCGTAGACTCGGTCGATCAAGCGCCGCAAGAGCGCCATCGACGGAAGGAGACACCGTTGCAGGCAACTGAAATCCGCAACCCGGACTATTTCCACAAGGTTGTTGACTGCCAATGGGCGTGTCCCGCGCACACGCCGGTGCCCGAATACATTCGGCTCATCGCTGCGGGCAGGTATTCGGACGCGTACATGGTCAACTGGAAGTCCAACGTGTTTCCGGGGATTCTCGGCCGCACCTGCGACCGGCCGTGTGAGCCAGCGTGCCGCCGCGGCCGTGTCGAGGAGGCGCAGTCCGAGCGTCCTGAGCCGGTCGCAATCTGCCGGCTGAAGCGCGTCGCCGCCGATCTGAAGGATGACATCCGGTCGAGGTTGCCGAAGCTGCTGGCTCCGAAGAATGGCAAGCGCATCGCGTGTATCGGCGCCGGGCCGGCGTCGCTGACGGTGGCGCGCGATCTGGCACCGCTAGGCTACGAAGTCACCGTGTTCGACAGCGACCCGAAGGCGGGCGGAATGATCCGCTCGCAGATTCCGCGCTTTCGCCTCCCGGAAGAAGTGATCGACGAAGAAACGGGCTACGTTCTGGACCTCGGCGTGGATTTTCGCGGCGGCGTACGCATCGATTCGATGAAATCCCTGCTCGCTGACGGCTTCGACGCAATCTTCGTCGGCTCCGGCGCACCGCGCGGGCGCGACCTGCAGATTCCCGGCCGGCAGGAGGCAGCCGAACACATCCACGTCGGCATTGACTGGCTTTCGTCAGTGTCCTTCGGCCATGTCACGAAGATCGGTAAACGCGTGATCGTGCTCGGGGGCGGCAATACCGCGATGGACTGCTGCCGCACGTCGCGGCGCCTCGGCGGCGAGCAGGTCACGGTCATCGTGCGTTCCGGCTTCGAGGAAATGAAGGCGTCGCCGTGGGAGAAGGAAGACGCGATGCACGAGGGTATCCCGATCGTGAACTACCTCGTACCCAAGGAGTTCCTGCACCGCAAAGGACAGCTGATCGGAATGGCGTTCGAACGCGTGCACGCAGCGTACGACGCCAAGGGGCGGCGCGAACTGGTGCCCACCGGGGAGCCGGAACATATTGTCGAATGTGACGAGGTGCTGATTGCGGTCGGACAGGAGAACGCATTTCCCTGGATCGAGCACGATGCCGGCATCGAACTCGACCAGTGGGGGATGCCAGTGCTGGACAAGGTCACGCTGCAGTCTTCGCTGCCCAACGTGTTCTTCGGCGGCGATGCCGCCTTCGGTCCGAAGAACATCATCTGGGCTGTGGCGCATGGCCACGATGCGGCGATTTCCATCGACCGATACCTGCACCACGAAGATGTTCGCGTGCGCCCGGCGCCGGGGGTGACGCTGGTATCACAGAAGATGGGCCTGCACGAGTGGAGCTACGACAACGATGTGGCAGCCGATGCGCGTTACAAGGTGCCCTGGCGCGACGTGAACCAGGTGCTGAAAAGCATCAAGGTCGAGGTTGAGCTGGGTTTCGACCGCGCCACCGCATGGAAGGAAGCGCAGCGCTGCCTGAATTGCGACGTGCAGACGATCTTCAACGCCGCGACCTGCATCGAGTGCGATGCCTGTGTCGATGTCTGCCCGACCGACTGCATCAACTTCACCGCCAACGGCGCTGAAGCGGACCTGCGCCCGCGCCTGCGGGCACCGGCGCGCAATGCCTCACAGGCGCTGTACGTTTCGACGTCGCTCAAGACCGGTCGCGTGATGGTCAAGGACGAGGACGTGTGCCTGCACTGCGGCCTGTGCGCCGAGCGCTGCCCGACCGGCGCCTGGGACATGCAGAAATTCCTGCTCGACGTGACGCACGCCGGGCATGCGTGCCGCACGCCGCACAGGAAGGCAGCGTGATGAACGCACCCGATCAGGGCCGGCTCGAGGCAGACCTCGCCGCACCGCGGATAAAGCGCCTCGAAGCGGTCAACGACTTCGTCATCAAATTCGCCAACGTCAACGGCTCCGGCTCCGCCAGCGCCAATGAATTGTTCGCGCGCAGCATCCTGCGCATGGGCGTGCCCGTCAGCCCGCGCAACATCTTTCCGTCCAACATCCAGGGTCTGCCGACCTGGTACGAGGTGCGTGTGACCGAGCAGGGTTATCTCGGGCGGCGTGGCGGGGTGGACCTCATGGTCGCGATGAACCCGCAGACCTGGGACAAGGACATCAAGGAAATTGAACCCGGTGGCTACCTTTTGTACGACAGCACCAAGAGTCTGCTGCCGTCGAAGTTCCGCACTGATATCCACGTCATCGGCGTGCCGTTGACCGAGATCGCCACCACGAAGTTCGCCGATCCAAAGGAACGGCAGCTCCTGAAGAACATCATGTATGTCGGCGTGCTGTGCGCGATGCTCGGCATCGAGCCCGAGGTGATCGCGCAGTTACTCGGCGAGCAGTACAAGGGCAAGGACAGGCTGATCCAGCCGAACCTCGAGGCGTTCACGATCGGAATGCAGCACGGTCGCGATCTGCGCGATGCGCTCGGGCTGCGCGTCGAGCGGCGCAACGCGGTCGGCGATCGCATCTTCATCGAGGGCAATGCCGCCGCGGCGTTGGGTTGCGTTTATGGCGGCGCGACCGTGTGCGCGTGGTATCCGATCACGCCGTCGTCGTCGCTTGCCGAGGCGTTCCAGAAGTACTGCAGCAAGTATCGCGTCGACGCAGCAACCGGCAGGAACAGGTTCGCGATCGTGCAGGCCGAGGACGAGCTGGCGTCGATCGGCATCGTGATCGGCGCCGGGTGGAACGGCGCGCGCGCCTTCACCGCCACCTCGGGTCCGGGCATTTCCCTGATGAACGAATTCATCGGGCTGGCGTACTTTGCCGAGATCCCGGCGACGATCATCGATGTTCAGCGCGGCGGGCCATCGACCGGCATGCCGACGCGAACGCAGCAGTCGGACGTGCTTGCCTGCGCGTATGCGTCGCACGGCGACACCAAGCACGTGCTGCTGTTTCCGGAAGACCCACACGAGTGCTTCGAGTTCGCCGCCGCCGCGCTCGATCTGGCCGACCGGCTGCAAACACCGATCTTCGTGCTGAGCGATCTTGACATCGGCATGAACCATCGCCTGTGCGCGCCGCTCAAATGGGACGAAGCGCGGCGGCTTGATCGCGGCAAGGTTCTGCAGGCCGACAAGCTCGATGCCAGCAAGAGATTCTTCGGCCGTTATCTCGATGTCGATGGCGACGGCATCCCGTGGCGCACGCTGCCCGGCACACATCCGACCAAGGGTGCTTACTTCACGCGCGGGACCACCAAGGATGCCTATGCGCGCTATTCGGAGGCCGGACCCGATTACGTCTACAACATGGAGCGGCTGCTGAAGAAGTTCGCCACCGCGAAGAAGCTGGTGCCGCAGCCCATCGTGCGGCGCGCCGCGCAGCGGACGTCGTTCGGTGTCATCTACTACGGCTCGACCAGTCCGGCGATGTCGGAAGCGCTTGGCGCGCTTGAAGCCAGGGGCGTGCACATGGACCGCCTGCGGGTTCGTGCATTTCCATTTCCGGATTCGGTCGCGCAGTTCATCGCCGAGCACGACACCGTGTTCGTGGTCGAGCAGAACCGCGACGGCCAGTTGCGTTCCTTGCTTGTCAACGAATTGGAGGTCGACCCAGCTCGCCTGGTACCTGTCCTGCACTACGACGGCACGCCGATCACTGCGCGTTTCATCGTGCAGGCGATTGCCGAAAGAGCAGTCGGGAGTCGGGCGTCGGGAGTCGGGAGTCTCCGCGCTGTTGCCGGTGGACAAGATCGAACCCGCAATTCCGGCGGGGATTGAATTCTCCCGACTCCCGACCCCCGACGCCCGACTCAAAATGACTTACCTCACCAAACCCACGCTGCACCACCCCACGCTGCCGCAAAACCGGCTCGGCCTGACGCGCCGCGACTACGAGGGCAAGATCTCGACGCTGTGTGCCGGCTGCGGGCACGATTCGATTTCGGCCGCCATCGTGCAGGCGTGCTGGGAACTGGCGATCGAACCACATCGCGTCGCCAAGCTGTCCGGCATCGGCTGCTCATCGAAGACGCCCGACTATTTCCTCGGCAATTCGCACGGTTTCAACTCCGTGCATGGGCGCATGCCCTCGGTGCTGACCGGCGCCAACCTCGCCAACCGCGATCTGATCTACCTCGGCGTGTCGGGCGATGGCGACTCGGCGTCAATCGGGCTGGGGCAGTTCGCGCACTTGATCCGGCGCGGAGTGCATATGACGTACATCTGCGAAAACAACGGCGTGTACGGCCTGACCAAGGGCCAGTTCTCGGCCACTGCTGATGCGGGTTCGAAATCCAAGCGCGGCGCGATCAATCGCGATGCGCCGATCGACATGGTGTCGCTGGCGCTGCAACTGGGCGCCACCTACGTTGCGCGCAGCTTCTCCGGCGACAAGGAGCAGTTGGTGCCGCTGATCAAGGGAGCGCTCAGTCATCGGGGCGCAGCGCTGATCGATGTGATCAGCCCGTGTGTGGCGTTCAACAACCATCCCGGCAGTACCAAGAGCTACGACTACGTTCGCGCGCACAACGACGCGGTGAACCGGCTCGACTTCATGCCGAAACGTGACACGATCACCGCATCCTACGATCCCGGCGATGTGATCGAAATCACGCAGCACGACGGCAGTCGCTTGCGGTTGCGCAAGCTCGATGCCGGCTACGACGCCGGCGACCGGCTCTCTGCGATCAGCCATATCCACGCGCATCAGGCGAAGGGCGAGATCGTGACCGGCCTGCTTTTCGTCGATCCGTCAGCCGACGATCTGCACGAACACCTGAACACGGTTGACATCCCGTTGAATCGCCTGGGCGAGGCGGAACTTTGCCCCGGGGCCGCCGCGCTCGAAGCGTTGAACGCCGAGCTGATCTGAGCGACGCGTCGCTCCTGCGCATCGCGCTTCGCCTGGTCCCGGCGATGCTTGCCACAGATCAATACCCAGTCTGGCCGAGCGCATAAAGCTGCGCCTTGCGTGAGGCGGTCCGCTTCATCGCCGCGTCACCCGCGCAGGCAGCTGCGCGCAACCCGACAAGTATCGGAGACCACGATGGCGGGGGCGGCGGCCGCCGTGTCAAGATCGGGAAGCACGATCGGGAAGCACGTGAAGTTTGCCTGCGTCGACGGCCCGACTGCGACGGGAATCTGGTCGATTTCGACAGCCTGATGGCGCTCCTCGACTGCTGCAAGCGTAATGAACAGATCGCCCTGCTCAAGTGGCAGGAATGCGGCCGCCCGCGCTCGATCGCCGAGCCAGGAACCAGCGGCTGTGGCCGCATCCGGGTCGGCGTCGCTGGATCGACCATCGACGGATGATTAGAACGCCATGGCTGCCAGGATCTATCGCTCCGATCTCGTGCACTGCCCCGATGCGCACGGCGCGGTTGTCGTCATCGACGTGCTGCGTGCGTTCACCACCGCCGCGGTGGTGTTCGCACGCGGAGCAAGTGCAATCATTGCCATCGATTCCCTGGATGCGCTCGGTTCCCTGCGCGTGCGCTATCCGGGCGCCTTGGCGATCGGGTCCAAAGCTGGAGGTGCGCCAGTGGCCGGCTTCGATATTGGCAATTCGCCTTCGCAGGCTGATCGCATGCGCCTCGCCGGCCGCATCGTGATCCTGTACACGGTCGGTGGCGTGCGCGGTGTCGCCTCCTGTACACAGGCGACGACCGTTCTGGCTGCGGGGCTGGCAAACGCCCGCGCGACGGCAAACCACCTACTCGCGCTGGCACCGCCCGCAGTCACACTGGTGGTCACCGGCACCTGGACCGATCGCGATGGCGACGAGGACGTGGCGTGTGCGGACCGGATCGAAGCGATTCTTCGAGGCGATGATCCGCCCGGCGCGCCCTACTCTGCACGCGTGCGGGCATCCGATTTCGGTCGACGGTTCTCTGCCGGCACCGATCCAAACCTGCCCCAGGCGGATCTGGACTACTGTGCAGCGGTCGATATCTTCGACTTCGCCATGCCGATTGAGCGCACCGGCGGCATGTTGACGATCACGTCAGTGCCGGTCGCGCCTCGCACACGGCCGGTGCCGACAGCACGCTGACTGGCCGCAGAAAGCAGAAACGGCGCCTTGCGGCGCTGTTTCTGCATCACCGGCTCGCTCTAGCTGCGCTCGTGCAGCGACACCACCTTGCGCGCGGTGCTGCCGACGAACAGTTGCCGTGGCCGCCCGATCTTGTATTCCGGATCGGCGATCATCTCGTTCAGCTGCGCGATCCAGCCCACCGTGCGTGCGAGCGAGAAGATCGCGGTGAAAAGCGGTACCGGGATGCCGATCGCCTTTTGCACGATGCCCGAGTAGTAATCGACATTCGGATACAGTTTGCGGCTGGTGAAATATTCGTCCTCGAGGGCGATCTTTTCCAGTGCCATCGCAAGCTTGAACAGCGGGTCATCGTGCAGTCCGAGTTCGCCGAGCACCTCGTGACAGGTCTCACGCATGAGTTTCGCGCGCGGGTCATAGTTCTTGTAGACACGGTGGCCAAAGCCCATCAGCTTGACGCTCGAGTTCTTGTCCTTGACCTTGGCGATGAACTCCCCGATCTTGGCCACGCCGCCGTTTCTCTGAATGTCGTACAGCATGTTCAGGCACGCCTCGTTCGCCCCGCCGTGCGCCGGCCCCCACAGGCAGGCGACGCCTGCAGCGATCGCCGCGAACGGGTTCGTTCCGCTCGACGCGCACAGGCGCACGGTCGAGGTCGATGCGTTCTGTTCGTGGTCGGCGTGCAGGATGAAAATTCGGTCCATTGCCCGCACCAGCACCTCGTTCGGGGTGTAGTCCTCGCACGGTGTGGCAAACATCATGCGCATGAAGTTGCCCGCGTACGACAGGTCGTTGCGCGGATACATGTAAGGCTGGCCGACTGTGTACTTGTAGGCCATCGCCACCAGCGTCGGCATCTTGGCGATGAGCCGGATGGCGGACACCTCGCGCTGCCACGGATCGTTCAGATTCATCGAGTCCGGGTAGAACGCCGACAGCGCGCCGACCAGGCCGGTCATCACCGCCATCGGATGGGCGTCGCGGCGGAACCCGCGCAGGAAGAACTGCATCTGCTCGTTGACCATCGTGTGATGGGTCACCCGATTGGTGAATTCCTGTTTCTGCTTCGCATTCGGCAACTCGCCGTAAAGCAGCAGGAAACAGGTCTCGAGGAAGTCGCACTGGGTCGCTAGCTGCTCGATCGGATAACCGCGGTACAGGAGTTCACCCTTATCGCCGTCGATGTAGGTAATCGTCGAGTTGCACGAAGCGGTCGACAGGAACCCCGGGTCATAGGTGAACTTGCCCGTCTTTCCGTAGAGGGCGCGGATATCGAGCACGTCAGGACCGACCGTTCCCTTGTAGATCGGCAGATCCAGCGGCGGCGTTCCGTCGGAGAAGGTCAGCGTGGCCTTTTGGGTCGAGGGTGAAAGTGCCATCTTTGTTTTCCTCCGGGCTTGGCGCCCGATTGGGTTAAGCGGATCGAATGCGGGCGAGTAGCTCGCGAAGAGGGATGGTATCGAGCTCTGGCGCCGGTTCTTTGCGCGAAAGCAGCAGATCGAGAAGATCGTTGTCCGGGAGCTCTAGCAACTGTTTCAAAGCCGCCACATCGGCGACCTGAAGCCCCGCCCCGTAGCGGTCCAGAAAGCGCCCGAGCAGCAGGTCGTTCTCCAGCAGGCCGCGGCGGGCCCGCCAGCGCAGCCGGCGGCGGTCCGCATCAGAGACCGCCGGATCGGCCGTCATACCGCCCGGCGCACCATCAGTTCCTTGATCTTGCCGATCGCATGTGTCGGATTCAGCCCCTTGGGACACACGTCGACGCAGTTCATGATCGTGTGGCAGCGGAAGAGGCGATACGGGTCCATCAGGTCATCCAGCCGCTCGCTGGTGGCCTGGTCGCGGCTGTCGGCAATGAAGCGGTAGGCCTGCAACAGCCCTGCAGGCCCAACAAACTTGTCCGGGTTCCACCAGAAGCTGGGGCATGCGGTCGAGCAGCAGGCGCACAGGATGCATTCGTACAGGCCATTGAGCTCCTCGCGTTCCTCGGGCGACTGCAGGCGCTCCCTTTCCGGCGGCGGAGTGTCGTTGATCAGGAACGGCTTGATCGAGTGGTACTGCTTGAAGAACTGCGTCATATCGACGATCAGGTCACGGATCACGGGCAGCCCCGGCAGAGGCTTCAGCACGATCGGCTCCTTCAGCTCGTTCATGTTGGTGATGCACGCCAGCCGGTTCTTGCCGTTGACGTTCATCGCGTCCGACCCGCACACGCCCTCGCGGCACGAGCGGCGGAACGCGACGCTGTCGTCGAATTCGGCCTTCAGCCGCATCAGTGCATCCAGCAGCATCTTGTCGGTCGGTTGCAGCTTGACCTCGATCTTCTGCATGTAGGGCTTGACGTCGCGATCCGGGTCGAAGCGATAGATCTCGAACTTCACGACTCGTGCGCCGGCAGCGTCGCGGACAGCGGTGTTTTCGGCTCCGGTGGTGGCAGTCATGGCAATCTCTCAGAACGTGCGCTTCTTCGGGGGAAAGGTGTCGACGGTCAGCGGCTTCATGTTGACCGGCTTGTAGGCAAGGCGATTACCCTGCGCGTACCACAGCGTGTGCTTGATCCAGTTCGCATCGTCCCGTTCCGGATAGTCATCGCGCGCATGCGCACCGCGGCTTTCGGTGCGCGCCGCGGCAGACACGATCGTTGCCATCGCGGTCTGGACCAGGTTGTCGAGTTCCAGTGCCTCGATGCGTGCAGTGTTGAACACCTTGGACTTGTCCGAGATCGACACGTGCCTCGAGCGGTCGGCCTGCTCCTTGATCTTCTCAACTCCCTCGTCGAGCAGCTTGCCGGTACGAAAGACGCCGCAGTGCGACTGCATATGGCGGCGGATGTCGTTGGCCACGTCCTGGGTGCGCTCGCCGTCCTCCCGAGCGTCAAGGGCCGCCAATCGCGCCAGCGTCGTATCGCCCGCTCCATCTGGCAGTGACTTGTTCTCGCGTGGCTCCTTCTTCAGAGACTCAACGATGTGGTTGCCTGCTGCGCGCCCGAATACGACGAGATCCAGAAGCGAATTGGTGCCCAGGCGGTTGGCACCGTGCACGCTGACGCATGAACACTCGCCGATCGCATACAGGCCGCGGACAACTGCGTTCGGATTGCCATCCTTTGGTGCCACCACCTCACCGTGATAGTTGGCCGGAACTCCGCCCATCTGGTAATGGATTGTAGGCACGACCGGGATCGGCTCCTTGATCGGATCGACGTTGGCAAACTTGATTGCGATTTCGCGAATCGAAGGCAGCCGCTTGATGATCGTGTCGGCACCCAGGTGGTCGAGCTTCAGCAGCACGTAGTCCTTGTGCGGGCCGCAGCCGCGCCCTTCCTTGATTTCCTGATCCATTGAACGCGACACGAAATCGCGCGGCGCCAGGTCCTTCAGCGTCGGCGCGTAACGTTCCATGAAGCGCTCGCCGTTGCAGTTCAGCAGGATGCCGCCCTCTCCGCGCACGCCCTCGGTGATCAGCACGCCGGCACCGGCAACCCCGGTCGGGTGAAACTGCCAGAATTCAAGGTCCTGCAATGGAACACCGGCGCGCGCCGCCAGGCCGAGCCCGTCCCCCGTATTGATGAAGGCATTGGTCGACGCCGCAAAGATTCGCCCGGCCCCGCCCGTGGCCAGCACGGTGACCTTGCCTTCGAAGATCATCGGCTCGCCCGTTTCCATCTCGAGCGCGATCACGCCGACGCAATCGCCGTCGGCGTCCATGATCAGGTCAAGCGCCATCCACTCGACGAAGAAGTGCGTGCGTGACTTGACGTTTTGCTGATACAGCGTATGCAGCAACGCGTGTCCTGTGCGGTCGGCGGCAGCGCACGCGCGCGGCACCGGTTTCTCGCCGAAGTTGGCTGAATGGCCGCCGAACGGGCGCTGGTAGATCGTGCCGTCCGGGTTGCGGTCGAACGGCATGCCGAAGTGCTCCAGCTCATACACGACCTTGGGTGCCTCGCGGCACATGAATTCGATCGCGTCCTGGTCGCCGAGGTAATCCGAGCCCTTGACCGTGTCGAACATGTGCCACAGCCACTGGTCCTCGGTCATGTTGCCGAGCGACGCACCGATGCCGCCCTGCGCCGCGACCGTGTGCGAGCGCGTCGGGAACACCTTCGACAGCACGGCGACATTCAGTCCCGCCTGCGCCAGCTGCAGCGAGCAGCGCATACCGGCGCCGCCGGCGCCGACGATCACCGCATCAAAGCGACGTCGTGCGATCGCCATCTCAGACTCTCCACAGGATCTGCACCGCCCACACTGCGCAGACGGTGAGCCAAACCAATGTGACTACGTATGCGACCAGCCGCACCCAGGTCGGTTTCAGATAGTCCATGAAAATCTCGCGCATGCCGACCCACGCGTGGTAGATCAGCGCAAGTAGAACGACCAGGGTGGCGACCTTCATCCACAGCGACGCGAACATGCCGGCCCACGCGTCGTACCCCGGCGGCAGGACGAACACCGCGTAGATGCCGAACACGAGCGCATAGATCGCCATCAGCACCGCGGTCAGTCGCTGCGCCAGCCAGTCGCGCAGTCCGTAGTGCGCGCCGACGACCAGGCGCTTGGAACCGATGTTCGCTGCCATCTAGAACACTCCAAACAGCTTGAGCGCCGCCAACAGCGTCAGTGGCAGGCTGATCAGATAGACCACCCACGCGCTGCGTTCCGCGGCGTGCTTCTCAATGCCGATATGCAGGTCGAGCAGCAGATGTCGCACGCCGGCCGCGAGGTGGTGCAGCAACGCCCAGGTCAGGCCGAGCAGGATCAGCTTGGCGAACCAGTTCGAGAAGAACGCAGACAAGCGCGCATAGCTCGACTCCGAGGTCAAGCTCAGGTCCAACAACCACAGAAGCAGCGGCAGCGCGAGAAACATCAGCGCACCGCTCGCCCGATGCAGGAACGACGCGAAGCCTCCCACCGGCAACCGGTAGCGGATGATCTGCGTCACGTGGATGTTGCGGAACTCGGGACGCTTGGTTGATGCCAGGGGGGAGCTCATCGTTCGTGTCGTTGATTTGGCATGGCGCCGATCGGTTGCCGGGAACAGTTCGCTATTCTGGCCGAAGTTGCCGCATCGGAACAAATCGCGTCGGCGCTACGTCAGTACAGCGCATTGCGGTAGTGATGCTGCTTCGTGACACACAGGCCACGCCGCACTTCGACCGGCTTGTCACCATAAGTGAACGAGACCCGGTCGACCAGCAGCAGCGGCGAGTCTTTCGGCACCTGCAGAATACGTGCCACCGTGGCGTCGGCGGCAACCGCGCGAATCTGCTCCTGGGCGCGAATCATCCGCGTATCGAATTCCGTTTCGAACAAACCGTACAACGGCCCGCGGTATTCCGACAACCGATCGGCCGTCAGACCCTTGAACAACGCGCCCGGTAACCAGATGTCGTCAAGCACGATCGGCTGGCCCGCAAATGACAACAGGCGCCGCACATACACCAGCGGATCACCGGTTTTGAGTCCGAGGTTGCGCGCAATCTCCGCCGGCGCGCGCAATCGACGACAATCGAGAAAGCGGCTTTCTGCTGGCGTTGGATCGCCCTCATCCGGCACCAGACGCAGGAATCGAAACTGCGCGCGCGGCTCATGATGGGTCGCGACGAATGTGCCCTTCCCCTGCCGCCGGACCAGGAGATTCGCTGCGGCAAGTTCATCCACCGCCTTTCGCACCGTGCCCTGGCTGACCTGGAAGCGCGCCGCCAGTTCGAACTCGCTGGGGATCAGTTCGCCGGGCTTCCATTCGCCTCTTTCCAGGCTCGCGACCAGCAGCTGCTTGATCTGCTGGTAAAGCGGCGCAAAAACGGCGCCGCGTCCCCGCTGCGCACTGGCTTCTGGCGGTGAATCGACGGTATCTGTCATCCCGCGATTTGAGCACGTTTCATGACGGAGAGCGCGATCTTATGTCTTATATAAGAACTATACTTTGCAAATCGCTGATGTCTCTTCATCGGCGGCGAGAAATCGCGGTGCGGCTGAGGCCGGAATGCGCAGGATCAAATGTTCCTCCATGGGGCCAGGATTACACTGGCCAGCGCGCGATGCGTCTCGTTCGAGCGGCACCTGTCGTATGCCGCGACCGCTCGCGTGACCCACGCAACCGCCCGCCCGCGCTCGCAACTTACCTTCATCTTTGATCACTCCGGAGAAGCTTCATGACCAAAGCCCCCGTTCGCGTCGCCGTCACCGGTGCCGCTGGCCAGATCGGTTATTCCATCCTGTTCCGTATTGCTTCGGGCCAGATGCTCGGGGCCGATCAACCGGTCACTCTTCAACTGCTCGAGATTCCCGATGAGAAAGTACAGAAGGCGCTCAAGGGCGTGATGATGGAAGTCGAGGACTGCGCCTTCCCGCTGCTGGCCGGCATGAGCGCCCACAGCGATCCGATGACGGCGTTCAAGGACGCCGAAGTCGCACTGCTGGTCGGCGCGCGGCCGCGCGGCCCCGGCATGGAACGCAAGGACCTGCTCGCCGCCAATGCGCAGATCTTCACCGCGCAAGGCAAGGCGCTGAACGCTGTTGCAAACCGCAAAATCAAGGTACTGGTGGTCGGCAACCCAGCCAACACCAACGCGTACATCGCGATGAAATCGGCGCCGAGCCTGCCGAAGAAGAACTTCACCGCGATGCTGCGGCTGGACCATAACCGCGCGCTGTCGCAGATCGCGGCAAGAGCCGGAAAGCCCGTGGCGTCGATCGAGAAACTGTGCGTGTGGGGCAATCACTCCCCGACCATGTATGCCGACTACCGTTTCGCGAGCATTGAAGGCAAGTCGGTCAAGGACATGATCAACGATGAGAACTGGAACCGCACCGTCTTCCTGCCAACGGTCGGCAAGCGCGGCGCTGCGATCATCGAGGCACGCGGGCTGTCCTCCGCCGCTTCCGCGGCCAACGCTGCGATCGACCACGTGCGTGACTGGGTGCTCGGCACCGGCGGCAAGTGGGTGACCATGGGGATCGCCTCCGACGGCTCCTACGGAATACCCCCCGACACGATGTTCGGCTACCCGGTCACCTGCGCCAACGGCGAGTACACAATCGTCCAGGGTCTGCCGATCGATGAGTTCTCTCAGCAGTGCATCAACAAGACGCTGGCAGAATTGAACGAAGAGAAGGACGGCGTCAAGCATCTGCTCGGGTAGTGCGGTCGATGGGCGCGCAACGATCAGTATTCGCAATCGGCCTTGCGGCTGCGCTGGCGAGCGTGGCCGCGATCGCGCAGGCGCCCGCGCACGTCGGCAAAGACCGGCCGATCACACGCGAATGGAAATGCGAAAGCGGACGAGTGCTGCTGGTGAACTTCAACCCCCGGCGCAGCAAGAAGATCGCCTGGGTGACCTACGGCGGCAATCGCGCGGAGGTGCATCGCGTGCCCGCCGCCACCGGCGTGGCCTATGCGAGCAAGGACGGCAACGTGAAGTGGCACGAAAAGGGCGATGAGGGAGTCGTCGAATTCGTCGGCGTGATTGACAAGCCCGTGCAGTGCACCTTCGTCAAGCCGGAACTGAAAAAGAAGTAGATCCGCCGCGCGGATCGGCCGACCCGTGGGCTCGACCTCCTCCAGCATCCGCCCGAAACCTGACTCGGTACTGGCCGATATCGCGGACTACGTGACCGGCTACCGAATCAGAAGCCGCTCGGCGTACGACGACGCGCGCCTGTGCCTGATGGACACGCTCGGCTGCGGATTCGAGGCGTTGCGATACCCGGCGTGCACCAAGCTGCTTGGGCCAGTGGTCCCCGGAACCGTCGTCCCCAACGGCGCCAGGGTGCCGGGCACGCAGTTCCAGCTCGATCCTGTCACTGCGGCGTTCAGCATCGGCGCGATGATCCGCTGGCTCGACTTCAACGACACCTGGCTCGCCGCAGAATGGGGACACCCGTCGGACAACCTGGGCGCCATTCTCGCGACGAGCGACTGGTTGTCACGCAACGCCGTTGCCACCGGCAAGAAGCCCCTGGTGGTGCACGATGTGCTGGTCGCGATGATCAAGGCGCACGAAATCCAGGGCTGCCTTGCACTGGAGAATTCTTTCAACCAGGTCGGGCTCGATCACGTGATTCTGGTTAAGGTCGCCTCAACCGCGGTGGTCGCGGAGATGCTCGGCCTCACGCGCGACGAAATCATCAATGCGCTGTCTCTGGCCTGGGTCGATGGGCACCCGCTGCGTACCTATCGCCAAGCGCCGAACACCGGTTCGCGCAAGAGCTGGGCCGCAGGTGACGCCACGTCGCGCGCGGTGCGGCTGGTCCTGATGGCGAAGGCCGGGGAGATGGGCTATCCGACGGCGCTGACGGCGAAGCGCTGGGGCTTCTACGACGTGCTGTTCAACGGCCGGCCGTTCGAGTTCCAGCGCCCGTACGGTTCGTACGTGATGGAGAACGTGCTGTTCAAGATCGCGTTTCCGGCCGAGTTTCATGCGCAGACGGCGGTCGAGGCCGCGCTGGCGATCCACGACGAACTACGCAAGCTCGGCAAGACCGATGCAGACATCCGCCGGATCAGGGTCCGCACGCAGGAGGCGTGCTTGCGCATCATCGACAAGAAGGGACCGCTTTCGAATTCGGCAGACCGCGACCACTGTATCCAATACATGGTTGCGGTGCCGACCATCTTCGGACGACTGACGGCGGCCGATTACGAAGACGAAGTCGCCGCCGACCCGCGCATCGACAGGCTGCGCGCGAAGATCGAGTGCGTCGAAGATCCGGGATTCACGCGCGACTACCATGATCCGGGCAGGCGTTCGATCGCCAATGCGCTGACCGTCGAACTGCGCGACGGCCGCATGCTGAAGGAAATCGTGGTCGAGTACCCTATCGGCCATCGGCGGCGCCGCAGCGAAGGAACGCCGCGGCTGGTTGAGAAGTTCCGGGCCAATCTTGCGCGCGTGTTTCCGCCGAAGCAGGCCGCGGCCATCCTGCGCCTGAGCCTGGACACGAAGAAGCTGGCCGTGACACCTGTCAACGAATTTGTGGACATGATGGTGATCTGAGTGATGCTCTTGCAGACTCCTTTCGATTGATGCGCTTTCCAAGTACTTCCCCTGCCGAAATTCCTCGCCCGTCGCAGCCGGTCTTGCGTCGGCTTAACGCTCGGGCCCATCTGCTGCTGAAGGAGGCTCCATGAACGCCCGCACGGTCGCGCTGATCTCGCTCGCTCTGCTGATCGCCGGCTGCTCCTCCACCTATCAGCTCACGCTGATGCCGAGAACCAGCGGCACGTTGTACTACGGCGAAGCCGTCGAACTTGGGTCGCAGGCCGACGTCAGCGTGACGATCGACAGGAAAACCTACACCGGCACTTGGGTGTATTCGACACCCGACCGGGCCACGGGATACGTGAGCGGTGGCTGGGGATGGCGCCGTTCCGCGATCGGTGGCACCGTCACTGTCGACAATCCGAGCGGCGGCGAAGCCAAGGCATTGCTGCAAGCTACGGACGGCTCCGGGCTGCGTTGCGATTTCAGGGGCATGGCCTCCGGCCGCACGGGCGGCGGAACCTGCCAGGATGACAAAGGACTGCTGTACGACGTACAGATTCGCGCAAAGGAGAGAAAGTGACACACAACCTGCACAACACGCGCCATCAGTTTGCACCGGGCAAGGGCAAGACCGGCACGTACTACAGCCTGCCGGCACTGGCAAAGACGTTTCCCAACGTCAATCGCCTGCCGGTGTCGATTCGCATCGTGCTCGAGTCGGTGCTGCGCAACTGCGACGGCAAGAAAGTGACCGAGGAGCACGTCAGGCAACTGGCCAACTGGAAGCCGGACGCGGAGCGGATTGACGAGATTCCGTTCGTTGTTGCGCGCGTCGTGCTGCAGGATTTCACTGGTGTGCCGCTGCTGGCGGATCTGGCCGCGATGCGATCGGTCGCTGCCAGGGCCGGCAAGAATCCAAAGACGATCGAGCCGCTGGTGCCGGTCGATCTGGTCGTCGATCATTCGGTGATGATCGATCACTTCGGCTCAAAGGACGCGCTTGACCTGAACATGAAGCTCGAGTTCCAGCGCAATCGCGAGCGCTACGAGTTCATGAAATGGGGCATGCAGGCGTTTGACACATTTGGTGTGGTGCCACCCGGCTTCGGCATCGTGCACCAGGTCAACCTGGAATACCTCGCGCGTGGCGTGCACCAGACGAGCGATGCGGTCTACTACCCCGACACGCTGGTCGGGACCGACAGCCACACCACGATGATCAATGGTATCGGCGTCGTCGCCTGGGGTGTCGGCGGCATCGAGGCGGAGGCCGGGATGCTCGGGCAGCCGCAGTACATCCTGACGCCGGACGTGGTCGGGTTCGAACTGAAGGGCAAGCTGCGTGAAGGCGTGACTGCGACAGACCTCGTGCTCACGGTCACCGAAACCCTGCGCAAGGAAAAGGTGGTCGGTAAGTTTGTCGAGTTCTTCGGCGCCGGCACGGAGACGCTGGCGCTGCCGGACCGCGCCACCATCGCCAATATGGCACCCGAGTACGGCGCGACCATGGGGTTCTTCCCGGTCGATGGCAAGACGATCGAGTACTTCAAGGGCACGGGCCGCACCGAAGAAGAGATTTCCGCGTTCGAGGCCTACTTCAAGGCGCAGAACCTCTTCGGAATCCCGAAGCGCGGCGACATCGATTACACCAAGGTCGTCACGCTCGACCTGCAGACAGTCGCACCGTCGCTCGCCGGCCCCAAGCGGCCGCAGGACCGGATCGAGATCGGCAACGTGAAGAAGCAGTTCACATCACTGTTCTCAAAATCCACGTCTGAAAACGGCTTCAATCAGCCCGCCGAGAGACTGAATGCGCCGGTCAAGGCCGCCAACGGCATCGAACTGCGCAACGGTGACGTTCTGATCGCGGCGATCACGTCATGCACCAACACCAGCAACCCCGGCGTGTTGCTTGCGGCCGGTCTGCTGGCGAAGAAGGCGGTCGAGCGCGGCCTGACCGTCAGGAAGCACATCAAGACGTCACTTGCACCTGGCTCGCGCATCGTGACTGAATACCTGGAGAAGACCGGCCTGCTGCCGTACCTCGAGAAGCTTGGTTTTTCGGTCGCCGCGTACGGCTGCACCACCTGCATCGGCAACGCCGGTGATCTCCTGCCCGAGTTCAACGATGCGATCGTCAAGAACGATCTCATCTGTGCCGCGGTGCTGTCGGGCAATCGCAACTTCGAGGCACGCATTCACCCGAACCTGAAGGCCAACTTCCTCGCCTCGCCGCCGCTGGTGGTTGCTTACGCGATTGCCGGCACGATGCTGAAGGATTTGATGACCGAGCCGCTCGGCAAGGACAAGGACGGCAAGAATGTGTGGATCGGCGACCTATGGCCTTCGTCGGACGAGATCTACGGTCTGCTCAAGCATGCGATGAACCCGAAGGCGTTCCAGGCCAACTATGGCAAGGTCAAGAGCGCCCCCGGCGATCTGTGGGAGAAGATCCGGAGTTCGGCCGGCCAGGTGTATGCGTGGCCGAAGTCGACTTACATCGCGGAGCCGCCGTTCTTCGAGGGATTTTCGATGACGCCGGCCGCGATCCCCAAGGTCACCAATGCACGTGCGCTCGGCGTCTTCGGCGATTCGATCACCACCGATCACATCTCGCCGGCTGGCAGCATCAAGGACACCTCGCCCGCCGGCAAGTGGCTGATCGCGCACAACGTGACCAAGGCCGACTTCAACAGTTACGGCGCCCGCCGCGGCAACCACGAAGTGATGATGCGCGGCACGTTCGCCAATGTGCGCATCAAGAACCTGATGATCCCGCCGAAAGCGGATGGATCACGCGTTGAAGGTGGCTATACGACCCATCATCCCTCGGGCGAGCAAATGTCGATCTACGACGCCGCGATGAGGTACATCGCCGACGGCGTGCCGACCGTGGTGTTCGGTGGCGAGGAGTACGGCACCGGTTCATCACGCGACTGGGCGGCCAAGGGAACGCAGCTGCTCGGCGTCAAGGCCGTGGTTGCGCGCAGTTTCGAGCGCATCCATCGCAGCAACCTGGTCGGCATGGGCGTGCTGCCGCTTCAGTTCAAGGGCAGTGACAGCGCGCAGTCTCTTGGCATCACTGGCGATGATTCGTTCGACATCGTGATCGACGGCGACATCAAGCCGCAGATGGACGTGCGGCTTGTCATCAGAGGCAAGGATGGCTCGTCACAGAGCGCGACCGTGAAACTGCGCATCGACACGCCGATCGAGGTCGATTACTACAGGCACGGTGGCATCCTGCCGTTCGTTCTCCGGCAACTGCTGGCGGCCTGACGCGCCGCGCGGCATGTACAAAGTCAAAGAGCCGGGGATTCCCGGCTCTCATCTCTTCAGATCCCGATATCGTGGTCGTGCGCGCCCGGACTAACTGCAGGCGAAAAACGTCACGTAGACATCCTGCACGGCGATACCGACCTTGCGGACCTTGGGATCCAGAAGGTTCCGGTTGTGTCCCGGCGAACGAATCCAGCCATCGAGCTGTGCCTGCGGGTACCGGTAGCCAAAGCCGACGTTCTCGACGCAAGTGAGGCTAAGTGATCGGTTGAAGCGTTCGCGGAACCGCTCGTGACTGATGCGGCGTTGTTCAAGCATGAATTCACTGTGTTCCGATGCCAGTGAGGTCAGACGGTCAGACGGAACAAGCGGGTCCAGCCCCTGCCCCGCGCGATACTGATTGATCAGCGTGAGCAGGTGCGCCTGGAATCTCGATGTCACCGGCCCGACTGCGGCCGGCTGCGTTGCCATCGCCGGAAACGTCGTCAAGAACGCCGTCAACCCGGCAAGGACTGCGCGTCGGTTCAAGAAACGCAATGCGTTGCGGATGCTGCTTTTCATGCAGGCAAAGATACGGCCGACCCGTTCATCTGCCTAGCATGCGTTAGTCCTAGCGTTCAGCACCGGCAGTGCGATGCGCGGACGCACCTATGGCGGGATTTCTGACTGCCCGCGATGCGCTGCTACGCAAGCGGCGGGGGAATTCTCTAAAAGGGGGCCCGCACAGCCACCGGAGGAGACGTTGGCGCGCTTTGGATCAGCAAGGTGTCGAGATTTCGCTGTGCATCGATTGCACCCTGCTCCGCCGCCGCGCGGAACCAGTGTTCCGCAGTTGAGTGATTGTGCGGCACGCCCTGCCCCATGCACAGCGATTCGACGAAAGGAGTTTGTCCGGCGGTGCACTCTGCGGAATGACGGGGGCCGCGAGTAAGCGTATCGATCCACTCGGGCAGACGAATCGGCGGCGAGGCGAAGAGCCGCGTGTGCCTCGGTCATCCATGCGCTGCCAGTTCGCGTTGGCACAACGGTGTCATCGAACCACTAGACCATGGCAGTGCATGCAGTGGTGTTTTCCTTTCCCGCGCCGATGCGTTAGTCTGGCCCGCGATCTATCGGCAATGCCGAAGCGACATGAGCGAAGAAACCTGCGGCTGCCGGCTCTCGGCATCGGACACCGGCACCATGCTTCACGTCACGGGCGCCTGGCGTCTGAATGCCTTGCCGACGGCATGGCGTGACCTGCGGGCGCTGCGGCTGACGAGCCCGCTCGTGATTGACGGCTCACGGCTGCACGCGCTCGACTCGGCTGGCGCGTTGACGCTGCTGCGTGCGATGAGCGACAGCGGCCTCGATCCAATGCAGGCGACGCTGCAGGGATTCGACGAGACGCATCGCCGCGTGTTTGAAGACGTGCGCAAGCGCCTTGCCGGCGTCGAGTCGACGTCCGTACCAAGGAAGCCCCGCTGGCTGGCCGAGGTTGGAAAGAAGACCTCTGATCTCGGTGCCTTGCTCGCCGGCCACCTCAGTTTCCTCGGCGCAACGATCTCGGCATTCGGTGAAGCGCTGATTGCGCCCCGTCGCCTGCGCGGCAAGGAACTCACCACGCAGTTCGAGCAGGTATGCCTGAACGCAATTCCGGTCGTTGCCCTGGTCACTCTGCTGATCGGTGTCACCATCGCCTACCTGCTTGGCCTGCAGGCGGAGAAGTACGGGGCCAACATCTTTGTAGTCGACGGTGTGGGCATCGGCATGACGCGCGAATTCGCACCGATCATCGTCGCCACCATCATCGCCGGCCGCTCGGGCGCGGCGTTCACCGCACAACTCGGTGCGATGCGCCTGACGGAGGAGATCGACGCGATCCGCACCCTGGGTCTGTCGCCGATGCAGGTCCTGGTCGTGCCCCGCGTGCTGGCGCTGATGCTGGCATTGCCGCTGCTCGTATTCGTGGGCGACGTGATGGGAATTGTCGGCGCGATGCTGGTCGCCGAGCCGATGCTCGGGCTGACACCGATCACCTTCCTCGAGCGCCTGCACGAGGCGCTCGACATCACGCACGTGTGGGTCGGGCTGGGCAAGGCGCCGGCGTTTGCGCTCTTCATTGCGGTGATCGGCTGCCGGATGGGCTTTACCGTCGAACGCGACACTCGCGCGGTCGGCCTGGCGACGACATCGACAGTGGTTCAGAGCATTGTCGCGGTGATCCTGCTCGACGCGGCGTTCGCGGTGCTGTTCCAGGAGCTCGACTGGTGAACGTCATCGAGGTCGACGGCGTCGTCACCCGCTTCGGGAGTCAGACGATTCATAAAGGTGTGCGCTTCGCGATTCCGCGCGGCACGCTCGCGGCAATGATCGGCGGCAGCGGTACCGGAAAGTCGGTGCTGTTGCGCGAGATCATCGGTCTGCAGCGGCCCACCGAGGGCCACGTCCGCGTGCTCGGAACCGACATGTGGCATTCGTCCGCCGACGAGGTCGCTGCCGTGCGCCGCCGCTTCGGCATGATGTTTCAGGACGGTGCGCTGTTCTCCTCGCTGTCGGTCGCGCAGAATATCGCCGTGCCGTTGATCGAACACGCGCCACCGCCACCTGAATTACTCAACCCGCTGATCCAGCTTCGACTCGCACAGGCCGGTCTTTCTTCGGACGTCGGCGCCAAGATGCCGAGCGAACTTTCGGGCGGCATGCGCAAGCGCGCGGCGATTGCCCGCGCGCTTGCGCTTGAGCCGGAAATTCTGTTTCTCGATGAGCCGACCTCGGGCCTTGATCCGAGCACCGCGCGCGGCTTTGACCACCTGGTGCGGTCGCTGGTGGACGACCTCGGTATCACCGTGCTGCTGGTCACGCACGACCTGGACACGCTGCTTACGGTGGTCGATCGGCTGATCGTGCTGGCTGAAGGTCATGTTTTGGCAGATGGTCCGGTCGGGGAGGTCATGCGAATCGATCATCCCTGGATTCAATCGTATTTCTCGATCCGTACAATGATCGGGGCTGAAGACGCGCCCGCCCATGGAAGCTGAAGCGAAGTACACCTACGTCGGCATCGCGGCGATCGCGCTGATTGCTGCGCTTGTGACCGCCGTCGTCTGGCTCAAGCACTCGGGCTCGGCGCGCAATTTCTCGACTTACACGATCTACTTCGAAAAGCAGGCGCTCGACGGCTTGCAGGTCGGCGGCGACGTCAACCTGCGCGGCATCAAAGTCGGTCGGGTGATGGACTACGCGCTGACTGGTGCCAAGATCAATCGCGTGCGCGTGACCATTCGGGTCGATCGCCGTGCGCCGGTGCGCGAGAACACGGTGGCCGTGATCACGCGCAATTTCGTCACGGGCATCGCGCTGATCACGTTGATCACGCCCGAGCCAGCGGGACCGCCACTGGAGACGGTGCCGGACGATGAACCGTATCCAGTGATCGCCGAGGGGCGCAACGATCTCGAGGAGATCGCCGGCCGCGTCAATGAACTGAGCGACATGGCCTCCGAGGTGATGAACAAGCTGAATCGCACGCTGTCGGCCGAGAACCGCCTGCGCCTGGGACAGACGCTGTACAACCTTTCTCAGCTCACCGAGCGCCTGAACGATCGCGTTGCCACGGTCGACAAGACCATGCAACAGCTCGGCGCAGCATCGACTTCGGTTGGACACGCGAGTGAGCGCATTGCCGCGGTGGCCGACCAGGCCGGAGTGCGCCTCGACGAAACGCTGGGAGACGCTCAGCGCACTCTGGCCGAGGCGCAGCGCACGGCGCTCGAAGCGAGCAAGGCCGTGACCGCGATTCAGCAGCAGATGACTGCGATCGCGCGGCGCGTCGACCAGACCGCCGTCGGCGTCGATGACCAGCTCGCAGCGACCGTCGCCGAACTGCGTTCGAGTATCGACGCGGTGGTCCGCACGCTCGAGCGGCTGCAGGAACCGCGCGCCGCGCTGCTCGGTCCGTCCAAGGCGCAGCTCGGCCCCGGAGAAAGACAATGAAGGTGCTGCTGCCCTGGATCGCGCTTGTGCTTGCAGGCTGTGTCACGGTCGAACTCGGCGGCGAAGGCGTGGCGCAGACGCAATACGTGCTTGTCGATGCCGGCCCAATGCCGTCGCGCCGTGCGGCGCCGGTCGCGGAATCACTCCTGATCCAGACCGATACGGGCGACCCGCTGGCCGATACCCTGTCGATTGCGTACGCGCGCCGCGCGGGTGAGCGTGCCATGTATCAGCTCGCAACGTGGACGGATCGGCCATCACGCCGCATTCCCCAGCTGCTGCAGAGGCGGCTGGACGCCAGCGGCAGTTTTGGCGCCGTGTCCGCACTTGGGCAACCCCTCAATGCAGACTGGATGATCGCGGTCGCGATCGACGACATCCATCATGATGTCGCCACCGATCCCGGCCGCGCTCGGCTGACGGTGCGTGCGTCCCTGTTCGATCGCCGCAAGCGCGCGCTGGTGGCGCAGCGCTCGTTCAGTGCTGATGTCACCGTCGCCGAAGCAAAGGCGGCGGCCGCCGCCGCTGCAATGAACCAGGCCGTCGCGCGGGTGCTCGACGCGCTCGTGCCCTGGCTCGAGCAGGAAGTCGACCGCGCACGCCGCGCCGCAGGCTAAGGCCATGCGCGATCCGGATCGACCCTCATCTGCACGCAACGTGATGGGCGGGCCGCTGGCTGGCTGCTGCATGCGGCCGAAGACCGGTTTCTATCGCGACGGTTACTGCCACACCGGCCCGCAGGACATCGGCTCGCACACCGTCTGTGCGCAGATGACAACTGAGTTCCTGCGTTTTTCTGTCGAGCGTGGCAATGATCTGGTCACGCCGCATCCGGAGTTTGGCTTTCCCGGATTGAAGCCCGGCGATCGCTGGTGCCTGTGCGTCGGGCGCTGGAAGGAGGCATTCGACGCCAGCGTCGCGCCGCCGATCGTCCTCGCGGCTACGCACGAAAAGGCGCTCGAGGTCGTCGCCCTCGACGCGCTTCGGCGGCATGCCCTCGATCTGAACTGAGCCGATCACGGTATGCGCGCCAGAGCGATGGTGCTGGACGCCGCGGGCCAACTGCTGGTTGAGCGCACGATCGACATACCCGATCCCGGCCCCGGCGAAGTGCGCTTGCGCGTCGCCGCCTGCGGCGTCTGCCGTACCGATCTGCACATCGTTGACGGCGAACTCACGCAGCCAAAACTGCCGCTTGTTCCCGGCCATGAAATCGTCGGCCGCGTGGACGCGCTCGGGCAAGGCCTTCGAGGCAATTTATACCGGCCTGTGTTATGCCGTGATCCAGTCCGCTGCGCCGCTCGATTTCATGGGCGCGGTGGCGGGCGCGCCGCGCGGCAATCCCGCCACGTTCGCGGTGCTCACCGTGCTCCTCGTGCTCGCGGCGCTCT
>Ga0209261_10000050_pt1 | contig 29639 bp, 23 predicted proteins | sample DOMMetBare1Fresh_FD_187470 | JGI IMG/M metagenome (GOLD analysis project Ga0209261, IMG submission 187470) | Wetland sediment microbial communities from St. Louis River estuary, USA, under dissolved organic matter induced mercury methylation -... | ecosystem: Environmental > Aquatic >...
CGACCAAATCTTACTGAACAGGCTGTCAAAGCTGCAAAAGAAGCAGACGCTGTTGTTCTGGTGCTAGGTTTGTCCCAACGTCTCGAAGGTGAAGAGATGTCAATTAAAATTGAAGGATTTAGCGGTTGCTGTAATCCGGCTCATTTTGCGATCCTGAACGATAATTCATTCATCACCAGCGAAAAGGGCATGCCACGCATAAAACTGTACGATCAACACGGTCAGTTTATCGGGATTGTGGCTCCACCAGCCGCATTTGATGGTACACTGGCTCCTGATTTAACGGTTGATGATCAGCAAAGGGTAATTGCTCTTGATTTTGAACGTCAGCAGATTCGAATTTTTGAAAAGAAAGAAGATGGAAACAACTAGAAGAGATTTTTTCAGAAAGGCAGCACAGCTAACTTTTCTGACCACCATGATTGGTGGTTCAGCCTATTTACTTACCCAAAACCGGGTCCAGCTTGACGGGTGCGGAGATAATCAATTCTGTAAAAAGTGTCAGAAATTAACTACCTGTTCGTTGGACAAGGCAAAAATATTTAAAGAAAATGAGCGATAAGCAAGAACCCAAAAGCATTGAACGACGTCGGTTTCTCCGAAGCGGAATGCAGATGGCTCTGGCCGTTTCACTTGGTGGAATTGCCGGTGTTTCGCTTCTGAAATCGACCTCGAAAGATCTGGTATGGCAGCTCGATCCGTTTAAATGTGTGCAATGTGGACGCTGTGCCAACGAATGTGTAATGACTCCTTCGGCTGTGAAATGCGTGCATGCGTACGATTTGTGCGGATATTGCGACTTGTGCGGCGGTTATCTGAAACCCGATGCCAATGCAAGGACCACCGCCGCCGAAAATCAGCTTTGCCCGACTGCCGCCATTAAACGCCGCTATATAGAGGAGCCGTATTTCGAATATATCATAGAAGAAGATTTGTGTATTGGATGTGCCAAATGTGTGGCAGGATGCACCTCTTTCGGCAATGGATCGCTGCATTTGCAAGTACGACATGATTTGTGCAAAAACTGCAACGATTGTTCCATTGCCCGGGTTTGTCCGGCTGATGCGTTTCAACGCGTTCCGGCCGATACTCCCTACCTGATTAAAGGTGGATTTACTAAAGGTGGTACAAGCGAAGATAAATTGAAGAAAGGATAAGTAGAAAGGCAGACGAAGAAACATTTGGAAGAAATGATAAGTTTACCGGCTGTTTTAAATGTCTGACCTGAAACTTGAAATTTGGAACCTGAAACTAAATATGAATCAACTAAAAAGATATTTTCTACTGATTTCGGTGATGCTTTACGGAGCATTTCTATCCATTGCAGCCGATGCCAAACAGCGGTTTCCCAAACCAGAATTTGATACCGGGTATGTGCAGCCAGCGACTACCACGCCATCAGCACGCTTGATATTGATGGAATATCTGGATGTTATTATTTTGTTGGTTGTTTTATCGGTCGTAACCTGGTTTGTTTTAAAAAAGCGTTCTCGGAAAGGTGTTTTCTGGACCTCCGTTTTCTCCCTGCTGTATTTTGGCTTTTACCGTGAGGGTTGTATCTGTTCCATCGGATCCATCCAGAATGTCGTGCTCGGAATCGTCGATCCAACTTATGCTATCCCCTTCACAGCCTTATTGTTTTTTCTGTTGCCACTGGTTTTTTCCCTTTTCTTCGGAAGAACATTTTGTGCAGGAGCTTGTCCGCTCGGAGCCATTCAGGATATTGTGGTGCTGAAACCCATTGAACTGCCCAAATGGATTCAGAAAATTTTGGGATTAATTCCATATTTATATCTTGGACTGGCCGTTTTGTACGTGGCTACCAAATCCGAATTCATCATTTGTCGGTACGATCCTTTTGTGGGATTATTTCGCTTCGATGCGCCATACAACATGTTAATTCTTGGAATTTTATTTCTCGTGGTTGGCATTTTTGTAGCCCGCCCGTATTGCCGGTTCTTTTGTCCGTACGGTGTTTTACTCGGCTGGATGTCGAAATTTTCATCCCGTCACATGACCATCACACCGGCCGCCTGTATTCAATGTAAATTGTGTTCCAATTCATGTCCGTTTGGAGCCATCGACGAACCGGTGGTTGAAACCGGAAAGCGCCGCAGCAATGTGAACCGGTTGATGACTTATTTCGTGCTTCTTCCTTTATGGATAGGAATTGGTGGATTTGCCGGCTCAATGATGCATGTCCCGCTTTCCCGCTTTAACCAAACCGTATATCTGGCTGAGCTTATCGTTGAACATCCGGAGGTGAAAAATGATGTTAAAAACATTGATGTCCGCACGTTTTTAAGCTCCGGAAAAACGACCGTACAACTGGTTCAGGAGGCTGACGCCATTCGTAGTCAATTCTATCTTGGAGGTTGGCTGTTGGGTGGTTTCATGGGTTTGGTAATCGGAACCAGCCTGATTAATTTGTCAAAATTCAGAAAACGGGAAGATTGGGAACCCAACAAAACCAATTGTCTGAGTTGTGCACGATGCATGGATTATTGCCCGGTGAAGAAGGAGTAAAATAGTTCCAGATTCCAGGTTTCAGGTTCCAAATTGTCGTTCGCGAAGATTTGAGTAATGAATGAGATTTGAAATTTAATTTTTATATACACATTCTGAATAATTCACAATAGATGCTTCAAAAGTCCCCTTCGGGGGATTTAGGGGGCTGAAAAGATTTCAAACAATGGATAAAATCAAACTGGCGCAACGTATTGCCTGGATTGCTGCAGGATTCGCTGTAATTATGGCTGTTTTGCTGATTGCAAATTTTGTGCAGACCAAACTGAATAAACCAATCGACAATAAAACCATTCCTGCTCTGGTGAAACGGTTAAGCGAAAACCCAGGAGACGAAACCCTGAAAGCCGAAATCCGTGCTTTTGATCTGATGGCCAGGAAAGCTTATTTTACCAGTCAGTGGCAGATTCGTACTGGGGCTTACCTCATGTTTCTCGGGATTATCATATCTATTCTGGCAACACGTTTTATTCTGTCTGCAAAATCAAAGCTTAATGAAATTGACAAGGCAAATGAACCGGAAGGTTTGGACAGACTGGTGGCTCAGAAGTGGGTCATTTACGTTGGTACAGGCTTAATCCTGATCGCCCTTGTTTCCGGATTTCTGGCTTCCAATTCGCTAAAGGAATATATGGTTGACGAAAAGCTTGTTATTCAGGATGAAAAACCTGCTGAATCGAATGTTGTTTCCGCTAATCAGGATCAGGCATCAACTCCGGCTGAACAGCAGGTACAATCCGCGGCACCGGTAACCAATGAAAATGAAATAGCGGCAAATGTTTCCGTTCCGGCTTCAAATGAGACTGTTGCAACACCGGGCCCTGTCGCTGAAAAGCCTGCAGGATTGCCTACTCAGGCTGAAATAAAAGCCAATTATTCGTTTTTTAGAGGACCACAAGGCAATGGTGTCGCATTTCAGAAAAACATACCGACTGATTGGAATGGCGCCGCAGGGAAAAACGTAATTTGGAAAGTAAAAATTCCAAAAACAGGATACAGTTCACCGATCATCTGGGGAAATCAGTTATTTGTAACCGGAGCCGACGCTCAGTCGCGTGTGGTTTATTGTTACGATAAAAACTCCGGAACATTACTTTGGGAAGCCGCTGCTGATAACATCGAGGGTTCTCCGGCAAAAATGCCCAAAGTTACTGCCGACACCGGTTTGGCCGCGCCAACCATGGCATCTGATGGTCGTGCTGTGTTTGCGATTTTTGCCACAGGTGATGTCATTGCGTTGGACATGAGTGGAAAGCGTTTGTGGGCGCGAAATCTGGGTGTTCCGGATAATCATTACGGTCATGGCTCTTCGCTCATCATTTACAAAGACAAACTGCTGATTCAATATGACACTAACCGCTCTGGGAAACTGATTGCTCTCGACACTCAAACCGGAACAACTGCCTGGGAAACAGCTCGAAATTCAAAAATTTCGTGGTCGTCACCAATCCTGGTAAATACCGGGAATCGTACGGAAGTTATATTGACCACTAACCCGAATGTGAACGGTTACGATCCGCAGACCGGAAAAGAATTGTGGAACATCGCCTGTCTTAGCGGAGAAGTTGGCCCATCAGCCGGATATGCCGACGGAATGGTGTTTGCCGCCAACGAATACTCCAAACTGGTGGGTATTAAAATTAGTGGCGGAACTCCCGAAATTGTTTGGGAAGCCGATGAGTTTTTGCCTGAAGTTTCGAGTCCGCTGGCTGTAAATGGTTTGCTGTTTATTGCCACTACCTATGGTGTTTTTGCCTGTTATGATGCCAAAACCGGGGAGAAACAATGGGATCAGGAATTTGGTGATGCTTTTTATTCGTCTGCAGTTTATGCCGATGGAAAGGTATACATAACTGATATGTCAGGGAAGACGCACATTGTAAAAGCAACAAAGGATTACCAGCTAATCGGTACAGCCGATTTAGGAGAAAAAGCTGTATGTTCCCCTGTATTTCAGGACGGACGGGTATATTTGAGGGGCATGAATAATCTGTATTGCATGGGGAACCAGTAGTCAGTAGCCCCGAAAGGGCATAATCTGTCAGGGATGGGTATAGCCCATAGAATAAATAAATAACAAAAAATAGCCCCACTGGGGCGTAATATTTATAAACATGGGACAGTCGCTCGTAGCCAATTACCTCCATATCGTGTTTAGTACCAAACACAGGGAATCAATGATTGATCAGGTAATTGAAAACGAACTTCATAATTATTTGGGTGGGATTTGTAAAAATCTGGAATGTCAACCAATTAAGGTAGGTGGATTCATCGACCATATTCATATTCTATGTATGTTGTCCAAGAAAATAGCTCTGGTCAAGCTGATGGAAGAACTGAAATCCCATGCCTCCAAATGGATAAAAACCAAAGGAGAAGCATATTCTAATTTCTATTGGCAGGATGGTTATGGGGCGTTTTCTGTAAATCCGAGCGAAGTTGAAATTGTAATTAATTACATTTCAAACCAGAAAGAACATCACAGCAAAAAGACTTTTCAGGAGGAATACAGAGCATTCTTAAAGAAGTATAAAGTTGAATATGATGAGCGTTACGTTTGGGACTAGATATTACGCCCCTTCAGGGCTTTAAAGGATAGTGGTACTGCGTTAGCACAGGGCTTCACCCTGTGTTATCAGATTCTACCCCTTCAGGGCTTTTGGAAAACTAGTTGTCGGTAGCCCTGCAAGGGCAAAATCTAATAGCGATGGGTGCAGCCCATCGAACAATTAATAGCGATGGGTGCAGCCCATCGGATATGAGGATAACAAAAACAGCCCTGAAAGGGCGAGATGAAAATTATAAGGTGAACAACGAAATAAACATACAACAAACAGTCGATCAGATTATCGCTGAAAAAGGAAAAGAGCGAAAAGCCGTCATTCCCATATTACAGGCGATTCAAAATACGTATAACTACCTTCCGGAGGAGTCTTTGAAATATGTTTGTGAAAAAACGGAAATCACTCCGGAACAGATTGTTGGCGTGGCTTCGTTTTATTCACAATTCCGCATGAAACCTGTTGGCGAACACATTATAAAAGTTTGTGTCGGAACAGCTTGTCATGTGAAAGGCGCCGGTCAGGTTTACGATGCATTACGCCGCCATTTCAATCTGACAGGCCATGAAGAAACCGATGCATCACGAAAATATACCATCGAAAAAGTATCCTGTCTTGGTTGCTGTACGCTGGCGCCTGTGGTTCAGATCGACGAAATAACTTACGGACATGTTGCGTCTGACAAAGTAGGCAATGTGCTTGCCGATTTCGAGAAGCATGCCGGAATTTCAGGAGCGAAAAAAGGATTGTTCAGGAATGTGGACGGACAGGAAATTCAGGGCGAAATCAGGCTTGGTTTGGGATCGTGCTGTGTAGCTTCGGGCAGTGAGGACGTTAAAAAAGCTGTGGAAGAAACCCTTGCCCATACGGGGATTCAAATCAGTATGAAAAATGTGGGCTGCGTGGGCATGTGTCATCAGGTACCTTTGGTGGAAATCATTCCGCACAACGAAAAACCAGTTTTGTATGCCAAAGTGAAACCCGAAGATGTGAAAGGAATTATTGAAAGTCACTTCAAATCACAGAGTCCGATAGGCAAACTGAAGAACAGCGTCTATAAATTCTTTGAAAGTGTACAAACTGATACAGTTTGGGACGGCGTGAAACAATATTCGATTGATGCACGCGAAAAGCAGGTTTCCGATTTTCTTGATCGTCAGATTCCAATCGCAACACAATACCGCGGAATCATTAATCCGCTCGACATTGAGGAATACAAAGCTCACGAAGGATTTGATGCAATGCGTACCTGTCTGACAGAACTCAGTTCCGAAGATATCATTCAGATCATCAACGACAGCGGACTGCGCGGAAGGGGAGGAGCTGGTTTTCCAACAGGATTGAAGTGGAGCCTGGTGGCCGAAAACAAATCGGAAGAAAAATACCTGATTGTGAATGGGGATGAAGGCGATCCGGGTGCTTTTATGGACCGGATGTTGCTTGAATCGTATCCTTACAGGGTAATTGAGGGAGCTGTTATCGCGGCCAAAGCGGTTGGTGCAACCCGTGGATTTTTATACATACGGGCCGAATATCCTTTAGCCGTAAAACGAATCAGACAGGCACTTATTTATTGCCGCGAGAAAAACTATTTGGGTGAAAATATTCTGGGTACTGGCTTTTCATTTGACATGAACATTTATGAAGGAGCAGGTGCTTTTGTATGTGGCGAAGAATCAGCCATGATGGCTTCCATCGAAGGAGAACGCGGTTTTCCGCGTATTCGTCCGCCATTTCCTGCAGTAAGCGGCTTGTGGAAACATCCCACCCTGATCAATAATACTGAAACTTTTGCCCAGGTTTCATACATCATTCGCGAAGGATCAGACAAGTTTGCTGAAATTGGCAGCGGAACCAGCCGGGGCACCAAAGTGTTTGCCCTCGCAGGAAAAGTGAACCGGGGCGGACTAATTGAAGTTCCGATGGGAATTACAGTTCGTCAGATTGTGGAAGAAATTGGCGGTGGCGTTCAGAATGGGAAAAAGTTTAAGGCGGTTCAGGTTGGCGGTCCTTCCGGAGGATGCGTACCGGCTGAATTGTATGATACTCCGATTGATTATGAATCTTTGCTCGAAGTAGGTGCGATGATGGGCTCAGGCGGCCTGGTGGTGCTGGACGAGGACGATTGCATGGTAGATATAGCCCATTATTTTTTGTCGTTTACCCAGAATGAATCCTGCGGAAAATGTACGTTTTGTCGCATCGGAACCAAACGAATGCTCGATATTCTGACCAAAATTACAACCGGCAAAGGCTCTGAGAAAGATTTGGACGAACTGGAATACCTGGCTGGCTGGACAAAGAAAGGCAGTTTATGTGGATTGGGAAAATCAGCACCGAACCCGATACTATCAACCTTGAAATATTTTCGTGAGGAATACCTGGCACATATTAATGGTCAATGTCCGTCAGGAAAATGCCAAAGCCTGATCAAATACCAGATCAACGATTTGTGCATTGGCTGTACCAAATGTGCTCAGAAATGCCCGACAGAAGCGATTCTGTTTAAACCACACGAAAAGCATGAAGTTATAACCGATCTCTGCATTAAATGCGATGCCTGCAGACAGGTTTGCCCGGTTGATGCAGTGGAGATCGTCTGATGATGAGAAGCCTCCCCCAACCCCCTCACAAAGAGGGGGCTTCAGGATACAGATATTCAAAGGTTGTTCTTTTGTATATTGAAGTACTTGATTTTGGAAGTGGCTTGTTGAATTTTCGATATTTTGGGTTTTCCGACTCCGAAGGAGTCAAATGGGAATAATAGCGGGTGAAATCCGTGGAGAATGAAAAAGAGAATTGAAGGCGCATCTGCAAATCAGGATTGAAAAACAATGCTGTATGCGCCGCAAATAATAAAGTTCATAAAAACAATCCCTGACAGGGTTTAAAACCCTGTCAGGGATGGAAGAACAAAAAACGACCATGATCAAACTTAGTATAGATAACCACTCCATCGAAGTCCCATCTGGTACTTCAGTATGGCAGGCTGCAAAATCTGCCGGAATAGATATTCCGACGATGTGCTATTTGGATGGAACCGAACATTTCACATCGTGCATGATTTGCCTGGTGAAAGACGCCAAAAACGGACGGTTTTTTGCTTCCTGCTCAACCCCTGTTCACGAAGGTCAAATCCTCATTTCCAGCGATGCTGAAACCATCGAATCGCGGAAAGCTGCGCTGGAATTGCTGCTCAGCGAACATGTGGGCGATTGCGAAGCTCCCTGCCAGTTGGTTTGTCCGGCACATATGAACATTCCGCTCATGAACCGACTGATTGCCAAAGGTGATTTCGTTAAAGCACTGGAAGTCGTGAAACGCGACATTGCTTTGCCTTCCATTTTAGGACGAATTTGTCCGGCTCCATGTGAAGCTGGCTGCCGCCGCAAGCAGGTAGATGAAGCGGTTTCGATTTGTTTGCTCAAACGATTCGTGGGTGATGAAGATTTGAAAAGCGGTAATCCCTACCGACCACAACAAACTGAACTTTCAGGAAAAAAAGTGGCTGTAATTGGTTCAGGACCTGCCGGTTTAGCTGCATCGTATTATCTTCAGCTCAAAGGCCATCAGTCAGTAATTTTTGAAAAGAATAGTCAGGCTGGCGGTGAACTGCTTCAGATTGATCAGAACATATTACCCGCCGCAGACCTTGAACAGGAAGTGGCTCAAATCGTGGCAACCGGAGTGGAAATCCGATTCAATGAAACAATTGATGAAAGTCGATTTGCTGAATTACAGACCGAATTTGATGCCGTAGTTTTGGCAACCGGAACTGTTTCAGCAGGAAAAGCATTATTCGGATTAAAAACATCCAAGGCTGGAGTTGAAGTGGATAAAAACAGTTACCAGACTTCTCGCCCGAAAGTTTTTGCAATTGGAAATTCGCTTCGGGCATCAAAACTGGCTGTGAGATCAGTGGGACAGGGAAAAGAAGTAGCCACAGTCATCGACAATTATTTCAAAACTGCTGAAGTTTCAGGATATCCTGAACGTTTCAATTCCAAATTTGGCCGACTGGCTGAAATTGAATTTATTCAATATTTAAAGGATTCAGAAACTGCACCCAGACAAAAAGCTGGAACGGAAGGATTTAACCGGGAGGCTGCCATCAGGGAAGCCAAACGTTGTATGCACTGCGATTGCCGGAATCCTGAATCATGTGTTTTACGCGAATTGTCTGATCGATACCATGCGGTTCAAAAACGTTTTCAAAGTGAGGAACGCTGGAATGTGGAAAAATTCATTCATCGGGAAGGGATTGTTTATGAATCCAATAAATGCATCAAATGTGGTATTTGTGTTCGGTTAACCCGCCAGCATCAGGAAGAATTTGGATTTACGTTTATCGGCCGCGGATTCGATGTAAAGGTGGGAGTTCCGTTCAACGAAAGCGTTCAGAAAGGTCTGGAAAAAACCGCAGAAATTGTTGCGAAGGCATGTCCAACAGGGGCATTGGCCATGTTTGATGTGGAGGAACAAATATGAAAAAAAATATAAGCATACTGGTATTTTTAATGGTGAATACGATTGCGGTTTCTGCACAATCCTGGACTATTTTCCGGGGAAATCAGCAACTCTGCGGAGCTACTTCGGCTAATATACCTGTAAAACCGAAATTACTGTCATCTTTTTTGACTGGTGATGATATTAAAGCCTCACCCGTGCTCTCAGGTCAAACCATTTTTTGCGGATCGACCGATGGAACGATGTATGCGATTGGTTTGGACGGAAAACTGAAATGGAAATTTGCGTCGGGTAACTCGATTGAAGCTCCGGCCCTGACAATGAACGGATCGGTTTTGTTTGGTCAGCTCGATGGAGTTTTTTACCGGTTGGATGAGAAAACCGGAAAGGAAATCTGGAAATATAAAACAGATAATCAGATCATGGGATCGGCCAACTGGCTGAAAGTTGGCAATCAGGTTCGACTATTTGTCGGAAGTTACGATTATAACCTGCACTGTTTCGGATTTGAAAAGGGTGACAGCATCTGGCGCTACGAATCGGATAACTACATCAATGGCGCTCCTGCTTTGTATGGTAAAAATGCAGTTTTTGGCGGTTGCGATGGCTTTGTTCATTTAGTGAACATCGAAACGGGAAAAGTGTTTAAAAAGATACAGCTCGAAACTTATGTGGCTTCTTCGCCTGTCATTGAAGGCAAATTTGCTTACGTTGGCGATTATGAAGGGAAATTCTTTTGCATCGATCTGGAAGCCGGTAAAATAGCATGGACGTATCATGAAAAAGATAAAAATCTGCCCTTCATTGCTTCACCGGCACTAAGCGGAAATTTTATTGTCATTGGAAATCAGGATAAGTTCATTTATTGTTTCGATAAAAATACAGGAAAAGTAATCTGGAAGGTAAAAACAAGCAACCGGGTAGAGTCGTCATCAGTCATTGCATCAGGGAAAGTAATTACCGGAACCATGGATGGAATGTTGTATATTCATGATTTGAAAACCGGTGCTGAACTGTGGAAATATGAATTGGGCAGCCCAATTGTTGGCAGTCCTGCAGTCGTTTCAGGGAAAATAGTAATTGGGGCAGGCGACGGACGGATTTATATTTTTGGATAGGGAAGCCTCCCCCAAAACCCCCTCCACAAGAGGGGGCTTGAAAAATGCAACTTTGAAAAGTATCTCAATATAATAATGAATAACATGGAACAGAGCATTTTTACTCTCCCCCTGCGGGGGAGTTGGAGGGGGCTGTTATGAAAATCGCACACATTATTCCGGGTTCAGGCGGTAGTTTTTACTGCGGAAACTGCCTGCGCGACAGTAAATATGTCAGGGCTCTAAAGGATTTGGGGCATCAGGTAATTAAAGTTCCTTTGTATCTGCCTATTTTCGACGATGCTCATGATCTTGATGAGGTTCCTGTTTTTTATGGGGCAGTGAATCTGTATCTCAAACAGCAATTCCCGATTTTCAGACATATGCCGGCGTTTGTAGAACATGCGCTCGACTCAAAAAGTGTGCTCGAGATGGCAGCCCGGAAGGCAGGTTCCACCCGTGCCAAGGGACTGGAAGGCATGACCATTTCGATGCTGCTGGGCGAGGATGGTAACCAGAAAGAGGAACTGGAACGACTGGTTGACTGGCTGGCTGATGAGGCAAAACCCGATATAGTCCATTTATCAAATGCCTTGTTGCTTGGACTGGCTCACCGGATTAAACATCGAATGAATGTGGCAGTGGTTTGCTCACTTCAGGACGAAGATGTTTGGGTGGATGCCATGGAAGATCATTTTCGTAAGGAGGTTTGGGATCTGATGAGCGAACGCGGCAATGATGTCGATGTATTTATCCCTGTAAGCGATTATTTTTCAGCCGAAATCCATCAGCGAATGGTCATTCCTGAAAGCAAAATGAAAACGGTGTACCTGGGTGTCGATACCTCGGATTATTCGCCGAAACCAATAACTGAAAAGCAGCCTGTCATTGGTTATCTCTCACGAATGTGCGAAGAAAACGGCCTGGCGGTTTTGGTTGATGCATTTATCCTTCTCCGGAAGAATCCGGAATATTCGGCGGTAAAACTGAAAATTACCGGTGGAAAAACAGGTGACGATCAACATTTTATCAAAGAGCAAAAGCAGAAAATTTCAACAGCCGGATTGGGCAGCGATGTGTTTTGGGCTGAAGAATTTGAAGGCGAGGAGAGGCAAAAGTTTTTCGATTCGGTTCGGTTAATTTCAGTGCCCGTGCTGAATGGAGAGGCTTTTGGTTTGTATCAACTGGAAGCAATGGCCTCCGGAATTCCAATGGTTCAGCCTGCTTTAGGAGCTTTTCCTGAAGTGATCGGAATCAGCGGTGGTGGTATTGTTTATGGCGAAAATAAACCTGAATTATTGGCAAAGGCATTAGCCGAACTTATTTTCGATGGAACAAAACTACAGGAATTAAGCGATGCCGGAATTGCCGGGGTGAAAGCGCATTTCGATATTCACGCACAGGCCAGAAAAATGGTGGCGGTTTATGAAAATATTTTAAAGTCATCCTGAACTTTATGCCCGCCCACTTGGCAGGCGAGGTTTCAGGATCTCCACGAAATTCAGCAGACCCCGAAATAAATTCGGGATGACATTAATAAATAGAGATATGCTTCTTAAACTAGAAAAAGTAACCAAATCCTACTCCAAAGACCGAACTATACTCGATCAGCTTGATCTGGAAATTGCAGCCGGAGAACGGATTGCCATTGTCGGGCCATCGGGTTCAGGTAAAACGACTTTGCTCAACCTAATCGGGACTTTGGATCAACCGGATTCAGGAAAAATGTACTTCGAAAATCAGGATTTATCAGCGTATTCAGATCCGCAATTGGCGCAATTTCGAAATGAGAAAATAGGATTTGTTTTCCAGATGCACCATTTGTTGCCCCAACTGACTTTGCTTGAAAATATACTGTTACCGACGCTGACCGATAAAAAACTTCAGGGAAAAGAAACATTGGAACGAGCGCGGAAATTGATTTCCAGAATGGGATTGGCTGAAGTGGCGCATCAAAAACCTGCAGAACTTTCAGGTGGCGAATGTCAGCGGACTGCTGTTGCACGGGCACTAATCAACCGTCCGGGATTAATACTGGCTGATGAACCAACCGGCGCGCTTGACCAGAAATCAGCTTTTAATCTGACTGATTTACTTGTTGAATTGAATCAGGAGGAAGGAGTTACCCTGATTGTGGTGACACATTCGATGGATGTAGCGAAAAAAATGGACCGGATTTACCGCATTGAAAACGGGAAATTACAATAGATATCAGGTTTCAGATTCCATGTTTTAAACGATATCCTTAGCCGACTGCTTTAGCTGACGGATATTATACAAATGAATTAATGGCAAAATACATTTCGATGCTTCGCGGAATTAATGTTGGAACAGGCCGGAAAGTACTGATGACCGACCTGAAAAAGCTGTGTGAAGAACTGGGATTGATGAAGGTACAAACTTATATTCAAAGCGGAAATGTGATTTTTGAATTGTCAGATCCCGAATCTGTTCCGAATTTGGAAAACAGGATGCATCAGGCTTTCACTGAAACTTATGGATTCAATATTCCGGTTCTAATCCGTACGGCTGAGGAATGGATCGAAATGATTGCTATAAATCCATTTCTAAAAGAAGAAACAGAAATTGAGAAACTGCATCTTACAGTATTGATGGACGAGCCTTCTCATGAATTGGTAATAAAAATAAAGGAATTGATATTTCTTCCTGACAGGTTCGAAATTATTGGAAGTAATGTTTTTATCTTTTGTGAGAATGGTTACGGGAGAACAAAAATTACCAATGATTTCTTTGAAAAGAAACTGAAAACTAATGCCACCACCCGAAACTGGAAAACCGTAATGAAATTGCATGAAATATTAACAAACTAAAGTACAATTAATCGATAAAGGGTCATCCTGAACTTGTTTCAGGATCAGTGTCGATGAATCATAGACTCCGAAATAAATTCGGGGTGACGATCAAATAAGGAAATAAACTAATAACATGTCGTTATTTAAACTTATACTGAAATCTGCCTGGCATTACAGGAAACTGAATCTGACGATTATTCTCGGGATTGCTTTAAGCACGGCCATTCTGGTTGGTGCGCTCATTATTGGTGATTCGGTGAAATACAGTTTGCAGCAGATTACCGTCCAGCGACTCGGCAAAACTTCGCAGGTGATTATAGCAGGTGAACGCCTGTTTCGAACTCAAATTGCTACTGAACTGGCCGAAAAAACAGGCACCGAAACCGCTGCTTTGCTTCGTGCCAATGGTTTTGGTGTGATCGATGGCGGAGATCTTCGGATTAACCAACTGGCTGTATGGGGTGTTGATGCTACAATCGGTAATTTTGCCAGCTATCCTGAATTGTTTCAAATGAAGAACAATGAAGTGGCGATCAACGAAAATCTGGCTTCGCTTTCAGGAATAAAAGTGGGAGATGAGTTTTTACTTCGGGTTAACAAGCTGAATACTTTCCCGGCTAATACACCTTTCGTTTCGGTGAAGGAAGCAACTGTTTCATTCCGGGTTTCGGTGGCCCGAATTCTGAAATCAGAAGAACTGGGAAATTTCAACCTTAAAAACATTCAGTCAGCTCCACGTAACGTTTTCCTGAATCTGGAATGGCTGAACCAGCAGATGGGACTTCAGCAAAAAGCCAATGTACTGCTTGTTTCGGAAGGTATTTCGGATGCAGAACTTGCTGAAAACCTGCAAAAATGCTGGACGTTGGATGATGTGAATCTGACAATTCGTGAAAATCAGGAATTGAATTATACTGAATTGATTTCGGATCGTGTGTTTGTGGAACCCGTTGTAGAACAGTTTAGCCTGAAACAGGTTCCCGGAGCACAGTCTATTTTTAGCTATTTCATCAACGAGTTTACCCTGAACGAAAAACAAACGCCGTATTCATTTGTCTCGTCGGATCAAAATCTGTCCGGAAATCAAATGGCTGTCAGCGAATGGTTGGCTGAAGACCTCAAGGCGAAATTGGGCGATGAGGTGAAAGTGTCGTATTTCGAGGTAGGACCATTGCGCCGTTTGGTTCAGAAAGATACCACGTTTGTGATCAGTTCCATCTTCAAAACAGAAGGTGCAAAGGCTGATCCGCAGTTAGCGCCTGTGATTCCGGGACTTTCGGATGCCGGAAACTGCCGTGACTGGAAAACCGGCGTACCTGTCGATTTGAAGAAAATACGCACCAAAGACGAAGATTACTGGAAGTTGCATAAAGGAACTCCAAAGGCTTTTGTATCGCTCGAAACGGCGCAAAAATTATGGGGTAACCGCTTCGGACAAACTACGGCAATTCGCCTTGACGGTCTGAAGAAGACTGAATTTGAAAACCAGTTGCTGGCCGGACTTATTCCTGCTCAATTGGGATTCGAAATTAAAGATGTTAAAACAGATGGACTCGCAGCTGCCAGTGGAGGTACCGACTTTGGAGGTTTGTTTATCGGACTTAGTTTTTTTGTGCTCTTTGCCGCGGTATTACTTGCTTTTCTGTTGTTTAAACTATACCTCGGATTCCGCAAAACGGAAATCGGTACTTTGTCCGCACTCGGTTTTTCGTTCCAGGCTATCCGAAAATTATTTATGGCTGAAGCTTCCATATTTGTATTGGCCGGTATTGTGCTCGGCATTCCATTCAGCATCTTATACAATCATCTGATTTTACAAGCCATCAACACGATTTGGGTCGATATTGTCCGTACTTCGATTGTCAACATTCATATTCGACCGATATCGCTGATGATGGGAAGCCTGATTATTGCCATATTGTCTGTCACAGCCATCTGGTTTATCCTGAACCGTTTCCTCAAAAACGAAGCGATTGCTTTGCAACGAAAACAAATCGCAGCAAAAGTGAAAAGCGGACAATGGTCGCTTGGTTTAGGTCTTTTCCTTATTTCTTTTTCCTTTTTACTTCTTTTTTCAATGGGTTTCCGGAGTGGCGAAATAAATCCTGAAATGTTTTTCATAAGCGGATTCGGTTTATTGCCCGGATTAATACTGCTATTCGATTTTTGGGTTCGCCGTTTGTCTGTGAAGGAAAAGGTTATGGATTTTTCATTGCGTAGTTTTTTCCTGAAACGTATTGCCGGCGAACGCCGTCGCAATGTGATGATCGTTAGTTTCCTTTCTGTCGGAGTGTTTATGGTGGTTTCAACTGGATTAAACCGCAAAGACCTAACTTCGACCGCTGATTTGGCTTCTTCGGGAACCGGTGGGTACGATTATTTTGTGGAAACGACGATGCCGGTGCTTTTTGACAGTAATAGCAAGATGGGCAAGGAAGACCTGAATATTCCCGAGAATGCGGAAATGGTGCAGTTTCAGTCACAACCAGGTGACGATGCCAGTTGCCTGAACCTGAATAAAATTTCGCGGCCACGATTGATTGCCTGCAATCCGGAGGCTTTTGATCAGCGCGGTGCTTTTACTTTTGCCACACGAACTGAAGAACTCGATGCCCAACATCCTTGGCTGACACTGAATAAAACACTGGCTGATGATGTGATTCCGGCCATAGCCGACCAAACGGTTATTCAGTGGGGATTGATGAAAAGCATTGGCGATACACTTCACTATAAAACCGAAGATGGCAAAGATTTAAAACTGAAACTCGTGGGCGGACTGGCCAATTCTATTTTCCAGGGCAATGTGATTATTGCTGAAGATCATTTCAACCGGGCATTCTCTTCCGTGAGTGGTTCAAATTTATTTCTGATAGATGTGGCTGATACCAATTCTGTTGTTGCAGATTTACAAACCGGAATGCGCAATTATGGGCCCGAAATCAGCCTGACAACCGACCGTTTGCTGTCGTTTTATACCATTGAAAACACCTATCTGAATATCTTCCTGATGCTGGGAGCACTGGGACTTTTAATCGGCACACTTGGTTTGGGAATTCTGATCTTCCGGATCACTTTTGAACAGATTCCTGAGTTTGCTTTGCTTTTATCCTTGGGTTTTTCAAAGCCTGCTATAAAGCGAACGGTGATGTTCGAAAAGTTTTTCCTGATGCTGGTATCTGTTTTTCTTGGCTTGATTCCGGCAGTGTTAAGTGGCTTGCCAACGCTTATGTCTTCTCTCTATGCCAGTCTTTGGCTTTGGCTTCCTGCCATTTTTGTGCTGGTAATTTTAAGCGGTACAATCTTTAGCTTTTTGGCAGTTCGAATGGCCTTTAAGCAAAATTTAGTGCAGGCATTGAGAAATGAATGAGGAAATTAAAAAGGACTAGTTCTTTGTTCAGGTTGCCAAATTCCTTTTTAAAATAATCGGTGAAGACTTTTTGCACTGGTTATCTGTTTAGCCAAATAATTACCAATGAGATCAGTAGTGTAGAAACAATTATCAAGGCGAAAATTAAATTTGCCCACTTTGCTTTCATCTTATTCCTTTCAATTGCAATGTTTGTCATGATGCATTATTTTATTGAAACAATAGTTTTACCATGGAATTTTTGTGAATTCCATATAAATATACAAATAAAATTAGAATATTCTAATTTAAATTTAGAGAAATTTTTCATTTAATTCATTTGTTTTAATTTGTTCAATAAAGTTCAATCGAATCAATTTGATATGCGAACGGTTTGTTAAGTGATAGAAATTCAGTAATGTAACTGGATTTATTATAATTTGGTGTCTCAAATGAGGTAACAAGTCAGAATTAAAGTCTGAAATAAATAAATAGCAATAATTAGAATTTCTAATTGTGAGGTATTAAATATACGAGTACATTATTTACTTAAATTTGAAGTTAAACCATAGCCAATAATCAAAACTACTTATTCCAATTATACCAGGTAAAATCTGCAACATTTAAATTTCGGTTTCATACCTATGATACTGGGAAATTATGAAATATTCAGCGGGAGTAAATTTTATAGCTATTGTCAAGATATATGCGGCAAAGCACTGCCATCTATTTGACCGGATTAAGAGTAAACCAGATATAATTTATGTAGTTAAGTATTGATTATATGTGGCAGGGATAAGTGGAAAATTGATCCTTTTCCAGGTTCACTTTCCATCCAGATTCTTCCACCAAGTAATTCGGCATAGCCTTTTGAAATAGACAATCCAAGTCCTGCACCCTGATAGGCACGTTTATTTGCAATGTCGGCCTGAATGAAGCGCTCGAAAACAGCTTTGTGACGGTCCTGAGAAATTCCAATTCCTGTATCTTTCACGTAAAATTGCAACTCAGTTTTCTCTTTAAACGGTTCGGCTGAAGGTTTCACTAAACTGCACCCTATTTCAATATAACCATGGTCGCTGTATTTGATGGCATTTTTTATCAGGTTTGTAAGTATTGCATAGACTTTCTCTCGGTCAGTGAATATTGAAGCGTCCTTTTCTTTTAAACAGTTATTCAGAATAAGTTGCATTCCTTTGTCTTCAACCTCCGGTTTAAAGAAGGAATAAACATAGTCCAGTTGGGTATTGATATTTGTTTCCGAAATATCCACTTTCATCATACCTGATTCAAGTTTTGAGATGTCAATCAGGTTATTAATGATGTTGAGCATGCGCTCACCACCTTCTTCAATCATCGTTATATAATTGCTTTGCTCATCACTGTCGAGGTTAGGCTCTTTTAACAGTCCTGCAAAACCAAGAATTCCATTCATTGGTGTACGTATTTCGTGGCTCATGTTGGCCAGAAAAGCTGATTTTAGACGATCACTTTCTTCAGCTTTTTCTTTAGCTATATTTAACTCTCTGGTACGGTCTTCAACTAATTTTTCAAGATTATCTTTCATCTCACTTAATTCCTGGTTAAGCACGTTTAGTTTGTCAGTGCTAATTAGTTCATTCACTTTACTTAGATAGTTTTTTTTGGAAATTAAACAAGAAATGGTGATGGTGGGAATAAGAATGACGAGGGCAGGGATAAACGAATCATTTGCGTTACCGCGAATTAATACTGTGCAGACAAAGGCAATAAAAGCTCCGGAAAAGAAAAATATTGAGCTAAGAAAATTATTGTATATAAAGAAAACGGAGATTAGAACTACCACAATTAATGTAGAAAATCCAAGAGTTGTTAATTCAATTCCAGTTATGACACCTGACCATAACAAAATGAAGAACAGGACTGTTTTTATAACAATATTTAAGAGTGAGCTACTGGCATTTGGGTAAAACCAGAAAAATAAACATGTAAGCAGTGAAAAAAACGCTAATAAAACATCCAGTATTCGGTAAATGCCGATTGAATCATTGTCCCAAACTTTGATCGGTCCAAAGTCCAGAAATAAAACAAACATTGAATAACAGACCATTATGATACTCAAATATTTCATTCTCAAGAAGTTCTCAAGAATGATTTTATTGATTACTTTTCGGTCGTCCATACGTAATTTTTTTTTCAGAGGATGGAAAAACTTCTATTTGAGAAACAGATTATTGTCAAATATAAGTAAAATTTGAATTGTGTACTTATGAATTCCAGAAAAGTAGCATCAGGTGGGTTTTATAAAAATATTCAATTTTTTTAATGTTGTTGAAATCTTTTTATTGCTTTAAATAACTGTTATACAATGCAGTAATTTTTGAATATCTATTTAATGGCTTGTCCAAATATAAACAATCATCTGTCAAATTCACCCGGATATATTTTTAGTATGCTCAAAAGGAATTTTGAATTAGAAAAGGGTAGCCAAACAAACTGCTTTATTAAGATTCAGAATGAATGATTATTTTACTTATGAAATCTATAATCCTTCGAAGTGTCTGATATAGTTTTCAAGTCGGTTGAGCCCTTCCATAATGTTTTCGAGTGAATTGGCGTATGAAAAGCGCAAATATCCTTCCCCGTTTTCTCCAAAGTCTATTCCCGGAGTAACACCAAGATGAGCTTTTTCGAGGATATCAAAGGCTAGCTTATAGGAATTGGTTGCAAGGTGCCGTGCATCAACAAACACGTAAAATGCACCGGTTGGTTCAACTGTAATCCGGAATCCTAATTCCCGCAAACGTATAATCATGTACTTCCTTCGTTCATTGTATACTTCTTTCATGTGATTAATTTCCTGACCAGCTTCACGCAAGGCGGCAATTCCAGCCCTTTGTGCAACCGAGCTCGCACATATAAACAGGTTTTGCTGAAGTTTTTGCATGGGACGGACAAATTCTTCCGGAGCAATAACATAACCAAGACGCAGACCGGTCATAGCATATAATTTTGAAAAGCCGTTCAATACAAAAGCATGACTGGTGTATTCCAGAATGGAATGTGCCCGGTCCTGATATACCAATCCGTGATAAATCTCGTCGGAAATGATGTAAGGTGAAAATCCTGAAATGGCCTTCAGCGTATCAGGAGAAAGCAAATTGCCGGTAGGATTCATCGGGCTGTTAATCATGATAGCTTTTGTTCTTTCAGTAATGGCCAGTCCAATATTTTCCGGGCGATACTGGAAGCCATCTGCTTCGTAAACCGGAACTTTCACCATTTTAGCTCCGGCCAGATTAATGAAATTCGGATAACAGGCATATCCCGGATCGGAGAGAATTATTTCATCGTTGGGATTGCATAAGGCAAACAAAATCATTAAGATGGCCGGAGAAGTTCCTGAGGTGACCAGAATCTGATCAGGTGAAACCGTGACCCCATATTCCTTGAAATAATGTTTACAAATTTCAATTCTTAATTCAGGATCTCCCAAACTGTGTGTATAATGAGTGCGACCTTGTTTAATCGCTTGTTCAGTAGCTTGTAAAACGCAGGAAGGAACGTTAAAGTCGGGTTCGCCAACTTCAAGATGAATGATGTGATGACCTTCTTTTTCGAGTACTGCTGCCCTTTCCAGAACTTCCATAACAATAAAGGGAGAAATACCCTGTGCTTTATCTGAAATCATTTTGGTTTTTTTGAAGATTTATCCGGTAATAATCAGAAGCGAAAAAAACGGGAGTCCCATCTTTCAATGAAACTCCCGAAATTATTCTTATTTTTTACCAGATCAGGTTCGAATTGAGCAAACTATCCGGATTGAGATTATTTGCTTCAATAGATTTAAAATGTTTGTAGGTTCCAACTTTCAGTTCGTAAGTGGCAGGTTCGTCGCATACAATCATACCACGAGGGTGGAGCTGCAAAGCACTGATGGTCCACATGTGGTTTACACCTTCTTCAACAGCATGCTGCAGGGCGCGGGCTTTGTTGTATCCGTTCACAATAATCAAAACTTCCTTTGAATCCATAACCGTCGCAATTCCGACAGTCAGTGATGAGTTGGGTACTTTATTCACATCATTGTCGAAGAAGCGCGAGTTGGCAACTTTGGTATCGTAATTCAGTTCTTTGTCGCGGGTGCGCGATGCCAGTGAGGAACCCGGTTCATTAAAAGCCAGATGTCCGTCTGGTCCAATTCCACCCAAAAACAGATCAATTCCTCCAACAGCTTTAATTTTATCTTCATAAGCCTGACATTCAGCCTTGATATCCGGAGCATTTCCATTCAGGATATTTGCATTTTCAGGAAGAATATCAATATGGTTAAAGAAATTGGTCCACATAAAAGTGTAATAACTTTGCGGATGATCTTTGGGGATTCCGACATATTCGTCCATATTAAAAGTTACCACATGGCGGAACGAAACCAAACCTGCCTGATTTAGTTTGATTAATTCGTGGTATATTCCGAGCGGAGACGATCCGGTTGGAAGGCCCAGCACAAAAGGCTTTTCAGCAGTTGGCACAGCCAGTAATATTTTTCGGGCTATATAATTAGCCGCCCATCTTGAGGCGAGTTCGTGGTTGTCCTGAATAATTAGTCTCATATTGGTTTATTCTATTAGTTTTCTGTAATGCCAGCCAGCTGATCCATCATGTTTTTGCCAAGCTGAGTTTTTCTTTGAATGTGATTTATAATTTCATTCACAAAATCATTACTTTCAAAATTGCCCCGTACCTTCTCAAAATCGAGTTTCTGCGTGGTTTTGTTTCCGTCCATGCCAAATCCGGTCATTGAATCAAGTCTGAATTCTTTCTTGGCATCTTCGTACAACATGTGATCCAACCCAAGGACACTCTCTATCCATTTGTTGATGAGAGCTACAATATCAGAAACTTTAAGATGGTCAATTTTCTTACCGGTTTTCATTACCAGCAATTCAGCAGCCCAAGTCCATTCGTATTCGTAGTAATTACTGTGCATGGTCTTAAATTCCTGCTCAATTTTTTCCAGGCTTGAAAGTTCTTTACGTTCAATGTTTCTGATCAGTTTATTGATTTCAGTTTTAGGTGCAATTAATCCTGCCAGATCGCTCCATTCACCTTCTCCAATGGTGTGTTTTGGTTTAAGGCATTCTCTAAGCTCTTGTGTTGTTTTTACCTGACATTTTTCCAATCGCGAAATTAAAGAGTTCCCAAGGAATTTCCAGATGGCCTTGTCGTACAAATTAATTCCTTTTTCCAGAGCGCTTTTACTGATCAGGGTATTGCGATAGGCAAAAACTTCAGTGGTTTCGCCTGAAATCTCTTTCAGACTATTCAGAATATCCAGTCCTTTCTGCATTTTCTTGATAGTAAACGGACTGAGAAGGTTGAAATTGATGCAGTCTAATTTTTCCGGATCTTTCCGGCGATCACGTTTAGGCCATTTCATTACATCGCGAATGGTTCCAACACTCCGAAGGTTTATTCCGGGAGCAATCCAACTGTCGTCTTTATTTTCAATCAGGTATGAAAATGGAAGATCGGAAGTGTCGGTGTTTTTATAGTGACGACCCATTACCAAAGTAAATGAGCCGATTTTTGCCGGCCAGAGAATATAGGAATCGGAAGTGGTTTTCGATCCCCGTTCAACAATTCCGTGATGAATCGGTCCCAATTTATACATGTGGTTACTTTGGTTCGAACCACTACCTGCATTACAAAATGAGAACATTCCGGCAATCAGCAACGTTGATTTGTGATGAGTAACGGTATACGGGCCCCCAAAAATGGAACAGGCTTCGCCATGAAATCCCTGGCAATTAGCAAAAAACAAGGAGTTTTCGGCTGAATATTGTTTTCCCAGAATACAACCCTGACCGATGAAGCAATTTGAAATAATGGCACCATCTGATATTTCTGCTCCCGAGGCGACGATGAAATTTTCGGCAATTGTTCCTGCACCAAGTTTTACCGGTGCAAATTCGTTGCTGTTCACTGAACCATTTTCAAGACGTGTACAACCAAGAACATTGCTATACGGCCCAAATTTGACATTTTTTATGGATCGGCAATTACGAATCACAGCGTGTGAACCGATCATTCCCCGATCACTTTTTACCGATTCAGCATAAGCCACAATTTTTGATTCCAATTCTTCAATCAGGCAATGACGGTGTTTATACCAGGCTAAAAAATAGGCCAGATGGGCCGACAATTTATCGTAGATCATTACGCGTCTGCCTCCGGTTTCATCCAGAGTCGAAACTTTTATCCCATTACCAAAACTCGTTTCACCGTCAATAAAGCAAATCTCGATGTTCTCAAGAATAACATGATCGTGAATATCGTAATTGGCAATGTAATTGGAAATTTGATTCACATAAACATGATCGCCAATGGTGCAATTATGTATGCTGGAATTGTAAATGCCGCAATTTCGGCTAATTCCTCCGCTAAATTCAACGGTACCGGTATTATCACCGATTTTTACAGTTCCTGAAAATTGAGTGAATCGAACATTATGAAGATTAAATGCCGGACTAACAAAAACCTGATCCCAATCGGATGCTGTACATCCTTGTTTTATTAGTTGATCGACCTCCGTAGCCGAAAGGATTCTATATTTGTCAGTATTACTTAGGTTGTTCATATTTATAGGGTTATTTGTGCCAGATAATCGTAATGCTGTCCTTTGAAAACTTTGCTGAGTTTCATCCCATTTTTTTCGATGGCATTTTCCAGATTCGACTGATCGACGTACAGCCATGAAAATGGTTCACTGATCCAGTCTTTATATTCCGTCCTGAATATTAATTCCCCATAATATTTATGGTTGGAAATATCAACCAAAGCTGAGCCATCTTCCTGTTCAAACAAAAAAATCAGATCAGATGAATCCATTAATATCTGACCACCAGGCTTCAATAATTTTTTTAGCTGAAGCAATAAAATGTCCAATCCTTCCAGTGTTCCGGCTATTCCGGTGCCGTTCATCAGCAATAAAATGGTGTCGAAAGTCTGATTGCTGTACTTGAAAATGTTTTGCTGAATGATATTTAGAATGCCACGATCTTTGAGAACCTCGCAACAAAGAGATGATGATTCGAGGGAATATACTTCAAATCCTTTTTGCTGCAGATAAAGTGAATGAGGACCGGCACAGGCTCCTATATCCAGAATAGTTCCCCGGCAAAGATTCATTGCTTTTTTTTCAAGAACGGGCATTTGCCTGTACGACCTGAATAAATAGGAAGTATCAATGGTATCGTCATCAAAATCATCAGAATGAACAAGGATGGGTTGATTGTTTGAATTGAAATGGAAATCATAAACAGCTCTGCCAATCGGATCATCAATATGAGGAATCATACTTATTTTTTACATGAATTAAACTTCAGCCAATTTCTGCTCAAATCTATAACATGTTTTCTGTTTTTGTGAATAAATATAAAATCCTTCAGTCAGGCCTTCTCCAATAACTACTATTTTAGAGTCGGGCATATTTTTGGAGAAAGTTACTATTTCGTCGAAATTTATATTCTTTTTCTGAAGCCATTTTGAAGTAAGGAAGTCACCCATGCGCCATCTGCTTCCATTGACTTCTGCCTCTTCAAAAATTTTCATCGCTTCATTGAAATCGATTTCAGTAAAATGAGCCATTCGTTGTAAGTTTATTGAGCTAAATTAGGGTAAAGGAACTTGAAAAAAAAACTTTTGTCAATAAATTGACGGATAGAGAATCTGATTTGTTGAATAACTGAACTAAATTGTTCTAAAAAATACAAAAGAAAAGCCGGTTAGTAGGTAACCGGCTTTTCTTTTGGTATTTCAAAATCAGAATTTATATCCCAGGGTCATGATCACATTATTTTGCGAAATGTTGTAATCAACCATATTAATTGATCCGGGATGCAATTTCAGGTATTGTTCATTGACAACCCGTTTTACTGCTGCATCAAGGAAAAATTTGCCCTGACGGTATCCAAATCCTCCTGAAACTGTAGAATAATTGGTACTGCTGTTTGGATTTGTGGCAGATAAATAAGTCGATTTATAAACACTCGGGAAATTTTCATAACCTGCCCGTAAGCTGAAATTGTTGTTTACGCGGTACTCACCTCCGATATGGAGATTGCCAACTGTTTTGTAGGCATTCTTAATAGCCGTATTTTCAGAGTAATAATCGTATCCGTCGCTGCCATTTTTCAATTTTGCTGTTGCATAGTCAACAATTTCGTAATCAACACTGATCAGACCTGACTTACCAATAACATATGCGCCACTTAGAATCATTTTGAGTGGTGTTTCAATTTCATAATCATAAACTCCCTTTTTATCAGGTTGAGCTGAATATTTCTCAGTTTTACCATCTTCAAGGTAGGTGATTGATGAATTCATGTTGCTGTCGTACAAGTCATTAAATTTGTAGAAAGTAGGTGAATGAACAGCAAATCCCAGTCGGAGATTATTAACTGGTTTATAAATGAACCCCAGTTTCATATTAAAACCGTTTCCGGTGGTTTTCAGATAAGTATTAAAGTTGAGTTCGTTGAAATAAGGAATATTGTTTTTTTCATCCCATTCATACAAATCAGCATTTTCCTTGAAATATACTTCATGAATTCCTAAAGTACCACCAACATAAAATTTATGATTGAAATTGGCTCCAACCGATACCAGGTATTCGTTGATATATCCTCTTCGGTTGGTAATTTTCCGTTGCGATTCACCGAAATTGTTATCGGTTATATCATTAAAGTACTCCTCGTTCTGGTCATCATAATTTAAAAGATAGGTATCCCAGGCTAAACGCTCGTAATAAGGGTCAAAATCATCTGAATTAATAACCGGGTTGTTTACGTTGTTTGTAAAATAATCAAGGATAGAATGGTTTGAATTTGCACCCTCGGCCAGCATGCTCATCGAAAAACTTCCCAGCCGGTTAAAGCCTAATCCAAAGCTGAGGCTTACCAATCCAGATTCACTGTTTTCTCCGGTTGGAATTGAACCCACATAACCAATATTGTCGATACTTACATTGTATCTTGAATCGTTGATTGTATTTCCAAGGAAGGTTCCGTCGACACTGGATTTTCCAACTGATGGTGTAAAGGTAAACTCACCAGTACGGTAAACAGCAACGCCCGCCGGATTGATACTTAGTGAAGAAAAATCACCTCCCAGGGCACCAAATGCATTACCCATAGCTGCCGACCGTGCGGTTCCGCTGATTTTATAGTTTGAATATCGTAATGCGTCCGACAAATCCTGAGCAAAAACACTGCACGAAATCAGCAGGATACTTATGGTATATACTATTTTTTTCATGTTTTCTGTATTTGAAGTTGTTTGAATTCTGTTCTAGGTAATAGGTATTCGATTATCTTCTGCTTCCGGAACCACCGCCACCGCCACTAGAGCTTCCACCTGAACTTCCGCCTGAACTTCCGCCAGAGCTTCCACCCGACGAGCCTCCACCACTATATCCTCCACCCCCTGCTGGTGAAGAACTTCTCATTGGTGCGCTGTAGGTTGAACCTGAACTTGGGCTGCTGTATCCTGAAGAACTTCTACCGGATGAAGAACTTGATCCATTGGAGTATGATGAGCTTGACTGATATGTTTGCCTCATACTTGATGAACTTCGTGGCTGACTATAGGTTGATCCTGAACTGCCTGAACCGGAACTTCTTACTGCTGAGCGGGAAGAACCCTGATCAGAAGTAATTGGACGGGTATAACTGTTGTTGTTGTAATTCGATTGATTTACGACTCTGGGTTTATTATAACTCGGTGTGTAACTCTGTCCTTGTGTAACTGCTCTACCCTGGCTGTAAGTTCTGCCGGTAGTAGAAGGTTCGTATGATCTGCGTGCATTTCCGGAAGATGTGGTTCCTGGACGAACCATTTGTTGAGTTCTCGAATCATTTGTCCCCTGAACTTGTCTTCCTGTTACAATAGTGCTTCTGGTACCATCGGCATTGGTTACAGTGCGTCTGTTATTTACAATGGTAGCGTTTTTAGTGGTCTGACTATTTCCGCCTCCATCAATAGAACGGCTTCTAACATGTCCGTTTTCAACCCAGGTACTTCGTTCCCGATTACCATTTTGAGAATCTGTATTTCCGACTTTCAGGTTGTTTACCCTTCCGGATTGAGACATATTGTTATTGTTGCCGGGTGCTCTATTTGGCACATTCTCGTTGGTAGGTCTTCTTCTGGCAACTTCATGATTGCTGTAATAGCCGCCTCCATAGCCTCCTCCGTAACCACCACCGTAGTAGCCATTGTAAAATCCATTATAGTATCCTCCATAACCATAACCATAACCCCAATATCCACCAAATCCGAAATAGTATGGTGAATAGTATCCGTAGTAGGGGTATCCCCAGCCACCATAATACCATGGATCCCATCCCCATCCATAACCACCGTATCCGTACCCACCGTAAAGTCCAGAATAGTAAGGTGAATATCCATAATACCAATCATCAAAAAAGATGGAACTTCCCCAGAATGGTCTGTGGAACCGGTTTATCCGGTATGTAAAATCCAAATCGTCATCATCGTAGTAGTTATTGATGACGTATTTAACCTGATCGTCGTCGTAATAAATAGTGGTATCAGATTCAACCAGTTCCTGATCATCCATCTGATACGACTGAACATCTGAATTTTGACGTTCTGGTTGATAGACGTTATTGTTTACAGAATAGGTTCCATCTTCGTTTTTATTTGTTTGACTCATCACTATCCGCTCCTTTCTGGCATTCGGATTGTTAATATTCGCTGATTTTTCAGTTACCGGAACTTCATCTTCAACGATTGCTACGGGTGGTACATCAGCGGGAGAAAAATAGATGTCGTCATCGTAAGATTTGGCCATGTATGTTCCCGTAGTACATGCACTAACCAAAATTGCAAGTATTGCGATGACTGGAAGTTTTGTTTTCATAGTTCACCCTCCTTTATAATGAATAATTATTTTACTTTCTTTGTACGCTTTAAATCTAGTGCGAAAAACTCAAATACCATACCAAAAGTAAAAAGAATGGCAAAAGAATTGACTTCCCGCAGTGAAAATTATTCACAATGGTACAACGACTTGGTTATCAAGGCAGATTTGGCTGATAATTCTGCGGTGAGAGGCTGTATGGTGATTAAACCATATGGCTATGCAATTTGGGAAAAAATGCAGGCCCAACTCGATCGTATGTTTAAGGAAACTGGTCATGTGAACGCCTATTTTCCTTTATTTATACCAAAATCATTTTTCAGTAAAGAAGCAAGTCATGTGGAAGGATTTGCCAAAGAGTGTGCCGTAGTTACACATTACCGGCTGATGAACGATCCGAATGGCGGAGGTATTATTGTTGATCCTGAAGCAAAGCTGGAAGAAGAACTGATTGTTCGGCCTACTTCTGAAACAATTATTTGGAGCACCTATAAGAACTGGATTCAATCGTATCGCGATTTACCAATTCTGGTGAATCAATGGGCCAATGTGGTGCGCTGGGAAATGCGAACCCGTTTATTTCTGCGAACCGCCGAATTCCTATGGCAGGAAGGTCATACGGCTCATGCTACCAGTCAGGAAGCACTGGAAGAAACTGAACGTATGGTGAATGTTTATGCGACTTTTGCTGAAGAATTTATGGCTCTGCCTGTAATTAAAGGAGCCAAATCGGCTAACGAACGGTTTGCAGGAGCCTTGGAAACATATACCATTGAAGCTTTGATGCAGGATGGAAAAGCATTGCAATCGGGTACTTCACATTTTCTTGGGCAGAATTTTGCCAAGGCTTTTGATGTGCGTTTTGCAACCAAAGAAGGGAACGAAGATTTTGTGTGGGCTACTTCCTGGGGAGTTTCTACCCGCTTGATGGGAGCATTGATTATGGCACATTCCGATGATAACGGACTGGTACTTCCACCGAAATTGGCACCATTTCAGGTGGTTATTGTTCCGATTTACAAACAACTGGAACAGCTGGCTTCCATTTCTGAAAAGGTTGACACTATTATTCTCAAGCTGAAAGCACTTGGAATTTCAGTGAAATACGATAATAATGACAATAAAAAACCGGGATGGAAATTTGCCGAATACGAATTGAAAGGTGTTCCGGTTCGTATTGCTATTGGCCCACGCGATCTCGAAAATGGCACGGTTGAAGTTGCCCGGCGCGATACACTTCAGAAACAGGTGGTCTCGATGGAAAACATTGAATTGTATATTGAACAGTTATTAAATGATATCCAGGAAAATATTTACAATAAGGCACTTGCTTTTCGTGGCGAAATGACAACTAAAGTCGACACTTACGAAGAGTTTAAAGAAATACTTCAGGGAAAGGGAGGTTTTATTTCCGCTCATTGGGATGGAACTTCGGAAACGGAGCAAAAAATAAAGGATGAAACCAAAGCGACCATTCGTTGTATTCCTTTCGATCAGGTTCCTGAAGAAGGAAAATGTGTTTACTCCGGAAAACCTTCGAAAGGAAGAGTTTTATTTGCGCTTGCCTATTAAAAGTTCAAAAATCATAAGGAAGAAAAGCAGTCAGGTTTGGCTGCTTTTCTTATTTTTATAGAATATTTAATACAAACCCAATGAGTGCAAAGAAAAAAGAAGTAAGTCAGTTGGAAGGAATGATATTGAAGACCAACCTGAAACAGGAAGTTTACCAGAAAACCATCAGTTCTTTTGCCTTGCTGAAGGAAGTATTGAAGGAAATTGCTGATGATTACAGGGATAAACTGAAAGATAAGGTTGACGATAATGTTTTACCGGTTTATCAGGAAAAAGGATTATTTGAAACTGAATTCAGGTTAGGAGGCGATTTATTGATTTTCAGCATGCATT
>Ga0209261_10000051_pt1 | contig 29356 bp, 16 predicted proteins | sample DOMMetBare1Fresh_FD_187470 | JGI IMG/M metagenome (GOLD analysis project Ga0209261, IMG submission 187470) | Wetland sediment microbial communities from St. Louis River estuary, USA, under dissolved organic matter induced mercury methylation -... | ecosystem: Environmental > Aquatic >...
AATAACAGGATCAATCGTATCGGTACACGACGAGAATGCGAACAATCCCAGGAGAACAACCAGTAAATTATATATTTTTTTCATTTTAACTCGATTTTAATGGTTTAATATCCAGTGTTTTGTTTCAGGTTGGGATTAGCTACCACATCCGATGAAGGAATTGGATATACGTTGTATTTGGCATCAGTAGCCCTGCCGTCAGCAACCCCGCCTTTCCATGGCCAGATGTATGCGCTGCCAGTAAATTTACCGAAACGAATCAGATCGGTACGACGATGGCCTTCCCAGTAGAATTCACGTGACAATTCATCCAGAATGAAATTTAAAGTCAACTCAGTGTCCTTAATATTTCCGCCGGTATCGCCATAAGCTCTTGTCCTGAGTGCATTTACATAGGTTAACGCCTGTGCAGTGCTACCACCAGTTCCTCCGCGAAGTACAGCTTCAGCATAGGTCAGGTAAGCTTCAGCAGAACGGAACATTGGGAAGTCGGTATCTGAATGAGTCAAATCCTGTCCGGCAGCGCCTGTTGATGAAATGTTTTTAAATTTCACTACGGCATAACCTTCTTTGAATTTGGTGATATCGGTTACTTTTAATTCCTGACCATCAGTATAAAATAATGCACGACCATCGGTACTGTATTTTTCTAAACTGTAAGTATAAGGTAACTGGTTCAGATTTAAAGTCACTTTATATTTTCCGGGAGATGCAATTGCGATGTTTGCACCGCCACCTTCAAGGCTTGCATTGGCACCATCGTCACCATAATTCAGATCCCAGCCATCATTGGCCCTGAATTTAATTTCACCAGCCTTAAGTTCAAGTACGGCTGACCATAAATTAGTAGCTGCATCTATTGTCAGGTTCTGATCAGAATCCCATCCGGAAGCAGTAGCTGAACCGATAACACCCCAATCAGTTTTCATTATGGTGTATGTTTTAGCGGTCAAATCAACATTGATTTTGTAATATCCAGCTTTGGCAGCTTTTATGTTGTCGCCACCAGCATCGAGTTTTCCATCAGCACCGGTATCGCCCCAGTTGTTATTCCAGTCCGGAGTTTCACAGAATTTAAATTCGGTGTTATCGTCTTTAAAATAGAGGTAACCTTCGTAATTGTTATCGCTTTTTGCTGAACGAAGCACAGTGGTTGTTTTTGCAGGGTCCCATCCCTGATATCCTCCGGGAACATAAAGTACTGGTCCGGCATTTGCTGATTTCAGCATGTTAATGTTTGCACTTTTGGCATTGGCATAAACCGGAAATTTAGTTACCAGTGAACTGATGGCACGATGACCACCCCAGGCTTCTTTTGTTCCGTAATTTGCTGCAACCATAGATCCGCCAATTCCGCCATCGATAATGAACGTAGTGCTGCCCCAGGTTTTGGCATTCTTGCCATCAGCAACAACTGGCATAATAATCTCTTTTGAAGTATTATTATCAGTCAGGAATAGCTTTTCATATTTTGGCTCAAGGGTATAACCCGAATTAATAACCTTAGTTGAATAAGCAATGGCCTCGGTATATTTGGGTGAAACTCCGTAAGCTTCAGCATTCAGATAAAGTTTTGCAAGCAACATCCATGCAGCAGCCTGATCCACGCGTCCGTAAACATTCGCTTTTGGAGCGGCCAGTTTAGTTTCAACTTCTTTCAGTTCTGATTCGATGTATGAAAACAATTCAGCTTTACTCGCCTGTTTTGGAAAGAATGCGCCAATACCATCGTTTTCAGTAATGAACGGAACGCTTCCGAACATATCCAGGGCATGCCAGTAGGATAAAGCTCTGAGGAAACGGGCTTCATTACGGTACAATTCAACATCAGTCCGCAATTGGCCTGTCACACCGCGTCCATCCAGTTTGGCCGGCGCAGTTTCACGAATAAATTCGTTGGCCAGGGTTATCTGATAGTATACACGGTAATAGAAACCTTTTACAAAATCGTTGGAAGATGTCCATGTCTGTGCATGAAGGTCTGCCAGTCCGGCATCGCCCCAACCTGTAACAGCATGGTCGGACGCTAATTCCTCAAGGTTCCATAGTCCGCGAACGTATGAAGAGAAGCCTTCGTCGAGTCCACCGAGGTCGCCGGCTCCCGAAGGGCCTTCCTGACCGGTGAGTGATAAACCGGCGTAACATTTGGCCAGAATTTGCTGGTAAGCTGCCGGATCGTCGTAAACAGTAGCCGATGTTACCACATCTTTATCCAAAGGAATGGTATTCAAATCGTTTACGCACGATGTAAATGCGAGCATAATTGATAATGCCGCAATGCTTAAAAACTTGAAATATTTATTATTCATGATTTTCGTATTTAAAAATTAAAATCCAACACTTACGCCTAACATGAATGTTCTTGGACGAGGATAAACATTGTTATCGATACCTCCACTAACTTCAGGATCCAATCCTCTGTATTTTGTAATAACAAATACGTTCTGTACCGTTGAATACAATCTCAGGTCCATTTTGTTATTCATCAGGTTTTTAAAATTATAACCAAGTGAAACGTTGTCTAACCTAAGGAATGATGCGTTCTGGATGTAATAATCAGACCAGTACTGAGTCTTTTCGAATTTTGTATTGTAAAAGTCGCGGGTCACATTTCTCATATAACCTGATGGCCAGTAAATTTCGATTCCTGTACTGTTTCTTGAATCAACATTGTTATAAACGTAGTTGTTGATGCTTATACGTCCGGCAAGACTTAAATCCCAGTTTTTATATACCACTGAAGAGTTGAATCCCATAAATACATCGGGAACCGGAGTTTTGTAGTAGTATTTGTCTTTGGTTGTAATTTGTCCATCGCCATTTCGATCGACATAAACACCTTCAATTGGTTTTTTGCTGTCGTTGTATACTTGTTCGTAAACAAAGAACGATGAAGCAGGATGACCTACCGAGTGAATCTGGATTTTATTACCAACACCTCCTGAGATTCCGCCGGTTTCAACGCCCAGATAAGCTGGATCCTGTGAAGCGGTCAGTTTGGTGATTTCATTCTTGTTGTGAGTTAAGTTAACTCCAAGATCCCAGCTCAGGTCTTTCTTCGAAATGATTTTTCCGTTGATAGAGAATTCAAAACCTTTATTAGTGAGGTCGCCAACGTTGGTCAGAATTTCGTTGATAAAGTTCGTACCGGCAGGTACCGGAACAACGTTTAACAAATCTTTGGTGTCACGCTGATAAACTTCGAAAGAACCCGAAATGCGGTTGTTCAGGAAGCCATAATCCAATCCAATGTTGTAGGTAGTTGTTTCTTCCCATTTAATGTTTGAATCGTATCCATCAGGTCTGAGTGTGTTGATCCATTTGTCGCCGAACAATACGCGGGCATTTTCCTTACTGTAAGAGTAACGCGCCAGGTAAGGATAATCGCCCTGACCAATGTTCTGCTGTCCGGTAATACCATAACCCAAACGAAGTTTCATATCTGATACTGCTTTTACATCTTTCAGGAACGATTCATTCTTGATCTGCCAAGCAAACGCCAAAGCAGGGAATAAACCCCAACGTGTGTTTTCTGAGAAACGTGAAGTTCCGTCGTTACGAAGTGTAGCGGTAATAAGATAGCGGTCGTTAATCGAATAATTGACACGTCCAAAAAACGATACCAGATAGTATTCAGTAGGATCGTAATTTTTTGCTGTGAGTTGTTTATATGTGCCGTTTGTTCCCATAGCGGCGCTTTGAGAAAACACATAATTTTCTCTGTAGAAATGTTGCCATGAATAACCACCCATCAGATCGATCTTGCTGTTCAGAAATGAAAGATCCCGGTTATAGTTCAGATAAAAATCGAGTAATTCATTCTTTTTATCCTGGGTATATTCACGATTTTCTCCACCACCGTTGGTTTTATCGTACATCCAGGCAGCATTTTCAGGAACGTAAACGGTTCCGTTACTTTTTGAATAATCATATCCAAGATTCAGAACTGCTTTTAATTCAGGAAGGAAATGAAATTTATAATCGAACTGAATATTTCCAAGACTTCTTTTTACATCAGCTTTATCTTCACGAAGCTCGAGTTGGGCAACCGGGTTGGTTGTTCCAACGGTAAGCGGATTACCATCGCTTTGCAGCCATGTAAAGTAATTGCCGTATTTGTTTGTGGCATGAACTTCCTGGGTTGGATCAAAGCCGATAGCGTTGCCAATTGAACCTTCATCACCAAACACATTGTTGATAGCCATCCCTTTCAGGTTGATGTCTACTTTCAGGTGATTATCAAAAAAGCTTGGATTGATACCGACCGAACCGGTATAACGGTCCATGGTGGTTGTTTTTAAAAGTCCGTCCTGTTTGGTATAACCAACCGATACACGGTAAGGAATGTTTTTGAAACTTCCGGTGATACCCACATTGTGTTCATGGCCAATTGCAGTTTGAAAAATCTGATCCTGCCAGTTGGTACTGGTTTTGCCTAATAATTTAAGCACATCATTTTGACCTTTGTAACGGTCGTTAACTAAAGCAACGTATTCTTCGGTTGATAAAACATCAATTTGTCCGGGACGGGTTCCAACAGAGAATTTACCATCATAAGTAACCTTGGTTGCCACTCCGTTTTTACCTTTTTTGGTAGTAATAATAACTACACCATTCGAAGCGCGTGATCCGTAGATTGCGGTTGCCGAAGCATCCTTAAGTACAGTAAAAGTTTCGATGTCGTTAGGGTTAATAGTGCTCAAAGGGTTACGCATACCCGAAACTCCGTCGTTGTCAACAGGAACTCCGTCGATAACAAAAAGAGGATCGTTGCTGGCTGAAAGTGACGAACCGCCACGGATACGAATGGTTGATCCGCTTCCGGGAGCACCACCGCCTGTAGTAATTTGTACTCCTGCAATTTTACCCATGACCAGTTCTTCCGGAGAAGCAATGGCCCCTTTGTTAAAATCGTCAGCACTTACAGCCGTAACAGAACCGGTTGCATCGCCCTTTTTCACCTGGCCATAACCGATTACGACTACTTCATCTAGTTCATCAATGTCAGGAAGAAGTGCTATTCTAAGGTCTTTCTGACCCTGAGATACGATTTCCTGGGTTTTATAACCTACAAATGAAAACTGTACAACATCACCCATTTTGGTATTAAGAGTGAATATACCATCCATATCAGTGATGGTTCCGTTTGTAGTTCCTTTAACTACAATAGATACCCCCGGTAAAGATTCTCCCGATGAGCTATCGGTAACCTTACCCTTTAATACTGCCTGTTGAGCCATTGCGAAATTTCCAAACAATAGCGACATAATCAGTATTAATACATTTAGGTTTTTGCGAATAATCCTCATGTTTTAATAATTATTGGTTCAAATACTCATTTTTAGATTCATTCATCCTAACTTTTGGTTTTTTTCCATTCAGTTTTTCTGTTTAATACTTCTAAAATTAATTCCGTGACTAAAGTATTTAATCCGTTAAAATTTAGTTAAAAAATGTTATTAAGTGTTTTCTGCAATCGTTTGCGGTTTCGTTTGCATATAAAGTGTTATAAAACAGGTGGCCACTGGTGGGTATGGTTTGTCAATTTTTGGGTTCCTAATCCTGATTCTTTGAGCAAGAAAATTAATTGTTATCTTTAGTCTAAGATTTATAAAAAAAGACCACACGCCACGACTTTATGCGGAGTAATCAGATTACGATAAAAGACATTGCCCGGATTTTAGGTATTTCTCCTTCTACGGTTTCAAGAGCATTGAAAGACCATCCGGATATTAATGTGGATACCAAAAAAGCAGTCAACGAATTGGCTGGAAAACTTAAGTATCAGCCCAATGCGGTGGCTTTAAGTTTAAAAAACAGCCGAAGTAATACGATTGGTGTTATCATTCCGGAAATCGTGCATTATTTTTTCTCCTCCGTGATAAGTGGAATTGAGGATGTCGCATCTCAAAAAGGATTTACGGTCATCATTTGTCAATCTAACGAAAGCTATCTTAGGGAAGTTGCTAATGCCCGAACTTTACTTTCTCACCGCGTTGATGGAATCCTTGTTTCTATTTCAAAGGAAACACATGCGTTTGAGCATTTTGTTGATTTGCAGAACAGCGGTATTCCGTTGGTATTCTTTGACCGGATTGCTCCGGATATCGATGCCGATCAGGTTATTATCAACGATCTGGAAGCTTCATACAAGGCAACAAGACATCTGATTGAAACCGGCTGCAAACGGATCGCTCATTTTGCTGGTCCACAAAGCCTTGTCATAGGACGCGACCGACTTCAGGGTTATATTAATGCACTTGTGGAGGCTGGCCTGCCTGTTGACAAACGGCTCATTGTGGAAGCAGATACCTTCGAAAAAGCCAGGAATACTGTTGTTGAGATGCTTGATGCAGGAATTGTTCCTGACGGGGTTTTTGCAGTGAATGACCTGACTGCCATAGGAGCCATGCAAACTATTCAGAAGAGGGGATTAAAAATTCCTGAAGATATTTCAATCGTTGGATTCAGCGATGGTCGGTTTTCCGGAATAACCGATCCGAATCTTTCTTCGGTCGACCAGCATGGATACGAAATGGGAATCACGGCTGCAGAAATACTTTTTCGCCGGATATTGTCGGCTGAAGAAGAATACATACCGGAAGTGAAAGTCTTAACTGCCGATTTAATTGTGAGAGGCAGCTCGTTGAAGGATTAAGACTATATATCAGGCAAGATATTGCCCAAACTGGTTTACCTCTCAAAAATATTCCGGTTCTGCACTTTTTTTTGTTCTTTCCTGCAAACGTTTGCAATGCGGTTTTTTAATTTAATACTCCTGTTTCTCCTTAGAAATAAGGCATTTTAGCGGTTATACAATTTGGAATTACGATAAAAGCTTCTTTATATTTGTAGCGTTAATTCCATTCAAGTTAATTCCGTTTAGTACTTCATTTGAATTCCTGAAAATTCTTTCAGGTTGTTTCAACTATTAATTCCAGAAATTTGGTTGGTGTTGTTGTATGCTTAGGTGAACAGAACTTTCTGTTTGTATTCCGTCATACTTCAATTTGTTTTGGCTATTCGCCAAAGTATTCCGACATTTCAATCAAATAAACTAATTAATACGAACCCAAATGAAAAAGAAACCTGCATTAAGTTTTTGGCAAATCTGGAACATGAGTTTTGGCTTTCTGGGTATTCAGTTTGGCTTTGCACTGCAAAATGCCAATGTGAGCCGGATATTTGAAACCCTGGGAGCTAATGTAAACGACATTCCCATTCTGTGGATTGCTGCCCCGGTTACAGGACTGATTATGCAACCCATCATTGGTCATCTGAGTGACAAAACATGGGGCAGATATGGCCGCCGTCGTCCGTTTTTCATGCTTGGTGCTATTTTGGCTTCACTTGCCTTGCTGGTGATGCCAAATTCCCCCGTTCTTTGGATTGCTGCCGGCATGCTGTGGATCATGGATGCTTCCATCAATATTTCGATGGAACCATTTCGTGCCTTCGTTGGCGACATGTTGCCAAGCGAACAGCGGACTCGCGGATTTGCCATGCAGAGTTTCTTCATTGGTGTTGGCGCTGTTGTTGCTTCAGGCTTGCCATACATTTTGAATAAATGGATGGGAATTGCCAATGTGGCTGAAGCAGGAGAAAAAATTCCACCATCGGTAAGGTATTCGTTTTATTTGGGTGGTGCGGTTTTCTTTCTGGCCGTTTTGTGGACCGTATTTCGTACGAAGGAATACTCTCCTGACGAATTGAATGAATTTGAAGAAGAAAAAATTCAAAGTCAGGGTTTGTCAAAATTTGTTTTTCGCTCATCGGCTGAATTACTCAAAAGCTTTTTCCAGTATGGATTTATCTGGCTTCTCGTGGGTCTGGGTTTCAGTTACCTGGTTTATTCACAGGGCTGGGAAAAAGAACTCTATGTAATCTCTGTTGGTCTGGGAGTTTTTGGAATTATTTTGCTGATTACCGCCTGGAATACCCGGCAGGGCCTTACCCGAAATGGTTTGGTTGAAGTGATCACCGATTTGATGAATATGCCCAAAACCATGAAACAATTGGCAATTGTACAGTTCTTTTCGTGGTTTGCCTTGTTTGCCATGTGGATTTATTCCACATCGGCAGTAACCAGTCACATTTACGGAACCAGCGATACCACCAGTCAGCTTTACAATGATGGAGCCGACTGGGTTGGATTTTTATTCGCCATTTACAATGGTTTTGCTGCAATCATGGCTTTCATTCTTCCGGTGCTTGCAAAAGCTACCAGCCGAAAAATGGCCCATGCCATCTCTTTGGTAATCGGCGGAATTGGATTGATGTCTTTTTATGTGATCAAGGATCCGAATCTTTTGCTGGTTTCAATGGTTGGAGTTGGAATTGCCTGGGCAAGTATTTTATCCATGCCATATGCCATTCTTACCGGCTCATTACCTGCAGGGAAAATGGGAATCTACATGGGAATTTTTAATTTCTTCATTGTAATACCGCAGATTTTTGCAGCCAGTATTCTTGGCTTTTTTACCAAATTTTTGTTTGATGGTCATGCCATTTATGCCCTTGTTTTAGGTGGTGTATCGTTACTAATCGCAGCGGTGAGTGTCCTGTTTGTTGACGATGTTGATCAGAGATAAATAGAAGCCCCCTTCCCGTTCCCCCGAAGGGGGAAAGCTTAGGATGGAGCATCGCTTTTATTATCGCTTCGAGACCAATAGTTGCAAAGATGAAATAGGTTCAAAGCGTTATCCTTTGCCGTCTCATTTATGAGACGGATGAATGACCAGGGACAAATCCCGTCCGCGAGATGAAGATGAACAAAAAGATGACATCTTTTCGGACGAAATGAAGTACACGTATAAAATGGATTTTTAATTCAAAAAAATAATGATTGAAGCTTGCTTATTTGATCTGGATGGGGTAGTGGTTGATACAGCCAAATACCATTTTATAGCCTGGAAGGCTTTGGCCGAAGAGTTAGGTTTTGAATTTACTCATGCCGATAACGAACGGCTGAAAGGAGTAAGTCGTATGTCGTCACTCGAAATATTGCTCGAAATCGGGGGGTTGAAATTTTCGGAGCAGGAAAAACTGGCTATGGCCGAAAAAAAGAACGCACTCTATGTGAGTTACATCGAAAAAATGACTCCTGAAGAAACATTACCCGGAGTGAAGGAATTTCTTCAGGAATTGCGGAGCAAAGGAATAAGAATTGCGCTTGGCTCTGCCAGCAAAAATTCTCCCATGATTTTGGACCGGATTCAACTTACCGAAATGTTTGATGCCATTGTGGATGGGAATTCCATTTCAGAAGCTAAACCAAATCCGGAAGTATTTTTGAAAGGAGCGGAAAAATTGGGTGTATCCCCCGAAAATTGCGTCGTTTTTGAAGATGCCATCGCTGGAATTGAAGCCGCTCAAAATGCCAACATGTATTCGGTTGGTATTGGCGATCCCGTATTATTGGGTTTTGCTGATTTGGTCATTCCAGGATTCGATGGATTTTCGGTTGAGAAATTAGTAAAGGAACTGAAAGCGCCCTTCCTGTTTCCTCCTGGTGGAAAAGCTTAGGGCAGAATTTATTTGTCATGGCTTTGACAGGAATTCAACCAAATGAAAGCGCCTTAGGGAAGGAGTTGCAAAATTTTTCCGTCTGCAGATAAAACTTGAGAAAAGCTTTTTCCATGTTTAAGACGGAACGAAAAAGGCGATTGAAAAAAAGAATTAGGAACAGAAACGAATTTGAAATTCTACCTGATAAGTTTCAGGATTAATAAATGGAAGTATGAAAAATTACATCATACACAACGAGTGGAAGATTATTGAAGAAGGATTTCACTCTGAGGAAAACCGCATTACCGAAAGTTTGCTGAGTATTGGCAACGGTCGCTGCGGACAACGGGCCAATTTCGAGGAAAAATACAGTGGCGACAGTCTTCGCGGAAGCTATGTGGCCGGCATCTATTATCCTGACAAAACCCGTGTAGGCTGGTGGAAAAACGGATATCCGGAGTATTTTGCCAAAATACTGAATGCAACCAATTGGATTGGAATCAATGTGCGAATAGATGGTGAGGAGCTGGATTTGAACACAGCTAAAATCATTTCATTTTACCGCGATCTCGATATGAGAACAGGTTTACTTACCCGCCATTTCGTTGCAGAGGTTCCATCGGGAAAGCGGGTAGAAGTGCATTCCCGACGATTCTTAAGTATTGCAGATCAGGAAATCGGAGCTATCAGGTATTCCGTAAAGGCAATTAATTTTTCAGGCGAAATTTCTCTGGAGCCATTCGTCGATGGTGATGTGGTTAATGAAGATTCAAACTACGACGAAAATTTCTGGATCAGTATCGCTCAAAAAATGAATTGTTGCTCGGGATTTGTTTGTATGGAAACCAAAAAAACGGCCTTCCAGCTTTGTACCGGAATGAGTTTCAAGGCAAAGCTAAATCAGCAAATAATTTCGGTTGAGACTTCAAAAATCGAGAAAGAGAAATATGTTGGTTCAGCATTTTCGGTTCAGGTAGTGCAGGGAGACGAGGTTTGCATTGAAAAATATGCCGCACTCATTTCAACTCTTTATCACTCCAAAAATAAACTTCAGGAAATTACCGAAAAGTCATTGAAACGTGCATCAGAAAAAGGATTTGACAAGCTTTTTACCGATCAGGAAAAAGCCTGGGGAAAACGCTGGGAAACGAGTGATATACGCATCGAGGGGGATGTGGCAGCACAACAGGGAATCCGGTTCAATATTTTCCAGTTAAATCAAACATATTTGGGCGACGACGAACGCCTCAACATTGGCCCGAAAGGATTTACCGGTGAGAAATACGGCGGTGTTACCTACTGGGATACCGAAGCATATTGTTTACCTTTTACACTTGGAACAGCGCCTCAGCGGGTTTCCAAAAATCTGCTTTTATATCGCTATAAACATTTGCCGAAAGCCATCGAAAATGCCGAAAAACTCGGATTCAATAATGGCGCAGCTTTATATCCCATGGTAACCATCAATGGCGAAGAATGTCACAACGAATGGGAAATTACCTTCGAGGAAATTCACCGGAACGGAGCCATTGCCTATGCCATTTACAACTACATCAGCTATACCGGTGACAGGGAATATCTGGCTCCATACGGATTTGAAGTGTTGCTGGCCTTATCCCGGTTTTGGAGCCAAAGAATTAACTGGTCGGATGAGAAAAAGAAATTTGTAATGCTGGGAGTAACAGGTCCGAACGAATACGAAAACAATGTCAACAACAATTTCCACACCAGTTACATGGCCGTGTGGACCCTAAAATATACGCTCGAAGCCATCGATTACCTGAAGAAGGAACATCCGCTTTTGTTTGAAGATCTGGTCAAAAAGCTAAAACTGATGGAGCTGAAAGAAACTTCACACTGGAAGAAAATTATTAAAGACATGTATTTCCCCTATGACTTTAACCGGAAGATCTACCTTCAACAGGACGGATTTCTCGATAAAGAATTAGTTCCGGTAAGCGAATTAAAAGCCGAAGACCGGCCCATCAATCAGAAATGGTCGTGGGACCGGATTCTGCGTTCACCCTATATTAAGCAAGCTGATACTTTACAAAGTATCTATTGGTTTGAAGACAATTTTGATCGCGAGAGCATCGAACGCCACTTCGATTTTTACGAACCGTTAACAGTGCACGAATCATCCCTTTCGAGTTGCATTCATTCCATTCTGGCAGCTTCGCTGGGCCGTCAGGAAAAAGCGTATGAAATGTATTTGCGGACTGCCCGTCTCGACCTGGACGATTATAACAACGACACTTGTGACGGATTGCATATCACCAGCATGGGCGGAACCTGGATGGCATTCGTGCAGGGATTTGGCGGGATGCGCGTTAAAAAAGGACAACTGCATTTTAACCCGTTTATTCCTGATGGATGGGATTCGTTTTCTTTCCGGCTGAATTTCAGAGATGCTCATCTCGAATTTAATTTGAGCAGATCAGATTTCAGGCTGGTCAATCATTCCAAAACCGATATTGAACTGGTAGTACACGGAGAATCCTGCCAGTTGCCAGCAAAAAAGGAATTGAAAATCACTAACTAGAAACAATAAAATATCATGAAGAAGCTATCCCTATTCATTATTTCTATCGCATTCAGTATTTCAAGTTTCGCACTGAATGTTGATCGTGTTGAACCCATGTTCTGGTGGGTTGGAATGAAAAATCCATCGGTTCAGCTGATGGTTCACGGGCAGGAAATCGCTTTAACCGAAATCAGCCTGAATTATCCCGGTGTGAAGATTATGGCAATTAGCCATCAGGATAATCCGAACTACGTTTTTATTGATCTGAGTATTTTGCCGGAAGCCAAAGCCGGAGCTTTCCCGATTCAATTCAGGAAAAACAAAAAGGAAGTGGTGAGCTATACTTACGAATTGAAAAACCGCGAACCTCATTCTGCCGATCGGAAAGGTTTTGATCAATCGGATGTAATTTATCTGATCACTCCCGACCGTTTTGTGAATGGAAATCCGGCGAATGATGCAGTAGTTGGAATGAAAGAACAACCCAACCGAAGTGACTACAATGGTCGTCATGGTGGCGACATTCAGGGCATTAAAAACAGCCTGGATTACCTATCCGGCATGGGATTCACCTCCATTTGGCTCAATCCTGTTCTCGAAAATAACATGACACAGGTTTCATACCACGGCTATTCAACCACCGATTTTTATAAAGTCGATCCACGTTACGGAACCAACGAAGAATACCGTGAATTGGGGAAAACCATACACCAGAAAGGCATGAAACTGATGATGGACATGATTTTCAACCACATTGGATCTGAACATTGGTGGATGAATGATATGCCATCGGCTGACTGGTTGAATTTCTACCCGGAATATAAAATTACTACCCATCGCCGCACCGTCAATCAGGATCCGTATGCAGCAGAAACAGATAGAAAGGCCATGGCCGACGGATGGTTTGTTCCTTCCATGCCCGATCTGAACCAGCGAAATTCATTCCTGATGAATTACCTCATCCAAAACAGTATCTGGTGGACTGAATATGTTGGTTTAGATGGAATCCGCATGGACACCTATCCTTATCCCGATAAATTCGGAATGGCTGAATGGACCCGTCGGATGCTGGAAGAATATCCCGATTTTTATATGGTTGGCGAAGAATGGTCGCTGAATCCGGGGATTGTGGCCTACTGGCAAAAAGGGAAAGTCAATAAAGACGGCTTTATTTCCGAGCTTCCGGGCCTCATGGATTTCCCAATGAACGACGCAGTAATTCAGGGATTAAAAAATCCGGGAAACGATGGATTGATAAAGATTTATGAAGAGCTGGCCAACGACTTTCAGTTTGCTCATCCCGAAAAGCTGGTTATTTTTCCTGACAACCACGACATGACCCGGTTTTACGATCAACTGGGAAACAACATCGATTTAATGAAAATGGGTTTGGTGTGGTACGCTACTACCCGCGGAATTCCTCAGCTTTTTTATGGAACCGAAATTCTGATGACCAGTCCCGGACCTAAAGAAGACGGAAAAATCCGTGCTGATTTTCCTGGTGGCTGGGCTGGTGATCAGGTTAACGCATTTACCGGGGCAGGACTTTCCGCTCAGCAAAAAGACGTTCAGGGATTTATGCGGAAAATTTTAAACTGGCGTAAAGCCAATCCGGTAGTTTATACAGGTGAACTGAAACACTTTGTCCCGGTTGATGGTGTTTATGTGTATTTCAGATATGATAATTCAAAAAAAGTAATGGTTGTACTGAATAAAAATACACAAGAGAAAACCATTGATACAGGCCGTTTCAGTGAGGTAATGGCCAATTGTACATCAGGAAAGGAAATCATTTCCGGTGCAGCAATCACCGATTTGAAAAACCTGAAAGCGCCTGCCATGTCGGCAATGATTATTGAACTGAAGTAAATCTCAGTTACGTGTTGCGGGAAACGAGTTGCGGGTAAAACACGCAATCCGCATCCCGAAACTCTTAACAATTACATCAACAACAACCTTCCAAAACATCACACCATGAAAATACTAAAACAACTGTTCTTTCTTCCTATACTGGTCTTTGCAATAGTTTCGTGCCAGCCAACAGTAAAAACCCAAAAGGAAACTTCCGGAGTTCCGGAGTGGACAAAAAACGCAGTACTTTACGAAGTTAATATTCGCCAGTACACACCTGAAGGAACTTTCAATGCCTTCGAAACCCATCTTCCGCGTCTGAAGGAATTAGGTGTTGATATTCTTTGGATCATGCCAATCAACCCAATTTCCCTAAAAAACCGGAAGGGCAGTTTAGGATCGTATTATTCAGTAAAAGACTATAAAGCTGTTAATCCTGAATTTGGCACACTCGAAGATTTTAAAAGTTTGGTGAACAAGGCCCATGAAATGGGATTCAAGGTTATTCTCGATTGGGCTGCGAACCACACGGGCTGGGATAATCAATGGATTTTTGATCACAAGGATTGGTACACACAGGATTCTCTTGGAAATGTTATTCCTCCGAATCCGGACTGGTCAGATATTGCTGACCTCAACTTCGATTCAAAACCGATGCGCCGTGCCATGATTGACGCCATGGATTTCTGGGTGAAAGAAACCAACATTGATGGATTCCGTTGCGATGTAGCCTGGGGCATTCCTCAGGATTTCTGGGAAACCGTAATCGCTTCTCTCGATTCAATTAAGCCGGTTTACATGCTGGCCGAAGATGAAGATCATCCCGATTTTCTTAAAAAGTCGTTTCATTCCAATTATGCATGGAAATTGCATCACACGCTGAACGATGTGGCTCAGGGCAAAAAAACAGCTGCTGACATTAAAAAATACTATACTGATTCAGTGAATAAATATGCTGCCGGTTCGTTTCCAATGCAGTTTATTACCAATCATGACGAAAACAGCTGGCAGGGAACCGAGTACGAACGAATGGGCGATGCTGTTAAAACTTTTGCCACCCTGACTTTTACCATTGAGGGTATTCCGTTACTATACAGTGGTCAGGAAACAGGTTTGAAAAAACGGCTCTTGTTTTTTGAAAAAGATACCATAAACTGGAGCAATCCGGAAATGCAGGTGTTTTTTCAGAAGCTGACCAGTCTGAAACACAACAACGAAGCGCTTTGGAATGGTAGTGCAGGCGCACCTATGATTTTTGTGGAAACATCTGATCCTCAAAATGTGCTTGCTTTTATCCGCGAAAAAGAAAAGAATCAGGTTCTGGCCATATTCAACCTTTCGGCTAGTCAGGTTGAAGCAAGTATTCAGCTGTCTAAGGCCGGAGAGTACCAGGATTATTTTACAGGCGAAATAAAAAAATTGGAAAAGGGGTCAACCGTTAAACTTGACAAGTGGGATTATCAGGTTTTAATACGCAAATAAGTGAGTTCAATTGGGGGTTTGTGGTTTAGGTTAATTGAAAAAGCTTGTCCGAAAGGGCAGGCTTTTTTTGATCTCCGTAATTCTCCTCGATTTTGATTTATTTAATCAAGACTAATTTTTGCGGCTTCCAGGTTTTTGTTGCCGATCTGATTTTCAGAATATAGGTACCTTGAGTTAACCTGCCGCAATTAATTTTTTTGAATTCTTCACCCTGATTTATATCCGAAGAAAAAACGAATTGCCCGTTAAGATGGTACAGGTTGCAGTGTAAAGTTTCAGAAACCGGACTGTTAAATCTGATTATTAGGTCATTTTCATTCAGCCAGGCCTTCGGTTCATTTTGTAGATTGACACCGAAACGTAAAGCTGTAGCAAGATCGAATTCAAATGCGCCCAAATCGGGTTGAATGCCTTTGTATGGTAATCCAACATTGGTTCCTTTGTCAATCATGTTACTATTTTTTGCAAGGTGTAGAAATTGAATTTCAGGAAGGCTGCCATCAGGCTTTCTTGGTCCTGAAACACCCAAAGTATCCAAATTCACAAAATCAGCCGTACTTACAGCGAATGGGGCCATCCAACTATTGGTTGTCTGAATCGCAAAACTTCCGATCGATATTTTATTGTCGGCCGACAGGCAGTTTTTCAACTCAAGAATTTTTCCTGTTGCTAAAACGGCAGTTGCAGAATAGTTGTTCCCTTTATTTCTGTAGGCCGAACAATTGTGCATCACCATGCTTCCTTTATTGTTATTCTGGTCAAATCCTTTCGCTTTGTTATCGAAGGCTATGCAGTTTTTAAGCATGAAATCATGTTTGAGCAACTTATCGTCGCTGCCACCCATTTTAAATCCGTTTCCGTTTGCATTGGCTCCGGCATCGGTTCCATCTTTGAAATAGCCATTCCGCCAGGTCCAGCAGTTCTCAAGTGTGGTTGATACATTGTCTGTTCCGCGTAGGTAACCATCCCAGCCGTCGTCCACATTCAACCAGGCTCTACAGCCATAAAAAGCATTGTTGTTTCCCACATCCATTTTGCAGGCAAAACCGTCAGCATCGCCATAATCGGTTGGGTCGGCATTGAAATACGAATCGCAGTTGATTATTTTATTGTCATGGGCGCCTCCGCTAAGCTGAAGTCCTGAATCCTTGTTCCCGATAAACGAACAAAATTCGATTACATTAAATCCTCCGGAAGAAATGATCATGCCATTGTCGCCGGCATTGATGAAATTGATACCCTTGATTTGCCAGTAACTTCCTGAAAGACTTAATCCTCTGGTTCCAAACGAAGTGCCTGAAAAATCGAGAATCGCACGTTCTCCCGGATAGGAAACCAAAAAACAATTTGCTGCAGACGTACCATTTTTTGAAATGGAAACGGTAGAGGAATAAAGATGAACGCCGCCTTTTAAATAAATATAATCGCCGGGCACAATCAGGCTTATCGCTTTGGGCAATGTTTTAAAAGGCTTTTCAGCAGACAGTCCGTCATTGGCGTCATTTCCCGAAACAGATACAAAATAGGATTTGGCTGAAACCATGCTGGTACTGAAAAGGAAGAGCCAGAAGAGAATTGTAAAAAAACGCATAACAATTTTGTTTAAGCCATCGGACTGGAATTTCATTGGAAACTTGCAATCAATCCGGCGGGAATAAATTGGAACAATTCAAATCTACAATTAATCAGAAAGGAAGATTTTCATTTCTGAAGTATGGGACTTTAGTACCCGCTTTTTGATACAAAACGAAAGTTATCTCCCTTGTATTAAGTTTATCTTTACATAGCAAGCACCTTATGAGATAATCACAAAAAAATATTGATCATCTAAATAAATTTAAACTTAAATGAACGGCCTATGAAAAATTTTACTTTAAAAATGTTCTCCGTATTATTTCTTGGACTAATTGGATTAACCACTTATGCCCAGGAATGGAATTTCAGCAGCGCCAGCTTCAATGCACTTGCTACCATATCAGCTACCAAAACGGTTGATGGGCTCACCATTTATGCAGCAACAGGAGCTGAGGTTGTTGTGGATGCTAACAGTAAAACTCTGGATGGATTGAATTTCACCAGTCGCTTAAAATTGGGAGGCACCGGTGCGTTTGATGCCGGAGGGCTTCCTGTTTCAAGGGTATTGTCTTTCCCGGTAACAGGTAACACAACCATTACAGTTATGGGAATGTCATCATCGAGCAGTGCCGATCGTGAATTAGTCATTGCTGCCGGTAAAAAGGAAACGGTTGTTGGAAAATTCACTGCGTTGGGTGCTTCAATCGGTAAAGGAGAATACAATTACACCGGTGGTGCAACCACAATTTATATTTTTTCTTCAAGCAGCGGAGTAAACTTGTATTATCTGAAAGCGGCCCCTTTAACCACTGGAATGAATATCCCTGAAAAACATGAATTTAATGTTTTTCCAAATCCTGCTTCCGGAAAAGTATTTGTACAGGTTAACGTACCTACTGAAATTGGAATCTATAGTCTGACAGGCAATCTGGTAAAGCAGCAGTTGGTTGCTTCTACTGAAACCGGAATCAATGTGAACGACCTGAATTCAGGCGTTTATTTTGTGAAAATGATGAAAAATAATGGCTTAACTCAAAAATTAATAATCAGGTAGGGCTTACAAAATTTTAAAAATTAGACCCTGGTAATCTTTTGTTATCAGGGTTTAATTTTTAATGGCTGGCTCTACTTCAAATAAATCATTTTCCCTGAAATTAGTTTATCGTCAGTGCGCACGCTGTATATATAAATTCCCTTTTCCAGATTTTGGGGTGTCCATTTCTGATACTGAATTCCCCGGCCAAGTTTTCCGTCAAAAAGCGTTTCAACTAATTGCCCCTGCAGGTTGAATATGGCAATTGACACGGCAGATTCTTTTTCGAGATTAAACCATATGCTGGTTTCAAGTTTAAATGGATTCGGGAAATTGCCATTTCCTTCTTTTGGTCCAAATCCGGCCGTTAACAGGAGTGTAGAATCCGGAAAACTGAATGTCGCTTCAGTCATAGCCGACCAGCGGGTACCTTCTTTTACTCTGGCTTTCACCGTTCCGTTTCCATTGATTTTGATGGGTGAGTTGTAGGAATAAACTCCGGTTGAGGCTACATTTCCGCCCATTTCGCGCGGATCAATCCCGTTTACAGTATAATAAACAGTTCCAGTGGCAGAGTTCATTCCAAGTTCAATTTCATCGGTAAGTGCACCTCCTGCATGTGTGAATTCAGGAGCATTGATCCAGGGATAAATTCCTGATAAGCGAAGCTGGTTAATAACCAGGTCGGTTCGTGGCGGGAAATAGGTATTTTTAAGCCAGTCGAGTGTTTTATTCCAGTATTTTTCAGGCGTGTATAAATCATTATCGTTATCGCGCGGATGCACATCCCGCCGATAATCGCCCCATCTGGCCGATTCACAAAGTATGGCTTTTTCAATTTCACTGGTTCTTTTCAGGTATCGTGCTGCTGCCGATTCCGGGGTGAGTACTCCATCATTAAAAAACCATTTTTGAACCCGATCGGCCAATAGCACTCTGAATTCGGCATTGTCTTTAAGTTTGGTAAACAGATGGCTCGGACAGTTTGGATTGTCTTCTTTGGTCACGTCGAGTGTAGCGTTTGTAAATAAATGCTCAGCGTCCCAGCTGAAAAATTTGAATCCTTTTCCAGGTTCCACCTTATTTCGGGCTGACACCCAGTTGTGGTGGTCCCAGTCGTTGTTTCCGGCATAAAAATTCAGAAGCATATAATCTGTCAGATTTTCGAGATCAACCAATGGCTGGTAGGCCGGATTGCGGGTACCATCCGGATTATTACCCTGAATTTTCTGATAAGCAGCCATACTTGATAATCCGCTGTTGGCGGCGGCCATCAGGTTATTCCAGATGGTAATGTCGCCGTTTGAAACTTCGGCATAATCTTTTATCACGTCAAAGTCGTCGGCTTTTCCTTTGAGGTAAGTTCCCATAAAGTCCTCATCAAGGCGTTCACACAAATTATACATTCCCCAGTAAATTCCGTTCAGAAATAAATGCACAAACTTATTATGCGCCGAATGGTGGCCCATGGCCAGTTGTGTGTCTTTGGCCCAGCTATCCTGAACATATTTGGGTGCCTTGCGTTCAGTTGCGCTCCAATGGAGCCAGGTGTACCCAAAATTGGCCCGGAGAACGAGCGAATTGAACTGGGTGGTTGCATCGGATTCACTGAAAACCGGGAAGTCGAGTTTGGATGGCCCTAATTCGCTTTTAAATTCGAGCCGAAAAGAGTGTTTGGGTGTTTTTTCAGGAACACGGCTTGCCCCGCCATGCAATTGCAGCGCACAATTCACCTGAAACCTGGTCTCATTTTTCGGATCGTAATATTCAACCGAAGCGGGCCTTTCCCAACCCTCACCCAATCCTTTTCCTGACGGACAGGTATAAATATATATTCCGCCGGTTACGGGATCGGTACTGTGTGAGAAAAGATTGTCGGGATCGGTCACAATGGAAATACTTGGCAAATCCTGAAATGCAGCCGGCAACTTTGATTTATAGGTCGCATTATTGCAGATTTCAGGATCCATCTCGTAGTCGGATGGAGCAATCCCCGGAATCGCGTCGAAAGGTCCCCATTCCTTCGGATATCCTTCCGGATGATTGTTTTGCTTTAAAATGCTGTCGGTAAAAAAATAAGTATTACTAACTACCACACTGGTTTCCGTTCCGTTTTTAACAGCAACGGCGCTGAGTGGTGTGGTTGTTTGTATCCGGATTGGTTCGGTGTATAATTTCCCATTTTGAGCCGTTGGCCGGATTCCATTGGTTGTAAAGTAAATTTTTGTTTCCGGATCGGGATTGTCAATTGTGACCGAAAAAGCCTCGTTATAGAATCCACGGGGTTTTGAGAAAACAGGTAGCTGAACCATTTTCCCCAATATATTTTGAGATCCGGGTGTTGGCTGATCAAAAAAGACCGGCTTGCCATTATAAAAACCGTACGAAACATTTTCAGCCTGTGCAGGATAAAGAGGAGCAAATGAGCTGATAATTGTGTTGCCAACAGATGAAACCAGGGCTAAAAACTCTCCCGAACCAGAAAGCTTGAAATTGGTGTGTAGGTTTTTTGCCGGATCTGTACGGTTTTTTTCTGAGGCAAAAACGATTATAAACTTTCCGGCTTCGAGTTTTATATCCGGGAACTTCCATTTGGTAAGCAACTGCGGATTGTCAGTCAGACAGTAACCTTTCAAACTGACAGCTGTTACTCCGGTATTCTGAATTTCAATCCAATCTGAATATTCTTTATCCTCATCCTGTAGGTTGCTGGAGTTAATAGCCAGAAATTCGGAAATAATCAGATTTTCGGCTGCGGATAATTTTGCAGGCAGAATGAAAAATATTAGAAGCAGCAGCAGAAGCGCTTTTAAGGTCATGATTTAGGTTTGCATAAGAATAAGGTGCGGAAGATAGTAAAAAATATAATTGAGTAATTTAAGAACCGAGGCACAACAAATAGAAACTTTTTAGAAAAAAACAGCTGTTTTTAGTAACCCTGCTTCCCGGTTTTTCGAATTAAAGTAAAAGTTAACCTTAAAACTGGATGCTATGGATGAAAATCTGATTGCCCTTGCTTCATTACCCTATTCCAAAGCAGAAATATTGCGGTCGTTGCTGGAGGCAGAAGGAATAGATTGTTTGCTTGAAAATGTTGATTTTCTTCAGGATGCCATGGATACCGGGGTTCAGATCAGAATTCGGGAACAGGATGCGAAACAGGCTTTTCCTATTCTGGAAAAAATGCTGGGAAAAGTTTTTGGCGACCAAACCAAAAATGAAAACTACGTTTTGGTACCGATCGATTTTTCAACTTATTCGCTTAAAGCTGCTTTGGTCGGTTTTGATATTGCAGAAAAATTCGGTTCGAAAATGGTATTGTATCATTCAAGTCCAAGACCAGAATATTTAGCTATTCCCTATTCTGACGTGATTGTGTATGATTCGGCCCTTTTTCTGAATTATGAAATGACAGAAAAAGCGACCAGTAAAAAATTTGAGGATTTTCTAAACCAGCTTACTTCTAAGATTGATCAGAATAGGTGGAAGTTAGCCAAACCAGAATATATCATTAAAGTTGGTGAGGCTGAAGATGACATTCTTTCGTACATCAAAATTCATCCGCCCAGACTGATTGTTATGGGAATAAGAGGTGGAGATGCTCAAATTGGCGATTTTATTGGATCAACGACTGCAAGTGTTATTTTCAATATCAAAGTACCGGTTCTGGCTGTTCCTGAAAATGCACCGGACGACTGGCTTAAAAACTTCAAAACGGTAGTTTATGCAACCAATTTTGAAGCACATGATTTTGTGGCTATCGACAAGTTGCTGAAAATTGTAAAGCCGTTCGACACCAAAGTAATTTGTTTGCATGTTAACCAGAATAACAACGGATGGCTCGATGAAGCCATGCTGGAGGGGATGCGTGAAGCACTTTGTGAGAAGTATCCATCTTCAGGATTTGACTGCCGGCTGATACACAATAAAAATTTGCCCGAAGCCATCGATAAGTATATTCAGGAGAATCACATCGATGTATTGGCATTAACAACCCACCGGAGGAATTTAATTACCCGCTTGTTTAATCCAAGCATTGCCCGGGAACTGGTCCTTCACACAACTACTCCTCTGTTGATTTTTAATGCCTGATTAGACTATGCTCCATGATTTTCATAAGTCAAAAAGTATATTAAAAAGAAGGCTGCCTCACATCTGAAGCAGCCTTCCATACATTTTACCAGCCTGGATTTTGAACCAGTGCCGGATTAGTAAGCCGGTGTGATTCGGGAATCGGATAATAGTACTTTTTATCTTCCCATTTCCTTGCGACTGTTGTCAGCCAGGTCATTTCGCCTGAAGTGTCGTTTTTCAGCCGGACCGGATTTGGGGTTCCACTCACAGTTGGGGCAACATCAATATACGTAACCCCCGAAACTGCGGGTGAGGGCTTTGTTGTTTTATAGAAAGCAACATCCATCTTGCCATCTTCATTCAGGTCCAAAGGAGTATTCAATTCAGGAACATACATTCCGTTCCATTCCATTTCAAGCAATTCTCCTCTTTTCCATCGCATAAGATCATAATAGCGGAATCCTTCCATGCAGAGTTCAATGCCTCTTTCCCTGCGGATTTCAAGGATAACAGGATCAGAAATGGCCGGGAAATATTTGGTTTGCATATAAGCATCCACAACAGTTGGCTTTGTTGTTAATCCACCGGTTATGCCGGCTCTTTTCCGTAATGCGCCAATCGTGAGTGCCCATTCTGCATCAGTAAGCGTTCCTAATTCTGCTTTGGCCTCGGCATAATTTAAAAGCACTTCGCCATAACGGAAGTACGAAATTGGATTGATATTTAAATTTCTCGTGTCATAATACACATCATCCAGACACCATTTAATAGGTTGATAAGCAGTATAGGAGTATGTAAAAGAAGGTGGAGTGGCAACTTGAATACCAGCGCTCAATCTTTTATAGTCTCCCAGCCGGATAGTCTGCTTGAGTCTTTTGTCACGGTTTTTTACTTCATCCTTAAAAATCATGGTTTGATAACCTGGATTATTGGTAAAAGGAGTTCCGTCAATGTTCAGGTATGTATTGATGAATGAGCGGATAAAATTGAACCTCACTCCAGTTGTTGCGCTGGTATGAACCCAGTTGGCCGCATGCGTGACACTAAGCGCCAAATCCATAACGGCAGCCATCATCACTTCACTGTTTGGTACAGGCGTTATTGTAGTAAATACATTCCTGTATGAAAGATCGATTCCTCCACCTTCATAAAGTTTAAAACCACTTTGATCCATTACCACTTTAGCGGCTTCGGCTGAAAGTGTAAGCCAGTTGGAAGCAGTGCTTTGAAGACTAAGTTCAGTGTGGTATTTCCGGAAGGTTCCTTCAAACAGACAGATTCTGGCCTTAAATGCATAAGCGATATATTTGGTAACAAGGCTTTTGGACGCATCGCTCGTGGTTTTTATGTTCTGGCAGGCATAATTGATATCGGCCAGTACAGAATCCATGACCAGAGTACGGGGATCCTGTTTCTTGAACAGCATCAAGGTATCGGTTACATCCAGGGCTTTATTAATCCAGGGAACATCTCCGTATCGTTTTACTTTTTCAAAATAGAACCAGGCTCTGAAAAATTTAGCCAAACCTTTATAATGCCTGATAACATCAGGGGCAATTTTAGGATCGTTACAATTCTGAATGAAATAATTAATGTTCCTTAAGTTTCCCCATCCCCAGTTCCAGTCTGAACCTAGAGCTACCAGGTCCCAGCCTGATTCTGAAGTATTATCGGAAGTTGTCGGACTATAGCCTGTTGCCTGCAAAAACGGAGGAACATTCCTTCTTGCTGCATAATCCGACATATTATCTGCCCGGTGTATATCGTCTGCACTGGGTAGACCATTGTAAAATGACATCGCATATAAATCCAGTCCTTGCTGACTACCAAATACTGACGATTTTGAAGCAACGGACATTGGTTCCTGTTCCAGGTCACAACCTGTAAAAAAGGCTGCCAAAAGGAGAAACCATAAATATTGTTTTTTCATAATCTAAGGTTTTAATCGTTAAAATGTTACTGAAAGGCCCAATGTCATGCTTTTTAGCATGGGGTAGTTTTGACCATCACCGGCATTGCCAGAAGTAAAAAGCTGATCTGAAGGAGTCGTATTTTCGATATCGATATCTCTAGTCAATTTATATAGAGGAGACCAGCTCCAAAGGTTTTCCCCTGAAAAATAGATTTTCACATTTTGTGCTCCGATTTTGGAAGCAAGACCCTTTGGGAGATTATATCCAAACTGAATATTTGTCAGCCGGATATAAGCAATATTCTGAAGATATTTTGTCTGTGCAAAAGTGAGAATTCCTCCGGTCCGGTTATTTTGCCGTGAAACATATCGTGGCAGGTATGCATCCGTATGTTCAGGAGTCCAGTGGTTGTCGATGTGCCAGGTGGGCATTTTGTTGTATGGCCTGTTGTATTGCCCCCAGAAAACTTCGGATTCAACACTGGGCCACCAGTCCTGTTTGCCGACACCCTGGAAGAATGTGGAAATGAAAAAATTATTCCAATCGGCATTCAAATTAAAGGAATACATAAAACGTGGAGAAGAGTTACCGATTATAAACCTGTCTCCGGGATTGGTGGCCGTATTGGTTCCGGGATTGACATCCATATCGCCATTCCGGTCTTTCAGTTTAATGTCTCCGGGATAGATTTTTCCGGAGGAAGTGGTCAGGAAGCGGGGAGATTGCTTGGCATGACTGTCAATGTCTGCCTGGTCCACGAAGAATCCTTCAGTTTCATAACCCCAGATCTCACCAATTACCTGTCCTACATAATAGTCAGTCAGGAACTTGTCCGGATTATTGTATTTCTTAATAACTGACTTGTTGTCGGCCAGTGTAAAGCGGAGGTCGTATTGGAATGGTTTTGACAGCACATTAAATTTATCTCTCCAAGTAAGTGAAATTTCCCAGCCTTTTGTTTCGAGGTCGGCATAATTTCCTCTTGGGGCAGTTGCTCCAAAAACTGCGGGCAGGGTCATTCCAATCGTATACATATCGGTTGTTTGCCGGGTGTAATAGTCACCCACAAAATTCAGGCGATCGTTCAGCATTGAAAAGTCGAGGCCAAAATCTGTTGTTGTAGCGGTTTCCCAGGTCAGCCCTTCAGGAAGTACGCTTGGCCTGCTGGTGTATTGCGGTTTTACCCCGTTAAGAACCCTTCCTGACTGAGTAATGGCCAGGGTTTCCAAAAAATTATATGAACCGATATTACCGTTACCTAATGAACCGTAAGAGGCCCTTAATTTCAGATTTGAAATCAGCTTTGGATTGATCTTCCAAAAAGATTCATTTGATATACGCCATCCGGCCGAATAGGAAGGAAAGAAGGCGTAGCGCTGGTCGGACGGGAATTTGGATGAGCCGTCATATCTTCCATTTACCTCAAGCAGGTACTTGTCTTTATAGGAATAGTTTATCCTGGAGAAACCTCCCAAAATATTCCATTTTTCCCAGCCTCCTTCCGTAACAATGGATTGCCCCAGGGCGAGGTTTAAGTCCATAGCGTCTTCAAAAATAAGCCCGTTGCGCTGTGCCATCACCCTTCTGTAGGTTGATTCCTCGTAATTATATCCTGCCAGAATTTTTAAATAATGGTTTTCTCTCAGCGTTTTTTCGTATTCGGTATAGATGTTAGTTGCAATATATTGGCTTTCAGTTAAAATTTCACGCAGATCATTGGTGGTTGTACCAACATAGGCTATCACTCCTGGTTTATTGCTGTAAGGAACAGGCACCTGCTTGCGTTTTTCGCTGTTATCACGCTTTTGGAAAGTGATATCACCTTTTATCCTCAAATCATTGTTTAAGAACTGCGCCACAAATCCACTGGTCGTTTTAAATGTTTTTCTCCGGAAATCGTACCCGTTTTTCCCATACCATAAATCGCCTATATTATAAGCAGCAGACATGGTCAGTGTCCCATCGGGGTTGAACATGGTTGCCAGTGGATGCCCCTCATCAGCAATATTCCTCCAGATTCCGCTGCCTTCACCCACATTCAGCGGATTATGGTACTTGGTGCTCGAAAAATCCGTATTGTTTTCAATTTTAAGCCAGGGAAATACCTGGACCGATCCTTTGCTCCTGAAATTTGTCATTTCATATTTATCGGTATTCCAGGTGAATAATCCATCCTGACCCATGTGCCTTCCGGTCAGCATAAAGCTTGTTGTTTTGCTGCTTCCTGAAACGGATATGTTTTGCTCATTGGCGAGTTCATAATCCTTATACAAAAGCGCATAATGATCGGTACTGCCATAATAAACATATTCGCCAGTTACCGGATCTATCTCCACTATCTTGTCAGTAGGAAGCGGGCTGTTGTGCCGTCTCTCCAATTCAGTAAAATAGGCCTGCGAAAATTTCAGGGTTTTATTGACCGCTTGTGGATAGGTTCCTTCCCAGTTAACAAAGGATTCTGCAAAATATTTGGCCCAGGTATATCCATCGGTTACAAAGTCAGGAATGGTGATTGGATTTTTAACTGACATGCTGGATGAAAAGGAGATCGAAGTTTTTTCCTTTTCAGGATTACGGGTAGTAATGAGTACAACGCCAAATACACCCCGGGCACCATAAATGGAAGCGGAGGCTGCATCTTTCAGAATTGTTACACTGGCAATGTCGTTCGGATTTAATAAACTTGGATCACCTTCTGCACCATCGATCAGTACCAGGGCATTGCCTCCCTGACCAATAGAGGTGGTTCCCCTGATGTTGTAACTTGGCGATTGATTGGGTTTACCGTCCTGAAGCCTGATGTTCAGGTTTGGCATAATACCTTTCAGCCCCTGGGTGAGGTTGGTCATCGACCGGTTTTCGAATGCTGTGCCACCAACCTGGTCAACAGCACCGGTCAGGTTGGCTTTCTTTTGAGTTCCATAACCCACAACAACCACCTCATCAACACCTATGGTTTCTTCTTCCATTACAATATTAAATCTGGATTTGCCTGCCAGCGGAACTTTCTGACTTTTCATTCCTACGAATGAAAAAACTAATATTTGTGCCTCAGGAGGAACTGAGAGATTGAAACTTCCATTGTCATCGGTAGTCGTTCCGATAGAAGTACCCTCAACAAACACACTTACGCCGGGGATGGGTTGTCCTCCGGCTTCTTTTACAATACCACTGATGTTTCGGAGTTGTGGTTGCTGACCATGTGTAAAAGTAACACCAACCATTGAAAAGAACAGGGTAAAAAAGGCTAAGAACTTTAATCGCAATAAAATTTTTGCTAATCCCTCACGAGGGAAGCAAAATCCATTCAGACTTTTTTTCATAGTTGATTTTGTTTTAGTTGAACAATCGTAACGTTGATTCTTATTTGAATTTAGGTTGCACTATTTATGGGTATTGAGCATAATCACCAAAAAATAAAACATCATTCATTTCAGCATCCCCTGTCTGATCGGTCTTTTTATTCGACTGAAACAATAATCTCTTCGCTCAATCTGACTATGAAATGATTTGTTTATTCAACTTTCTTCTTTCTTTTTTTTCCGGGAGTGGGAAATTAAAAAGAGTTACATGTTAAATAATAGTTAAATATAACAAAAACGCCCGTATAAAAACTTATTTTATTGTCATGAAAATAATCTAATGTGTGGTTTAGATTCAAATACCTTTGGGAAAACTATCCGTAATCTTCCGGAATTCATTTGAATCAGAGGAAATGCAATTCAGGCCATAAAATCAGCGAAGTGATTTTATGGCCTGATATAAAAAAAAGATTAGTGAATATTACAGTTTTACTTCACTCACGGCTACTCCAATGTATGAGTCGGCAGTACCGTAGTATAAAAACCATTTGTTTTTGAAGTAGACCAATCCTTCACCAAATACAGTTCCGGCTTTATACTGGCCTGTTTGCTCGTGAGGTAAAGTTGGTTTCAAAATATTCGATTCTGAGCGACTTAATACCTTTTCAGGATTAGCGGCATCGATCAATGCCTGGCCTACTGAATAGGTTCCTTTGGGTAAATTAGGATCTGCATTGTCGCCGTCGGAGTTCTTACCGTTGTATAACAGCAAAATGCCTTTGTCGGTCAACAAAGCGGGCGGACCACATTCGGTTAACGCGCTATCGAAATAGCCATTTCTGGGTGCAAACACTTTCCTGAGATTTCCTTTGTCATCGATATTAGGATACCAATCGATGAGGTTGTCGGAAATTGCCAGATTAACCAGGTTCTCGCCCCAGTACAGGTAATATTTCCCGTTAAATTTGGCGACTGTCTGTTTGCCGTTTTTCATTTGGGTTACAATCGATCCCGATTTGGTGGCCATATTCAGGAATTTTCCGTTGTAAGCCCTGGCAAAGGCGGGACCTTTCTTTTGCCAGTGAATCAAATCTTTTGAGGTGGCTACCGACAGGCGTGGAGTATCGTAATTCCAGCTAGTGTACAACATCACAAACAAACCTTCTTCGGTTTGAACGACCCGTGGGTCTTCGCATCCGCCCATGTGGTCGTATTTGGCGAATTCGTCGTTATCGGGATATAAAACCGGAGTTGGATAATAGTCAAAATGAATGCCGTCGGTGCTCGAAGCCAGACCAATGCGTGAAGTCCGGCCTCCCAGGTGCGCCTTTGGATTGTCTTCGCAGCGGGTCAGCAGATACACTTTTCCATCGTGCACAATGGCAGCCGGATTAAACACATCGGCACGCTGCCATTTGATCTGAGTTTTCTTTACCGGACAAAAAAAGGTTTTGGTAGAATCAGCTCCGAGGATCGGGTTTTCTTTGGGTTTGGTAAACCCTGAAAATCCCCAGGAAGTTTCGGTTTTGCTGTTTTGACTGAAACCGGAGAAGGATGAGAAAACAACGAACAGCAGGATTGCTGAAACGACAGATTTGGACCAGGTTTTCATAGTGCGCTTGATTCGTTTAATTCGCAGGTTAAAGATGAGAAATATAAATCGAAATAAAATGAATTGACAAACAGTGAAGAAATAGATTTGAAATTCAATTTGGTCAGAAAAAATCCCGACTCTTTCCGGAGCCGGGATTTTCTTTTATCACTATTGATTGACTATCAATGACTACGAATGACTTTTTAATTCGCCGATTCAAATTGTTTCAAAAACCTTACATCGTTTTCAAAGAAATGGCGGATATCTTTAATCCCATATTTCAGCATGGTAATGCGTTCGATTCCCATTCCGAAAGCAAAACCGGTGTATTTTTTACTATCGATGTTGCAGGCTTCCAGTACATTCGGATCAACCATTCCGCAGCCCAGAATTTCGAGCCAGCCGGTGTATTTACAAACATTGCAGCCTTCACCACCACATATCGAACAGCTTACATCCATTTCGGCTGAAGGTTCGGTAAACGGAAAGAACGACGGGCGA